>Ga0126307_10001670_pt1 | contig 14733 bp, 11 predicted proteins | sample Plot28_FD_89955 | JGI IMG/M metagenome (GOLD analysis project Ga0126307, IMG submission 89955) | Serpentine soil microbial communities from UC McLaughlin Reserve, CA, USA - Plot28 | ecosystem: Environmental > Terrestrial > Soil > Grasslands | place: USA: UC McLaughlin Reserve, Lake County... | reverse complement strand
GGCCACCACGTGCCCTCGTGCGTGCTGGCGGTCTTGAGCCACTCGCGTGGGTCGGGCGGGTTGCGGTTGTTCGTCTTGAAGTTCGCCTTCTCGTTGCCCGGCGGGTTGACCATGGCGACGATGTGGCCGCTCGTCGAGAGCACGAACTTGGGTTCCGAGCCCAGGAGCTGGGTGGTGCGATAGGCCGACTCCCAGGGCGAGATGTGGTCGGAGATGCCGGCAACGATGTAGGTGTCGACGGTGGTCTTCGAGAGGTCGATCGGCGTACCAAAAATCTCGACGCCCCCCGGTTCAACAAGCGAGTTCTCAAGCCCGAGCTGCACGAAGTCGCGGTGGAGCGCCGCCGGCATGTTGGTCTGGTCGGAGTTCCAGTAGAGGATGTCCCACGCGGGCGGTGGCTGGCCAAGTAGGTAGTTGTTGACCCAGTACCCCCAGACCATGTCGTTGGGGCGCATCCAGGCGAAGAGCTCGGCGAGCCCCTTACCGCTCAGGTACCCCTTGCGGGACGACTCGACCATGGCCAGAGAGCCCGAGAGCTCGTCGAGCAGCGCCTCGCCCTGGCCCGCTCGAGAGGTGTCGAGGACGTTCACGCCGAGCGTGAGGCTCGCGATCCGGTCGTCCTTGCCGACCGCCGTGAGGTGGGCGATCGTCATTGCGGCGATGGTGCCGCCTGCGCACAGGCCGAGCACGTGCGTCTGCGCCGAGCCCGTCAACTCCTCGACGACCTCGAGCGCATCGTGCATAGCCTGACAGTACGCGTCGTAGCTCCAGTCGGAGTGGCGCTCGTCGGGGTTGCGCCACGAGATCGCAAACGTCTGCTGCCCCTGCTTCGCCGTCCACTCGACGAGGCTCTTTCCGGGCGCGAGATCGGCGATGTAGTACTTGTTGATCATCTGCGGGACGAGGAGGAGCGGCGTTTCACGCACCTTCTCGGTCTGAGGCTTGTACTGGAGCAGCTCGAAAACGTCGTTCCGGAAGACGACGGCGCCCGGCGTGATGGCCAGGTTCCGACCGACCTCGAACTCTGAGCTATCGACCGAGGCGGGGAGGAAGGGACGCCCTCGGACATCCTCGACGAAGTGTCGAAGGCCTTGGATGAAGTTCAGCCCCCCGGAGTCGATGACCGCCTTGAGCACGGTGGGGTTGGTGGTAGGGAAGTTCGATGGCGCGACCGCGTCGAGCAGGTTGGAGGCCGCGAACCGCACCCGATGCTCGGCGCGCCAGTCGAGGTCTGCGTCGTCGATCAGTTCGTCGATCATCTTCCCCGCGGCGAGGTAGAGCTGCAGCAGCCGGCGGAAGGCCGGGTTGAGCTTCCATCCCTTGTCCTTGAAGCGGCGGTCGCCATGCTCCGGCTCGAGCTCGGAGGCCCCAACTGCGATACGAGCGAGCTCCGCGGCGAGGGAGGCCCCGCGTTGCGCGACGGCTTGGGGCTTCCGAGCGAGTCCGGCAGCGAGTTTGGCGGCCGCCAACCCAGGGAAGCTGCGCGGACCGTCGCCTCCGAGCGCGTCGCTCAGGACGGCGTCCGAGGTCGACCGCTTGCCGGCGCGGGGCTCACCGCCGTCTGTGCCATCGCCTCGGGACCCGTTCGCACCGCTCTGAGCTTTGCCCGTCGCTGCGCTTGAGGTGGTCCCGCTCGTCGCCATCCCTCTCGCCCTCTCTGCCGCGGCGTGACGACCGTCGCGCCTCCCGCCTTCAGGCTGCCCGCCTAATGGCGGGCCTAATCCTGGCGTGGCGCGCGCCTGTCCTGCCGTCGCGTCTTCCGGACATTCCGGCGGTTGACGAGGATGCGGGATCTCGAACTCGTCGACGAGTCGCCTTCTTCAACCGCCTCACGAACAGGGCCCGCCAGGCGTTCATGGCGCCAGCGACGTCGCTCTCGAAGCATAACGCGGCTCGTGAGGGGTCGCCTGCTTCTGGCTGCTCGTTTTGCGAGCGCTCAAGCGCGCGCGGGCGGTCGGCGTCTCGCAGGGCAAGACGATCGGGCATCCGGCGCAGGCAGGCGGCGTCCTCGTCGATCGAACCGGGGGCCCGTCTCGACGAGGCCGTCGCGGGCGGACCGATCGAACGGTCATCGCACTTCGGACGGCCTCGGGGATAAAGCCGACGTGGCGAATTGTGCGAGCTTCCGCGCGCCCGCAGCGCTCGCAGGGTCGCCTCGCGCGCACGCGTAGGCGCGCCGTTGTGGACTCCTAGCGGAGAACCGGCACCTTCATCTGCAACCGCTGCAATGCGGCCATGCCGCGCTCGGCACGACTGCCGGTCGGCGGCAGAACTCCGAGTTGTCGGAGGAACGCGGTTTGGTCGAACAGGATATGGGGTCGCTCCTTCGCGGCCGTCGACGCCGCGCTTCCCCCCGGCGCCCGCATCTACGTCTGCCACCCGGCGGGGCCTCTGTCGCTGACCTTCGGGAGCGCCTTCGTCGAGCGCTGGCGTCTGCACCAGACGCTCGTCTGGGTCAAGGACCAGATGATGCTCGGACGCTCGGACTACCAGTACAAGCACGAGCCGATCCTCTACGGCCACAAGCCGGCGAGAGCGCGCATCGGCCGCGGCGGTCGCGGCTGGTTCTCGGGCAACTCCGACGTATCGGTGCTCGAGGTTACGCGGCCGAAGGCCTCGCGCGAGCACCCGACGATGAAGCCGCCGGAGCTCGTCGAGATCTGCGTGCAGAACTCGAGCGCCGCGGGGGACGTCGTGCTCGATCCCTTCGCGGGGTCGGGGTCCACGCTCGTGGCCTGCGAGCGGGCGCATCGCCGCGCGCGGCTAGTCGAGCTCGACCCCCGCTACTGCCATGTGATCGTGGCCCGGTACGAGCGGCTCACCGGCGAGGCGACGGAGCGTCTGTAATGGCCCGGCCGACGAAGCTCTCACCGGAGATCGAGGAGCGGATCGTCTCCGCCGTGCGCGCCGGGACAAGCATCGCGGGGGCCGCCGCCTACGCGGGCATCGACCCCTCGACCTTCCACCGCTGGATGGAGCGCGGCGACCCGAAGCGCACGGGCCGCGCCGACGGGCGCTACCGCGAGTTCCGCGCGCGTGTTGAGCAGGCCAGCGGCGAGGCCGAGGTGCGCGACGTCACGGTCATCGCCAAGGCGGCCCCCTCCGACTGGCGGGCGGCGGCCTGGCGCCTCGAGCGTCGCCGCCCCGAGCGCTACGGGCGCGCGGCGGTCGAGGAGACGCTGCCCGACGCGCCGATCGCCGAGCAGGCGATCTTCAATCCGAACCGAACTCGACCGCGAGGAGAAGGAAACGTTGCGTCGGCTACTAAGCAAGGGCGAGGGGCGGCCTCTGCCCGCGGAGGAGGACCCTGACTGCTCAGACGATACGAAGAGGTTCCGTGCTCAGCGCCGCGCGCGAGAGCCGATGACGTCCTAGCCGAGCCCCACGAGTGTCGAGTCGGCGACCGAGAGATCGTGGCCTTCACTGTCCACCATCCCTCCGGCGCATGGCAGTTTCCGGACTCGGGGCCCGCCTATGGACGCGCGGCGACGCAAATTGGGGAGCTTCTGAGGGAGGCTTCGCGTGGACGAGCCAACGCATCCGCGCACGCCGTGAGCCACCGCCGTGATTAGCGACGACCATGGTCTCGTCCGCGAGGGAGCGCAGCCCTCCTCACTCGCAGCCTCCTCGCCTCAATCTGCCGCTGCCCCTGCGATCCGCGATACACGGGGCCGGCAGCGCCTATCCAGTCGCCCGGCCTCGGCAACCTCGCCGGACGAACCCGGGGCTCCAGGTCAACGACCGTCAGGCCGGGGGCCGTGATCCCGTGGCGGCTCGCTAGAACCAGGTGGGCATCGCCCCCTCCGTCGGGGTCCACACGCTCGACGTAGACCACACGCCCCGTCACGCGGCGGCAGTTGGCGACCCCCGATGGGCATCGAGGTGGCTTCGGCTCAACCTTCGTCGGCCTGGCCGTTCCCTCTCCTCGCTCGCGGACCTGGCCGCGGCGTCCCCCATCCCGCTCGTCCCGAGGGTCGGCGCTGCAGCCCACCGCCGACAGGGGCAAGGTCGCAAGGCCGAGGATTGCGAGCGCCTCTCGGCGCACACTCTCCCAGCTCACCCCCATCACGGCTCAAACAGCGGCTGAAGTCGCGGGTAGCTGCCCGGCTCGTACGGCCGGGGGCTGCGGGCGGCGCCGGGGCGCGTGTAGGCGTTGTTGCGGAAGGCGCCCGGCCGTCCCGCCGCGGTTCCCGACTCATCGACCACGAAGGTACGCGCGGCGGGGCCGCGTCCGGGTCTCGCGTCCGTCAGGTCGTCGGTGTGCGCAACGAAGGCCGACACGCCCGCGCGACGGGCGGCGAGATACCTCACGACAGGAACTAGGTTGGCGAGGAACGGCTGGAGCGACGCGGCCACGGGGCGCAGCTCGCGGACCACGCCCGCGGCCCGGCCGAGGAAGGGGACGCCGACGCGCTCAAGCTCGGGCAGCCGCGCCAGCACGACGGCCGACTCGTCCGACACGGCCGGGGCCTCCCTTAGCGCAGGTCCGAGCTCGGGCGCGGCGCGGCGGAGGTCGGTGAGGAGCGGACGCGACTCGCGCAGCAGCGGCTCGGACGAGCGCAGCGTCCGGCGTGTCGCCTCGAGCACCTGCGGCAGCTCGCGGGCTGTGCCGTCGAGGCCCGTCAACTGGTCGGACGCCGCGGCGAGCGTCGCGCGTGCTCCCGCGACCGTCGCCCGCAACGCGCCCTCGCGCGCGGCGAGCTCGGTCAGCACTACCCGAGCGTCGGTCATTCCGGCGGCGAGCGCACCTCCCTGGCCGTCGAGGGCCTCCCCGAGCGCACGAACGCGGGCGGTGAGTGAGCGGAGCGCGGCCACAGTCGCGTTGAGCCGCTCGCCCGCCCTCTCGTCGCGCAACCCGCGCTCGAGCGAGCGGGCGATCGCGCGCTGTGATCGCCCGCCGGCGCCGGCGAACGGGGCGAGCGCCTCGTCGAGCTCGACGGTGGGACGATACGCGCGCGTGCCGAGGCGCGCGCCCGAGGACAGCGGCGCCTCCGAACGGCCGGGCGCGAGGTCGACGTACGACTCCTCGAGGAGCGTCTTCGAGCCGACCCGGACGGTCGCGTCGCCACGCACCGGGGCCGCCGGCTCCTCGAGCGAGAGCACGAGCTCGGCGCCGCGGGCCGCGACCGCGACGCGCTCGACCTCCCCCACCTCGACGCCACGCACACGGACATCCGACCCAGGGACGAGGCCGTGCGCGTCAGGGACCGTCAGCGCGATGCGGTAGTCCGGCTCCGGCCACAACGACGGCCCGCCGATCCGCGCGGCCGCGAACAGGAAGACCCCGAACGCGAGCACCAGGGTCACGGCAACCGCCACGGTGGAACGCCTCATCGCCGCGCTACCCCTTCCCCCAGCTCACTCGGGGATCGCAGGCGGGGCGGCGCGCTCGCGCCGACCGGCCCCGCACCGAGGCCCGGAACCAGGGCAGGGAGCAGGCACGCCTGCGTGTCGCCCTGCGCACAGCGGTCGAGGAGCACGCCTGCTACGCGGGAGCGCAGGCGCGCCAGGCGCTCACCCCGCGCGCCCGGCGCCCCGAACGCCGCGGGATCGAACGGCTCGAAGAACTGGATCGAGCGCAAGAGGGGGCCGTTGCGGTCGTTCGTCGATAGGGCGCCGCTCAGATTCTCGCTCAGCGGGATGAAGCCGGCACGCCGCGCGGCCACGGGAGCGAGCAGGCGGCGCAGGTCGCGCGCGGACGGGGTGAGGCCCGCGCTAGCGGGGCCGAGCGCCTCGCTCGTGCGGGTGAGCCGGGCGAGCGGGCGCCGCGCCTCGGGGACGAGTGGCTCGATGTCGCGGACAAGGCCCCTCGCTTCTGGGACCGCCTCGCGCAGCGCGACGAGCGCCGGGCGGAGCGCGCGCGCCGCCGGGCGAAGGCGCACGAGCGCGGGTTCGAGCGGGCTGGCCAGCACCTCGACCTCCCCCAGGGCGCCGTCGAGTGCACGCAACGTCGAGGGGAGGCGACGGAGGGCGGTAGCGAGCTCGGCGTCGCGGCGGCCCGTCACAGCGAGCGTCCTTCCGCCCGCCTGCACCGCCGCGGTGAGCGCGTCACGGCGCCAGCCGAGCGACGTGTAGACCTGGTCGAGCTCGCTCACGAGCCGGGACAGGAGGTTGCGGCGATCGGCGAGCGCGTCGGCCACCCCAGCCGCCGGTTCGCTCGCGCGTCCAAGCTCGACGAGCGCGCGCCGGAGCGGCGTGGTCGTCTCCTCGGTGCCGAGCCGGAGCTCCCCGAGGAGGACGGCGAGCTGGGCGCGCGTGTCGGTGTCGAGCGTGCGCACCACCTGGTCGGGGGCAACCGGGCCGCTGGACTGCTGCTCGGGTATACGCTCGCCCTCGACTAGGTGCGTGCTCGCCCGCCCGGGGTCGATGTCCACGGCGAGGTTGGCGAAGGCCGAGCGGTACGCGATCGTGGCGCTCGCGTCGGAGCGCAGAAGCTCCGCCGCCGTGGGATCGCGGACGACGAACTCGGCGACCGCGTGGCCGCTCTCGTGCCGCACGCCGGTCACCTTCCCGACCGAGACGCCGCGCAGGGTCACCGGGTGCTCGAAGTCGCCCTTGAGGCCGAGCGGCGAGCGGACCGCGAGCTCGTACTCGTAGCCCGGGCCGGGGACGTACCCCTTGAGCTGGAGCAGGAAGCCCAGGAAAGCGAGCCCGACGAGCGCCTGGACCACGAGCGCGGTCCGCCCCCAGGGAATGCGCGCCGCAGCCCTCACGGCCGGCACAGCCCCGCGGCGGCGATGGCCCGGACGACCTCCGGCTCGACGGCGCCCAGCGCGCTGCACGGCGTGGGCGGACCCGCGCGGAGGTTGCGGCCCGAGATCCGCAAGAAGTGGCCGTTGCCCTCGGGATTTCCCGTCTGGAAGGGACGCAGCGCTCCATCACCACCCTGGAGGGCGCTCAGGAGCTGCAGGTAAGCGGGAAGCCCGAGCCGCGTGCGCCGCTCGAGCGCAGGAAGGATCGCGCGATCGAGGAGCTCGATGCTCGGCCTGAGCTCGGCCACGAGCACGCGGGTCGCCGGCGCAGCGCGACGGGCGGCATCGAGCGCGAACCGCAGCTCACGCAGGACCGGCGGAGCGTCCTCGAGCACCGGTCGCGCCTCGCGCAGGAGGGGGCGCACGGCGCGTAGCGTCGGGCCGAGCTCGCGGACGCCGGGGCGCAGGTCGGCCGCCAGCGGCTCGGCGCGCGCCGCGAGCCGGGTCACCGCGGCACTCCCACGCCGCAACGAGGGAAGCAGAGCGGGCGTCTCGGCGAGGACTCGGTCGAGCGGACGGCCCCCGTCGGTCGAGAGCGCGGCGAGCGTACGGTCGCCGCCTTCGAGGAGGGGCGGGATGCTGCGCTCGGCGCGGGCGACCCCGGCCGTGGTCGCGGCGAGGCCGCGGACCGCGCGTGCGAGCTCCTCCCGGCGAGGCCCCTGGGCGACGCGTGCGGCGATCGCGCCGTCGCGGGTGAGGCGCGGTGCCACGCCGAGCGCCTCGCGAGCGCCGCGCTGCCCATCGGGTGCGAGCACGCGGGCGCCGGCGCGCACGTCCGCCCGCACGTCGGCGCGCGTGTCCGGCCTCAGCGTGGTGAGCGCCTCGTATATCGACACGTAGTTACGCGTACGCGTGCGCGGGATCGGCCGGTCGCCGAGGGGAGCCTGCGCGGCCCCCGGTCGCAGCTCGATAAACGCCGTTCCCTCGAAGGTCGTCCGCGGGCGGATGTCCGCCTCGGCGTCGGCGCGCAGAGGGCCGACCGAGCGCTCGATCTCCATCGCGACCAGGGCGTCCTTGCCGACGCGGGTCTGGCGGACGAGGCGGCCGACCGGCGTGCCCGCGACGCGCACCTCGACCTCGAGCGGGCCCAGGTCCCCCGTGTCGGCGAAGATCGCACGCTCGCTGCGCGTCGCGCCGAACGGGTCCGGTCGCCAGGCGAGCACGAGCGCTACGAGGGCGACGAGCGCCAGCACGGCGACACCGACCGCGCGCTGGCGGGAAAGCTCTCGCGTACGCGGTGCCTGGCTCAGCGTGGACATGCCTGCCTCTGGCGGCTTGCCTCGCCCGGCTCGGGATACGGATCCCGCGCGCGGTGGCAAGTAAAGACGGGGACCGACCGGATGGCCCGGCGAGGGGGGCCGGACCCGGCCGCGTATCGACGCGCGGTCACCGCCCGGAGCCCGCTCGCGGCGCCGCGGATCTCGGCTCCATAGGGCGCCAGCTCGCGTACGAGCGGACCGAGCGCGTCAAGGAGCGGGTCGAACGTGGCCGTCACCGGCCGGAGCTCACGCAGCAACGGCCGCGCCTCGATCAGGACCGGCTCGGCGGCGCGGGCCAGGCGGGCCGCCGAGCGCAGCCCGTCCTCGCGGCGGAGGAGGCGCTCGAGCGAGGGCAGCGCGTCGCGGAGGCCCCGCAGCCCAAGACGCAGCTCGTCGAGCGCAGCGCGTGCGTCGAGCAGCGTGGCATCGGCGAGCGGGAGCGTGCGCCGCGCGCGTTCCTCGACGGGCGGTGTGAGGCGGACGGTCTCCTCGATCTCTTGGGAGCGCGCCCCGAGGGTCTCGAGCGTCGCCGCAGCGTCGGGCAGGAGCGCCTCGAGCTCCCCCGAGCCCGGTGGTACGAGCGCGCGCAGCACGACACGCGCGTGAAACGCCGCGTCTCGGAGCGCGCCGGGGCGGGGGCTCAGGGCGCGCAGGACCGGGGTCAGCCTGCGCAGCGCGGGCTCGAAGTCGGTGAGTGTCGCGTTGACGTCTCGTCCGCGCCCGGCAACCCCGGCCCCGAGCGTTGGAGCTACCCGCCGCACCGCCGCGCGCATCGGGGGATCGAACACGTCGAGCACGTCGACGAGTTCCGTGTTCGCCGCGACCCGATCGCGGGAGATCGTGGCGCCGGGCAGCGCCGGGCGCAAGGGGTCACCGCGCTCGAGTTCGACGTACGGCACCGCCGAGAGGCCACGGACGCGCACGCGAACTCTTGCATCTACCCCCACCGGGCCGTGCTCGAGCTCCATGGCGATCGCCGTCCCCTGCGCGTGAGGCTCAACCCGGCGGACCTCTCCGAAGCGCACGCCGGCGACCCGCACCTCGTCGCCCTCCCTGAGCGGCGGGCCGTCGACGGGGACTATCGCGCGCACCGGCCAGGGCTCGGCGAGCGGTCCGCCCCGCACCGCCGACCCGGCGACTACCAGGAGCGCGACGGCCACCGCGGCCGTGAGCACCCCCAGGGCGAGCGCGTGGCGCTCGAGACGTCCGGCCGGGGGTGGCTGGCTCTCGAGGATCACGGTTCTCCCAGGAGGAACTCGAGCAGGGTCGTATCGAGATCCGGTTCGGGTGCCGCCGCGCCGACGCGCCGCGGGGAGGCGGCGGGCCCGGATGGTCGTCGCCGCTTCCCTCCCTCGGCACGCTTTGTGATCACGTCGGGTCGACGCCCCGCCCGCGCGGCGCCCCCGGGCGCCCCGAGCCCGGCGAGGCACCCCGCCCGGATCGGCCGCCCAAACGACTCGCACGAGAGCACGCCGGCGATGCGCACGTACCGCCGGCGCGGATCGCCCCCGGGGTCGAACGGCTGCTGCCCCGGCTCCGACGCGGCCTCGGTGAGCTGTACGAGCAGCCCCTGCGCGGCGTCGGGCGCGGCGTCGGCGCCTGCATCGGACAGCCGCGCGAGCTCGGGGCCCAGGTCCGCCGCGCGCGGCAGGGCGACGGCGAGGTCGTCGGCCACCGGCGACAGCGGCGCGAGCAGGGCGCGCGCGCGGCGAGCGGCCGGCCGCAAGTCGCGTGCCGTCCGCGACGCCCGCCCGAGGAAGGACGGCGAGCGCTCGAGAGCCTCCGCCAGCTCGGGCGCGAAGTCGGCGGCGAGGCGCGCCGCCGGCCGGCCTGCGCGCGCGGTCGACTCGAGGCGCCCGGCCGTGCGCTCGAGCCGGCTCAGCGTCGCCGGGAAGCCCGCGATCCCTGCGTCGAGCGCCGCCTCGCGGCGGCCGGTGGCCGTGAGCGTACGCTCGAGGCCCTCGATCGTCCGCCCGAGCTCGCGGTCGCGCCGCGCGAGCTGCGCGGCGACGCGCTCCCCGTCCGCGACGAGCTGCCGCAGGTCGGCTCGCTGCGAGGCGAGCTCCCGCACCACCCCGTCGCCGGCCGCGAGCGCGGGCTTCAGCTCGATCGCCGCCCGGTTGAGGTCGACGCCCCGGCGCTCGAGGCCGAGGCCGAGCTCGACGACGAGCGCCTTGATGCCGCTACGCACGGGCTCGCCGAACGTGCGGAGGACGTCGTCGAGCTGGGGCCGCGTGGTGGTGCGGCTCAGCGGTATCGCTCCCCGAAGCGGCCGCGGGTCGCGCCCGGGCGAGAGCGACACGTAGAAGTCGCCGTAGATGTCGAGCGGCTTGATCCCCGCGGCCGCGTCGCGACGGGGCGCCGGTATGCCCTCGCGTAGGCCCATCGTCACGAGCACCGTGCCGCGCGGCGTGAGCTCGACCTTCTCCACGGTGCCGGCGGGAGCGCCCTGTACGCGGACCTCGTTGCCCCGCTCGCCGAGCCCGTGGACATCGGCGAACTCGGCGGTCACCGTGGTCCCGACCAGCGAGTTCACCGTGGTCAACGCGAGCCCTGCGGCGATGGCGAGGGCCACGGCGGCGGCCGCTGCGACGCGCGGGCGAATCATTTCCCGCCCGCGACGAAGCTCTCGCGGTAGCTCCTCCAAGGCTCGCCCTCGAGCACGCCTGGAGTGCGGGTGAACGGCGGCACGAGCCGCCCGGCGCGCGCCTGCGACGGCCCCACGGGTCGGCGCGGCGGGTCGGCGAAGACCTGCGCCGTCCGGAGCGCGTGCCCGTGGGCGTCGTAGCTCGAGGCTGCGTCGGCCCAGTTCGTCAGGAAACCTCCGACCTCGGGCGTGCGCACCCTCAACTCGTCGAGCATCGGGTTCGCCCGCTCGAGGGCGGAGCGCGCCGGGGTCAGCGCTGGCGCGACCTCACGCAGAAGCGCATCGAGCGGACGGAGGTCGGCAGGTGCCGCGGCGACGAGACGACGCGACTCGCGCAGCGCGGGGCGGGCGGACACGAGCGTCGGTCGCACGGCGCGGGCGGTGGGAAGGAGCTCACGGGCGCCCGGACGGGCGTCGCGCGCGAGCCGGGTGAGCTCGGGGCTCGCCTCCTCGACGCTGCCGAGCGCGGCCCGGGCGGTGCGCAGCGTGCCGGGCAGCTCGGCAAGCGTCGCGCTCAACTCTCGCCGGCGTCCGGCGGTCACGCCGAGCGTCCGCCCCAGCCCCTCGACCGCTCCACCGAGCGCCTCCCGATGCTCGGCGAGCGCGCCCGTCACCCGGCGTGCGTCGCGCACGAGCGAGCGGAGCGCCATACCGTCCTGCGTCACCGCGCCGACGAGCGCCGCGGTCTCATCGAGCGCGCGCGCGCTACGAGCGAGCGTCTTGTCGAGGGCTGGCCCGCGCCTGCGCAAGGTCGCGTCGGTGCGGTCAAGCAGCAAGCGAAGGTCGCGGCGAGTCGTAGGTCCCAGCGTGGAGAGGGCGGCGTCCCCCTCGACGGGCCCGTCGGTGGCGGTACGGCCGAGCACGGGGGCGTCGCCTAACAGCGACCCCGCACCCGGCTCGAGTGCGATGTACCGCAGTTCCTTGGCCGCCGCCGAGTAGGGCGTGAGCGTGGCGCGGGCGCCGGCGCGGAGAGGGACGTCGTCGTCGAGCGCGACCCGTACGTGCGGGAAGCCCTCGGGGCCGAGCACAATCTCGTCGACCTGGCCGACGGGCCGGCCGCCCACCCGTACCTCCGCCCCTTCGGCGAGGCCGAGGACCTCGTCGAACACCAGCGTGGCGTGGCGGACCGGGCGCAACGCGGCCACCAGCACGACGGCCAGGAGCGCTACGAGCAGGACCGCGGCCGGAGCGAGGAGCCGCGCGCTCACTCAGCCCGCCGGGATACGCGGATTGGCACCGTAGAGGAGGAGCGTCACGACCGCGCCGAGGACGGTCACGCCCACGACCGCGACGAGTGCGAAACGCGCCGTCGCGTCCGCAGTCGGCACGGCGCCCGAGGCCGCCCGCTGGCCGTACCGCAGCGCGGCCGCCAGGACGAAGACCGCCATCGCCAGGCTCTTCGCGGCCGAGAAAACGATGTCCGTACTGTCCTGGAAGGCCAGGAAGAGCCCCAGGAACGTGCCGGGGCCGACCTCGCCGTAGCGCCCGATGCCGATCGCGACGGCTCCCGCGACGACGCAGGCGAGCGTGAGCGGGTAGGCGACTGGGAACACGAGCAGCACGCCCGCCACCCGCGGCGCGGCCCGCCCTGCCGTGTCGCCCTCGCCGCCGTCGCCGAGGTCGCTTACGAGCGTGCAGCCGACGGTGACGGCGAGGACGTAACCGAAGACGAGGGGAGTGACCTCGCGCAGCGTGCAGAAGACGGTCAGTCCGCCGACTGCGCCGCGGGCCCCGAGCTGGCGAGTGATCGCGACCGATTCGATGCCGCAGCCGGCGCCGGCCGCCGCCGAGAGGACCACTGTCGCGCCTATCGCGGCCGTCGTGACGACCGCGGCCTGAGTAATAAGCGTGCTCGCGAGCGGGCGTATCCGGCGCGCCTGCCACACCGACCGGCCGAGCAGGAACGCCCCCTCCCCCACCGCGTCGACGACATCGCCGACGCGACCGAAGGGATCGCCCATTCGGTCGCCCCGAGCGACGCCCGGTGGCGGCGAACGCTCCGGACCCGGGGGCGGACCAACAGTCATCGCGTGAACCGAATGTCCGGGAACGCGGCCAGCAGGTAGGCCGCGAGGACGACGTGGACGAATGCGACGACGAAGAGCCCCGCGACGAGCGCGGCGCGAACCGCCGCTCCTCCCCGCGCGGCGGCGTCCGTCTCCCCTTGCTGCCGGTGCCATGCGGCCTCGAGCCCGTAGTAGCAGCACACGAGGCCGGCGAGCGCGCCCGAGACGAACGCGCTCACCAAGCCCTGCAGCAGGTCCCCGAAGCGCGCGGCGTCGAACAGCGAGGCGGCTACCACGCCGGAGGGGACGTCGAACACGAAAACGGCGACCGCCATGCCCGCGCCGACGCCCGCCGGCACGATGAGGAACGAGAGAGCCGCCGCTGCCGCGGCGAACGCGATCATCCGCCCAGCGACGAGCTGGCCCGCATCCTCGAAGGTCCGGACCTCCTCCGCCTCCCCCGCCGCAGGCCGGGCAAGCCGCGCAGTCAGCGGACCCCCCGCCGCGACGACCAGCGCCCCGAGGGCCGCGAGCGGGCCGAGCCATCGCAGCCCCGTCGTCGTCAGGTACGGACCGAGGCGATCGATCTGGCCGTTGTTAGCTAGGAAGTCGCCGAGTTGCACGCCCGGCAGTGCCACGCCGAGCGCCGCTACGAGCACGACCGCCGGTAGGGTCGCGCGCCGGAGCGCCGTGGCGAGCTCCGGCAGAACCGCGGCACGCCACCCGAACGGCGGACGCAGCAGCGCCTGCGCGCCCCGCAAGCCGAGCGCGCTCACAGAGCCAAGCGTGCGGAGGCGGTGGACAGCACTGACCGGATGCGGCGGCAGGCTCGACCGGCCGGCGGCGACTGTGGAGGAGTGTGACGAAGGCGTGGTGAGCCCTTTCGTGGGCGACGTCTACGGCGAGGGCCGGGGCCGCCCGTCGCGCGAGGGAAATTCTCTCAGGCGCACGTGTCGCCGTTGACCCGACTGTATGGCGTGCCTACTCGCGGGCGTGATGCCCGCACGCTGCCGGCTTCAGCCCGACCACCTGACGAGGTGAAGCGGCGGCCTCCTCGCTCCAGCGGCGCGTGAACAGGCGCTCCCAGGCACAGGCGGCCGGCTCGACCCCCGGCATCGCGGCCGTCCGTGGAGCCGAGGTGCCTTTAAGGAACGTCGTCGTCGCGCGTCCCCGTCGGAGAGGCCGGCTCGAAGTCGGCGCCCGTAGTCAGCGGACGACCTCCGTCAGACCCCCCCCCGCCTCGTCGCCCAGCTTCGCCTCAAGAACACCGGGGAACACCATGCTTGCGGCGCTCCCGCGCCTCACGAGTGCAGCCTCCGGCGTAAGCGGGGTCCATCCGATCTCGACCGCGTGGTCGACCATCGGGAATTGGACCGTATGGGCCTCGCCGATCTTGATTGAAGTCATGCCTCGTCGACCTAAGTGGGCGTCAAAGCGCTGAGGTCGAGATCGTCGCTACGGACCTCCCCGTTAAGGAGTCGTCGGAGCAAGACCGACGTGAGCTGCTGCGCGGCCGTGCGCTTCAAGGTGAGGCCCACAATCCGGTCGTCGATCGCGTCGAGGATGGCGGCGATCTCTCGTTGCTCGTGAGGGTCCGCCGACGTGACGATGGTGATCCGCTCAAACGCGCCCTTCGAGATGATCGGGGCCGGGCTCGGCGAGGCGTGACGCTCCACGTGATTGGACCAGTGCGTGAGCAGATGGAAGACGTACCTCGAGTGATACTCATCCGAGGCAATCACCGCATTAATCTGCTGGTTGGTGGCACACACAGGCGCGGTTGTGAGGCCGACTTTGCCGATCGAGCCGATACATACGAAGCAGGTGGAGTCGGGCGGAATTCGCCGTGCTACGGACAGACCGCGCTCCGAGAGTTTCTTCTCAGTCAGCGTGATGGCGTGACCATGCTGAATGTCGCCGGGGGTGACGAAGGGGATCGTTCCCGGCCCGTAGTTCGCGGCGTCTCGAGTCGGAGGTGTGGTTCCTGTGACGATCTGGCCCAGGTCGTGGACTGCTCTAAGAGAGGCTCGGTACGGACCGCCACCGGTGCGGCGACACCCGCCGCCGGC
>Ga0126307_10001669_pt1 | contig 14734 bp, 15 predicted proteins | sample Plot28_FD_89955 | JGI IMG/M metagenome (GOLD analysis project Ga0126307, IMG submission 89955) | Serpentine soil microbial communities from UC McLaughlin Reserve, CA, USA - Plot28 | ecosystem: Environmental > Terrestrial > Soil > Grasslands | place: USA: UC McLaughlin Reserve, Lake County... | reverse complement strand
GGCGATGCGGTGGGGGCAGGGCTCGCTGCAGGAGATCGACCACGTGCCGTTCGTGCGGCCGCTGGTCAAGCTCGCCGCGACGGCGGGGGCGACCGCGGAGATCCCCGGGCTGCTCGACGACGCGTGGGCGGCGGCGCTGCGGCCGCACCCGGGACCGGCCTTCGTCGATTTCCCGCTCGACGTGGTCTTCATGGAAGCCGATGACTCCGAGGTGCCCGAGGCGCCGTCGCGGTTCGGCGGCACGGCCGACGCGCAGCAGCTCGACCGCGCGGCCGCCCTGCTGCGCGAGGCCGAGCGGCCCGTCGTCATGGCCGGGTCGAACCTCTACTGGGCGTTCGGCGAGGACGCGCTGCGCGAGCTGGCCGAGCGGCTGGGTGTGCCGGTGTTCCTCAACGGGCTCGCGCGCGGGTGCCTGCCCGCCGACCACGACATGTTCTTCTCGCGCGCGCGCGGCGCGGGGCTCGGCGAGGCCGACGTGGCGCTCGTGATCGGCGTGCCGATGGACTTCCGGCTCGGCTTCGGGAAGTCGTTCGGCGAGGAGACCGAGATCCTCGCCATCGACCTCGCCGAGCCGGAGCGCGACCCGCCGCGCGCGGTCGCGGCCGATCTCTACGGCGACGTGCGCGCGACGCTGCGCGCGCTGACGGAAGCGGTCGGCTCGCTCGACACGCACGAATGGGTGGAGCGCCTGCGCGGCGTCGAGCGCGAGAAGCGCGAGGGCGAGCGGGAGCAGCTCGCCGACGAACGGGCTCCGCTGCACCCCATGCGCATCTACGGGGAGCTGGCGCAGGTGCTCGACCGCGACGCGATCGTGATCGGCGACGGCGGCGACTTCGTCTCCTACGCCGGGCGCGTGATGGCGACCTACGAGCCGGGCTGCTGGCTGGACCCCGGGCCGTACGGCTGCCTGGGCTCCGGGCCGGGCTACGCGCTCGCGGCCAAGCTCGCCCGCCCCGACCGCCAGGTCGTCCTGCTCCTCGGCGACGGGGCGTTCGGTTTCGCGGGCATGGAGTTCGACACGCTCGCGCGCCACGGCGTCCACGTCGTCGGTGTCATGGGCAACAACGGCATCTGGGCGCTGGAGAAGCACCCGATGGAGTTCATCTACGGTTACTCCGTGGCGGCCGAGCTGCGGCCCGAGACCCGCTACGACCAGCTGGTCGAGGCGCTCGGCGGGCGCGGCGAGCTGGTGCGGGCGCCGGGCGAGCTGCGCGGGGCGCTCGAGCGCGCGCTGGAGGCCTCCGGACCGGCGCTGGTCAACGTGCTCACGGATCCGTCGATCGCGTACCCGCGGTCGGCCAATCTGGCGTGATGCCCGGCCCTTAATGACGTGAAGCCGCCCGCGGCGGGGCGGGCGGCTTCAAGTTGGCCCCGTCAGGACGGGCAGGGGTACGTGCCTTGAGGGACCTATTGGGTGGCCTGGACGGCGGGAGGCGCCGTTGATGCGGCATCGCCCAGGTCTATGTGCCGTCGAGGGCGACGGCGAAAGGCAGTCGGCCCTCTCCGACACGATGAGTATCCGACGGCGCGAGAAGGGTGGGCAATCGAACACCCGTCCATGGACGGACGCAACTTTCACGTGGCGGCGTCCATGGCCACGCCCCACAGGATGTCGTGGTCGGAGACCTCGACCTCGCCGAGGGCGAACGCGTCGAGGACCTGGCCGAGGATGATCGCGCCCGCGACGATCGTCGGCGCGCGATCGGGGTGCATCCCGCGGACCGCTCGGCGCTCGGCGAGCGGGAGGGCGGCCAGCTCGTCGCGCAGCTGCGCGATGCGCTCCTGCGTGAGCACGTGGCCCTCCGTCCGGGCGGCGTCGTAGGGCTCGAGGGCGAGGTCCACGGACGCGAGCTGCGTCGCCGTGCCGGCGACGGCGACCGCGGCGGCCGGCCGGGCGCCGGGCAGCGCGGCGTCGACGATCGCGCGCGCGTCGCGCGCCAGCGCCTCGATCTCGTCGCGGCGCGGCGGGTCGCCGTGCAGGTGGCGCTCGCTGTGGCGGACGACGCCAGCCTGCGTCGAGACGTGGAACCCGACTTCGCCGCGGCGGCCGATGACGAGCTCCGTCGAGCCGCCGCCGATGTCGATGACCAGCAGGGCGCCGTCCTCGTCGCGCGCCGCGGTGGCCCCGAGGAACGTCAGCCGCGCCTCCTCGTCGCCGGAGAGCGTGCGCCCGTCGAGTCGGAAGCGCTCGCGCACCGCGTCGGCGAACTCGCCGCCGTTTGCCGCATCGCGCACGGCCGAGGTCATCACCGCCGTGCGGCGCTCGGCGCCGTGGCGCTCGATGGCCTGGGCGTAGCCGGCCAGCACCTCGAACACCCGTCGCTGCGGCTCCTCGCCGAGCCGGCCGTTCGCGTCGACGCCCTCGCCGAGGCGCGTGACGATGGACTCGCGCTCGAGCTCGCGCGGCGCGCCGTCGCCGGCCTCGGCCACGAGCAGGCGCGTGGAGTTCGTGCCGATGTCGACGACCGCCACCCTCATGTCGCGGCGTGCGGCATGGGCCGGCCGGCGAGCGCCGCGAGCAGGTTGTCCACGGCCAGGTCGGCCATGCGCGCGCGCGTGCGCCGGGTGGCCGAGCCGATGTGCGGGACGACGATGAGGTTCGGCGCTCGCAGGAGCGGGTCGTCCGGCGGCAGCGGCTCGGGGTCCGTCACGTCGAGCGCCGCGCCGGCGATCTCTCCTGCCTGCAGCGCCTGCGCGAGCGCGCGCTGGTCGACGAGGCCGCCGCGGGCCGTGTTGACCAGGTGGGCGGTCGGCCGCATGCGGCGCAGGGCGTCCGCGTCGATGATGTGGCGCGTGTCCGGGGTGAGCGGCGCGTGGAGGGAGACGAAGTCGGAGCGCTCGAGCACGTCGCCGAGCGGCAGCCCGCTCGAGCGCGAGCGGTGGACGACGCGCAGGCCGAACGCGCTCGCACGGTCCGAGACCGCCTGCCCGATCCGCCCGAGCCCGACGATGCCGAGCGTCGCGCCGTCCAGGTCGGCCCCGAGGTCCTCCGCGGGCTGCCAGGGCCCCCAGTCGCCACTCCTCACACGAGCCTCGCCGGCGGTGAGCCCGCGCGCGCTCGCGAGCAGCAGCGCCATGGCGAGGTCCGCCGTCGCCGCGGTCAGCACGTCGGGCGTGTTGCCGACCTGCACGCCGCGGCGCCGGGCGGCCTCCAGGTCGACGTTGTCGGTCCCCACGGCGAGGTTGGCGACCGCGCGGACGGCCGGCGCCGCGGCCAGCAGCTCGTCGTCGACGCGGTCGGTGAGCATCGTCAACAGCGCGTCGGCGTGCGCCGCGCGGAGGCGCAGCTCCTCGGGCGGCGGCGGCGCCGGCTTGGGCCAGACATCGACGTCGTGGGCCGCGCGCAGGCGCTCGAGCGCGGGGAACGGAAGCTCGTGCGTGACGAAGACTCGCGCCATGCGGGCATTCTGGCGTTCGTGAGCGCATCCCGGATCCGGATCGGCTGCTCCGGCTGGAACTACGCGAGCTGGCGCGAGCGCGTGTACCCGAACGGGCTGCCGCCGCGCGGCTGGCTCGCGCACTACGCGTCGCTGTTCGACACCGTCGAGGTCAACGCGACGTTCTACCGGCTCCAGAAGCCCCAGCACGTGGCGCAGTGGCTCGAGGTCACGCCGCCGGACTTCGTCTTCGCGGTCAAGGCGTCGCAGTTCCTGACGCACATGAAGCGGCTCACCGACCTCGACCGCGGCGTCCAGCGCTACTACGACTCGATCGCGCCTCTCGCGGCGTCGCCCAAGCTCGGGCCGGTGCTGTGGCAGCTGCCGGAACGCTTCAAGGTGGACGTCGACCGCCTCGCCTTCGCGCTCGACAACCTGCCGCCGGGCCGGCACTGCTTCGAGTTCCGCCACGAGAGCTGGTTCATCCCCGAGGTCCTGGACCTGCTGCGCTGGCACGGCGTCGCGCTGGCCATCGGCGATCACCCGGCGCGGCCGTGGCAGCCGTGGGCCCTGACCACCGGCTGGGGGTTCGTGCGCTTCCACTACGGCCTGCGCGGGCGGCGCGGCAACTACTCCGAGACCGAGCTGCGCGAGATCGCCGCGCGGCTGCGCGCGCTCGCGCCGGGCGGCGAGGAGCTGTTCGTGTACTTCAACAACGACTGGGAGGCGTTCGCCGTGCGCAACGCGCTGCGCCTGAAGCGGCTGCTCCGGGCATGACCGACATCGAGCACGTCCTTCTGCACACCCACGTCTGGGCGGTGGTCGGCTGCTCGCCCGACCCGCGGCGCGACTCCCACCGGATCGCCGCGCTGCTGCAGTCGCGCGGCTACCGCGTCATCCCCGTCAACCCCGCGGTCGAGTCCGTCCTCGGCGAGCGCTGCCACCCGTCGCTGCGTGACATCCCCGCGTCCGAGGGCGTCGAGGTCGTCGACGTCTTCCGCCGGTCGGATGCCGCCGGCGCTCACGTCGACGAGGCGATCGAGATCGGCGCCTCGGCGGTCTGGCTCCAGCTCGGCGTCATCGACCACGCGGCGGCCGATCGAGCCCGTGCGGCGGGCCTCCGGGTGGTCATGGATCGCTGCCCGGCGATCGAGCTTCCGCGCCTGGACGCCACGCGCCGCGACGCTTGATCACCCGCAGCGCGGTGCTAGCATTTTGCGTCCGGCGCGGGGTGGAGCAGCCAGGTAGCTCGTCGGGCTCATAACCCGAAGGTCGCGGGTTCGAATCCCGCCCCCGCTATCGAAGTTCCCCTCACGAAAGCCCCGCACGTCGGGGCTTTCGGCGTTCTAGACGACGGCGCTGCCGTCTGCGGATCATCGAGAGACGGCTCGGTACTACGACTAAGCGCCACGTCCGCAGGACCGCCATTCTGGAGTGCGTCCAACCAAGGGGCGCGCCCTAGCGGTACGTTGCCACGATCGCACGACGGGAACAGCGGACGCCGGGTGAGCTGTTGCTCGTTGGCAGCCTGCCGCTTGGCACGGTCAAGGACGTTTTCTGCCAGTGCTGCGGCGCGTTCGGCGACGCCCTCGCGTGCCTGCCCGACGGGGAGGTGGGTGATCGTCGCAACTGGACTGAGCACCTGGCTCTACGGACCTTCGCCGCGCATCCTGACCTGGAGGAGGTGCGGCGGCCGCGGGGTGGCCGCATCCCGCTGTTTCCGAACCAGACGGTCAACCCGGGGGATGAGCAGGACCTCCAGGGGCTGGTCTGGCACTTCCGGATCCGGCCCGGTGTGACCGATCTGGCCTTCGACGATCTTCATTACGCCGACACGGCTGTCGAGTCCTATGCGATCTTCCAGCGTCTCAAGGCCGAGGGCACGGTCCCGGAACACGTCCGCTTCCAGGCGAACTTCCCCGGCTCGAGCAGCGCGATCGAGGAGTACTTCTGCGAGCCCGCCGACTGGCCGATCGCCAAGCGGGCCTACGAGCAGGCGGTTAGCGACGAGATCGCGCGCATGCTGGAGGCCATCCCGGCGAGCGACTTGACGATCCAGTTCGACTTCTCCAACGAGGTGGTCGACCTCGCCATGGGCGCGCGGCCCGCCCAGCCGTGGCTCCCGCACCAGAACCCGGCCGAGAAACTCGCTCGGCACACTGCCTCGCTCGCCGAGCTGCCGCGCGGCGTCCCCGACGAGACACTGCTCGGGTTCCACTGGTGCTACGGCACCTGGGGCGGCTGGCCGAGGGTCGAGATGGCCGACTTGACGCTTTGCGTCCGAATGACCAACGAGGCGGTCGCGCGGGCGGGACGGCGGGTCGACCACGTGCACATGCCCGTCGAGCGCCGGCCGGGCGCGGCGTTCTTCGCTCCGTTGCGCGACCTCGACGCAGGAGACACTCGCGTGTTCCTTGGCATGATCCATCACGACGACGGGCTCGAGCACTTTCGAGCACGCGTCGCCCACGCGCACGAGTACCTCGACGACTTCGGGATCGCCGGACCCTGCGGGTACGGTCGCGTGGACTCGGCGGACATGCCGGACGTGCTCCGCGCACATCGCGAAAGCCTCGACGAGCTACGGCGCGGCGACTACAGCTCGCAGTAGGACGTCGCTCTCGCCGCCCGCGAGCAAACGCCGACGCTGCCGGTGATTCGTCCGCAGCGGGGACGTCCCGGTCGGCCTTGAAGGCGCTCGCCGCCGGCGAGAAGCGGCGGTCCAGCGGGCGGAGGTCTCCGCCGGATCGCACGCCCGCTAGGCGTATCCTGCACTCGTGGCCGCCCCTTGCGAGCACGTCGACGAGGTCCGCGACGATTGGGCGCCCGTCGCAGATCCGGTGTGTGAGGACTGCGCCGAGACCGAGGACAGCTGGGTGAGTCTCAGGCGCTGCCTGACCTGCGGCCACATCGGGTGCTGCGACTCGAGCCCCCACCGCCACGCGACCGCGCACAGTCACGAGACAGGCCATCCGATGGTCCGCACGCTGCAGCCGAGGCAGGACTGGGTGTGGTGCTACGTCGACGAGATCACGCTGCGGAAAACCGATCGCCGCTGGGTGGAAATCGACCTCTTCTACGAGGCGGGCCTGGCATACATGCGCGACCACGTGGACGCCGGCGGGGATCCGAACATCGACGAGGGGTTCATCTTCGGGCGGGGCTTCCCGCTCGGCCGCTGGGCCGCGGAGATGCGGCAAAGGAGGGCGGCCGGCGATCTCGGCGCCGATCAAAGCGCGCAGATCGACGCGTTGCCGGGCTGGCGCTGGGACGGCTAGATCCCGCGACCCGGGCTGGGCCGCCTCCAGCCCACCGCCCGGCGCTGATAGGCGCTGTGGGTTGCGGCCGTGCGCGTGATCGTCGGCCAACAACGTGCGACGCGACGTGGATCGCCGGCTGCGAGCGATGCCGCAGCCACCTGATGTGCCTGTGCGCCGACGCCGGGTTCGATCCGCGGATCGGCTACAGCTCCGATGACATCGTCGTGATGCAAGCGTGGGTGGCCGCCGGGCTCGGGGTGGCGACGCAGACCGGGCTGGCACTGCGCGCCCACCACATCGACGGCGTCGTCGCGACTGAACTGCCCGGCTCCAAGCGGCACATCTACGCCGCGACCTACGGCGAGCCGCCCGACCCGCCCGCCACCGCCGCCCTCCTGGCGGCCCTCGCCGAGGCCGCCACGTCGGCGACCTCGTCGGCGGTCACCTCCTCCGGACAGAGCGTCCCCCGGTCGGCCGCGGCCCGCTCCTCCCAGACCCCGGTCCAATGATGGTCGCAGTGCGGGCACCGGGTACGGCTCGCCGCACCGCGCGCTGGGGGCTAGCGGGATCGCATTCGAGGCCGGTCCGTGGCACTGTGAAGCGGCCCTCCCCACGCCCTTCCGCTCCCCGTAGGTAGACAACATGCCCCATGCAGACGCAGGCGCCCTCGTGGTGCCCCTCGCCCGTGCCCACCCGCGATCCGCGCTCCTCGACCCGATCCTCGTCGGGGCGAATCGCGACGACGCATCATGAAGGGCAAGACCCGGACGCTCGCCGGCGTCCTCGCGCTAGCGGGCGTCCTGATCCTGCCCGCCGTCGCCTCCGCCGGCGACGGCGGCTTCGCCGCGGCGCAAAAGCTGCCCGTCTCGCACCCGTACGGGCTGGCAACCGGCGACTTCAACCGTGACGGCCGCCCCGACCTCGCGGCCGTCGACGGGACGAAGGGCGAGATCGCCATCCTCCTGCGGAGCGCGCTCGGCGGCTTCACGCCCGCTGCGCCCGTGCCCGCGACGGTCTTCGCACGGCTCCTCGTCGTCGGCGACTGGAACGCCGACGGCAACGACGACCTCGCGCTCGGGAGCTTCGACGATCACGTCAACATCTTCGTCGGCACGGGCGGCGGCGGCTTCTTCAAGCTGCCCGACGTCGTCCTCGGGTCGTATCCGCGCTCGCTCGAGGTCGCCGACGTCAACCGTGACGGCCGGGAGGACCTCGTCGCCGGCGTCGGTGCGGGCGACACGAACGCCGTGAGCGTGCGGCTCGGCAACGGCAACGGGTCGTTCTCGACCGTTCCAGACACGCCCGGCCCCGCCGGGCCGCTCGCCCTGGGCGACTTCAACAACGACGCCAGCGAGGACCTCGCCATGGGATCGGGTGAGCCGGTGGGGAGGGTCCTTCTCGGCCTCGGGACCGGGGGCTTCCAGGCCCCTAAGTCGTTTCCGCTGCCCCAACCCGCGGACATCCGGAGCGCCTGGGCGGTCGCCGACTTCAACGGCGACCGCCACCAGGACGTCGCCGTCATGCTGCCCACCAACGTCGTGAGCGTTCGTCTCGGGATCGGCGACGGGACGTTCGGCAGCGCCAAGAACGTGTCCGTGGGCCCGATGCCGCGCGCACTCGCCGTCGGCGACTTCAACTCCGACGGCAAGGAGGACTTCGTAGTGGGCGACTGGAAAGACGGCAAGGTCCGGGTCCGGCTCGGCGACGGGGCCGGCGGCTTCCGGCCCGGCGCCGACGTCCAGACCGGGGCCGGCGCCCTCCAGATCGTGGTCGCGGATTTCAACGGCGGTGGCACCGACGACCTCGCGATCGCGACCTCCAGCGATGACACGCTCAAGCTGCACCTCGGCACCGGGCCGAGCCCTCTGGCGGGCAACAAGCTCGTCAACGGCGGCTTCGAGGGAGCGCTCCCGACGGCCAACCTCGACGGCGCGGAGCCCATTCGCGGTTGGCAGCGGACCGGCGCGATGACGTTTGTCCGCTACGGCTTCCCCTCGCACGCATGGTTCCCGGCGCGGCTCTCGGCGCCCCGCTATCTCACGGGCGGGAACTCCCTGCTGTGGGGCGGCAAGAGCACCCCGACCGGCGGCGTGACGACGGCGTTCCAGGGCGTCGACGTCTCGAGCTCTGCCACAGCGATTGATGCCGGGCGCGTGACGGCAAACCTGTCGGCCTACCTCGGCGGGGCACTGGAAGCGCTGGACCGCATGACCGTGACCGCGCGCTTCATCAATGCGACGGGGGGCTCGCTGGGCACGTTCTCGCTTGGACCGGTCACCGCGGCCCAGCGCAACAACCTCACTACGCTGCTGCGCCGCGTGGCGCGCCGCGCCGTCCCGGCCGGGACGCGGCGGATCCGCGTGACGCTGCGCTCCGACGACGCGGACAAGACCTACTCCTCGGCCACTGCCGACAATGTCAAGCTCACCCTCATCACCACCACGGCCGCGGTAGCGAGGCGATGACGCGACCTCGCGGGCGGTGAAGTGTTCGCGGTGGTCCGCGTGTCGCTCCGGCGGACGAATCGGGCCGCCGATTGGGAACCGCGCGGCCGGAGGAGCAGGCGCATCGTCATCCGAAGCCGGAACGGACGCCGTCTCGGGTAAGGGGCTGACCTCGGTTCCCAACGCGCTCGCTCGCGTCCCTAACTCGCGAGCACCGAGGCCAGCGCCCGCCACGCCGGCCTTACCGGCTACGCGCCCGTGGCGCTGCCCGGGGCCGCGAGCTTCTTCTCCGCCTGCTCGGGCTTGAAGAACACCCGGTCGACGACGACAGCCTCGACCGTCGCCTCGGGGCGCTCGACCTCGAGCTGGACCCCGTCGGCGCTGTGCTCGACGCTCACCATCGCGAAGCCGATGTTCTTGTCGAGCCGGGGCGAATGGCACGCCGAGGTGACCTTGCCGACGATCTTGCCGCCCGCCCTAACCGGGAAGAAGTCCGGCATCGAGCCGTCGTTGTAGGCCCCGAGGCTCGACCCGCCGATCTCCACACCGACCAGCTTGCGCGTGACGCCCTCGTCGTGGATGCGGCGCAGCGCCTCCCTGCCGATGAAGTCCTGTTCCTGCTCAAGCTCGACCATCCACTTGTACCCGTAGCCGACCTCGTACGGGTTCTCGTCGATCGTCATGTCACACCCATGGGCGAGGATGCCGCCCTCGATCCGCCGGATGTGCGAGGGCCCGATGGGCACAAGGCCGTGCGGCTCGCCGGCCTCGAGCAGGGCATCCCAGAGCTTGACGCCGTGGCGGCTCGCGTTGGACAGGTAGATCTCGTACCCCAGCTCGCCCGTGTAGCCGGTGCGGGTGATGACGAGCGGCATGCCGTCCAGCTCCCTGCGGACCATGTAGTAGTAGGGGACGTCGAGGATGTCGGCGCCGAAGAGGCTTGTCATCACCTCCTTGGACTTGGGGCCCTGGACCTGGAGCGGGCCCACGTCCGGCTCGGAGATCTGCACGTCGAGCCCCGCGTTGACCGCGAGGCCGCGGCACCACAGAAGCACGTCGGAGTCGGCGAGCGAGAGCCAGAAGTGGTTCTCTTCGAGCCGGATCAGAACGGGGTCGTTGATGATGCCCCCGTGCTGGTCCGTGATGAAGGCGTACTTGCACTGCCCGACCGCGCACTTGTTGAGGTTGCGCGGCGTGAGCATGTTGGTGAACGTGAACGCGTCCGGCCCCGTGATCTCGACCTGGCGCTCGGCGCCCCCGACGTCCCACAGCGTCACGCCCTCGAGCAGCTGCCAGTACTCCTCGACCGGGTCCCGGTAGAGCCGGGGATGGTAGTGGTGGTTGTAGACGCTGTAGAGCTGCACGCCGTGCCGGCGTGCAGCGTAGTAGTACGGCGACTTCTTGATCCGCGTGTACAGGAGGATCCCCGGGTTGGGGTTGACCTTGTCAGCCATGGGCGTTCTGTCCTTTCGTCATGCGGCTGGTAGGGCCTCGGTCGCCAGGCGCTCACGCAGGCTTCCGCAGGGCCCGGCGTATCGCCATGCTGAACCTGAGCGGTGCCGGCACGTTCCTCGCTTACTCCGTGTGAAGCAGCCCGTTCTGTCGAAGGAAGCGCGCGGTCACGGTCGCGACGCCGGTCTTGTCGAGGTCGACGGCGCGGTTCATGGCGATCATCTGGCCCGTGGTGAGGCGGCCGTTGACGGTGTTGATGATTCGCATGAAGCGGTCGCCGCCGAGCCGGTCGAGCTTGTCGTCGTCGATGACGAGCGCGACGTGCTGTAGCCGAAAAGCCGCTTTGGGTCCTGGAGCACCTTGAATCCCCGGTGGAGAGCTGGCCGTCGGTGGAGAAGACGTTGGCGGCGTCGACGTCGCCTCTGTCGAGCGCCGTGTACTGAGCTCCGATGGCCACCGGCTTGAAGCGTGCGTTGGTCAGCCCGTAGTACCCGTTGCATGCCCGGGTCACAGAGATTGAGGCGACGCGCTGGACTGGGCGCCCCGGATACCCGATCCGTTCGCTGGTCGGGATGGCGCTTGCTGAGTCGATCTACGCCGTTCCGACGTGGACTCGCCTCGTAGCGCTCGTCACCAAGCACTCTTCCCTTCGCGCCGCAATCACAGGGCCTACCCGCGATGTGCCGTCCCACTGGCGTGCTACCGGTTCACGCGTAAGCTGCGCGACCATAGCGACGCGCTGGACCGCTGCATCGACCGCGTGACCGCCGCTCTGCATGAGGCGAACCCGGACATGGGTCGCGATATCGCTATCGACGGGTCCGAAATGCCCGCGTACGCGAACGGCCAGCGGCATCTGTTCGACGGTGGGCCGGAGCGTTAGCGGTTCAGCGACCCGGACGCGACGTGGGGCCACCGCTCGGCCGTGTCGACGCGCTCGCACGGCGGGTTCTACGGCTACAAGCTGGACATGGCGGTCTGCACCGCGACGGACCTTCCGCTCGCGTGGAACGTCCGCACCGCCCGCGCGGCAACCGTGGCCGGTTACGCGATCGCCGACAACGTCTCAGGCAACCTGAACGCGGCCGTCGACGGATTCGCAGCCGGCGCGCTGCTCGTCATGCTCATCGATTCGATGATTCCCGAGGCGGTCCGCAAGGGCGGCGACGAGGCCGGCCTCGTCACAGTCTCGGCTTCGCGGTAGCCGCCGCTCTGTCCGGCCTATCGTGACCGCCGAGCGGGCGTCGCTCGGCCACGGCGGGCGCAATCGCGGAACTTCCAAGCCGCGACGGCGACGAAGCTGCAACCGGCGCGCCGCTGAGCCGATTCCGTTTGCGGGAAGCCGTCTCTCAGCGGCCTGACCCGGTGCGCGCTCGATGGAAGCAGCTGGTCGACGAAGATGCCGAAGCCGCGCGCGCCTATTCCGAGGCGTTTGCCGAATTCCGCTGTTACGAAGGTCCTGCACGGCGGGGCCTTTCTTCATGCCCTGAGCGAGCCGTCGGTAGGCGCCTATGTGGCGCAGGCTCGGGCCGGCGGCGATGACGTAGGGTGGGTCCTGTGGTGGACATAAGATCGTCGGCGCGGCTGGACGTGGGGGAACTGCTCGCGTCGGTCGAGGATGCGCCTCCGGTGGCTGCGGTCGATGTCCTTGGCGATCGGCTCAGGAAGGCGATCGGGGCGGACGATGTCTCGTTCTTGATCGCCGACTTCAGCGGTCAGGCGCTGATCCGGCTCGAGCACGCCGGCAGTGAGCTCGCGGCGCGTACGCAGGGTCGGGAGACCGCCGAGCACGTGCCGCTGGTAGGGACGCCGCATGGTCGCGCGCTCGCCGGTCAGGCGGTCGTGGTGGAACCGGGCGGCGACGATGGCGGAATGCGCCTCTACGCGCCTGTGACCAACCGCGGGGAGGCCATCGGCCTGATCGAGCTTCGCCTCGATAACCCTCCGGACGAGCAGACGCTCGCCGACGTCGCGCTCGCCGCGCACGTGCTCGCGTATGTCGTCATCGCGAACCGGCGTTTCACGGACCTCTTCGCGTGGGGGCAGCGCTCGGTGCGCCTGTCGCTGGCGGCCGAGATCCAGCATCGTCTGCTGCCGGGGTCGTACACCTGCGAGGCGGGGCAGTTCACGCTCGCGGCCTGGCTGGAGCCGGCGGGAGACGTCGGTGGGGACACGTTCGACTTCTCCATGGATCGCGACACGCTGCACCTTTCGATGACCGACGCCATGGGTCACGAGGTCGGTGCGGCGGTGCTCGCCACGGTGCTCGTCGGGGCGCTGCGCAACGCGCGTCGGGCCGGGGTCGGGCTGGGCGAGCAGGCGCGCCTGGCCAACGAGGGGCTTCACGGCTTCGCCCGCGGAGGCGGGTTCGTGACCGGCCAACTGGCACGGATCGACCTCCGGGGAGAGACGGCGACGATCGTCAATGCGGGGCATCCCTCGCCGCTACGGCTGCGCGGAGGCTGCGTCGAGCCCGTGGCTCTGCAGGCGGATCCGCCGTTCGGGATCGTGCCGGGCCACGAGTACCACGTGCAGGCGCTACCGCTCATGCCGCGTGACCGGCTGATGTTCCTCACGGACGGCATGCTCGAGCGCAACGTCGCCGATGTCGACCTCGACGCCCTGTTGGTCGCGGGAGCGGACATGCATCCGCGCGAGGCCGTTCAGCACGTGGTTCAGACGATCCTCGAGGCGGCCGGCGGCGAGCTCAAAGACGACGCGGCGGCGTTGTGCCTGGACTGGCATGGCGGGCCGCCGCGAGAGCGCACGACCAACTCGGGCGCCGACCTGTGACCTCGCAGTTCGGCACCCGTGTGGAACCGGACGACCCCGTTCGCGCGATCGTGACCCGCTTGTCGCGACCGCATCCGACGGGCGGAGTCGTCATCGAGCACGCCGCGATCGTGGCCGAGGGCGCCGACGCCTCCGCCATCGTCGAGTGGATCCTCGCCCACGCCGGTCAGCCGGAGGTGGCGGTGTCTCAAGCGCCGAAGCGCGGCCTCCACGGCACCGGCATCAGCGGCGGCCCCGGGGCGCCGAGCGACAGAGTCCGCCGCTACGCGCTGCCGGCCGGTGCGCTCACATAGCGATGCCGGGCGCCGAGAGCGGTCCCACGATCACCGCGAAGTTCGAGGACGGGCCATTGGGAGGGCGCAGCATCGAGGTCGAGGTGCTCGAAGGGCGCCCGCCGAAGACGCTCGACGCGCCGGCGGACGACGGCAGCACGTGTCGCTACTGCCTCGAAGGCTGGATGCAGAGCGGCCGATCAGCGGTGTACACGTTCCTGTACCTCGTCTAGCCCGGCCCTGCACAGCAGGGCCTTTGTGCCCGGAGCGGCGTCGAACCAACAGTACTTGATATGAGCCGCCCTGGCCGCTAGGGTGCGGCTCGTGGCACCCCTGCCCGGACCCGCCGCTGTGGCCTGCTGCGCGCCGGCGGTCGGAGTCGACGACACGCTCGACGCGGACCGCGTCGCCGCGGTCGCCAAGGCGCTCGGCGAGCCGTTGAGGGTGCGGATCCTCGACGTCCTGCGGCGCAGCGAGGAACCGGTGTGCCAGTGCGAGCTGATCGCGCTGTTCGACATCGGGCAGTCCCTGCTCTCCCACCACATGAAGCGGCTGGTCGACGCCGGTCTCGTCGCCGTCGAGCGCCGCCACAAGTGGGCGTACTACTCCGTGGACCCCGACGCGCTCGAGGAGCTGATCGCATGGCTGACGTGAACACCGACATCCGCGAGGTGGTGCGCGAGAAGTACGCCGCCGCGGCGCTGACGGCGGCCGACCCGGCGCCGTCGGCCTCGGGATCCTGCTGTGGGCCGGTCACGGGCACGGAGGCCGACGAGGCGCAGGTCTTCGGGGCCGCGCTCTACGACGCCGGCGAGGCCGGCGGCGCGACGGCGACGGCCGTCGGCGCCTCGCTCGGGTGCGGCGTCCCGACCGCGGTGGCCGACCTGCACGAGGGCGAGACGGTGCTCGATCTCGGTTCCGGCGCGGGCGCCGACGTGCTGATCAGCGCCAGGCGCGTCGGAGCGGCCGGCAAGGCCATCGGCCTGGACATGACCGACGAGATGCTCGACCTGGCGCGCGCCAACGCCGCCGAGGCCGGCGTCACCAACGTCGAGTTCGTCAAGGGCTACATAGAGGACATCCCGCTGGCCGACGCGTCCGTGGACGTCGTGATCTCGAACTGCGTCATCAATCTC
>Ga0126307_10001668_pt1 | contig 14737 bp, 12 predicted proteins | sample Plot28_FD_89955 | JGI IMG/M metagenome (GOLD analysis project Ga0126307, IMG submission 89955) | Serpentine soil microbial communities from UC McLaughlin Reserve, CA, USA - Plot28 | ecosystem: Environmental > Terrestrial > Soil > Grasslands | place: USA: UC McLaughlin Reserve, Lake County... | reverse complement strand
GGCGTCGACCTCCTTGACCGCCACCTGGCGCTGGAGGCGCTCGTCGAAGGCGCGGTAGACCGTCCCCATCCCCCCTGAGCCGATCCGCTCGAGCAGCCTGAACCGCCCCATGACCAGCTCTTCACCCACGACCCAAGCCCTTCGCCGGCCGCCCGGTCTCTCCTTCCGCGGCAGTGTTCATACTTCGGCGGCCGAACGCTGACTCGGCTTTGACCGTGGCTTTCCTCGACGAGGAAGAACTGAGACCGGCTCCCGGCGGTTCCGGCCCGCGCCGACCGGTGCCCGACCGCCAACGCCAGGTGATGATGCGCAGGGTTATCGCCCTGGGCGTCGGCGTGCTCTTGATCATCCTCGTTCTGCTCGGGATCCGCGGCTGCCTGAACGCGCGCAAGGAGCGCGGGTTCGAGAACTACCTCTCGGACCTGGGCTCGATCGCGACGCAGTCGAACCAGCTCTCGAGCGAGTTCTTCAACCGGCTCGAGGATCCGCCGAAGGGCGAGGACGAGCAGGAGCTCCAAGCGCAGATCGCCTCCGACCGCGGCACCGCCGAGAACCTGCTGCAGCGCACCGAGGACCTCAGCACGCCCGACGAGCTCAACGACCCGCAGTCCGAGCTCGTGACCGCCTTCACGCTCCGGCGCGATGCGCTCACGGGGATTGCCGAGGACATCCCCAATGCGCTCGGCAGCGCGGACCGAAGCGCGGCGCTCGACCGCCTGACCGCCGACATGAAGGCGCTGCTCGCGAGCGACGTGCTCTACGCGCGCGCCCAGGACGACATCGATCGCGTGCTCTCCGAGGAGGCGATCTCCGGCGACGTGCCGCCGAGTGCCTTCTTGCCCGAGCCGATCGACCGCTGGATCGACAAGCTCCAGCTCAGCACGGTGCTGGCGAGCTTCGCCACCGACACCGGGACGACCTCCGGGCTGCACGGGCTCGCCCTGCTCAGCGCCTCGATCAACAAGACGCCGCTCACGGCGGATGCCGACAACTCCGTGGGACTGGGCAACGACCCGGTGAACCTCACCGTCGAGGTGCAGAACCAGGGCGATCAGGAGGAATCCGGGATCACCGTCAGCTACACGCTGAGCGGCGGCGCGATCCCGATCGAGGGCGAGGACGCGATCTCGAAGCTCGACGCGCAGGGGATCAACGAGACCACGCTGCCGTTCGAGTCCAAGCCGGAGACCGGCGTGCCGATGACGCTCGAGATCGAGATCCTCCCCGTGCCCGGCGAGGAGGTCGTCGACAACAACCGGGCGACCTACACGATCACCTTCGACTGACGCCGGACGCGAGCGCGCCCCTGCTTAGGATTCGCCGATGCGGGTCGCCTATCTCGGACCGGCCGGGACGTTCAGCGAAGACGCGTTGCGCGCGGCTGCCGGCCGCGACGAGCTCGAGGCGCTGCCGAGGCCGAGCATCTACGAGGCCATCAGGGCGGTCGCCGAGGGCGAGGCGGAGCGGGCGCTGGTCCCGTTCGAGAACTCGATCGAGGGATCCGTCCGCGCGACCCTCGACACGCTCGCCTTCGAAGCGCCGTCGGTGGCGATCGTCGGCGAACACGACCAGCCGATCACCAACAGCCTGATCGCCCGGAGCGAGCTCGAGCTGGAGGAGATCGAGCTCGTGCTCTCACACCCGCAGGCGAGCGCCCAGTGCGCGCGCTTCATCCGCGCCGAGCTCCGACGGGCACGCATGCGCGCCGCGTCGAGCACCGCCGAGGCGGTCCGGGAGGTCGCGGCGAGCTCCGCGCCCTGGGCCGCGCTCGGCGCCGCCTCCGCCGCCCCGCTCTACGGGTGCGTCGTGCTGCGCGAGGGAGTCGAGGACGAGGCCGACAACGTCACACGGTTCATCTGGCTCGCCCCTGCCGGGACGACGGCCACCGGCAACGGGGCCTGGAAGACGTCGATCAGCTTCTCGGAGCTCGGCGCCGACCATCCGGGGGCGCTGGTCGAGGCGCTGACCGAGTTCTCGAGCCGCAGCGTCAACCTGACGCGGATCGAGTCGCGGCCTCTGCGGCGCGGCCTCGGCCGCTACATGTTCTTCTGCGACCTCGAGGGGGCGGGTGCGGAGCCGCCGGTGCGCGAGGCGATCGAGGCGTTGCGGGCCAAGGCGGAGAACGTGCGGGTGCTCGGCAGCTACCCGATCCACACCGAGGGGATTCCGGCAAGCTGAGCCGCCGGGGATCCGTGAAGGTGGCCCGACTGTCGCTCTACAATCCGCGGACCATGGCGGACCTCGCTGATCCCGGGGCTCGGATCCGCCCCCGAAACGGGGGCAGCGTGCGGTCGGGCTCGGGCGGGCTCGAATTGAACGGGCGTGAGCATGCGTTCAGCGGCAACGGGTCGGCGCACGCCAGAAGGGGTGGCGGCAGGGTGCTCGTCCTCAACGCGAGCTACGAGCCGATCAACGTATGCACCGTGAGAAGGGCCGCGGTGTTGGTGCTCAAGGCCCGCGCGGAGGTGCTCGAGAAGGGCGCCGGTGCGCTTCACTCGGAGCGGCTCCAGCTCGAGCGGCCGTGCGTGATCCGGCTGGTCCGCTACGTGCGGGTCCCGCGCGACGTCCACCGACGCAAGATCACCCGCAAGGCGGTGCTGGCCCGCGACGCCTACACCTGCCAGTACTGCGGTCGGGAGTCGGTCGGGCTCACCGTCGACCACGTGATCCCGCGCAGCCGCGGCGGCAAGTCCGAGTGGGAGAACATCGTCGCCTCCTGCGCCCCCTGCAACCGAAAGAAGGGCAACCGGCTGCCGCGCGAGATCTCGATGCACCCGGCGCGCCACCCGAAGCCGCCCGGGCCCACCGTCTTCATTCGCATCGCCGCGCCGAAGGTGCCGCTCGCCTGGGAGCCGTACCTCGGCAGCCGCGAGCGCAAGGCGCTCTCCAGGGCTGCCTAGCTTCGCCGACCCGAAATAGCGAAGGGCCGCCCCGCAATGGGACGGCCCTTCCAAGGTGCGATTTAGCGCGGGCTCCGGATCAGCGGCCGGGTGGGACTACGTTCGGCCTCCGGCACCCACGGGTGCCCAGGGTTGGATTCCGCCAGGCGGCTCGCACGCTGCCCGACCGATTCGACGGTCGCCCGCCGGGCGGTCGAGGCGGCCGACTAGCGGCCCCGCACCTCCAGGGTCCCGAAAAAACTGTCACTCAACGTCGGACCACCTCCTTTCTCTGGTGATCCGATTGAAGCAAATCCGGAGGTCGACCTGACGGCCGATGAGCCGCGCGCCGCAGCCGGTCCTCTGAAGTGACCGGTCTCACGGAACGGGAAGCGGTGATCGACGAGGCTCAGAACATGAACCAGACGCAGGCCGCTCGTATCGACGCAACCGATGCGGCGCCCGCCCGGCTTCAGAGCGGGCGCCGGGCGGTCGAGATCGCCGTCTTCGCGGCGCTCATCGCCGGCGCAATCTTTGCCGTTCCCGGCCTCGGCGAGCTGCGCGCGAGGCTCGCCCACGCCGACCCGGCCCTGGTCGGGCTCGCCGTGGCGCTCGAGCTCGGCTCGTGCCTCGGCTTCGTCGCGGCATTCCGCGGCGTCTTCTCGCGGCGTCTTCCCTGGCGGTTCAGCTACGAGGTCGCGATGGCCGAGCAGGCGGCCAACGTGCTCCTGCCGACCGGCGGCGCGGGAGGTCTCGCGCTCGGTGCGTGGGCGCTGCGGCGGGTGGGGATGCCCGCGGAGCGGATCGGCCGCCGGACGGTCGCCTTCTTCCTGGTGACGAGCTCGACCAACTTCGCCGCGGTCATCCTCGCCGGCCTCGGCCTTGCCACGGGCGCACTGCACGGCGACGTCGCCGTGCTCGTCGCGCTCGTCCCGGCGCTCCTCGCGATCGCCGCTCTCGCCGCGATTGCGGCCTCGCCGCGGTTCCTGGCGCCGACCGCAAGCGGCGGGGCGGGTCGCATCCGCCGCGGGCTCGCCACCGGCCGCGGCTACCTCTCGGACGGGATCCGCGACGCGGTCGCGCTGCTCGGCTCCGGCCGGCCGCTGGTGGTCGGCGGGGCGATCGCCTACATGGGCCTCGATGTGCTGGCGCTCGCGGCGATGTTCGCGGCACTGGGCGGAGGGGCTCCGACGCTCGGTGTCTTCCTGCTCGCCTACGCGTTCGGACAGCTCGGCGGCCTCGTGCCGCTCCCGGGCGGAGTCGGCGGCACCGACGGAGGGCTGATCCTCAGCTTCGCCCTGCTCGGCACCCCGGTCGCGATCGCCGGCGCCGCGGTGCTCGGCTACCGCCTCTTTCAGCTCGGAGTTCCGGCGCTCCTCGGCATCGCCGCGTTCGGCTCGCTCCGCCGCAACCTCGGCCCGCGCCGAGCCAGGCCGAGCGCGAGGTCTCGCAGCCGGCGCTCCGCGCCGGCCTCGAGCTCGAGCCGGCCTAGGCCTGGGGCTTACGCCTCCGAGGCGCCGTCCGTGCCAGAAGCGGTCTCGGCTGGCTGCGCGGCCTCGGCGGCGATCTCCGCCACCTCCTCGGCCTCGGCGGCGACATCGGCTGAGGACTCGACGACGAGCGCGAGTGCGCTGACCCGGTCGTCGTCTCGAAGGTTCATCACCTTGACGCCCTGGGTCGCGCGGCCCATCTGCGAGATCCCGCCGGCGTTGGTCCGCTGCACCATCCCGTTCTGGGAGATGAACAGGAGGTCCTGGTGCTCGCGGACGGTGAGCGCGCCGGCGAGGCCGCCCTTCCTCTCGACCAGCTTGATCGTCAGCACGCCCTTGGTCCCACGGCCCTTGACCGGATACTCGGAGACGGCGGTGCGCTTGCCGTAGCCGTTCTCGGTGACCACGAACAGCTCGGCGTCGTCGCGGGCGATGTCCATCGTCAGGACCCGGTTTGCCGATCCGTTGACCTTGGCGGCGACGTTCATCCCCTTGACCCCGGACGTGTCGCGGCCCATCGGCCGCACCGCCGACTCCGAGAACCGGGACGCGTGGCCTGACTTCGAGACCAGCAGCAGGTCGTCCTCGCCCGAGGTCAGCCGGACCTGGACCAGCTCGTCTCCGTCGCGGACCTTGATCGCGATGATCCCGTCGGCGCGGATCGGGGTGTTGTAGGCGATGAACTCGGTCTTCTTCACCAGCCCCTTGGCGGTGGCGAAGACCAGGTACTTGCCCTCGGAGAAGTCGCGGGTCGGCTTCACCGCCATCACGCGCTCGCCGTCGCGCAGCGGCAGCACGTTGACCAGCGCGCTCCCCTTCGCCGTCCGGGAGCCCTCGGGCAGCTCGTAGACCTTGAGCCGGTACACCTTGCCGCGGTTCGTGAAGAAGAGCATGAAGTCGTGCGTCGAGCAGATGTGCAGGTGCTCGATGTAGTCGCCCTCCTTCAGGTTCATCCCCATCACGCCGACGCCGCCGCGACGCTGCTGGCGGTAGGTCGCAAGCGGCAGGCGCTTCACATAGCCGGAGTGGGTGATCGAGATCACCATCTGCTGGTCGGCGATCACGTCCTCGATGTCGAGGTCGCCCTCCGCGTGCGTGATCTCGGTGCGGCGGCCGTCGCCGTAGCGCTGCTCGAGCTCGGTCAGCTCGTCGACGACGACGCCGTCGATCCTCATGGGATCGCCGAGGATCTCCCGCAGCTCGCCGATCAGCTTCATGAGCTCGCCGTGCTCGGAGCGCACCTTGCCCGACTCGAGCGCGGTGAGCCGCTGCAGGCGCATGTCGAGGATCGCCTGCGCTTGCTCGGTCGTGAGCTCGAACTTCTCGATCAGCCCGGTGCGCGCGGCGTCCGGGTCGGCCGACCCGCGGATCAGCGCGATGACCTCGTCGAGATTGTCGAGCGCGATCAGGAGGCCCTCGAGGATGTGCGCGCGAGCCTCGGCTCGGCGGAGCTCGAACTGCGTGCGCCGCGTGACGACTTCGCGCTGGTGTGAGACGTAGTGCTGGATGACCTCCTTGAGCGACAGCGTCCGCGGCACGCCGTCGACGAGCGCCACCATGTTGACGCCGAACGAGGTCTGCATCTGGGTGTGCTTGTAGAGCTGGTTGAGCACGACCGCAGGCGGGTCGCCGCCGCGCTTGAGCTCGATCACCAGGCGCATGCCGGAGCGGTCCGTCTCGTCGCGAAGGTCGGAGATCCCGTTGATCTTCTTCTCGCGGACGAGGTCGGCGATCTTCTGAATCAGGCCTCCGTCGCCGCCCTTCTTGACCATGAACGGGAGCTCGGAGACGATGATCGCGTCCTTGCCGCCCTTGAGCGGCTCCACATGGGCCTTGGCGCGAACGCGGATCGAGCCGCGGCCGGAGGCGTACGCGTCGCGGATCCCGTCGGTGCCCATGATCGTGCCACCGCCCGGGAAGTCCGGGCCCTTGATGTGCCTCATCAGGCCCTGGAGGTCGATCTCGGGGTTCTCGATGTAGGCCTTGACCGCGTGGATCGTCTCGGTGAGGTTGTGCGGCGGGATGTTCGTCGCCATCCCGACGGCGATCCCGGCGGCACCGTTGACGAGGAGGTTCGGGAATCGGCCGGGGAGCACGAGCGGCTCCGTCTGCGACTCGTCGTAGTTCGGCCCGAAGTCGACCGTCTCGGCCTCGATGTTCCGCAGCATCTCGGTGGCGAGGCGGGCGAGGCGGGCCTCGGTGTAGCGCATCGCGGCCGGCGGGTCGTCATCGATCGAGCCGAAGTTGCCCTGGCCGTCGACGAGCGGATAGCGCAGCGAGAAGTCCTGCGCCATGCGGGCGAGCGTGTCGTAGATCGCGGAGTCGCCGTGCGGGTGGTACTTACCCATCACCTCGCCGACGATGAACGCGCACTTGCGGTACGGGCGGTTCGGCTGCAGCCCGAGGTCGTGCATCGCGTAGAGGACCCGGCGGTGCACGGGCTTCATCCCGTCGCGGACGTCGGGCAGCGCGCGCCCGACGATCACGGACATCGCGTAGTCGAGATACGACGAGCGCATCTCCCGGGCGAGCTCGCGGTCCTCGATGTGGCCGGTCAGCGCCTCGAGCCCGCCATCAGACATCGAGGAACCTCACCTCCTTCGCGTGCTTTTCGATGAACGCCTTGCGCGGCTCCACCTTGTCGCCCATGAGCTCCGTGAAGAGCTGCTTGGTGAGCGCCTCCTCGGAGTCCTCGATCGTCACCCGCTGAAGCGTGCGCGACGCCGGGTCCATGGTCGTCTCGCGGAGCTGCTCGGCGTTCATCTCGCCCAGGCCCTTGAAGCGCTGAAGCGTGACGCCATGCCGCGCGAGGTCGACGATCTGGCGGCGGAGCTCTACGAAGGAGTCGGCGTCTCGCTCTCGCTCGCCGAGCGCGACCTTGAACGGCGGCCGGCCGACCTGCTTAAGGAGGTCGGCGTGGACCTCGACCAGGTGGCGGTAGTCAGCGGAGGAGAACAGCTCCTCGTCGAGCGTGTGGTAGCGCGCCAGGCCGCTGCGGCGGTGGATCGCCTTCACCTCGAGCGCTCCGTCGCGCGCAGCGACGAGCTCGGTCTCGAACGCCTCGCCCTCAGGGTCCTCCGCCTCCATCAGCTTCTTGGCCCCGGCGAGCGTCGCGACCCCGGCGTCGAGGATCTGGGACTCGGCGAGGAATGCGACGAGCTCGTGGCCGACCTCGGCCTGCAGGGACTCCGACCAACCCTCGTACTCCTTGAGGCGGCGGTTGAACCGTGTCCAGCGCGCCTCGGTCAGCTTCGTGCGCTTGCCCTCGGAGTCGGCGATCCGGAACTGCTCCAGCTTGTCGCGCAGGAGCAGCGCCTCGAGCTCGGACTCCTTCTCGACGTAGGTCTCCTGGCGGCCGTTCTTCACGCGGTAGAGCGGCGGCTTCGCGATGTAGACGTAGCCGGCCTCGATCAGCTCCGGCATCTGCCGGTAGAGGAAGGTCAGGACCAGCGTGCGGATGTGCGCGCCGTCGACGTCGGCGTCCGTGCTCAGGATGATCTTGTGGTACCGGGCGTCCTCGAGGTTGAACTCCTCGTGGACGCCCGTGCCGATCGCCGTGATCAGCGCCTGGATCTCGTTGTTGGCCAGCACCTTGTCGATGCGGCTCTTCTCGACGTTGATGATCTTGCCGCGCAGGGGCAGGACGGCCTGCGTGTTGCGGTCGCGCGCCTGCTTAGCCGAGCCGCCGGCCGAGTCGCCCTCGACCACGAAGATCTCAGCCAAGGCGGGATCCTTCACCGTGCAGTCGGCGAGCTTTCCGGGCAGCGTCGAGTTCTCGAGCGCCGACTTGCGGCGCGTGAGGTCGCGCGCCTTGCGCGCCGCCTCGCGAGCCCGCGCCGCGTCGACCGCCTTGGTGATGATCCGCCGCGCCTCGGCCGGGTTCTCCTCGAGGAACTCGGCGAGCTTACGGTTCACGGTCTCCTTGACGAGTCCCTCGACGGGCGGGTTGCCTAGCTTCGTCTTGGTCTGGCCCTCGAACTGGGGATCGGCGAGCTTCACCGAGATAACGGCGGTCAACCCCTCGCGGACGTCCTCGCCGCTGAGGTTGGGGTCCTTCTCCTTGAGCACGCCCTTCTCGCGGGCATACGCGTTGAGCGTCCGCGTGAGCGCGGAGCGAAAGCCGGAGAGATGGGAGCCGCCCTCGTGCGTGTTGATGTTGTTCGCGAACGAGAAGACCGACTCCTGATAGGAGGCGTTCCACTGCATCGCCACCTCGACCTGGCCGTCCGGGGCGTCGCTCTCGAAGTAGACGATCTTCCGGTGCAGCGGGTCGTTCGATTCGTTCAGGTGCTTGACGAAGTCGACGATGCCGCCCTCATAGCGGAAGGTGTCGCGCTGGCCGGCGGCGCGCTCGTCGATCAGATCGATCTCGAGCCCACGGGTTAGGAACGCGGTCTCGCGCATCCGCTCGGCGAGCGTGGAGTAGTCGAACTCGAGCGTCTCGAAGACCTCGTCGTCGGGCAGGAAGGTGATCGTGGTGCCCGTTCCCTTGACCTGCTCGCCGCGCTTCAGCGGCGCCTTCGGCTCGCCGCGCTCGTAGTCCTGAGTCCACTCGTGGCCGTCACGGCGCACCTCGAGGTGAAGCCGCTCGGAGAGCGCGTTGACGACGGAGACGCCGACGCCGTGCAGGCCGCCTGAGACCTTGTAGCCGCCGCCCTCGCCGAACTTGCCGCCCGCGTGAAGCATGGTGAGCACGACCTCGGCGGTCGCTCGCTTTTCCTCCGGATGCTCGTCGACCGGGATCCCGCGACCGTCGTCGGTCACGGTGACGCTGTTGTCCGGGTGGATCCTGAGCTCGATCTTGTCGCAGTGCCCGGCGAGCGCCTCGTCGACGGAGTTGTCGACGACTTCGTATACCAGGTGATGGAGGCCGCGCGGCCCGGTGGAGCCGATGTACATCCCCGGGCGCTTGCGCACCGGATCGAGACCACGGAGGACCGTGATCTCGGCGGACGTGTAGCCGTTGTCTTGCTTCTTCGAGGCCGCCGCGCGCTCGCGGCCGGCACCCGCCTCGCTTGCCACTCGGTTCAGGCCCCTTCGGTCGACTTCATGAGAAACCCCGACCGGCTGACCCGGCGAAATGGGCCGAATCCAGACGGCTCGGGGCGGGCGTCCAACTTCACATAAGGATACCAGCCGCGCCCCCCGGAACGTCGCGCGCCTGGACACAAAATCCCTGCAAATGAGGGATTAATTTGTGTCGAAATCCTCTTCTGAGGCGACCACGAGGCGGAATCCCGCGATCTCGCCCCGTTCGAGCTCCGCGTTGAGGTTCGCGCGCAGCTCGGATTGCAGCAGATCGAGCTCCTGAGCCCAGGTCGCGGCGCGGCAGGCGACCGTGATCGTGCCCTCGCGCTCCCGGACCGGCGTCGCCTCCGCGGCAATCCGTTCCCCGACCGCTCGCCGCCAGGCGCCCTGGACGGCGGCGAGGAGGGTCGCGGGCTCGGCTTCGGCACGCGTCAGCTCGAGGATCTCGCCGAGAGGGCGCAGGCGCCGGCCATGGCGCCTCACAGCAGCGGCCTCAACGGCGGCCGGGCTCGGCTTCGCGCTGCGGCGCTCCGCCTCACAGCAGCGGCCTCACGCCAGGACCCTCACGCGGCGGCGCCCTCCGCGGCGCCCGCGGGACCGAGCGGCCTCCCCGAGCGGATCGAGATGTCGCGGCGGTCGCCGGCGCCTGAGGGCAGGTGAGTGGACTCGGTCGCGGTGACGAGCGCCTGCCCGCCTCCGATCGCCAGGTGCTCGACGAGCAGGCGGCGCCGCTCGGCGTCGAGCTCGCTGGTCACGTCGTCGAGGAGCATCAGCGGTGCCGGGCGGCCGTCGGCGATCAGAACCCGGCGCTCTGCGAAGAGCAGTGCGAGGAGCGCCTCCCGCTGCTGACCCTGGGAGCCGTAGCGGCGAAGCGAGCGGCCACCGAGCTCGAAGGCGAGCTCGTCGTGATGCGGGCCCCAGCCCGTGTAGCCGCGGGCGATGTCGGACTCCCGGCGCTCCGCGAACTCGGCGGCAAGCTCGCCGGCATCCGAGGCGTCGCTGCGCGGCCGGTAAGAGACCGCGGCGTCCTCGCCGAGTCCAAGCTCACGCGCCGCCTCGGCGAAGGGGTCGGCGAGCCGCGTGGCGGCCGCGTGGCGGTTAGCCGCCAGCTCAACCCCGGCACCGGCGAGCTCGGCATCCCAGGCGTCGAGCGTCTCCGCGCTCGCGACGCCGGCGCGGATCCGGCCGAGGAGCGCGTTTCGCTGCGCGAGCGCTCGGGCGTACCGGCGCCGCGACTCCTCGCGCGCCGGCCAGAGCGCGGCGCAGAACCCGTCGAGGTGCGTGCGGCGGGCCGACGGCGGGCCCTTGATGAGCGCTAGGCGATCGGGCATGAAGACGGCGATCGCCGGGCGCAGCCGCGTGCTCTCAGAGCCGGCCGCCGAGCCATCGAGGAGGTGCCGGCGGCCCTCGCCGCCCCGGCTGACCGAGAGCATGAACCGCCGCGTGCGCTCGCCGTCGCGTACCCGCGCCTCCGCTCGCGCCAGCGAATGCCCGAAGGCGATCGCCTCGCGGTCGTCGCGGGTCCTGCACGAGCGGCCGGCGAGCGCCATGTACGTCGCCTCGAGAAGGTTCGTCTTGCCCGCGCCGTTCGGGCCCCAGAGCAGGTTGAGGCCCGGGCTCAGCTCGAGCTCGAAGTCCGCGAGGTTGCGGAAATCGAGGACGCTGACGGCTTCGACCACCATCGGACTGCCACGGCCCTAGACGTTGAGCCTGATCGGCATCACGAGGTAGCTGAACTGCTCGTCGTCGACCGGACGGAGGAGGCCCGGGCGCAGGGGCGAGCTGAGCTGCACCGCGACCTCGTCGGTGGCGACGCTCTCGATGCCCTCGATCAGGAACTGTGGATTGAAGGCGATCTCGAGCGGCTCGCCCGAGTACGGCGCCGGCATCCCCTCGCTCGCATCGCCGATGTCCGGCGTCTCCGCCGCGACCGTGAGCTCCCCCTCGCTGAACGCGAGCCGCAGCGGCGCGTTGCGCTGCGCGAGCTGGCCGATCCGGCGCGCGATCTCCAGAAACTCCTCGCGCGGCAGCCGTACCTCGTGCTCGAACGACTCCGGGATCAGCACCCGCCAGCTCGGGAATTGACCCTCGATCAGCCGTGACGAGAGCGTGACCCCGGCGGTCCGGAAGACGACCTGGTTGCGCAGCATCGAGATCTCGACCTCCTCGGCTCCCGCAGCGCTCGCGATCCGGGCCAGCTCGCGCAGAGCGCGCGCCGGAATGTTCGCCTCGAGCGTCTGCGCGACCGTTGCCTCGAGGTCGGTGTGCTTGACGCTGAGCCGGTACGAGTCGGTGGCGACCATCGTGAGCGTCTGATCCTCGGCCTGCATCAGCACGCCGGTCAGGATCGGCCGGATCTCGTCGCGCGACGCGGCGCGGGCGACGAGGTCGATCGTCGTCGCAAGCGGTGTCGCCGGCAGCTTCACCGGGTCCCCCTCGGGATCGGGGAGGCGCGGGAAGTCCTCGGCCGGCAGGGTCCGGAGGTGGAAGCGGGCGCCACCGCCGGCGATCTCGACGTCGCGCTGCTCGGGCCGGAGCTCGAGGGTGACGCCGCCGGGGGGCAGGCTGCGCACCACGTCGCTGAACAGGCGCCCCGGCAGCAGCACGGTGCCGTCGGACTCGGTCGTCGCGTCGTCGAGCGTGCGCGTGATGCCGAGCTCCATGTCGGTCGCCCGCAGGGTCACCGACCCGTCGACGACGATCACGAGGATGCCGCCGAGCGAGGGGAGGGTGCCGCGGGTCGAGACTGCGCGGCCGACAAGCTGCAGCGCAGTGGAGAGGGAGTCGCGGGAGACAGAAAGCTTCATTGAAGGTCGCTCATCTTCCTACTTGGATCAGATGTATCTGTTGCGTTGACGGTTGTGGATCGGAAACGTGGATTCCGCTCGGCAAGCGGGATGCGGCCTGTGGATCAGTCGTCGTCCCGCTGTGGACGAGGCTCCGGATCGGTGGATCTCTCCCCGGATCCCTCCTCGACGGTCCCCAGCTCGGAGCGTACGTTGTGGATGGCCTGGGCGGTTTCCGATCCTGGCTCGAGCTTCCCCGCGACGCTGCGGATCGCGTGCAGGACGGTGCTGTGGTCGCGGTCGAAGCCGCGCGCGATCTCGGCGAGTGAGAGCGCCGTCATCTCGCGCGCGAGATACATCGCCACCTGACGGGCGCGGACGACGCGCGCCGAGCGCCCGGCGGAGACGAGCTCCGCACGGCTGAGGCCGTGGACGCGGCAGACGGCGTCCTGGATCGCGGCGAGCGTGGGCGTCGGCGGGGCGGCGGGCGAGCGCTCGCCGTGGGCCCCGAGCGCACGCCGGACGACGGGAGTGGAGAGCGGCTCACTCAACATCGAGGCAATCGCCAGCACCCTGGTCATCGCCCCCTCCAGCACGCGGACGTTGTCCGGGACGCGATTGGCGATCTCATAGATCACCGTCGGCTCGACGCTCGGCATCGTCTCGTCCGCCAGGCGCCACAGCAGCGCCATGCGGGTCCGGAGGTCCGGTGGCTCGACCTCCACGGTGAGGCCCCAGCGGAAGCGGTCGCGGAGTCGCTCGGCGAGGCGCGAGAGGGCCTCGGGCGGGCGGTCGCTGGAGAGCACGATCTGCTTGCCGGCGGCGTAGAGGGCATTGAAGGTGTGGACGAACTCCTCCTCGGTGTGCTCCTTGCCCTCAAGCACCTGAACGTCATCGATGAGCAGCGCGTCGAGCTCGCGGTACCTGGTCTTGAAGGCATCGGGGCCTTCGCGGCGAAGCGCCGTGACGAACTCGCTCGTGAATCGCTCCGCCGTCGTGTAGTGGACGGTCAGGGTCGGGTGGTTGCGCCGCATGTACTCGGCGATCGCGCCGAGAAGATGCGTCTTGCCGAGCCCGGGCGAGCCGTGGAGGAACAGAGGGTTGTAGGCCTCACCGGGGAGCTCGGCGACCGCGAGGGCGGAGGCGTGGGCGAGGCGGTTGCCGGGGCCGATCACGAAGTTGTCGAAGGTGTGGCGCGCGTCGAGCGGCAGGGAGCGCGGCCCGGGCTTCTTGGCGACGTCCGCGGTGGCCTCGGCGGTGTCCACGAAGGCGACCTCCTCGAGCCCGCTGCCGTGCTCGCGGACCGCCTCGGCGACGGCGGAGGCGTACCGGCGCTCGACCCAGGTGCGGACCGCCGGCGGACCCGTCAGGAGCAGCGTCGTGCCGTGCGCGCTCACCGCGCGGAGCGGCTCGAGCCAGAGCCTGAACGTCGACTCCGGAAGCGACCGCTGGAGCTCCCGGCGGACCTGCGCCCAGAGGGCGGAGAGGTCGTCGGCGGGTGCTTGGGAGGACACGGCGATCGACCATACATCCGGTGCAGAGACGCTTCCGAAGCCACCTCGCATTTCGCGGGAAAGACGCGCGGCGGGCGCCCCGAGTGGCGCGCCGCGTCAAGGGACGCTCTGTAGACTGCGCGCCCCTATGAAGCGCACCTGGCAGCCGAAGAAGCGCAAGCGCGCGCGTACCCACGGGTTCCGAGCCCGCATGCGAACGCGCTCCGGTCGCGACGTGATCCGGCGCCGTCGGCGCAAGGGCCGCAAGCGCCTCACCCCATAGGCCGGGTGAGGCGCGGGGTATGGCTGAGCGGCGCAGACGTGGCCGGCTGTCACGAAGCGGCGACTTCGACCGCGTGTATCGCGAGGGCCGATCGCACGCGAACCGCTACCTCGTCCTCTACACGTTCCCGCGGGGCGAGGGGGCCGAGGGCGACGTGCGTCTCGGCGTCTCGGTCAGCCGCAAGGTCGGCGGCGCGGTGCAGCGAAATGCCGTCAAGCGGGCGCTTCGCGAGGCGTTCTGGGCGCAGCGCGACCGGCTGCCGGCGGACCACGACTTCGTGGTCGTCGCCCGCCCCGATGCCGCCGCGCTGGTCGAGCGCGACGGCACACGCGGCGTCGAGACCGCGCTCGTCGAGCTCGTCGAGCAGTCGGGCCGCGTGGGGGCGGCGTAACACGTGAAACGCCTGAACGGGATCGGGGGCCGCTTGCGCTGGGCGCTTCGCGAGCTCTTTTTGCTGCCGCTGCTCGTCTACCGGAAGCTGATCTCCCCGGCGCTGCCGCCGCGCTGCAAGTACTACCCGACCTGCTCCACGTATGCCGTTCAGGCCGTGCGCGAGCTCGGCGTGGTCAGGGGCACGATCGTCGCCGGCTGGCGGCTGGTGCGCTGCAATCCGTGGAGCCTCGGCGGCGTCGACGAGCTCGCCGACCGCAAGCTCTTCCGCGGCCGCCACTCGGCCGACGGTGACCACGAGCACGGGCACGGAGTGGCGGCGTGACGGTCCTCGCGGTCATCGGGATCTTCCAGCCGTTCGTCGACCTCGCCGAGGCGATCATCAAGT
>Ga0126307_10001667_pt1 | contig 14740 bp, 11 predicted proteins | sample Plot28_FD_89955 | JGI IMG/M metagenome (GOLD analysis project Ga0126307, IMG submission 89955) | Serpentine soil microbial communities from UC McLaughlin Reserve, CA, USA - Plot28 | ecosystem: Environmental > Terrestrial > Soil > Grasslands | place: USA: UC McLaughlin Reserve, Lake County... | reverse complement strand
GGCGGCGTCGCGATCTCGCAGCAGGACGTGGGCACGTTCCTGACCGTGCTCGTGATGGTCTCGCTCCTCTGGGCGTTCTTCCAGTTCACGACGACCGGCCTGGCGCTGCGGGCATCGGCGCTCAACCCGGAGGCGAGCCGCCTGGTCGGCGTGCGCGTCGGCTGGATGCTCGCGATCGGCTGGGGGCTCGCCGCAGTGCTCGGCGCGGCCGCGGGGATGCTGACCGCGCCCACCGTCTTTCTCGACCCGAACATGATGCAGGCGGTCCTGATCTATGCCTTCGCCGCGGCCGTGCTCGGCGGGATCGACTCCCCCTTCGGCGCCGTCGCCGGCGGTCTGATGCTCGGGGTCGGCCTCAATCTGATCGGGACGTACATCGACTTCGTCGGCGCCGGCCTGCGGCTGCCGGTCGCCCTGCTGATCATCCTCGTCGTCCTGCTCGTGAAGCCCTCCGGCCTCTTCGGGAAGCCGGTCACGAGGCGCGTGTGAAGCGCGCGGACATCACGAGCGTCGCGCTCTTCGCGCTCGCCGCCGCGGCGATCCTGCTGCTGCCGCGCTTCGTCAGCGACTTCCGCGCACAGCAGTTCGCCTATGTCGGGATCTACTTCATCGCCCTGCTCGGGCTGAACGTGCTCACCGGCTACACGGGCCTGATCTCTCTCGGTCACGGCGCCTTCATGGCGATCGGCGGCTACACGACGGCGATCCTGGTCTCCGACCAGGGCCTGAAGCTGGGCAGCCACACCTTCTCGGCCGACGTGAAGGACGTCTGGACGATCCCGTTGGCGGGACTCGTCGCCGGCATCATCGGCTTCCTCTTCGGCTTCCCGGCGCTGCGGCTCACCGGCCTCTACCTGGCGCTGGCGACCTTCGCGATCGCGGTCGCGATGCCCGGGCTGATCAAGTACGACCGCTTCGAGCAGTTCACGGGCGGCGGCGGGGGGATCAACCTGTTCGAGTCCTCCGCACGCACGCGCCCTGCCGAGACGACCGACCCGATCACCTTCGAGACCGTCTCGGAACCGATCAAGGTGCTCGGCCTCAAAATCGCAAGCTTCAACGAATGGCTCTACTACCTGACCTGGGGGGTGGCGCTCTTCATGTTGGCGGTCGCGTGGCTCCTACTCCGAGGCAGGAGCGGTCGCTCGTTCCGCGCCGTCCGCGACAGCGAGTTGGCCGCAGCCTCGTCGGGTGTCAATCTCGCCACCTACAAGACGCTTGCGTTCGGGATCAGCGCGTTCTACGCCGGGATTGCCGGCTCGTTGCTCGCGATCGCGACGACGTTCGTGAACCCGGACACCTATCCGATCACGCTCTCGATCTTCCTGCTCGTCGGCGTGGTGGTGGGCGGCCTCGGCTCGCTCTGGCCACTGGTCTTCGGCGCGATCTTCATCCAGTTCCTGCCGCTCTGGGCGCAGGAGGTCTCGAAGGCGCAGGGCGCGCCCGCGGTGGTGTACGGCGTGATCCTGATCCTCGTCATGATCCTGTTGCCCGGCGGTGCGGCCGGTCTGATCCGTCGCCTCCGGTCGCAGTACAAGTCGCGGCTACCATCGCGGTCGCTGAGCCGTAGCGCCGACTGAAGAGGGGGCTGAACGGATGATGCGCCGACCGAGACTCGTCCTGTACCTGCTCGCGCTCGCCGGCGCGATCGCAACGGGTGCCACCGCCGCGACGAACGCCGATCCGGGGATCACGGGGAAGACGATCCTCGTCGGCGGCACGACGCCGCTCTCGGGCACCGCCTCCGCCTATGCGTCCGTCGCCCGCGGCGCCAACGCCTATTTCAAGTTCGTCAACTCGCGCGGAGGCGTCAACGGCCGCACGATCACCTACAAGACCGTCGACGACGCCTACGACCCCGCCAAGACGGTGCAGGCGACGCGACAGCTCGTCGAGCAGGACAAGGTGTTCGCCATCTTCAACTCGCTCGGCACCGAGCACAACGTCGCCACGCGCGACTACCTGAACTCCGCGCGGGTGCCGCAGCTCTTCGTCGCGTCCGGCGCGACGACGTTCGGCCGCGACTACAAGCAGTACCCCTGGACGATCGGCTTCCAGCCCAGCTACCGCGCCGAGGGCTGGATCTACGGGAAGTACCTCGCCCGGACGACGCCCGGGGCCAAGGTCGGCGTCCTCTTCCAGAACGACGACTACGGCAAGGATCTACTCGCGGGCCTGAAGCAGGGGATTGCAGGCTCCAAGGTGAAGGTCGTCTCGGCCCAGTCCTTCGAAGCCACCGATCCGGACGTGCAGTCCCAGGTTTCGAAGCTGAAGGCGTCGGGCGCGAACGTGCTCGCGCTCTTCGCAACGCCGCGCCACGCGATCCAGGCCTACGTCTTCGCGAACCGGCTCGCCTGGCGGCCGCTGATCATCAACAACGCGGTCTCGAGCGCCTCGAACATCATGGCGCTCGCCTCCGAAGGCGGCACGAACAAGGCGGTCGAGAACTCGATCGCGATCGTCTTCCTCAAGGATCCCACGGACGCCAAGTGGCGGAACGACGCGGCGGTGAAGCTCTACCGCTCGATCATGTCTCGGTTCGCGAAGGGCGCGAACCAGAAGGACGTCTACCACGTCTACGGCATGGCGGTCGCCTACGAGTTCGTGCACGTGCTCAAGGGGGCGGGGAAGAACCCGACCCGCGCCTCCGTGATGACGCAGACGCGGAAGCTGAACGACCCCTCGAACCCGTTCCTGCTTCCGGGCCTGACCGTCAGGACGAGCGCGACGGAACGCTTCCCGATCGAGCAGGCGCAGCTGCAGCGCTGGTCGAAGGGGAGCTGGAAGAGCTTCGGCGGCCTCTGGGGCTACCGGGCCGGATAGGCTCATGTCATGCTCGACGCGCCGCTCGACGATCTGCTCGCGGCGGCCCGCGAGCGGCGGCGCGGCGACGGGCTCGTCACCTATTCGCCGAAGGTCTTCATCCCGCTGACGACGCTCTGCCGCGACGTCTGCGGCTACTGCACGTTCGCCCGGCCGCCGCGGCGCGGGGAGCGTGCGTACCTGACCGAGGACGAGGTGCTGGCGATCGCCGGCGCAGGTGCTTCCGCCGGCTGCACCGAGGCGCTCTTCACGCTGGGCGACAAGCCCGAGCTGCGCTACAAGGTGGCGCGCGACGAACTGGCGGCGCTCGGCTGCGAGACGACGCTCGAGTACCTGGAGCGGGTCGCGCGGCTCGTGCTCGAGCAGACGGGGCTGCTGCCGCACCTGAACCCGGGAGTGATGAGCCGGGCCGAGCTGGCGGCGCTGCGGCCGGTCGCGGCCTCGATGGGGGTGATGCTCGAGACGGTCGCCCAGCGGCTGGGCGCGAAGGGGGGACCGCACTGGGCGTCGCCGGACAAGGATCCGGCGCGGCGGCTGGAGACGATCGAGCTCGCCGGCGAGCTGCGGATCCCCTTCACGAGCGGGATCCTGATCGGGATCGGCGAGACCCGGGCGGAGCGTCTGGAGGCGCTCGAGGCACTCGCGGCGCTGCACGCGCGGCACGGCCACCTGCAGGAGGTGATCGTCCAGAACTTCCGCGCGAAGCCCGGAACGCGGATGGCCGAGCATCCCGAGCCGAGCCTCGAGGAGCACCTCTGGACGATCGCGGCGGCCCGGCTCCTGCTGCCGGACTCCGTCGCGGTGCAGGCGCCTCCGAACCTCGCCTACGACGACTTCCCGCGGCTGCTCGACGCAGGCATCGACGACTGGGGCGGCGTGAGCCCCGTCACGATCGACCACGTCAATCCCGAGGCGCCGTGGCCCGACCTCGTCAGACTCGCTCGAGCGACCAGGTCGAGACAGCTCAACCTTGCTCCACGTCTGCCTGTCTACCCCGGCCACGTCGACGAACGGTGGCTCGATCAACTCGTCCTGCCGCACGTCCTTCGCGCCGCCGACGCGATGCGGCTGGCCCGTGAAGACGGCTGGCATCCCGGCGAGACCGGCGCCGTCCCGTTCCTCGTCGCCCGCGACGCGTTGCCAGTGGACACGGCGGACGAGCTGGGGGAGGAGGAGCTCGTCCGGCTCTTCCGCGCCCGCGGCGACGAGCGCCAGCGCGTCTTTGCCGCCGCCGACCGGCTCCGGCGCGAGGTTTGCGGCGACCAGGTCAGCTACGTCGTCACCCGGAACATCCAGTACACGAACGTCTGCTACTTCCGCTGCGGCTTCTGCGCGTTCTCGAAGGGGAAGCTCGCTGCGAACCTCCGCGGTGCGCCGTACCTGGTCTCGCACGAGGAGATCGTCCGGCGAGCACGCGAGGCGTGGGAGCGGGGCGCCACCGAGGTCTGCCTCCAGGGCGGGATCCACCCGGCCTTCACGGGCGACTACTACGCGTCCGTCGTCGATGCGATCGGGTCTGCGCTGCCCGACCTGCACATTCACGCCTTCTCCGCGCTCGAGGTCTGGCAGGGCGCCGAGACGCTGGGCCTGCCTCTGCACACGTACCTCGAGCTGCTGCGCTCGCTCGGCCTCGGCTCGCTGCCGGGAACGGCGGCCGAGATCCTCGACGACGAGGTGCGGGCGGAGATCTGCCCCGACAAGCTCTCGACCGAGCAGTGGCTCGCCGTGCACGACGCAGCGCACCGGGTCGGCCTCCGCTCCAACGTGACGATCATGTTCGGCCACGTCGAGCGGCCGGAGCACTGGGCCCGGCACCTGCTGCGAGCGCGAGCGCAGCAGCAGCGTTCGGGCGGCTTCACGGAGTTCGTGCCGCTGCCCTTCGTGCACATGGAGGCGCCGATCTGGCTGAAGGGCCGCGCGCGCTCCGGCCCGACCTTCGGCGAGACGTTGCTCATGCACGCGGTCGCACGTCTCGCACTCCACCCGGTGATCACGAACATCCAGGTCTCGTGGGTGAAGCTCGGGCCGGAGGGCGTCGCTGCGGCGCTCCGGGCCGGCGTCAACGACCTCGGCGGCACGCTGATGAACGAGTCGATCTCCCGTTCGGCCGGCGCGCAGCACGGGCAGGAGATGCCGCCCGAGGCGATGGAGCAGCTGATTCGCGCGAACGGCCGCAGACCGCGGCAGCGGACGACGCTCTACGCGGACGCGCCGGCGGAGCGCCGCGCCGCGTCCTTCGCGGCCGCACCGCTGACGGAGCCGCACAACCCGCCCGTTCGCGAGGCCGGCCTGAAGGCTCCGCCCCGCCTCGTCCGTCCTGGCCTTCTCGCCCGCGCTGCTCCTTAGTAGCCCTCGCGGACGACGCGCGGCAGCCCGACCAACCAGCGCGGGATTCGCCGCCGCGCTGTTCTGAGAGCACTCTCGAGCGCGACCGGATGGTGGTGAACGCCCTCGCCGTGGCCGACGAGCAGGTGGTCGGGCTCGAGACCGCGCAGCGACCACGGCGGCCGAAGCCGGAGCATGGGGTGGAGGCCGGCCGATTCCGCGCCGGCGCGGAAGAAGGGGATCGTTCCCAGGGCGTCGGCGACGAGCAGCAGCCGCCGCTCCGGCCACCAGAGCGCCGCCTCGCGCCAGAAGCGCAGTCGCACGACCGGACGCAGCTCGAACGGTGCTCCCGGCAGCTCATGCGGGACGACGTGGTGCGGGACGCCGAGCCGGCGGGCCACGGCCGTGCAGTCCCGGTTGTGCCGGTCGAGCAGCTGCACGACGCCTGCCGGCTCGCCGAGCTCCCGGACCCGATCGTCGAGCTCCGCCCAGTCGACGACGTCGAAGAGCCAGACGCGCCCCTCGACCTCGAGCGCGTGCGACGTGCGCCGCATTCGGTCCCCCTCGTCCAGCCATCCCATCGCGTGTGCGATCTCGTCGACGATCCTCATCCACCCTCCAACTGCGCAAAGGCTTGCTCGAATACCTCTTCGGGCTGCGCACCCAGGACGAGCAGGCGCCGGTCGAGCACGAACGCGGGCACGGCGTTCGCGCCCATGGCGACCGCGTCCCGCGTGGACGCTTCGACCCGGTCGCGATAGCGGTCGCCGGCGAGCACGTCCTCGACCTCGTCGGTGGGCAGGCCGGTGAGGGTCGCCTCCGCCCGTAGGACGTCTGCATCGCCGATGTCCTTCGCCTCCGCCCAGTAGGCGTCCATCAGGCGGTCGTGCAGCTGGGCGTGCCGGCCGAGGTCGCGTGCGAGCTCCGTCAGCCGCAGGGCGGTCAGCGAGTTCGGGACGATGTCCGGGTTCGGGTTGTACGCGAGCCCGCGCTCGGCGAAGAACCGCCTCATCCGTTGGGTCATCGTGTCGCCGCCGTAGCGGGCGAGCAGCTGCTCACGCGGGAGGCCTTCCGGCGGGTACTCCGGGTGGAGGTCGAACGGCATCCAGTTCACGGTGGCGCCGAACCGGCGCTCGAGCTGCGCGGCCGTCGGCTGGCTCGCGCGGCAGAACGGTCAGATGTAGTCGCTCCAGATCTCCACGGTGTGCTCGCTCACGGCCCGGAGGCTACCCCGCCGCCGTGTCGACGAACCCACGGCGGCGGGGAGGATGGCGCAGACGGCTAGGCGGGCGGGAGCAGCACGCGGTCGATCACGTGCACGATCCCGTTCGACGCCTTCACGTCTGCCTTCGTCACCTTGGCCGCATTGACCCGCACGGTCTGGCCGGCAACGCGGATCCGCACCGTCGGGCCGGCGAGCGTCTTCGCGGAGGTCAGGTTGACCACCTTGGCGGCCGGCACCTTGCCTGCGACCACGTGGTAGAGAAGCACGCGCTTGAGGGCCGCGGGGTTCTTCGCCAGCTTGTCCAGCGTCGCCTTCGGGACCTTGGCGAACGCGGCGTTGGTCGGCGCGAAGACGGTGTACGCCCCGGGCATCGAGAGCGTCTCGGCAAGGCCGGCTTTCTTCACGAGCGAGAGCAGGGTCGAGAACTGCGGGGTCTGCGCCGCGATCGCGGCGATCGACGGCGACGCCTGCTGGCGTGCGGGTGCCGCTGTGGCCGCCGGGACGGCGAGCGCGAGCGCGGCGAGGGCTGTGAGGGCTGTGAGGACGATGCGATTCATGGTTCGTGAGCTCCTTTCCGGAGATGGGTGGTCAGGCGGTGACTGCGGGAGACGAAGACCAGCGGCGGCGGATGGCCGCCTGCTGGGCGATCTGGTAGACGGCCGACAGGCCGACGAGGCCGTAGACGATCCGGCTGAGGGCGTTGGTCTCGCCGAACTCCAGGCCGACGAGAGCGGCGACGAGGTCGAACTCGGCGACGGCGACGAGGCCCCAGTTGAGCCCGCCGACGATGACGAGCGCGGCGGCGAGGATGTCGAGCTTCTTCACGTGCGTTACCTCCTTGTCCAGTAGTTGTTCAATCTTTGTCCAAGGAAGATAGCGCATCGTGAGCTGCCTTGTCAAATCTCTGTCCAAAGTCTGTACGCTGTCGGAAATGGAGGACGCCGCACGGCTGAGAATCGGAGAGCTCGCCCGTCGCACCGGGATCGCGACGGAGCTCTTGCGCGCCTGGGAGCGGCGCTACGGGCTGCTCACACCGGGCCGCACCGAGGGCGGCTACCGGCTCTACTCGGACGACGACGTGCACAAGGTGCGGCGGATGCGCGAGCTGCTCGCGACGGGGTTGTCGGCGGCCGAGGCGGCCAGGCAGGCGGCCTCGGAACCACCACCGCCGGCCGAGGTCGCGCGGGCGGCCGCCTCGGCGGAGCTGCGCCGCGCCCTCGAGCAGCTCGACGATGCCGATGCACATGCCGCTTTCGACCGCCTACTCGCCGACTACTCCACCGGCGCCGTTCTCGGCCGGGTGGTCCTGCCGCTCCTGCACGAGCTCGGCGCGGGCTGGGAGCGCGGCGAGATCTCGGTGGCGCAGGAGCATTTCGCGTCGAACCTGCTGCGCGGGCGCCTGCTCGGCCTGGCGCGCGGCTGGGACCGCGGCTCAGGCCCGCGCGCGATCCTCGCGTGCCCGCCCGGCGAACGGCACGACCTCGGGCTCGTCATCTTCGGGCTGTCACTCAGGGAACTCGGCTGGCGGATCACGTTCCTCGGTGCCGACACGCCGCCGGACACGATCGTCGAGACCGTGCACCGTCTCGACCCCGAGGCGCTCGTCCTTGCTGTCACGGACGCCGGACGGCTGCAGGACGTGGCCCAGATCGCCGAGCGCCTCGGAGGCGCCACCGCGGCCGTCTGGGTCGGCGGCGCCGGAGCCGGCCAGGTCGACGGCGCCCGGATCCTCGAGGGCTCGCCGCTCGAAGCGGCGGAGCAGGTCGCTCGCTAGAGCTCGAGCTCGAGCAGGTCGTCGATCGTCTCGCGGCGCCGGATCAGGCGTGCGTCGCCGGCGCCCACGAGCACGGCGGCGGGGCGCGGGACGCCGTTGTAGTTCGACGCCATGCTCAGGGTGTACGCGCCCGTGGCCGGAACCGCAATCAGGTCGCCGCGCCGCGGCTCCGGCAGTTCGGCGCGCTCGATCAGGACGTCGCCGGACTCACAGTGCTTGCCGGCCACGGTGAAAACGCCGTCGGGCTCGTCGTCGGCCCGACTCGCCAGCAGCGCGGCGTAGCGCGCCCCGTAGAGCTGCGGCCGCGGGTTGTCCGACATCCCACCGTCGACTGCGACGTAGCGGCGGTCGCCCGCACGCTTCACGGCGCCGACGCGGTAGAGCGTGCACGCCGTCGGCCCCACGAGCGCCCGGCCCGGCTCGAAGATCAGCTGGGGGGCTTCGAGCCCGCGCATGACCCAGTCGCGCTCGACCGCGGCGTCGATCGTCTTCACGAGGTCGGCCACCAGCGGCTCGAGCTCTGCCTGGACGTGTCGAATGCCGAACCCGCCGCCGACGTCGATCACGCGCGGCAGCCAGCCTGCCTCGCGGCGGCAGCGGTCGGCGAAGGCAGCGAGCAGTGCGATCGCGAGCAGGTGCGCACGCACGTCCGCGAGCTGAGACCCAACGTGGACGTGCAGCCCCTGGACGTCGAGGCCAGCGGCGAGCGCCGAGCGGACCGCCTCGAGCGCGTCGTCTTCGTCGAGGCCGAACTTGGAGCCGCGGTGGCCCGTGCGAATTGCCTCGTGCGTCTCCGCCTCGACGCCCGGCGTCACGCGCACGAGCGCGCGGCGCACGCCGGCGGCCGCCGCACGCTCCGGCTCGTCGAGCGCGTCGAGCACCACGAGCGCATCGGCCGCCGCGGCCTGTGCGAGCTCCTCGTCCGACTTGTTGTTGCCGTGCACGATCAGCCGCTCACCCTCGATCCCCGCCTGCTGCGCGAAGGCGAGCTCGCCAAGCGTGGAGACGTCCGCCCCGATCCCCTCCTCGGCGAGCAGGCGCATCAGCGCGACATTCGGGAACGCCTTCGTCCCGTAGACGATCCGGGCCTTTGGGGCCGCCTGCCGGAACAGGCGCACACGCTCACGGAGGGCGTCCTCGACGTAGACGACGAGCGGCGTGCCGAACCTCTCCGCGAGCTCCGTCACGGGCATCCCGCCGACCTCGAGAATGCCGTGGTCGACGCGGGCGCCGGACGGGAACAGTGCTAGCATGGCGGCAGTGAATCAGCTTCTTCCGTAGCGCAGGAAGCCAGCGCGGCGAGCGCCGCGACAGCTTCCCACGGGCCTCTCCTGCGAGAGGCTTTTTTGTACCCGGAGAGAGACGATGAGCGAGACCTACGACCCGCAGCGAATCGAGCAGAAGTGGCAGCGCGTCTGGCGCGACGCGCACGCCGACGAAGTCGAGAACCCGGTCGACCCTGCGTCTGCGTCCGAGCCGAAGAGCTACGTGCTCGAGATGCTCCCGTACCCCTCGGGCTCGCTGCACATGGGCCACATGCTGGTCTACACGATCGGCGACGTCGTCACGCGCTTCCGCCGCCGCAACGGGCTGCGTGTGCTGCACCCGATGGGCTGGGACGCGTTCGGGCTGCCGGCAGAGAACAATGCGATCAAAGAGGGCCAGCACCCGCGCGAGAGCACGGAGCGGAACATTGAGAGTATCCGCCGCTCGATGCAGCGCGCCGGCTGGTCGTACGACTGGACGCGCGAGGTCTCGACGCACGACCGGCGCTACTACCGCTGGCAGCAGTGGCAGTTCCTGCGCTTCCTCGAGCAGGGCCTCGCCTATCGCAAGGGTGCGCCGGTGAAGTGGTGCCCGAACGACCAGACTGTGCTTGCGAACGAGCAGGTACTGCCCGACGGCACCTGCGAGCGCTGCGGCGCGCTGGTCGAGTCGCGGGTGATGGAACAGTGGTTCTTCCGGATCACGGACTATGCGGATGCGCTGCTGGACGATCTGTACACGGTCGACTGGCCCGAGTCGATCAAGGCGCGCCAGCGCAACTGGATCGGGCGCTCCGAGGGAGCGGAGATCGACTTCCGGATCGAGGAGTGGGACGAGGACGTCACGGTCTTCACGACACGCGCCGACACGCTCTTCGGCGCCACGTTCTTCGTGCTCGCGCCCGAGCACGAGCTCGTCGCCCGGATCGAGGCTGACGACGTCCAGGCCTACGTCCGCCGCGCCGGCGCGAAGAAGACCGAGGAGCGGGCGGCCGCGGAGGAGAAGACCGGCGTCTTCACCGGCCTGCACGCGCTCAACCCGGTCAACGACGAGCCGATCCCCGTCTACGTGGCCGACTATGTGCTCACCGACTACGGCACGGGCGCAATCATGGCCGTGCCCGCACACGACCAGCGCGACTTCGACTTCGCGCAGACATATGACCTGCCCGTTCGCCGGGTGATCGCGCCTGGCGACGGCCCCGAGGGCGAGCTGCCGCACGTCTCGCACGCCGACACGGACGTGCTCGTCAACTCCGGCGAGTTCGACGGCCTGCCGGCGCCCGAGGGCGGCCGGCTGATCGTCGAGAAGCTGGCGACCGAGAGCCGTGGCCGCTTCGCGATCAACTACCGGCTGCGCGACTGGGGCTTCTCGCGCCAGCGCTACTGGGGCTCCCCGATTCCCGTCGTCTACTGCGACACAGACGGGATCGTGCCGGTGCCGGACGACCAGCTTCCGGTCGAGCTGCCGGACATCCAGGACTACAAGCCGAAGGGACAGCCGCCCCTGGCGCAGGCCGAGCACTGGGTGCGGACGACCTGTCCGACATGCGGTGGCGAGGCGAGGCGCGAAACGGAGACCATGGACACCTTCGTCGACTCGTCCTGGTACTTCCTGCGCTACTGCGACCCCGACAACGACCAGGCGCCCTTCGACCGTCCGTTCGTCGACTACTGGAACCCCGTCGACCTCTACATCGGCGGCGTCGACCACGCGACGATGCACATGATCTACGCCCGCTTCTGGATGAAGGTCCTGAACGACCTGGGCTACATCGGCTTCCGCGAGCCCTTCAGTGCCTTCTTCTCGAACGGCTGGGTCACGTCGGGAAAGACGAAGATCTCGAAGCGGTCCGGTGGTTCCGAGGGGCCCGACCAGGTGATCGAGCGCCATGGCGCCGACGCCGCACGCCTGACGATCCTCTTCCTGGGGCCTGCCGACCAGGACATGGAGTGGACCGAGGAGGCAGTCGAGGGCATGTCCCGCTTCGTCCGCCGGCTCTGGCGCGTCGTGGGCGAGGTCGTCGAGCAGGCGCCGTCCGGAGGGCCGGAAGGCGGGCCTTTGGCGCGGAAGGCGCACGAGACGATCGCGAAGGTGACAGATGACATCGGCCGCCGCTTCGCCTTCAACACCGCGATCTCCGCGGTGATGGAGCTCGTGAACGAGCTCTCGCGCGACCCGGGCGGCCCCGACGCACGCTTCGCCGCCGAGACGGCCGTCTCACTGATCCAGCCGTACGCGCCGCACGTCGCGGAGGAGCTGTGGGAGCAGCTGGGGCACGAGCGGTTGTGGGAGCGGCCGTGGCCGGTGGCCGATCCGGCCCTGCTCGAGCGCGAGACGGTCGAGATCGTGCTCCAGGTCAACGGGAAGCTGCGCGACCGGCTGCAGGTGCCGGCGTCGATCTCCGAGGAGGAGCTGGTCGCGCTCGCGCGCCAGTCCGAGCGCATCCGCGCACACCTGAACGGCGGCGAGCCGAGGAAGACGATCGTCGTCGCCGGTAAGCTCGTCAATTTCGTGGTCTAGCAGCCGGGGTGGAGCGAGGGCCGCTGGCGTCGCGCGGACGGCGGGTTCGGGCACGGCGGGCGATTTGGCACACGATCTCTTCGATGCCGTAGGTCCTCCGTGACAGGCGCGCAGGCAGGCTCGAGACATGCCCTCCCTGCCCGTGTCGCGCCGGCAGGCGCTCGTGCTGGCGGCAGCCGCGCTCGCGCTGCTCGCCGTCGCCGGGCGCACGCTGGCCGGCGCGGGTGCCGCGGCCGAGCAACCCGCCCAGCCGCTCATGGCGGAGCCGGCGGCGGCTGCGCCGAGGCTCGTCGTGCACGTGGCGGGCGCCGTGAAGCGGCCCGGTCTGTACCGGCTGCTCGAGGGCAAACGCGTCGCCGACGCGGTCGCCCGTGCGGGCGGAGCGACCGCGCCGGCGGACACCGCCGCGATCAACCTCGCCGTGCCGCTCGCGGACGGGATGCAGGTGCTCGTCCCGCGGCGCGTCCCCGGCGAAGGTGGGAACGGCGCGGCCGGCGGACGGGTCAGCCTCAGCTCCGCGACGGCAGCCGAGCTCGACGGGCTGCCCGGCATCGGCCCCGTCACGGCGCAGAAGATCCTCGACTACCGCGCCGAGCACGGCGGCTTCGGCTCCGTCGACGACCTCGACGCGATCCCCGGCATCGGCCCGGCGCGGATCGAGCAGATCCGGGACGTGGTCTCGCCGTGATCGAGCGCGCCCGGCCGACGCTGCTGATCGCGGCGGTGTGCCTCGGCCTGGCGCTCGCGAACGCGATTCGGGCGCCCTCTGCGGTGCTCGCCGTGGTCATCGGGCTGACTGCCGTCGCCGTCGCCGTGGCGCGGCCGCGCGCCGCGCTGACCGCGTCCGCGGTGGCGCTCGGACTGGCCGGCTGGTGGTGGGGAAGCGTCCGCCTCGATGCCTTCGACCGCAGTGTGCTCCGACCGGAGATCGGCCGTTCTGCCGCAGTCACCACAGTCGTCACCGGACCGGTGCGAGCCGCGACGTTCACCCTTCGCGTTCCGGCCGAGGTGCGGCGCTTCGAGGAGCGGTCGGTGCGCGAGCGCGTGCTGCTCGAGCTGCCACTCGGCCGCTCTCCACCGCAAGGCGCCGTCCTCGCTCTCCGTGCGACCGTGCTCGCGCCACGCGGGCCGGAGGACGGGTTCGACGAGCGCGGCTGGCTCGCACGGCGCGGTGTCCACGTCGTCCTCCGCGGCCGCGACTGGCAGATCGTCGGCCGGCGCGGCGGGCTCGGTGCTGTCTCGGATCGCCTCCGTGCGCATGTCGCGCGCGCGATCGCTCCCGGACTGTCGGGCGAGCGCCAGGCGGTGCTCGCAGGGATCGTGCTGGGCGAGGAAGAGGGGCTGACGGACGAGCTCCGCGACGACTTCAGGGCATCCGGGCTCTACCACCTGCTCGCCGTGTCGGGGCAGAACATCACCTTCCTGGCCCTCGGCATTCTCGGGCTCGCCTGGCTGCTCGGCGTGCCCCGCGTGCTGGCGGAGGTGGCGGCGATCGCAGCGATCGCGGGCTACGTGCTCGCGGTCGGCTGGCAGCCGTCGGTGGTGCGCGCCGGCGTTGCCGGCGTCCTTGCCTCGCTCGCGTGGCTGCTCTCGCGAACCCGCGACCGCTGGCACTTCCTGGCCCTCGGCGCCGCCGTCCTCCTCGCATGGACGCCGGCGAGCCTGCTCGAGCCGGGCTTTCAGCTCTCCTTCGCAGCCGTCGGTGCGATCTTCCTGCTCCTGCCGTCACTGCGTGGGGCGCTCGAGGGCTACCCGCTCACGGCGTGGCTGCGCGACGCGCTTGCCGTCTCGACGGCCTGCGGCGCCGCGACCGCCCCGATCCTCTGGCTCCAGTTCGGGAGCGTGCCCCTCTACTCGCTTCTCTCGAACGCGCTCGTGACGCTTGCGATCGGGCCGCTGCTCGGGATCGCGCTGGTCGGGTCGCTGATCGAGCCGGTCCTGCCGTCCGCCGCGCTCGCGCTCGCGTGGGTGAACGGCTGGCTCGCGGCCTACATCGCCGCCTCGGCCCGCGTGATCGGAGCCCTTCCGTTCGCCCAGATCGAATCGGGTGCAGCGGTCGTGATCCTGCTCGGGACCCCCGCTGTGCTGCTCGTCCTGCATCGGCTACCGCGCTGGCGGCGGCCGCTGGCGGTGGCCAGCGCCGCCGCCTGTGCGCCTGCACTGCTCGTGTGGCAGCTCGCGCCGGAGGCGCGCCTGCCACCGCCGAGTGGTCTTCGGATCACCGTGCTCGATGTGGGGCAGGGAGACGCGATCCTGCTGCAGGTCCCGGAAGGCACCCTGCTCGTCGACCAGGGCCCGCCCGAGGCGGAGGTCGCGCACCAGCTCCGCAAGCTCGGCGTCCGGCGGCTGTCCGGGCTCGTGCTTACACACCCACAGCGCGACCACATCGGCGGTGCCGAGGACGTCCTTCGCCGCCTCAAGGTCGATCGCATCCTCGACCCGCGACTGGCCGCGTCTGGGCCGTACGAGCGGGCCGCCCTCGCGGCGGCCGCCGAGCACGACGTCCCGGTCGAGGAGACGCGCGCCGGCGACGGCTTCCGGCTCGGCTCGCTCCGGCTGCGCGTTCTCTGGCCGGACCGCGCGGGCACGCTCGCCGAGGATCCGAACTTGCTCCCGATCGTGCTGCTCGCGAGCTATGGCGAAGTGGATGCGCTGCTGACGGCCGACGCGGAGACGGAGGTCACGGCGCGGCTTCTCTCGCGACGGGTGGAGATCCTCAAGGTCGCCCATCACGGCTCGGCCGACCCGGGCCTTGTGGCCGAGCTCCGCGAGCTACGTCCGAACGTCGCTGTGATCTCGTGCGG
>Ga0126307_10001666_pt1 | contig 14742 bp, 15 predicted proteins | sample Plot28_FD_89955 | JGI IMG/M metagenome (GOLD analysis project Ga0126307, IMG submission 89955) | Serpentine soil microbial communities from UC McLaughlin Reserve, CA, USA - Plot28 | ecosystem: Environmental > Terrestrial > Soil > Grasslands | place: USA: UC McLaughlin Reserve, Lake County... | reverse complement strand
CTGTGGGTGGTAGGCCCCGAGAGCACCCGTAGGGTCGCGATGTGGTTCGTGGAGAAGCCGGATCGCATGAGGGTCCTCGGCGCTGCCCAGGTGCTGCTCGGGGTGTGGCTGGCCTTCAGGCAGTATCGGGATATTTGAAGGGTCGAGTGCAGGTGCAACTGTATTCTCAACCGGTAGCCGAGACAAGACCAGATCTCCACCTAATTCACTAACCTCTTTCCAACAAGACCGTTGTCGCGACCGACACTGGGTCGGGCGAATGCCGATCGCGACAACGGCGCTACCGTTTTGCGTACGCCTGGAGGAGGCAGGAGCTTTGAGCGTGCGGTCCGGCGCGTATGCGCGCAAGAAGGGAACAAGCAGCGACCTCCACGCTTCCTTTTGCTATGATCCGGCTGTGGAGCACCGACTCGAACTGGCGGCAAAAGCGCTGGCCCTCGAACGCCTGGCTACAGGCGGACTCGCGGCTATCGCGCCCGCTCGTGCGATCGGGGCCATCGCGACGTCAAACTCCGACACTGAGGCGGCGCGATACGTGGCTCGCTTGTTAGGGATCCGCCAGGTCGTGCTGGGCGTGATGCTATGGCAGTCGCGCAACGATCGCTCGTGGCTGCGCCGGATGGCGACGCTGAACGCCCTGATGGAGGCACTCGACGCCGTGGCCACGCTCTTGGCCTTGGTGCAGCGGCGGGGCGGCGATCGTCCCTCCGCGGCGACCGTCGTCGCGGCGCTCTCGGCGTCCGCCGTGTTCCTCGCACTCCGCGCTGCAGTGAGCTGAGCTCGGCAGCTGGAGGGAAACCACCTCCCGCAATACTAACCTGTCGGTGGGGGCTTTATCCGCGCGAGGAGCCATTTACACAGTCGGGATAGAGAACGCACACTTGGTCCAACGCAATCTAAGATACCGCCTAACCTATCGTTTCGTTCAGCCATCCGAGCGTATAGCTCCTACCGCCTTCGCGTGGGTCCACGCAAGTTGGGACAACGTCTAGCCTAGCGTTCCGTGCCGTGATCGGACCATACGGTGAGTCTGTAATCGACATCACGCTCTAGATGCGCCGAAGAGGTTGCTCCGCGCAGGTGAGGACGAGTCGCGTTCACCACCGACGTGCGGCATCAGGCGGAGCGGATCTCTATGCACGAAGCCCGGCCGTTATGGTCGGCCACCGCGCCCGAGAACAACTGAGGGGCCGTACCTCGGCTCCAAAACACCCGGCTCTATCCTCTGGCTACATCCCCATAGTTTTCCTGTTCTGACATTGTTTCACTATTGTCAGTGAGAATCATGAAGTATAATTAATGAGCAACGATCATCGCTATCTCAGGCGGAAAGAAGGTGGGGAGATGATAAGGATCTCGGTCCAGGTGAGCAGCGGCACGACGCGTATCAGGTTGGCAATGCAGGCTGAGAGCATCGAGCAAGCCTTGGAGAGCGCGGCGAGGCAAAACCCCGGCAAAGAATGCGAGGTAACGTTTCCCATCGATCCTGACTCCATCTTCGTCGAGGACTCCGTTACCACACTTAGGCAGCTAGCGGCGTAGAGCGATTGATGTGACTAGCGCATCGTTGTTTACGAGTTGGTTCTTATGGGGCCATAGGGAAGGGAGCTTCATGAACCTAGGCACGATGACATTACTGGCGGTAGATACAAACGATCTGCAGAAGCTCTCCGAGCTTCCTACGGAGCTAGCCCTAAGGCAAGCCTCTCGCTTCCTGGCTCATCTTGTGAAGGACCCCACCTTTCTCCAGGCTGAGATTCGCCCTCTCTTGGAAGAGGCGAGAGGCACAGGGGGAGACTGGTACGTGGCCAAGAAATACGAAGGCGAGGACCATACCTACTCTTTGCAGATCTTCGTGTGGCCTCCGAGCACCGAGACAAAGATTCATGACCATTCCTCCTGGGGAGTTTGCTGCTGTGCTGAGGGATCCGTACTCGAGGAGCGCTACGAGCGTTTGGATGACGGCACCCGGCTCGATCATGCCCACCTGAAAAAGATCTGGCAACTCATGTGGAGCAGGGAAGACGGAGTCTCGAGCGTCCTGCCCGGCGACGGAGGCATTCACCGGATAGGGAACCTTGGCGACAGCGTGGCGATCTCGGTGCACCTGTACGGACCTCGGATTGGGGAGGTAGACGGTCGGGACTACGACCCCTCTTGCGACTACGTCTGTGACCGGCGAGAAGACTAAACGGGCAGAGTAGCCGTCTCCTCTCCGTGTCGGCCAACGCCGATTAGGACAACGGGACTGCACTTCAACGTCCGGCGAACGGCAACGCCGTTAGCCCTTCCCCAGACGATGACCTCGACCGCTCTTGCGCCCCCGTCCTGTTCGTCCAGGATGGCGCAGGCCCGTTCTACGGCTGCGTCTCGCTGAACGCCTGTCCGGCGTAGATCCGCATGCCACCTTCGTCCTTACCCGGGGTACGGGGGAAGATGATATAGATGCTGTAGTTGCTTGCCTTTTACACCTTCGGGTCGGGAGTAGATTTCACGCGCACATATGCTGTAGGAGCTCAATGTATGCGCCAACCCTGGCAAAATCTTCAGCCGGATACGCAAAGATATGCTGGGCTCCAGGAGGCGACCTTACGTCGCTTGTATAAGGAAGCTGGCAGCAGGCCGACGACTTCTATGGTGAGCTTGCCGCGTAGGGAGGCGCTGGTGGCGGCAGGTCGCGGTGACCGCCTTCAGCTTGTACCCCTCCAGCAGCGAAATCCTTCGCTCATGATTACCTCTACCCTTCACGCTCGTAGTAGCCGACCTCGGCTTCCTCTCGGAGGAACTTGCTGAACGTGCTCTTCTCCTTCGGTCCTCCTGGCGCAGCCCCACCAAAGATGCCGACCTTCCCAGAGTCAGGGTAGACCATTACATCCGGTTCGACCATCGTGGAGAAGCAGAGGTACCTGAGCACCGCCCCCGAGTCGTTGACGAGCTGGTGAGCCGCTTGCGCTCTTGCGGGCAACGCCACGTAGTCACCCTTAGAAACGCCGATCTCTTCCCCACCGCTGCGTAGGGTGCCCGTGCCCTCCAACACGTAGATGGCCTCTTCGTTTGCGAGGTGGTAATGGTAAGGCCAAGCCCTGCGCCCAGGCGGCACCTCGTAGAGGCTACACCCCAGCTTCTCGCCGCCGGCGGACGAGCCGAGTTGCTTACGCCGGGAGCCGAACTTCTCCCCATGCGAGTGCTCACTCCACTCCAGGTCGCCGTCGCCGACCACTCTCGGATGGTTCGTCATGGTCGTTCCTCCTCCAAGTTGTTGGCAACCCCACATTCTACGTCGTTGGGGTACTGAGCAATCTCCGCGCGATTGGTGAGCCCTAGAGGTCGTATCAACCGACGTGGGTGAGGCGCCGTTGTCGCGACCACGCAGTCCGAGGCGAACGCAACTTACGACAACGGGATTGCCGTTTAGCCCGCTCCTCGATCCTGACGGTGCGGCGAGGACTGTGCGACTCATCGCGTAGTGCGCGAGGCGCGCTAGGAGGCAGTAGCAGGATCAGGCAACCACGCCGGAGTCCTCGTTTGGGCGCCCCGTCCCCGTGGTAAGGACCTACCAAGACGCGGTAAGCGTCGCTAGAGCATGGGAAGGAGGCCACCACCTATGTGTCCCCACACACCCGAGGACTACTCCCCCGCAGAAGAGGTGCGCAAGCTGCGCGCAAAACAGGAGGAGGAAGCCCGTGGGCGGCGCGAACAAGCGGAGCGCCGGATGACGGAGAAAGAAGAAGAAGCCTTTGAACGACATGAAGATGCGGAACGCCAGATGAGGGGCAGGAGTAACCCTTAACCGAGACCCCCATGTCTCCCTGATTGGAAGAGGACGCCTTCGCAGCGGGGGCTTCACCCGTCGGCAGGAGCACGCACTTAGGTGTCTTTGGGTAAGCGCGGGGGAGACGCCGGTGGGCGGCGTTGTGGCGATCGTGCGACTGATTTCGTAGCAGGGGGCGCGAGGCCCGCGAGGAGAGTGCCACCATCCAAGCGTAGGGTATCCAACCGGTGTAGCCCTAGCGGAACGTCGGTTCTTTCTCGCAGCGTAAGTTCTAGCTTTGCGGCCCTTGAGTATTCTGAGCGTGCCTATTAGAGAAGGCCAAAAGATCCGTTCCGCTAATCATCGGAAGGCATTCGGGTTACTCTGTCGCGCTGCCTCGACGGCCTCAGGCGCGGCCGCGGCGGCTATTGCCTCCGCACGAGCCGATGCCTTCTTTGCATCCTGGCGGAAGAAATAAGCCGGAATGACACCAGTGACCACCCCTACGACCGTCCCAACCCCTGCCCAAATCTCCGCGAAGTTACCCTCTGCCGCTTTCCAAAACATCACCCCTACCAGCGCCAAGAAGCCAAGGGCTACCACCGCCGACGGCCAGTTCGGTCCTGTTTCCATTGCTTCTCCTCTCTTTCGTGTGGTTTACTAATCGTCATCACCCTATTGCTCTCTGCAGCGCTCACGGATTTTCAGCCACGCGCCTACATTAACTCAGTAGCCGATGAATCCACGATGAACCGGCAGGTGTGTTCAACGGGACTACGCTTCACAGTACGCGTTAGTACCGAAGGGCCGATGGAGATGAAGCTTATCGTCTAGACGCTGGTTGGATAGGAAGGACGATCGGTGTCCGCCAGCGCCACTGACAAATTGCTTGTCTCGCAATGTACCCGTTCACTTCCACGACCTCAGACACACGTGCGCCACCCTGCTCCTGACGAAGGGCGTGCACCCCAAAATCGTATCGGAAATGCTGGGGCACTCTAGCATCGCGATAACGCTGGACACCTACAGCCACGTGATACCGGGCCTGGGAGAGGTCGCAGCTAGCGCGATGGAGGACGCGCTGGGCGACGGTCCCGGCGTCGGCAGCGTAGATCGAAGAACCTCCGATGACCGCTAACCGATGGCATTGCGAAACCCTCAGGCCTGAATGGAGAGCCGCGTGGCGCCCTGTGGCGGCGACGCCGCGTTTGTTATCGCAGTGTTGCAAAACGTTGGCCGAGGCGTTACTCGGTTGTCGTCATCCTGTTACGCAAAGCTCCTAGAGTACTTGTACCGCGTAATAAAGCCTAGAGGATAGGCTACGCTCGGCTCCGCCAATAAAGGAAATTTACGCGGCATAAGAGAAAACCCTTGACCTTTTAGGAGGCTCCTTGCACAGCACGTTGGAAACTTCGACAGAAGAGTGGCGTCGGTTCCTCGGCCAGAGTGCGCCTGGTCGCCGGTTTAGGAACCGCTATTGTCGTCGCCAGCAAGCTGGCCGTGATCGATCCTCCATTGGGAGGGCATGCTATGTTGCCTTCGGCATTGCAATAGCAATCGGAAGTCTCGTCCTAGCGCCTTTTCCGGGCCCCGGTTGGGTGACCTTCTTTGTGGGATTGGGTATGATAGCCGGTGAGGTATTGCATGTCGCACGCTTCTTAGATCGGGCCGAGGTAAGACTGAGGGCGGCGCTGCGAAATGCGAAAGGCATGTGGGACAAGCTGGCTCTTAAGGGGAGGGTATTGGTCACCCTGATTATCACCCTCGGCGTGTTCGCATCGGCTTACGGAGCCTACCATGCGCTCCAAGTGTTATTGAGTACGCTAACGGCTCCCTTAGGGTGACCCTCGACTAGTTCGTGGACTTGCCTCAGGAAGCGATTCGCGTTAGTCCTTGATCGATCTACGTTCCACTTGAAAATCAACCGCAAGGTCTCATGAGTTGACGAACCCCCTCAGGCGTCTATCCTGCAAGTCGCAGAGTGACCGTCGTGGGGCTAGCATCCGCGCCTCCCTCTCGCTCCCAGTCCCCCTATCGCTCAATTGGTGTGTCCACTGGTGTGCGTGCCTCTCCTCTTACTCCCCAGCGATAGCGGCCACGAGCTCGCGGCAGAAGGCGGGGATGTCGGGGACCACGCGGCCCCAGACCAGGTGAAGATGGGTTGCGGGTAACCTGGGCACATCTCCGGCACATCTCCTAGCGTGGAGTCTGAAAGGTTCCCTACTCCGGCTGGTGTGCCTGCTGGTATGGCCGCGTGAGGAGGGTGGGCGAGAAGGACACAGGCGCTAGAGATTGCCGCACTCTAGCCAATAGCAGAGGATCGACACCCCTCGGGGAGAGTGAGAAGCCCCCTACATCATCAGGCTGGTTAACTTAGGGCGAATACGACCGAGGTGTAGAGATGACGAAGGTTGTGTTTCTCCACCGGACCAATCTCTCCTACAGTGTAAAATCCCACCCACGGTGCATCAGGATCTAGGGATTGCCGAAACCGCTTGAGGAGTTGCAGCTTCTCCTGCTCACGGAACATCGCCTTGCCTCTGGTGCCACATTCGAACTGGAAGACAAGTTTGGGTTTCTCGCCCCCAAGTTGATCCTTGATGTGGGCAGCCATCCGATCAAACCCATTGGAGACCTTCTCCTTGTCCCGACTCGACAGCCAGACGCTCGTGCCCTCAGACACCTCCGTTTGTACGGTGATCGATCCGTCGGCCATGCTCACAGCAGGCATGCCTCTAACAACGTACTCCTCGTCTTTCATGTAGCTGGGAGCCCTGAAACAAAGCGAAAGCGAGATAGCGTAACGGAACCAGTCGCGATCGTCAGTTAGGGCACCCTCTGGTAGATACTCCTCGAACACTTCCATGGCGGGTTTGCCGTCGATCTCGTAGATTATGTTGCCTTTCGAGCGCGTCACTATGCGCTCGCCACCTATCGGGATACAGGCGTGGCTTATAGCCCAACCAGCCCGTGCCTCGCCTGAGAGCAATGCGTAGGAGACCCCATCAGTTGTGACTTCGTCGTCGCAATATTGATAAGTTGGCGACGTCATGTTATTGAAGCTGACATTAGCTCCTCCGCCCCACATTGGGAGAAACCACTCGCTCGGGAGGTTTTCTTCGAGCCCTGCAAAGAAGTTGTCAACAAGGTTGTTCGTTGGAACGACGAAGTCTTTGAGCCCATCTGGGAAGACGAAAAGGCCGATGGTGTCAGCAGACAGGTGGGGTAGCAAATCCTTGGCTACCCGCTGCCCGACAGCGCGTGAGTCGGCCTCCAGTCCCGCCGCTAATCCGTTGTGCCACCGCAGCTCCTCCGAAGAGAGCGCCGTAACCACCACAGAGAAACCGGATTCATCAGCGTTGTCCCCATCAATCGTGCCCTCCGCCGAGCAACCGCTTAGGGGTGCACCTGCGGTAGCCTCCCGGACCACCCGCACCAAGGAGCGCTGGTCGTATCCGATCGAGCCGAACATGAAGACGAAGTCCGGCTTGTCGACCCCCGCCTTCTGCAGCGCTTGCTCGGCTGCTTCACGACCCGCGATGGTGGGGTTGTGATGTCGGCTCATGGCGACGCCGGCTTTGGTAGCCATGTGCGTACCTCCTCCTGCTCCTCAGGACCATGTTAGCTCAGGAAGGGTGGTGCGGCATCTCTCCTCAGGAGAGGACTACGTCTCCTCACCATATAAGGTGGCTGCCCTAGTCTGCCTGCTGCCCCCTCTTTCGAAGCCGTCTCGGGGCGCAACCACAAGGAGACACGGGCAGGCTGCATCGTCTCCCTCACGACTCCGACAAGATCGTCGCTCAAGGCGTCGAGGTTTGTCTCGTTTCTAAGCTTTGCGGAGAAGGCTTCGAGGGTCCTTCTGGCATCGTACTTCCTCCGATAGAGGCGCCTATCTACAAACGCCTGTACCCACCTTTGCCATGGCCTGAACAAAGCGGAGATAACGAGAGTGGATGCCACCACCGCGAGGGTAGACCGCTGGCCAGTGAGTTCGACGAAAGCTATCTGCAGCCAGATGATACTGCCGATGTAGTGTGCCACAAGTATCGCGGTGAGAGAGCTATAGACGAGGGTGCGGTTTATGAGAAGGTTTATGTCGTAGAGGCGGTACCTCAAGATAGCGATGCCTATGGCGATCGGGACGCCCATGAAGCCGACCGCCAAGAGCACCAGACCGACATGCCCTACCCACCTAGCGCCCGTGGTCTCGGGCACCACGTACGTCAGGATGGCGCCGATGACCACCACCGAGGCGGCGTAGGCCAACCACTTGATTTGCTCTCGTTCCCCTCCCCTCGCACGCCGCAGCCTTAGAAACAGGGAACCTACCGCAACGAGGCCGAGAATCCCGCGCTCCAGCGCACCCGCGACGGTCGCAACCGGTCCCAGAAGCGCTTGCGCGCCCTCAAGTCCGAGAGGGTTCTCTATGGGATCGAGCGAGGGGATCGGCCCTGCCAAGAACGCCACAGCGACAGTGCCGACCACGGCCACCACAATGTTGAGCCACGCAAAAGGAAGCCACCGCCGGGAAGGCAGGCGACCGTCGGGGAACAGCAGCGCCACGAACACCAGTAGGGCGTTGGCAGGCATCCCACACCAGCTGGCGACCCAAGCCGCTGCCCGACCTCCCGGCAGAGAGTCCGGTTGGCTCAGCAGCGCATAGATAGCGTACTCAGCGCATAAGTGATTCACCCCCGCGAGGAGGCCTACCGCGCAAAAGAGCCACCCTATGGGGTGGTCGGGACGGCGAGAGGCGATGATGACTCCGACCGTCGAGCAGGTTATGGGTATCACTATGCCCTGGACCCAGAAGCCGAAGACGTGCGGGTCGGGGGAGGAGAGGTTCCGAACTAGGAGTAGGACGGCTAGCGCCGTCGACGCCAAGGTGACTGCGCATAACGACCATGCCACCCGGGTGGCGGTGCGGCGACTCATGCCACCGACCCCTCGACCCTGCACCCTTGCCCCTTCCGTCACGACACCACTCTACCGCACTACCGTCTCCTGAGCGTTACGAAACATGCTACGGAAGGAGTCTTCTCCAACATCACGCGAGGCCTGCGAGGAGGCGGAGGCTTAGGGTAGCGTGTCCGAGGCGGCGACAAGGGGCGTAGGTCCCTTTTGACCTCCCAGCCTAGCCACCATAGTGGATCCGATATAGGGCCCGACCCGATCAGCGGCTAGCTGGCGCTCGCGCGACGCTCTTCTGCGTAGTCGGGGTGGTAGCCTCAGTAGGAGCCGGACTGGCTCCAGTTGTACGCCGGGCATTCTTGGTGAGGTCGAGCAATTCGTCAACTGACCAGTGGTCGTCCACGTACTTGCCGTAGTTCGCCGCGAGGACCCAACCGCCGGGGCCGATCAGAAAGTCTGCCGGGAGGCCGAGGTGCTCCTCACCCTTGCCCGCGGCTCCGCGCAGGCTGGGCGCCCGCCTCAAGGCGCGGCCGGCCGCCAGCCACGAGCGCGGACTCAGTGCGGCCATTAGTGCAACCCTGGGAGACATTTTCTCCACTCCGAACTCGGCGTAGAGCTTCTTCTCTGGATCCGCGATCGCCGCGAACGGTAGCTCGTCCTGAAACACCAGCATCGTATCGGCACTAGAGTGGAACACGACAACCTCACGTATCCCTGCCGCGAGGATCTCCTCGTGCCGTCGGGCGATGGATCTGAGGTGTAGATTGCAGACTGGGCAGCCTGCGTACCGTCGGAACTGCAGGTGAACGAACCACTGGGGTTCGGGTATACGCACTTGATCGCCGTGTATGGTCACCAGTTCACGGCGGTGCGGCACGTCTTCCAAATTCAGCCTGGTCATTGGAATCCTTTCATCTAGACGGGTGACGCTTCCCCGTGTACACTATCTTCTGTACATCAGAATATATGGAGATCATATCATATGAACCGGATATCACCAACGGCCCAGGATGCACGACGACGCCGACGGCGGTCGCTTCGCGCCATCAAAGAGTCGCTGCGCGAGCTGAGCATCCAACTGTCCCTGCTCAACCATCACGTCGGCGCACACCTCGATCTCAAGGACGTCGATCTCGATTGCCTCGACCTCATCGCTCGCCACGGTCCACTCAGCCCGAGCGCCCTCGCACGACGTGCCGGGCTGCATCCCGCCACCGTGACCGGCATCATCGACAGACTAGAAAGCGGCGGCTGGGTGGTACGCGAGCGAGACGCGTCCGACCGCCGCGCTGTCGTGGTTAAGGCCCTACGCGAGCGGAACGCGGAGCTGATGCGCCTCTACTCGGGGATGAACGCCTCGATGGACGAGATCTGTGCCGGATATGGGGATACAGAACTCGAACTGTTCGCCGACTTTCTCCACCGCACCGCAAACGCCGGAGGACGCGCGACCGACAAGCTGGCAGGCGACTGAGCTTCCGCCACAGCGAGAGTAAGCCTGAGCCGACGGCGCAAACAGTGCCCTTCGCCTTCGGGCCCGTCCACAGCTGCAGCCAAGCGGCTTAGGGAAACATAACCCCAGACCAGGTGGGGAGCGGTCGAGAAACGTTGGTAGAGATCTTCGAAAAGCCTCCTCGAGTGGAGCGCGAATGGGTCCCCACCTCCGGCTGGTGTGCTTGGTGGTGTGATGCGTATTTCGCGGCGATCAGGTGCCGGAGCGGGTTCTGCCCCTTTCGCCGCCAAACAGATACGCTGCGATCAGGAACGCCGTTCCGAAGCCGCAGAACAGGAGTATGCGCAGGATGGGGTCCACCGCAGCGAGGTCATAGAGGAACAGCTTGGCGACTACCAGTGCGAGCACAGCGTAGCCCGCTCTTGAAGACCAGTAGACTAGCCCCGCCGAACCAAGCTCTCGTGGTGAGGGGGCGAGCAGGAGGGCGGGACCGGCGAGCAGTGCGGCGGACAGCACGCCCCACGCAACGCTAACGAGCGCGCCGCCGCCCGAGAGAGGGTCAAGAACCGTCCAGGTCCAACACAGCGCGAAGAAGGTGGACGCCGCGAGCAACAGCACCGCCGCCAAGGGCAACAGGCTTTTATCCTCCCACGCGGTCGAGGAACCCCTACGGGCATTGCCCCACAAGAAGAGGAGCCCAGCGACACCGAACAGCACGAGTACGCCGACGAAGTTGGCGAGGTGGGCACCGGGCGCGGACAACGCTTGGGAAGTGGCGGTGGGATAGCCCGACCACGTCCCACCGACGTCAAGGCGTTCCCACAGCCACGGCGCGGCCACGCAGAACACCGCGCCGACGTCGAGCCAAGAGGCCACCCACGACGGCGGACGCCATGGCGCAGGCGAGGGCAGGTGCGGACCGCCCGTGGTCGGCAGGTTGCGATCGGAGAGGAATCGCGCGAGCGCCAGGGCGAGTGCGTAGAGCGCGAGGAAGGCAAAAGAGGCACCGGAAGGGAGGTCCGAGCGGGCGAACTCCGAGACGACGCCCAAAGCCAGCAGCAGGTGACCGAGCATGCGGGCTCCTGCGCCCACGCCCCGCCAGGGCGCGGCGTCCGCCCTCTCTCCCATCCGGCCTACGAAGAACAGGGAGGCGACAACCACAACCAAGGAGACGGCGTCTCCGTTCAGGAAGGGCAGGTAGGCGGCATCGCCCCCCGCACTCGTCGCGCCGAATGGGTCGGTCGCGCGCCACGCCACGGTGCCCAAAGAGTAAAGTGCGGCGAACGTCAAGAGGAGCCATGTTTTCGCGGTAATGATGCGTCGTCCGGAGAGTCTGGGCGCGGTGTCGTTTACTTCGGAAGGACGCACGAGGTAGGCAAGGAGCGCCCCTTCCACGGCGAGGGCGCTTGCCAGCGCCACCCCGTCGAGGAGGAACACCACGGCCAGCGTGAGGAGCACGACGGCGGCGAACGCCTGTGTCCTTGCGTAGCGCAGCGCCAGGGCGATACTGCGATCCCTAGAAGACTCCCCGTAAGGTTCACGAGACGTGTCTAACGAACGGTCTTCTAGGAGCCCGTTAAGGGCGGATGCTTCGAAGAACCCGCCGTACGCCTGCTCGCCCGCGTTACCCTGCTGCCCCCTAGGCGCACGGGCGACGGAGGAAGAGGATGGAAGAAGGGCCTTGTTGGCGACGACGGCGTAGGCGGCGAGGTGGACGAGCGCCATCGCCACAGCGAGGGAGGCGAGGTGGACACCTGAGAGGTTTTCCGATGGCCACGCGCTCCAGGCGAAGAGCAAGGCTACGAGCGGGGCGACGCTGGTGGCAGCCGCCTCCGTCAGGACTCCACTACCGCCTCGCCCGTTCTCCGAAGAGAGGCTTACCGTAACGTCGGTGTTGGCACTTGCCCTAGCGCCCGCGAGCAGGTAGCGGCGGGCACTAGTGAGGAAGAGTATCGTCAGCCAGGCGACGAGCGCCCCCGTGGACACCGACCACGCGGCGTCAGTTGGCAATACGCCCGCTATGGAGGTGGTATAGGTGCGCGCGCCGAGGTTGGACACGGCGAGAATCGCCCATATACCGAAGATGGCGGTACCGTACACCGGACGCCACCCTCTGAAGACGTAGACCATCAAATAGCCACCGAGAAGAAGGAGGGAGTAGGCGACCAGAGCTGGTACGTTGGAGTCGGGTGAGAGCAGCATGAACGGCGTCGCGTAGCCGCTCACGACGCCTAGCAGCGCGAGCCACTCCGCGCTCAGACGCACCGCCGCCGCGAATGCGAACGCGGTGGTAAGCACGCAAAAGGCGAACGCCACCTCGTAGGGCACGAGTTGCCACACGCTCCACGCGCCGAAGGCGGAAAGGTAGAACGCCACGACACCGCCGCCCACGAGCAGTTGTGAGTACGCGGGACGAGAGGTTCTGGCACGTAGCCCGAAGGCAGAGAGCCCGGCGCCAATGACCAGGCCGCCCGCTACGCGCACGGCTGGCGTGAGCCATCCTTGCTCGACGCCCATGCGCAAGAGGAAGGACACCCCTACGAGAAGCAGGACGACGCCAGCTCTCGCCACCCACCACGTCGCGGGCGGCAGTCCGTCGGGGAACAACCCGAAGAGCGATCCCCTCCCTCGGGCGTTTCCGCCCCTGCGCCGCGCGGGCGTGCGGGTGGTCCCGGCGAAGGGAGAGGCGACGATTTCCCTTTGCGCAGGGCGCTCTGCAGTGGGAGTCGCTGGCTCACCAGGCGTTTCCGTGGGCGTTTCCACACCTGCCCCGTATTGCGTCTCTGCGCCAGCCCGCACTTGCGTCTGCGCGTGAGTTCGTACCTGTTCTCGCAGTTCCTCCACGTCCTTCTCCAACCGCCGCACGCGCTCTTCGAGCGGCGTTGCCCCGCTCCCCCCACCGTGTTCGGCGTCCTCGCTTCCCGCGACCATCTCGCCTCTATCTGAACGTGGCCTTACACTGTAAGGCCACTATAACACAAGCGTGGGGACTTTGCTATAGGGGATCTGGTATTGTCTCTGAACGAGCGGTTGGGGAACATCTGCGTTCTGTACTCTGATGAATAGAGGGTCCGGCGCTTAGGCTTCCTTTCCTGGCCCATGGCAGACCGCTTCGATGTTGTTGCCGTCCGGATTGAGGACGAAGGCCCCAAAGTAGCTCGGGTGGTACTCGGGGCGAAGCCCGGGACGGCCGTTGTCGCTACCGACCCCTTGTCGGTCGACGCCGATTACGACCACGGCGCTGCACTTCGGCGTGATACTCAGGCCCGGCTGCTCGGGGGAGGCGCCGGCGGGGCTGGTCTCTACCGCTTCAAAGTGGGTGGAAGCCAGGCGGTAAAGCGCCAGCGATGTCGGTTAGGGAAACATAACCCCAGACGAGGTGGAGATGGAATAGACAAGCGCCGGAATCCTTCTGCGACGGCCCTCTCAAATGATCCCGGAAGACTTCCACTCCCGCGCTGGTATGCTCACTGGTGTGAGTGGTGTGACTAAGGCTGCCCTCCCCTACCACGCTCCGACCGACGCTCGGGTCGGAGCCACAAAGAGATGTGGGCTGGCTGCATCGTCTCCCTCACCACCCCCACCAGGTCCTCGCTCAATGCTTCCAGGTCCGTCTCGTCACGCAGCTTCGTCGAGAAGGCTTCCAAGGTCTTCCTCGCGTCATACTTCCTACGGTAGAAGCTCCGATCAACGAAACCCTGGATGCGTCTTCTCAGGGGGTTGAACAGCGCTGCGATCAGGAGCGTGGATGCCACAACAGCGAGGGTGGACTGCTGGCCGGTGAGTAAGACGAAGAATCTCTGCAACACTACGATGCCTACGAAGTAGAGTGCGACCAGCATGACAGTAAGGACGCCGTAGACGAGGGTGCGGTTGATGAGGAGGTCTATCTCGTAGAGCCTATAGTGCATGACAGCTATCCCCATAGAAATAGGAATGGCCATCACACCAACTATGAAAGGTACAAAGCCGATCCACTTAAGCCACACTGATCCTATTGCTTCGGAGACAGGGTATGTAAGGATGCCGCCGCAGATGGTCAGCGCAGTGGCGTAGACAAACCATTTGATCTGTTGGCGCTCTAGTCCCCTCGCGCGACGAAGCCGTACAAACAGCGAGATTACCGCTGCGAACAGGAGCGTATTCACGACCCGCTCAACGACCTGAATGAAACTTGGTAGGCTCTCTACACCAAGTGGGTTACGGACAGGGCCAAGGCCTACAGAAATCGGTCCAGGAGAGAGTGCAGCCAAAACCGCTCCCATTAGCACCAAGAGTACGCTGAGCCATGCAAACCATCGCCAGCCCCTGCTCGGCAACCGACCATCGGGGAAAAGAAGGACTACCAACAGAACAGAGCCGAGTTGCGGTATCCAAAGCCAGGAGGTAAACCAGGCTGCTGCTTCACCACCAGGAAGTAGTGATCCTGGCACTGCCAGCAAGGTATAGATAGCGTACTCGGCACTAAAGTGAGTCACCGCGAACAGCAGAGCTACTACGCAAAAGAGCCAGCCTATAGGGTTACGCGATGGAGTGCGTGGAGCTATTACGGCGCCTACAGTCGAGAAGACAATCGCAGCCAGCGTACTGTCAAGCCAATGGTCGAAGACATGTACGCCAGGGTGAG
>Ga0126307_10001665_pt1 | contig 14745 bp, 11 predicted proteins | sample Plot28_FD_89955 | JGI IMG/M metagenome (GOLD analysis project Ga0126307, IMG submission 89955) | Serpentine soil microbial communities from UC McLaughlin Reserve, CA, USA - Plot28 | ecosystem: Environmental > Terrestrial > Soil > Grasslands | place: USA: UC McLaughlin Reserve, Lake County... | reverse complement strand
GAGGCGGAAGCCGTCCCGCTCGCGGGCGATCGCCTCGAGGCGCGGCAGCGTCGGGTCGCCGAAGACGATGCAGAGCGAGGCGTGTTCGCCGCGCCCCACCCGCCCGCGAAGCTGATGGAGCTGTGATAAGCCGTAGCGCTCCGCGGCCTCGATCAGCATCACGGTGGCGTTCGGCACGTCGATGCCGACCTCGATCACGCTGGTGGCCACCAGTACGTCGGCCTCCCCCGCGGCGAACTTCTTCATCGCGGCCGCCTTCTGCTTCGACGGCATCTGGCCGTGGATCAGCTCTACCCGCAGGTCGGCGAACTCGGTGGTGCGCAGGCGCTCGAACTCGGCGGTCGCCGCCTTCGTCTGGAGCGCCTCCGATTCCTCGACGAGCGGGCACACCACGAAGCACTGCCGCCCCTGCGCGATCTCCTCGCGGATGCGCTCGTAGGCTCGCGCCCGTGCGCGAGCGCCGTCGACCACGTACGTGTCGACCGGCTGGCGTCCGCCCGGCAGCTCGCGCAGCACGGTGGCATCGAGGTCGCCGTACGAGCTCAGCGAGAGCGTGCGCGGAATCGGCGTGGCGGTCATGTGGAGGGCGTGCGGCACGAGATCATCCGGCGCCTTGGCGTCGAGGGCGGCGCGCTGGCGAACGCCGAAGCGGTGCTGCTCGTCGACCACGACCACGGCGAGCTCGCGGAACTCCACCGGTTCCTCGATCAGCGCGTGCGTGCCGACCACGAGCTGGAGCTGCCCACTCGCCAGCCGGTCGAGGAGCTCGCGGCGCCGGACTGCGCTCGTGGAGCCCGTCAGGAGCTCCACCGGCAGCGGGCCGCCGAGCAGCGAGTCGAGCGTGCGGTGGTGCTGCTCGGCAAGCGTCTCGGTGGGCGCCATCAGCGCAGCCTGGGCCCCGTTCTCGACGGCGCGCAACATCGCGGCCAAGGCAACCGCCGTCTTGCCGGACCCCACTTCCCCCATCAACAAGCGCTGCATCGGCTGCTCGCCTGCGAGGTCGGCGTCGATCTCCTCGATCGCTCGCTCCTGGTCGCCGGTGAGCTCGAACGGCAAAGACCACCGCCAGCGGTCCACCACCACGCCGCGCGCCTCGAGCGGCCGCGCGCGTCGTCCCTCGCGGCGGGCACGGCGGCGTCCCGCAACGGCGAGCTGGAGCAGGAACAGCTCCTCGAACGCGAGCCTGCGCCGGGCGTCGCGCTCGTCCTCCTCGCTGATAGGGAAGTGGACCGCCTCGATCGCGGCCGGCCGCTCGGCGAGCCGCTCCTCGATGCGCAGTCGGGCCGGCAGTGGCTCGACCACCGCCAGCATGCGCGAGCGCGCCTCGCTCACGAGCTGCCTCAAACGCGCGGAGCTGACCCCCTGCGTTGCGGGGTGCACGGGCACGAGTCCGAGCGTGTGTACCGGCGCCTCGCCGTTCCCGATCAGCTCGTGCTCGGTGACCCAGAACTGGTTTCGCTGGCGGAGCTTGCCGTGGAGGAGCACCATCGCGCCCTCGCCGAGCTGACGCGCCACCCACGGCTGGTTGAACCAGACCGCCACCAGCGGCCCTGTCTGGTCGAAAACGCGCGCCTCCACGCGCTTCTGGCGCCGGTTTCGCATCGGCTTGACGGAGGTGGCGCGAACCGCGACCGCAACCGTGGCCTCCTCGCCGACCATCAGCTCGGCGACCCGCCGCACCTCGCGGCGGTCGCGGTGCGAGTGCGGCAGGTGCTCGACGAGATCGCCCCAGTTGGCGATCGCCAGAGCGTCGAGGCCCTCCACGGACTCCGCCAGAACGCTCGGGCGCGGATAGGACCGGATGGCTGAAGAGCGCAGCTCCTCCGCCGTCAGCGTTTCCTGGGATGCGAACCGAACCGGCACGTGGCCCATATGATCGCCGCCGGGGCGGGCGTCACCAACGAAGGAGGGACGGATGGCAGTAGCGATAAGGACGACGGACTTCCCCGAGGGCGTCGGCACTCAGATGTACGACGGCGTCCAGCAAGAGATGGACATCGTGAACGACCCTCCCAACGGGTTGATCTTCCACTGGGCCGGCGATGTCGACGGCAAGTGGACGGTCATGGATGTGTGGGAGTCGCGGGACGCATATGACCGCTTCCGCGAAGAGCGGCTCTTCCCCGCGATCCAGAAGGTCTCCGGCATGGATTCCGCCGCCGGCGGCCCCAGCCGACGATCACCGAGTTCGCGGTCCACAACTACATCAAGCCCTGAGGCGCGCGGGCGCCGGCATCACTCGGCGCAGAGAAGCCACCACCAGGCGGGTTGGCCGCCCTCGTGGTACTCGAGTTCCACGCCGTCGGGCAGGCGCGCTTCCACATCGTCCTGGCCGAGCGGCGGCTTCTCGCCCGCTATGCAGGTGAGCAGTTCCGCGCCGTCTACGATGCGGTCGAGCGTCGCGGCGAGCGTGGCCGCCGGATCGCCCCAGGCCACCAGCTCGCCGCCGGCGTAGCCGACCGCGTCGCCGGCGGTGAAGCGCCCGTGGGCGTCGTCGCGGGCCGCGGGCGCCACGCCGCCGATGCGCAGCGCGTCCGCCGCACTCCGTACGGCCAGGGCGTTCTCCGCGGACGGGCGCGTGGGGTCGAACGCGAGTAGCGCCGCGAGGCCTTCCTGCGGCGCCGTCGTGGGGACCACGCTGGCCGGCTTCTCCGACAGCTCGGCCGCGCGCTCGGCGGCGAGGATCACGTTCGGGCTGTTCGGAAGCACGAGAACTTCCATCCCCGGCGCCGCGTGGATGCCGGCGAGCAGCTCGTACGTGGAGGGGTTCATCGTCGGGCCGCCGTCCACCACGAGTACGCCAAGCTCGCTGAACAACCGCTTGACCCCCTCGCCACTCGCCACCGCCACCACCGCGCACATGCCCTGCTCGCTGCTCTGCGCCTCGGCCGCGAGCCGGGCGTTGCGCTCAGCCACCTGGTCCTGCATGTCGGCCACGTCGAAGCGTGACACCTCGCCCGCGGCGTCGAACAGGGCCACCGCCGCATCTGGGTCGTCGGTGTGCACGTGCACGCGCAGCGTGCGGTCGTCTCCCACCACGAGCACGGAGTCACCGAGCTGCTCGAGCAGCGGCGTGAAGTGTCCGGCGTCGAGGCGCTCGCCCGTGACGGCGAAGTTGGTGCAGTAGCGGAAGCTCGACGACTCGTGCTCGGGGCGGTGGAGCGCGGCCGGTGCGTACTGGTGCTCAAGCTTGGGCGCCGCCCCGCGCAGCCCGGCGAGACATCCCGCGATGATCACCGTGAGCCCGTAGGCGCCTGCGTCGACCACGCCGGACTCGCGCAGGACCGCTAGCTGCTCGGGCCCGCGCTCCACGGCCTCGTTGCCGGCTTCGAGCGCGTTCTGGAGCACCTCGGCGAGCAGCTCGTCCTGCTCCGCGGAGCTGGCCTCCGGACCGAGTCGCTGAGTGTCCATGTGCGCGAGGTCGTGCGCCACGCGGCTGGCCATCGCACGTACCGCGGACAGCATCGTGCCCTCGGCGGGGTCGCGCACGGACGCGTACGCCGCGTCGGCCGCCCGCGCCAGCGCCGCAGACATCAGCACCGGGTCCACCAACTCGCCCGGTCGCGACGCGAGCTCCTCGGCCGCGCCGCGAACGATCTGCGAGAGGATCACGCCGCTGTTGCCGCGCGCGCCCAGCAGCGCTGCGCGCGCCACGGCGCTCACGATCTCGTCACGGCTCACGTCGTCAATCGATGCGCCGTCGAGAGCGTTCAGCTCCTCGACCACCGCCCGCATCGTCAGCGCCATGTTGTCCCCCGTATCACCGTCGGCGACCGGAAACACGTTCAGGTCGTTGACCTCCTGGCGGCGGTTCTCGAGCTCGGTTAGCGCTGCTGCCACGACACGCTTGAAGCGGTCGAGGCTCTCGTCGGGGCGCACGAGCCCTTTTTACAGCACTCGACGGCTTAGACGGCCTTCAGGACCTTGCCGGCCTTGAGGCAGCGGGTGCAGACGTACTCCCGCCGGGGCGTTCCACCGACGAGGATGCGGACCTTCTGGAGGTTCGGGTTGAAGCGCCGCCTGGTGGCCACCATGGAGTGGCTTCGGTTATTCCCGAATGCCGGGCCCTTTTTGCACGAGTAACAGACCTTTGCCACGGCGCGTCAGGCTAGCAGGGCCCGTGCCGCGTCGAGCGCGGATTCCACGCCCTCGCGGTCCACGTCGAGGTGCGTCACGGCACGCACGCGGCCGTCCGGCGTGTCGCTCAGCTCCACCCCGCGCTCGGCCATGCCGTGCACGAATCCGTCGGACGCGGAGAAGATCACGATGTTCGTGTCGGGCGCGACCACCTCGCAGCCGAGCTGGCTGAGCCCGTCCGCCAGGACCCGCGCGTTCTCGTGGTCCTCGGCGAGACGCTCGACGTGGTTGTCAAGCGCGTGCAGGCAACCGGCGGCCACGATGCCAGACTGCCGGAACGCGCCGCCCATCTGCTGCTTCCAGCGCCACGCGTCGGCCATCAGCTCGCTCGCGCCCGCGAGGACCGCGCCCACCGGCGCGCCGAGTCCCTTGGTGAAGTCGAGCCAGGCGGTGTCGAATCCGCCCGCGAACTCAGCGGCGCTCGTGCCGGAGGCCACGACGGCGTTCATCAGGCGCGCCCCGTCCATGTGCGCGCGCAGCCCGTGGTCACGCGCCACGCCGAGCACCTGTTGCACCCGCTCGAGCGGCCACACGCGCCCGCCGCCCATGTTGGTCGTCTGCTCGACGGACACCACCCGCGAGCGCGGTAGGTAGCGGCTCTCCGGCCGGATCGCGGCGGCGAGCTGCTCGCCGCTGAAGATGCCGCCGTCGCCGTCGATCGTGTTGATCATCAGCTGCGCGTTCTGCGCAGGCCCGCCCGCCTCGGCGATGATCGGGTGCGCGCTGCGGTCGAGGATAAGCTCGTCGCCACCCGGGCGCGCGTGCAGCCGGAACGAGATCTGGTTGCACATCGTGCCGCTTGGCAGGAAGAGCGCGGCCTCATGGCCGAGCAGCTCAGCCACACGCTCCTGAAGAAGGTTGGTGGTGGGGTCGGCGCCGCGCTGCTCGTCGGCCACCTCGGCCGACGCGATCGCCCGGCGCATCGCCTCGGTCGGGCGCGTCTGCGTGTCGCTGTAGAGGTTGATCACCGGGGAAGGTCCTCGGTGCCCACCGGGCCTGGCCCGGTGCTTCCGCCAAGCAGCTCCCGCCGGAGCGCCGCCATGCGCAGCACCGCGCGGGCCGCGTCCTCGCCCTCATGGCGCTTGCCGCCGCCGCTGCGAGCAAGCGCCTGCTCCAGGTTGTCCACGGTGAGCACGCCGAACGCACACGGCACGCCGGTGTCGAGTGACACGCGCGCGATCCCGCTGGCCGCCTCGGCGCAGACGAAGTCGTAGTGGTCGGTCTCGCCGCGGATCACCGCGCCGAGGCACGCGACGCCGGCGTAGCGGCCGCTGTCAGCGGCGTAGCGCGCAGCGAGCGGCAGCTCGAATGCGCCTGGCACGTCGTGCACCTCCAGCGTCGCGCCCGCCTCCTCGAACACGCGCTGAGCGCCCTCCACCAGCCGCTCGGCCAGCTCCTCGTAGAAGCGGCCCACACAGGCCGCGTAGAGGTCCGGCACGTCAGTCGCCGCGCCCGCGCTGGCGCGGCGCCGGACCCTGGCCGTACGGGTCCGCGCCCTCGGCGAGCGCGCGCTCGCGGTCCTGGACGCGCTCCTCGTGGATCATCTCCTCGTCGAGCGCCAGGCCCTGGTGGTGGAGCGTGTGGCCGAGGCGCTGCTTCTTCGCGCGCAGGTAGTCGCGGTTGTGTTCGCCGGGCGGGTGCTCGATCGGCACCTGGTCGGTCACCGTCAGGCCGTAGCCCTCGAGGCCCACGATCTTCTTCGGGTTGTTGGTGAGCAGGCGGATCGAGCTGAGCCCGAGGTCCACGAGGATCTGAGCGCCGATCCCGTAGTCGCGAAGGTCGGCGGGCAGGCCGAGCTTCATGTTGGCATCGACGGTGTCGAGCCCCTCCTCCTGCAGCCGATAGGCGCGCAGCTTGTTGAGCAGGCCGATGCCGCGTCCCTCCTGAGCAAGGTAGAGCAGCACGCCGCGCCCCTCGTCCTCGATGCGAGCGAGCGCGTCCTCGAGCTGCTGCCCGCAGTCGCAGCGCAGCGAGTGGAAGACGTCGCCAGTGAGGCACTCGGAGTGCACCCGCACGAGCACGTCCTCCTGACCGTCGATCTCTCCCTTGACCATCGCGACGTGGTGCTTGTCGTCCACGAGCGAGCGGAAGCCGACCACCTCGAAGTCGCCGAACTTTGTCGGGAGGTGCGTCTCGACGACGCGCTCGATCAGCTTGTCGTTCTGGCGCCGGTAGGCGATCAGGTCGGCAACGGTGACCATCTTCAGCCCGTGCTTCTGGCAGTACCGCTCGAGGTCTGGCACGCGCGCCATCGTGCCGTCGTCGTTCATCACCTCGCAGATCACGCCCGACGGGTTGAGTCCGGCAAGCCGCGCGAGGTCCACGGCGGCCTCGGTCTGGCCGGTGCGCTCGAGCACCCCGCCCTCCTTGGCCTTCAGCGGGAAGATGTGGCCCGGCTGGACGAGATCCCGGGGACGCGAGCTCGGGTCGATCGCCACCTGGACCGTGTGCGCGCGGTCGTGCGCCGAGATCCCAGTGGTGATTCCCTCGCGCGCCTCGATCGAGACGGTGAACGCGGTCTGGAACGGCGACTCGTTCTTCGCGGCCATCAGGTCGAGTCCGAGCTCGTCGCAGCGGTTGCCCGTGAGCGCGAGGCAGATCAGCCCGCGCCCATGGGTGGCCATGAAGTTGATCGCGTCCGGCGTGCAGAACTGGGCGGCCATCGTGAGGTCGCCCTCGTTCTCGCGGTCCTCCGCGTCGCAGACCACCACCATCTTGCCGTCGCGGATGTCCTCGATGGCCTCCTCGATCGTGCTGAACGGCGGGTTCGTCATCTCCTCAGCTTCTCCACGTACTTGGCGAGCACGTCCACCTCGAGGTTCACCGGGCGGCCGGGCGTGGCCGCCCCGAGCGTCGTTTGCCTCAGCGTCTCGGGGATGAGCGACACCTCGAAGCCTTGGTCGTCCACGCTTGAAACGGTAAGGGACACGCCGTCCACGGCGATCGATCCCTTGTCGACCACGTAGCGCAGCAGCTCCGCCGGGGCGCTTACACGCACCGCGCGGGAGACACCGTCCTCGCGCGTCGACTCAACCGTCCCGGTCCCGTCCACGTGCCCCTGCATGAAGTGTCCGCCGAGGCGGTCCCCGGCGCGCAGCGGCAGCTCGACGTTCACCTCGTCGCCCTCTCTGAGCGGGGCGAGAGAAGTGCGGCCCAGCGTCTCCGGCATCACGTCGGCGGCGAACGACCCGCCGTTCGGCTCCACCGCCGTCAGGCAGATCCCGTTCACTGCGATCGAGTCGCCGGGCGCGAGCTCGGTGGCGAGCGGCGTCTCCACCTCGAGGCGGCCGTCGCGCAGTGCGCGGACCACGCCCTTGCCGGCTACGAGCCCTGTGAACACCTCACCACTCCTTGAAGCGGGCCACGATCAGCACGTCGTCCTCGAGCCGCTCGGCCTCGATGGCGAGCGCCCGGGCGCCGCCGGCGATCTCCGAGACACCCATGCCCTCGACCGCCGTCTTGGCCTTGGCGCCCCCGAGCATGAGGGGCGCCACGAAGATGCGCGCCTCGTCGATCTCCCCGGCCTCGAGGAACGCGCCCGCGAGGTGCGGGCCGCCCTCGAGCAGTAGCGACTGGATGTCGCGCGCGCCCAGCTCGTCGAGCGCGTGCTCCACGCGCGCGCCCTCGTTCTCGCCGGTGACCACGATCACGTCGACCCCGGCCGATTCGAGCGCCTGCACCGACGTCCGGGAGGCGGCGCGCGAGCAGACGACGATCAGCGGCACGTCGCCAACCTCGCGCACGAGCTGCGAGTCAAGCGGCAGGCGGGCCTCAGAGTCGAACACCACGCGCCGCGGCTGGCGAGCGACGCCCTCGATGCGCGCGGTGAGGCGGGGATCGTCCGTGAGCGCGGTGCCGATCCCCACGGCCACGGCGTCCGATTCGGCGCGCCAGCGGTGCGCGCGTGCTCGGCTGGCCTCGCCGGAGATCCACTGTGAGTCGCCGGTACGGGTGGCCACCTTGCCGTCGAGCGTCATGGCCGACTTGAAGACCACGAGCGGTCGGCCGGCGCGGGCGTGCTTGCGAAATGGCTGGTTGAGCATGCGCGCCGCGTCGCCGATGTCGCCGTCCACGAAGTCCACGCGCACGCCCTCGTCGCGAAGAATGCCGGGGCCGCGGCCTGCCGCCTTCGGCGTGGGGTCGTCGGAGGCGATCACCACGCGCGCGATGCCGGCGCTGAGGATCGCGTCAGTGCACGGTGGCGTCCGGCCCTGATGGCAGCACGGCTCCAGGGACACGTAGAGGGTCGCGCCGGCGGTGTTCTCCTCGCAGGCGTCGAGCGCCATCGTCTCGGCGTGTTGCTCGCCCGGGCGCTGCGTGATTCCTTCGCCGATCACGCGCCCGTCCTTGACCACGACGGCGCCGACGATCGGGTTGGGACTCGTCTGCCCGCGCGCCCGACTGGCCAGTTCGATGGCCCGCTGAAGGTGTCGCGCGTCGCGCTCTGTTGCGGTGGTCTCGGGCACCGCTGAAACACTAGCCTGCCCCCGGTGCACCGCCTCGTGCTCGCGCTGATCCTGGTGGCCGGCCTCGCGCTGCGCCTCTGGAACATCGACTACGGGCTGCCGTTTGTGTACTCGATCGACGAGGGCTCGCATTTCACCAGCCGCGCGGTCGAGATGTTCTGGCAGGACCTCGACCCCGGCTACTACCAGAACCCCTCGGCGTACACATACATGATCTACGTGCTGTTTCGCGTGATGTACGGCCCGCTCGGGTTTCTGTTCGACCTGCCGTTCGGCAACGTCACCGACCAGTTCGACAAGAACCCGACGGAGATGTGGATCGCCGCCCGCGCCCTCGCCGCGGTGCTGTGCACGGCTGGCGTGGCGGCCACGTACTGGGCCGCGCGGCGGCTCTGGGGCGTGCGCGAGGGGCTGGTGGCCGCCGCGCTCCTGGCCTTCGCGTTCCTGCCGGTGGCGTACTCGCGCGTTGCGGTCACGGACGTGGGCGCGTTGCTGGGCGTTTCGCTCGCGCTCCGCTTCGCCGTCTGCGCGTATGAGGACGGGCGCGTCCGCTTCTTCGCGGCGGCCGGTGCTGTGGCCGGTCTCGCGCTGTCGTTCAAGTACACGGCGGGCCTGGCGCTGCTGCCCGTGGCGATAGCCGCACTGGCGCGCGCGTTCGCGCCGTGGAGTCGCGCCGACCCGCGCCGCGCGGACCCCCTCGCGGCGTTAGGCGGCCTCGCGCTCGGCGTCGCGCTCGCGGTCCTCGTGTTCGTCGCCCTTGACCCGCACCTGTTCGGCTCGGTTGACGCGTGGTGGGGCGACCTTCGTGACCAGGCGGAGGTGGCGGCGGACCAGCCCAAGCCGGGCCAGGAGTCCGGTGGCGTGTCGTACTACCTCGACAGCCTCACCTGGGGGCTCGGGTGGGCCGCGGCGATCGCGGCCATGTTCGGCGCCGCGCTCGAACTGCGCCGCAGCCTCGTGCGTGGGCTGATGCTGGTCGCGGTCCCGCTGGCGCTGTTCGTCTATCTCAGCGTCCAGTCGCGCTACTTCGGGCGCTGGTTGCTTCCCGGCTACCCGGCGCTCGCGATGCTCGGCGCGCTCGCACTCACGCGGATGTCCGAGCTGATCGCCGCACGCGTGCAGACCCGCCGGGCGCACGGCCGCCGCTTCCGCGCCCGCAGCGCCGCCGCGGTGCTCGCCGGACTGACCGCGCTGGCGTTGGTGCAGCCGCTCGCCGCGGACATCCGCAGCGCGCAGGTGCTCGGCCGTGACGACACCCGCCAGCAGGCGCGCGACTGGATCGAGTCGCATTACCCGCCGGAGCTGCGCCTCGCGGTCGAGCCCGCGGTGCCCGGGCGCTGGTTCCGCTCCAACCCGCAGGGCGATCCGCCGAGCTGGCTAAGCCGCTGCGAGCGTCGGCGCGGCTGGACCGAGCCGGGATGGTCCTACGTGGCCGATCGCGGCAGGCGCATCTGCGCGCAGTACAAGCCTGGCCTCGTGGCGCGTCCGGACGGCGGTGTGCGCGCGTCCTCCTACCACTCCGTGCTCGGAGCCGAGGTGATCGACGACTACCGCCTCTACGGCTATTGCCTCGTCATGACGGTCGACGTGGTGCGCGACCGCGCAGTTCAGACCGGGGACCCGGAGGCGCGCGCCTATTACGAGCGCCTGGAGAGCGAGTCGCGCCTCGTCCGCGAGTTCAGCCCGTACGACGAGGGCGCGGACCCTGTGCCGTTCAACTTCGACCTCTCCTACAACTACTACCCGCCCGAGTACCACCGGCCGGGCCCGACGGTGCGGGTCTACCGGCTTGACGACTGCGAGCAGGCCTCAGGGCCGCCGGTGATACGCATCCCGCAGGCGAGGGAGCCGGCGCCCGTGTTCTAGCGCCCGAAGGCGCCGAGGGCCGTCAGTGAGTAGTGCTTGAAGTGGCCGTGCACGGTGCCCTTGGGCGGCGCCTCCCAGTCGGTCGCGTACTCGGCGTACATCAGGCCGCGCTCCGGCCACCACGTGCCCACCGGCAGCGGACCGCCGTTGCAGGATCCGGCCGAGTAGCCGGGCCGGTTGATGTACATGTACGCGTCCACGAGCGGGTGCGAGGTGGCCGTGGTGGGTGCCGGCCCGAGGCCGCGAAGGCCGGGGTGGCACCACACGTTGATCCGGCGCCACTTGTGTTGCGCCTTGCTGATCCAGCGCGTGTAGTGGAGCGGGCCGCGACCGTTATAGGACGTGTTGATGATGAAGTGCTTGCCGCCCACCATCCGCGAGATTTCGAGACCGTGCTGGACGTTGTAGCGCGTCCAGTCGTGGTGGGTCACGTTCAGCATGAAGCCGCGCACCTTGTTGATGCCGATGTAGCGCAGCTGCTTCGCCGTGCGCGCGGCGGCCTCCCAGTCGGAGGCGCCGGCCTCGAGGTAGATGGTGGCGTTCGGGAGCTGTGAGAGCCGGTCGACGCCGTAGCGCAGCACCTCCAGGCGGTCCTGGCGGCGGTCGCGTGCCAGGCAGTCCACCGTGCCGAGCGAGTCGGGCTCGAAGCCGATCACGACGCGGGCATCGCCCACGGAGTCGGCGAAGTCGTCGTACCACTTCATCGTGCGCCGGTCCTCGGCCTCGCCGCCGGCGCGGTACGTGCCGCTGCAGCCCTTGCCCTGGTGGCGCATCACGACCATCAGTGGCACGGTGCCGGGCTGGTCGCACTGCACGCGATTCAGGTAGCCGCGGATCTTCTTCTGCATACGCGGGGCGGTGAACTTGCCGAACCAGCGGAAGCGCGGCTCACGCGTTAGCTTCCAGATCGTGTCCGCCTTGAGGGGGGCGCCGGCGCGCTTCCACTTCACCCACTGCGTGTAGGCGGGCTCCATGCGGTCGACGAAGAAGCGCTGCCCGAGCAGCGGGTTGGGGAGCGACGGGTCGACGGCCCTCGGGTCGATGCCCGGAGGCGCCGTCGGCCAGGTCGGATGGGTCTGGGACACGCACTTGGCCCAATCTTCGGGGTACTCGCCCACCGGGCCCCGAGGGATGCTCTCCGGCGGCGAGATCATCGCAGGGTCGATCAGCCGGCCGGCGGAGTAGTCCTGGGCGCTGGCGGCGGCCGGCAAAACGGCGGCGATAGCTAGCAGCAGGAAGAGAAAGCGAATCAGTGACATCACTCTTCCTTGTCGGCAAAATCAGCCGCTGTTTTTAGCCCCGTCGCTACTCTCCGGCCGCGTGGATGCGCGCCTGAGCCGCCGGCGGTTGTTGCAGGCGGGTGCCGCTGGCGCCGCCGGTGCGGCCATCCTGCCCGCGGCCGGCTGTAGCTCTGACGACGACGGCGTGGGCGGCCAGGACGACCAGCTGAACGTCCTCGTCCTGATCATCGACAGCCTGCGCCCCGATCACGTGGGCGCGTACGGCTCCCCGCAGATCCGGACGCCGAACATCGACGCGCTCGCGAACCGCGGCCTGCGCTTCTCCCGCGCCTTTCCGGAGGCGATGGTCACCGTGCCGGCGCGCCGCTCGATCTTCGGCAGCCGGCGGATCTTCCCGTTCCGCGACTGGAAGCCGAACCCGGAGATCGGCAACAGTCCCGGGTGGCTGCCAATCGACGACCCGCAGAAGACTTTCACCACCGCGCTCAAGGACCACGGGTATTGGACGGCGCACGTGAGCGACAACCCCTTTCTAGCGTTCATGAAGGCGTTCGAGCCGTTCCGGGAGACCTTCCACGAGTGGCGCACGATTGTGGGTCAGTCGGGCTTTCGGAAGCCGCCGAAGAGCGTCTCGATCGACGAGGTGGAGCACTGGCTCCCGCCCTTCCTGCGCGACGATCGCTACATCCCGGGCATGCGCAAGTACCTCGCCAACACCGGCGAGGGCCGGGACGAAGAGGAGACGTGCGCGGCCCGCGTCTACAAGGACGCAGCAGACATCCTCGACGACGCCCGCCGCCGCCAGCCCTTCGCGCTGACGGTCGACTGCTTCGACCCCCACGAGCCCTGGAGCACCCCGCGCAAGTACCTCGACATGTACGGAGACCCGGACTACTCGGGCACCGAGGTAGGGGTCACGCCGTACGGCTTCTCGCAGAACTTCACGCCGCAGCAGTTCCGGCGCATGCACGCCGCGTACGCAGGCGAGGTGACCATGACCGACCGCTGGCTTGGCCACTTCCTCGACCGCTTCCACGAGCTCGGACTGCACAAGAACACCGTCATCGTGCTTCTCAGCGACCACGGTTACCTGCTCGGCGAGCGCGGCTTCACCGGCAAGGTGCCGTCGCAGCTGCACCCCGAGCTGGCCCAGGTGCCGTTCATCCTCGTGCATCCGGACAACCGCGCGGCCGGCGAGGTGAGCCAGCACTTCGCCTCGACGCACGACGTCGGGCCTACGGTGCTGGCGATGGTCGGGATGGACCCGCCGGGGTGGATGGGCGGCACGGACCTCTCCCCGATCCTCGAGGGCGGCGCGCCGAACGAGAAGCGCGAGTTTCACTACGGCGGCATGTACAACCGCTTCTTCATCCGCACCGACGACTGGGTGCTGATCGGCGACAACCAGGGCAACGAGCGCACCCTGTGCGACCTGCGCGTTGACCCTCACGAGTTCGAGAACGTGGTGAAGGCGAACCCCAGGGTCAGCGAGGAGCTGTACGACACGATCCTGGACGCGGCCGGCGGCCCGCTGCCTTATTACGAGTAGGCGTTCCGGCCCAGCGCATAGCCCGCGGCCGCGGCGGCGTTCCTCCGAGTACTGAAGCGATGAGGTAGGCGAGCGTCGCCGTCAGGCGAGCACTATGGCGGCCACACCGGCGGCGACGAGGACGGCGCCGGCCATCCGCCGGCGGTCCACGGCTTCGTGAAGAAGGACCGCGGCGAGGAGGGCTGCGATCACGACGCTCGTCTCCCTCACCGCGGCCACCGGCGCCGCCGGGGCGAGCCGGAACGCCGCGAGCACCATGAGGAAGGCGCCGAAGGTGGCGGTGGCGGTGAGGCCCGTCCTCAGGCTCAAGTCGGGCCGCGTCCTCGCGACGAAGGGGTAGACGAGCGCGCACGGCACGATGACGAGGGCCAGGTACGCGATCGGGTCGGCATGCTCGACCGCCTCGGAATCCACGAGCGTGTAGGAGGCGATGACGGCCCCGATCGCGAGCCCGAACCAGATGTCGCGAAGGGGTTGGGCGCTTTCCCTAGCGATATGCCTGGGTAAAGCGCCCAACCCAACGAGAAGGACCCCCGCGGCGACCGCGAGGACGCCGACGGCGGCGCCAGCCGAGACGCTCTCACTCAAGGCAATAGCGCCGAAAACGAGCACCACGACTGGAGCCGACCCGCGAGCGATCGGATAGATGACCGACACCTCACCGCCGTCGTAGGCGCGCGCGAGCAGGACGAAATAGGCGAGCTCCAGAGTGGCTGAAGCCGCGATGAACGGGATCGCGTCCGACGAGACGCCGCGGGTGAGCAGCGCGGGCACGGCTAACAGCGCCACTCCCCAGACGAGCAGCCCGGCCGCGGACGCCTGCGCATCCCGCGAGCCCGCCAGCAGCACGTTCCAGCCGGCGTGGAGAACCGCGGCGCCCAGCGCCAGGGCGAGCGCGCCGCCACTCACGCCGCGCGGCAAGCGCTCGGCTGGGCCGAGTGCGCGCCGATGCTGTTCAGGAGTGCAGCGGCTCCTTCATCGACTCCGTCTCCGGAGCCTGGATGTAGGGCTGCCGCTCGTCCTGCTTGTCCTCCTCGTGGTACACCGACTCCGCGTTGACAGCCCAGATGTCATGGTCGGCGCCGTCCACGAGGTTGTCCACGGCGCGCATCGCGGTGAGCATCGAGTGGTCAGAGTTGTTGTACCGGTGCAGCCCGTTGCGGCCCACCTGGATGTAGTTGTCGAGGCCGTCGAGCCATGTGCGGATCGTCGAGACGCGCTCGGCGTACTCGGCGTCGTAGATCGGGTAGGCCTTCGGCACGCGCTCGACGAAGCCGAACTCGAGCTGGTCGCGCCGTGCCAGGCCGAGCTGCTCGAGCTCGCGCATGCCGAGCTCGACCAGCTGGCCGTCGTCGGTCTCCCAGAGCTCGTCGCCGGCAAAGCAGAAGAACTCGAGGCCCACGCAGGCCTTTGACGGGTCCGGAACCATCCACGGGCTCCACGAGCGGAAGTTCTGGATGCGGCCCACGTTCACGCTCGGGTCGTG
>Ga0126307_10001664_pt1 | contig 14750 bp, 9 predicted proteins | sample Plot28_FD_89955 | JGI IMG/M metagenome (GOLD analysis project Ga0126307, IMG submission 89955) | Serpentine soil microbial communities from UC McLaughlin Reserve, CA, USA - Plot28 | ecosystem: Environmental > Terrestrial > Soil > Grasslands | place: USA: UC McLaughlin Reserve, Lake County... | reverse complement strand
GCGTTGCGCGGATACGACGTGACCCTCGTCGAGCGAGGGGACCTGGCCGAGGGGACCAGCGGGCGCTTTCACGGGCTGCTGCACTCGGGCGGCCGCTACGTCGTCAAGGATCCGGTCGCCGCCGAGGAGTGCGTCGTCGAGAACGCGATCCTGCGGCGCGTGGTCCCCGACTGCATCGAGGACACCGGCGGGCTGTTCGTCACGACGCCCGACGACGACCCCGCGTACGGCGACCGGTTCATGGAGGGCTGCCGCGCCGCCAAGCTGCCGGCGGAGGAGATCGGCGTCGCCGAGGCGCTGCGCCGCGAGCCGCGGCTCAACCCCGCGATCCGGCGCGCGTTCAGCGTGCCGGACGCCTCGATCGACGCGTGGAAGACCGTCTGGTCGCTCGCGCGCGGAGCGGCGGCCCACGGCGCGCGCGTCCTCACCTACCACCGCGTGATCGACCTGCACCGCTCGGACGGCGCCGTCACGGGCGCGCGCGTGCGCAACGAGCTGACCGGCGAGGAGCTCGACGTCGAGGCCGGCTTCACGCTCAACGCGTCCGGCGCGTGGGCGGCGCAGATCCTCCACATGGCCGGGATCGAGGACGTCGGCGTCGTGCCCGGCAAGGGGATCATGATCGCGATGAACCACCGGCTCGTGAACACCGTGATCAACCGCTGCACGATGCCGGCCGACGGCGACATCCTCGTTCCGATCCGCACCGTGAGCGTGATCGGCACGACCGACGTCCGCTCCGCCGACCCGGACGAGATCCCGGTCACGCAGGACGAGGTCGACCAGATGCTCGACGACGGCGAGCGCCTCGTGCCCGGCTTCCGCGAGGCGCGAGCGCTGCGCGTCTGGGCCGGCGTGCGGCCGCTGTTCCAGGACGCCCGCGCCGGCGAGGTCTCAGACACGCGTGACGTCAGCCGGACGCACGCCGTCGTCGACCACCGCAAGCGCGACGGCGTCGACGGCCTGCTGACGATGTCGGGCGGCAAGCTGACGACGCTGCGGCTGATGGCGCAGGACCTCGTCGACGCGATGTGCGCGCAGCTCGGCACCGAGCGGCCGTGCCGGACGGCGGAGGAGCGCCCGCCGGGAAACGACGACGGCGAGCACTACCGGCTCGGCTCGCGCCTGCGCAAGCGCGAGGAGCGGCTGCAGGAGGAGCAGCTGATCTGCGAGTGCGAGATGATCGGGCGCGGGCGGCTCGAGGAGGCGATCCGCACGCGCGGCACGACCAACCTCGACGACATCCGCCGCGTGCTGCGCCTCGGCATGGGGCCGTGCCAGGGCGGGTTCTGCATCTACCGGGCGACCGGGATCCTGCACGCCGTCGACCGGCTGGACGGCGCCGAGGCGGCGGAGTCGCTGCGCGGCTTCCTCGAGGAGCGCTGGAAGGGCGTCTGGCCGATCCTCTACGGCGATCAGCTGCGTCAGGCCCGGCTCGACGATTGGATCTTCCAGGGGGTGCTCGACGTCGAGCACCTGCCGCCCGGCGAGGAGGCGGCCGCGTGAGCCATCACGACGCCGTCGTCGTCGGCACGGGCCTGGCCGGCCTGACCGCCGCGGTGCGGCTCGCCGAGTCGGGCGCGCGCGTGCTCGTTCTCGCCAAGGGCGTCGGCGCGACGCACCTGAGCCCGGGCACGATCGACGTGCTCGGGTATTCACCCGCGCCCGTCGAGCGTCCCGCCGAGGCGCTCGGGGCGCTGCCGGCGACGCACCCGTACTCGCTGGTCGGCGCGGACGCCGTCGCCGCGGCCGTCACTTGGTTCAAGGAGCGCGTCGCGAGCGGCTCGCTGGCGCCGTACGCGTACGTCGGCGACGTCGACGCGAACTTCCTGCTGCCGACCGCGGTCGGCGTCCCGCGGCCGTCGGCGGTCGTGCCGGAGACGATGGCGGCCGGCGACCTGCGCGACGGCGATCCCGTCTACGTCGTCGGGTTCCGCGCGCTGAAGGACTTCCACCCGGCGCTGCTGGCCGACAACCTCGGCCGCTCCGGCCTCGGCGTCAAGGCGCGCGCGACCGAGCTCGAGCTCGTACCGGAGCGGCGCCGCGACGTCAACGCGCTCGGCTTCGCGCGCGCGCTCGACGACCCGGCGTTCCGCGGCGACGTCGTCGCGCAGGTCGTGACCCGGCTGGCGCCGGGCGAGCGCGTCGCGTTCCCGGCCGTGCTCGGCATCGCCGATCCGCACGGCGCCTGGACCGCGCTCGAGCAGGGCCTTGGCCGGCCGGTCTTCGAGGTGCCGACGCTGCCGCCGTCGGTACCCGGCATGCGCGTGTTCGCGCTCCTGCGCGAGGCGCTGCGCCGCGCCGGCGGCTCGGTCGTGCTCAACAACGTGGTCATCGGCGCGGAGCAGGCAGGCGGACGGGTGACGGCGCTGCGCACGCGCGTCGGGCTGCGCGAGGAGCGCCACGGCGCGGACTGGGTGGTGCTCGCGACGGGCGGGTTCGCCTCCGGCGGGCTCGAGCTCGACTCGCGCTGGAGCGCGCGCGAGACCGCGCTCGGGCTGCCGGTCGCCGGCGTGCCCGGGGCCGGCGAGCAGCGCTTCCGACCCGGCTACTTCGACGACCATCCGATGAGCCGCGCCGGCGTCGCGGTCGACCGCGAGCTGCGGCCCGTCGACGCGGCGGGCGAGCGCGCGCTCGAGAACGTGCTCGTCGCCGGCGCGACCCTGGCCGGGGCCGAGCCGTGGCGCGAGAAGTCCGGCGACGGGCTCAGCCTCGCGACCGGGTACCGCGCGGCCGAGCTCGTGCTTGCCGCGTCGACCGCCGTGCCGGCCGCGGCAGCGGGGAGCTGAGCGGCGTGGCGCTGCACGACGGCCACGACGTGCTCGGGACGCTGCTGATGCGCGAGTCGCTCGATCACTGCGTGAAGTGCACGATCTGCGAGACGTTCTGCCCCGTGTCCAACGTCACGCCGCTGTTCCCGGGGCCGAAGTACGTCGGGCCGCAGGCCGAGCGCTTCCGCGTGCCCGACGAGCCGTCGCCCGACGCCTCGCTCGACTACTGCTCGGGCTGCGGGATCTGCACGCAGGTCTGCCCGCAGGGCGTCCACATCGCGGAGATCAACTCGCGGGCGCGCGCGCACCTGAAGGCGACGCACGGCGTGCCGCTGCGCGACCGGCTCCTCGGGCGCCCGACGCTTGCGGGCCGGCTCGGAACGCCGGCGGCGCCGCTCGCGAACTGGACGCTGCGCAACCGCCTGCTGCGGCTGGCCGCCGAGAAGGCGATCGGGCTGCACCACCGCGCCCCGATGCCGCGCTTCGCCGGCCGCACGTTCCAGCGCTGGGCGCGCGGCCACACGCCGCCGCAGGCGGCCCGCCGCGTGGCGTTCTTCCACGGCTGCGGGACGAACTACTACGAGCCGCGGCTGGGCGAGATGACGGTCGCGCTGCTCGAGCACAACGGCGTCGCCGTCGACGTGCCGAAGCAGGACTGCTGCGGGCTGCCGCTGCAGTCCAACGGGCTGTTCGACGACGCGCGCGGCTACGTGCACCGGCTGGCGCAGCGGCTCGCGCCGTTCGCGCGCGCCGACGTCGACATCGTCGGGACGTCGACCAGCTGCACGCTGATGCTCAAGCGCGAGGCGCTCGAGATCCTCGGGATGGAGGACGACGCCGACCTGCGCGCGGTCTCCGCGCGCGTGTTCGACATCTGCGAGTACCTCGTCGGGATGCACGAGCGCGGCGAGCTGAAGACCGACTTCGAGCCCGTGCCCGAGACGGTCGTCTACCACGCGCCGTGCCAGCAGCAGGGGCACGGGATCGGCAAGCCGGCGCTCGACCTGTTCGCGCTCGTGCCCGAGCTGCGCGTGGTCGAGAGCGACGCGACCTGCTGCGGCGTCGCCGGCACATACGGGCTCAAGCGCGAGAAGTACGACATCGCGATGAAGGTCGGCGCCGGCCTGTTCGCCCAGATCGCCGACGCGGCGCCCGACCGCGCCGTGTGCGACTCGGAGACCTGCCGCTGGCAGATCGAGCACGCGACCGGGGTTCGCACCGTGCACCCGGTCGAGCTGCTGCACCGCGCGTCCGGCCTCTAGCGTGGTCGGCCTCGTCGTCGTCTCCCACAGCGCGCCGCTGGCTCAGGGCGTCGTCGAGCTGGCACGTGAGATGGGCGGCGGCGAGGTGCGGATCGAGCCGGCCGGCGGGATGGAGGACGGCGCGATCGGGACCGACGCGGAGCTGGTCCGGGCGGCCGTGGAGCGCGTCCGCTCACCCGACGGCGTGCTCGTGCTGATGGACCTCGGCAGCGCGCTGATGAGCGCGGAGATGGCGACGGAGATGGTCGAGCCCGACGGCGGCCGGGTCGTGCTGTCCGGCGCGCCGCTCGTCGAGGGCGCGGTCGCCGCGGCAGCGCGGGCGCGCGGCGGCGCATCGCTGGAGGAGGTGGCGAACGAGGCACGCGGCGCGCTGCGGATGAAGACGGCGCAGCTCGGCGAGGAGGAAGAACCGCAGCCCGAGCCGCCGTCCGCGCAAGACGGCGCGCAGGCCCACGAGCTGCTCCTGCGCGTCGAGCCCCGGCTCGGCCTCCACGCCCGCCCGGCCGCCCGCTTCGTCGCGGCGGTGTCCGACTTCGACGCGCGCGTCGAAGTCAGCAACGCGACGCGCTCCACCGGCCCCGCCGACGGCCGCAGCCTCACCGGCCTCGCCGTGTTGAACGTGCGCCAGGGCGACGAGATCCTCGTGCGGGCGAGCGGCGATCAAGCTGCCGAGGCGCTCGACGCGCTGCGCACACTCGCGGCGGAGAACTTCGGCGACCCGCGCGACGCGCCCGCCGAGGCGATCGCCGCGCGCCGGGAGGACGAGCGTCCCGTCGACGCGCCGGCGGTCACGTCGGGCGCGCGGCTGGAGGGTGTCGCGGCTTCGCCTGGGATCGCGATCGGGCCCGCACGCTGGCTGCACGCGCCCGAGCCGCCGGTCGAGGACGCCCCGGCGGGCTCGCCGGCCGACGAGCGCGCGCGGCTCGACGCCGCGCGCGCCGCCGTGCGCGAGGAGCTCGAGGCCGCGCGGGCGGCGGTGCAGGCGCGCGGGGGCGCGGCTGAGGCCGAGATCTTCACCGCGCACGTCATGCTGCTCGACGACGCCGCGCTCACCGCTCCGGCGCTGCGTCAGATCGACGCGGGCGCCGGCGCGGGGCAGGCGTGGCGCGCGGCCGCGCGGGAGGCGGCCGCCGCGTTCCGGGCGCTCGACGATCCGTACCTGCGCGAGCGCGCGGTCGACGTCGAGGACGTCGGCCGCCGCGTGCTCGCCCGGCTCGCCGGAACGACCGCCGCGCCGGCGCCGCAGGCGCCCGGCATCGTGCTCGCCGGCGAGCTCACGCCCGGCGAGGCGGCCGCGCTCGACCCGAACGACGCGTGGGCGATCGCGACCGCGCGCGGAGGCGCGACCGGCCACGCCGCGATCCTCGCCCGCGCGCTCGGCATCCCCGCCGTCGTCGGCCTGGGCGGAGCGCTGCACGAGATCGCGGAGGGCACGCAGCTCGTGCTCGACGGCGAGGCCGGCACGCTCGACGTCGACCCCGGCGACGAGGCGCTCGCAGCGCAGGCCGCGCGCCGCGACGCAGCCGCCGCGGCGCGGCGGGCGCTGCTGGCGCGCGCAACCGAGCCCGGCGCGCTGCGCGACGGCACGCGCATCGAGGTCTTCGCCAACGTCGGCAGCCCCGCGGAGGCGCGCCGCGCGGCCGAGCAGGGCGCCGAGGGCGTCGGCCTGCTGCGCACCGAGTTCCTTTTCCTCGATCGCGCCACGCCGCCGAGCGAGGACGAGCAGGTCGCCGTGCTGAGCGAGATCGCGGCCGCCCTCGACGGCCGGCCGGTCGTCGTGCGCACGCTCGACGCGGGCGCGGACAAGCCGCTGGCGTTCCTGCGCCAGCAGCCCGAGGACAACCCGTTCCTCGGCCGCCGCGGCATCCGGCTCTCGCTCGCCGAGCCCGACCTGCTGCGCACCCAGCTGCGGGCGATCCTGCGCGTCGCCGACGAGCATCCGCTCGCCGTGATGTTCCCGATGGTCGCGACGCTCGACGAGCTGCTGGCGGCGCGCGCGCTGCTCGACGAGGCGCGAGCGGCGCTCGCCGGCGCGGCCGAGCTCCCGGTCGGCGTGATGGTCGAGGTGCCGGCGCTCGCGCTGCAGGCGACCCAGTTCGCCCCGCACGTCGACTTCTTCTCGATCGGCACGAACGACCTCGCGCAGTACACGATGGCGGCGGAGCGCGGCAACGCGGCGCTTGCTGAGCTGCTCGAGCGCTCGCTGTCGCCGGTGCTTGCGCTGGTCGCGCAGGTGACCGCGGCCGCCGCGGCGCACGGTCGCTGGGTCGGCGTCTGCGGCGAGCTGGCCGGCGACCCGCAGGCCGCCGTGCTGCTCGCCGGCCTCGGGGTGCGCGAGCTCAGCATGGCCGCCGGCCGCATCCCCGCGGTCAAGGAGGCCCTGCGCGAGGTGGATGCCGAGCAGGCGGCCGCCGCCGCCCGCCGTGCCGTTCCCCCTGCAAACGGCGCGCGGTAGCATCCGCGCGCCTCGTGGCGATCCCGAACGTGACCCGGGGCGGACTGCGCTCTGCCCGTTTCCTCGCCGCCGGCACCGCGACGCGGATCGCGCTCACGCCGATCGTCATGGCGCTCGTCCTGCTCGGCGACGGCGACGACGGGATCGCCGTCGTCGCCACCGTGCTGTTCTGCATCGCCGCAGCGACGGACTGGATCGACGGGCGGCTGGCGCGCCGCTGGAACGTCACGACGAAGCTCGGCTCGTTCCTCGACACGACCGCCGACAAGCTGCTCGTCTCCGGCGTGCTGATCGCGCTGCTCGGCGCCGACCGCGCATCGCCCTGGATCGTGGCGCTGATCGTCGGCCGCGAGCTCGTGCTGATGGGCCTGCGCGGCATCATCGCGTCCGAGGGCGAGGTGATGGCACCGTCGCTGCTCGGCAAGCTCAAGACCAGTGTCCAGTTCCTGGCGATCGCGCTGGCGATCCTGCGTCCGGGCGACACCGTCGGCGGCGAGTACGTCGACGAGTGGGCGATGCTGCTCGCCGCCGTGATCACGGTCTGGTCGGCCGCCGACTACCTGCTGCGGGCGCTGCCGTCGATCGCGGGGAGCGACACGCGCGCGTGACGCGCGCGTTCCTCACCGGCGGGAGCGGCCTGATCGGCGGCGCGCTGGCCACCCGGCTGGTCGAGCGCGGCGACGAGCTGGTCGCGCTCGCGCGCTCGGACGCGGCGGAGCGCGCGCTGGCCGCCCGCGGCGCGCGCGTCGTCCGCGGCGACCTGCTCGACGAGGACGCGCTGGCGGCGGGCATGGCCGGCTGCGCGCTCGTCTACCACGTCGCCGGCATCAACACGATGTGCCCGTCCGACCCCGCGGCGCTGATCGACGTCAACGTCCGCGGCGCCGAGTCGGCGGTCCGGGCCGCGGCCCGCGCCGGCGTGCCGCGCGTCGTGCTCACGTCGTCGGCCGCCGCGCTCGGCGAGGCGCAGGGCAGCGTCGGTCGCGAGGACTCGCCGCACCGCGGCAGCTACCTCTCGGTCTACGAGCGCTCCAAGCACGAGGGCGAGATCGCCGCGTTCGCGGCCGCGCGCCGCGCCGGCATCGAGCTCGTCGCGATCAACCCGTGCTCCGTCCAGGGGCCCGGCCGCGCCCGCGGCACCGGGCGGATCTTGATCGCCTACCTCAACGGGCGGCTGCGGGCGTTCGTCGACACGCAGATCAGCGTCGTCGACATCGCCGACTGCGTGGAGGCGCACCTGCTCGGCGGCGCGCGCGGACGCGACGGTCAGCGCTACGTTATCTGCGGAGCGACGATCGGCGCGCGCGAGGCGCTCGAGATCGTGTCGGAGCTGTCCGGCGTCCGCCACCGCGTCCGCCTGCTCCCGCCGCCGGCGGCCCGCGCCGCCGGCGCGCTGGTCGAGGCGGCGTTCCGCGCCGTCGGCAAGACGCCGCCGGTCTGCCGGGAGATGGTGCGCACGCTGCTGCACGGCCACCGTTACGACGGGTCGCGCGCCACGCGCGAGCTCGGGCTGAGGTACACGCCGATCGCCGAGACGTTCCGGCGCACGATCGAGTGGGCGGCGAGCGAGGGGCTGATCAGGGCCCCCGCCGGGTAGGAGGGAGGATGACCGATCGCCACGAAACGGAGGATTCGCCGTGGAACATCGCGACGAGCGAACTGCCGAGGAAGCCGCCGCCGAGCAGGCCGAGCACGAGCATCCCGCGCGTCCGGAGCAGACGGACGAGGGGTTCGAGACCGGCTACGACCAGGAGCGCGACACGCCGGAGGAGGAGCTGGAGCCGAACTTCGCCCGCGGCATCTCGCGCGAGGTCCCGCCCGGGACCGAGAAGCACGGGCGCTTCAGCGAGGGCGAGGAGGAGCTGCCGGACTCGCCCGAGAAGGAGGTCGAGCGGCGCTTCAGCGAGGGCATCGAGCGGAGCCCGACGAGCGAGTAAGCGCTGATCAGCCGGCGGTCGCCGGCCTACGACCGAGCGCCGGGCGCAGCGCCTGCTCGACCAGGCGCTCGGCGTCGGCGGCCGCGGCGGCGAGGATCGGCGAGCGTCGCTCGAGCTGGCTGACGCACGGCGTCCCCGCCGCCGGCCGCACGCCGAGCACGTGCGGCGGCCCGAACGCGGCGTCGCGCGAGCGCCGCGCGATGTCCTCGACGACGCGCTCGTAGCACGCGATCCGCTCGCGGTAGAGCGCCACGAGCGCCGGGTTTAGCCGCCGCAGATGGCGCTCGATCAGCCGGTCGCCGATCCGCGAGGCGCTCTTGCGCGGCACGCCGTGCGGGCGCGTCTGGAGCGCGAGGACGTGCGTCGCGCCGGCGGCGAGCGCCTCGGCGACGGGGATCGGCGCGCCGAGACCGCCGTCGAGGTATCGCCGCCCGCCGATCTCGATCGGCGCTCCTCCCGCCCACGGCATGCGGCTCGACGCCAGCAGCGCGTCCCACAGCTCGCGCTTCGTCCGCATGCCGGAGAAGACGACGGGCTCCGCGGTCTCGACCGAGACGGCGACGCAGTGCAGCCCGGCGGGGCTGGCGACGGCGCGGTCGTGGCGGGCGGCGTCGAGTCCCTCGGAGGCGTACTCGAGCACGTAGTTGACGTCGATCACCGGCCGCCCGCGCAGCACGCGCGCCGGGTTTACGAACGAGCGCGACGCGAGCGGCCCGTGATAGGTGGCGGCGCCCTCGCGCGCGACGCCGGCGAGCAGCGCGGCGCCGTTGATCGCGCCCGCCGACGCGCCGACGACGAGGTCGAAGCAGGCCGTCAGGCCGAGCCGCTCGAGCGCCGCCGCCATCCCGGCCGACACCACCCCGCGCATGCCGCCGCCCTCGATCACGAGCGCGACCCGATGCGGGTCGCCGCGGCGCCCCGGCTGCGAGCCGCTCGCGGTCCGTTCGCGCAGCACCTCCACCACCGGGTGCGCGATCTCGGGCAGTGTGAATCCGTCGTCGTCCATCGACTCGAAGGGACGAGCGATGCTACGCGGTCGTGCGCGTCGTTCATGCGGCCGGACGGTTGACGGCGGGAGCGCGGCCTGATTAGGCTCGACTTCCCCCTCCGATCCCCCGAGGCGCAGTTGGCCAGCACGGAGCAGATTCCCGCATGGACGGCGGCCGGCAGCGCGCGCTGGTCGAAGCGGGTCTGGATCGCGCTCGCCGGGCTCGCGCTGGCCGCGACGTTGATCGGCCGCGCGCAGGGTGGCGCGCTGTGGCTCGGGCTGCTGCTCGGCGCGGCCGCCGCCGCGCGGGTCGCTGTGCTGCTCGACGCGCTGCGGCCGATCGCCGCGCTCGTGACCGCCGTGCGGCCGCTCGCCCTGCCGCCGCTGCTGATCCTCGCGGCCGGGACGGTCGAGTCGCCGCTGTCGCTCCAGCTCACGGCCGGGATCGTCGCGATGCTCGTCGCCTGGCACGTGCTGATCCGGCCCGAGGAGCGGCGCTACCGCCCCGCGCTGCAGGCGGTCTGGGTCGCGATCCGGACCGGCGAGGGCAACGGCCGGCGGCTTATCGCGGGCACGCTGGTGCTGCTCGCGGCGGTCGCGGTGATCCTCGGCTTCCTCTGGCTTCCGTCGGGCGACACGCTCGAGGACCGCGGCGGCGTCGCCGCGTTCTTCTTCTCGGCGTCGATCGTCCTGCTCGGCGCGGCGGTCGTGCTGCGGCTGCTTGGCTACTCGTCGACGCGGCTGCGCGCGATCGTGTCGCTGTGCGTCCTGCTCGCGATCGTGCGCGTGGGGATGCAGCTCGGGCTGCTGCCGCTGCACGATGCGCTGCACGACCACGTGCCGTGGCTGACGCCCGGCCTGCTGTTCACCGTCGCGGCGGCGGCGACGGTGCTGGCGGGCCTGCTCGACGTCGTGATCCGGCGCCAGGCCGAGCGCGGCAACGTGGGCAGCGCGCTGACGCGGGCGATCCTCGTGTTCGAGGGGCCGGTGCCGTACGTGGGGCGGACGCGACCGCTGTCGAACTACGGCCTGCTCTGCTGCGTGCTCGCCGCGGTGGCGCTGTCGGCGGCGATGATCGGGGCGGCCTATCCGGGCCGCTCGTCCGGCGCCCTGGCCGACCGGCTGCATCCCGTCGCGCCGCGCACGATCGCGCCGGGAGCGATGAGCGACAGGGAGCTCGCCGAAACGTTCTCGCCCGTGCTGCTGTTCTCCAAGCACGCGCGCTGGTCGCCCGTGCCGGTCGAGGGCTTCCTCGGCAAGGCGGCGATCACCGACTGGGAGCACAAGCCGGTCAGTAAGCCGATCGAGCAGCTCGACGACTGCCCCGGGATCGTCACGGCGCCGTGCTACACGCTGACGATCCGCTGCGACGACGGCGACGCGCCCTGCGCCCAGGGCGCGCCGAACCCGACGCTCGAGCCGCGCCGCTCCGGCGCCGCCTACGTCCGCGTCGTGCGCAGGAGCCGTCCGCCGACCGACGGATCGCCGAATCCGTTCGAGCGCGTCGCGCGGCTGCGCGAGCAGCCGACCGTGCTCGTGCAGTACTGGTACTTCTATCCATACGACGAGTGGGTCTCCCCCGTGCTGGCCGGGCAGCTGCGCCAGCGCCACGAGGGAGACTGGGAGGCGGTCACGATCGGGTTCTCCGACCGCGCCCCGCTGTTCGTCGGCTTTTCGCAGCACTGCGGCGGCCAGTGGTACCCGTGGGACGACGTGCGCGTCGAGCGCGCCGGGACCCGGCTGCGGCCGCTCGTCGCGGTCGCCGACGGCTCGCAGGCCAACTACCGCTACCCGAACCCGGCGCAGGCGCCCGACTGGAGCGGTTGCGCGAGCCTGCCGCCGAAGACCCTCACGCTCGTCAGCTACGCGTCGAACATCCGCGACCGCGTCGCCGCCGACTGGTCCTGGGAGCCGGCCGCAAAGCCGCTCGTCGACGCGCGGCGGTCGCCGATGAGCTTCGTCGGCCGCTGGGCGCCGTTCAGCCGCACCGAGCTCGACACGCTCTACCGCGACCAGGTGCTCGGGCCCGACGCCTCCGGTCCGGCTACGCCGACGCTGCAGATGCTCTGGCGCGAGCCGCTGCGCACGATCTTCCGCACGCCGAACTGGCACGCGGGTAAGGCGTCCTAGCGCGATGGCGTTCCTCACGCCCCGCGAGCGCCGCACGGTCGAGGCGTTCGCGGAGGTCTTCATCGAGGGCGACGCCGAGGTCCTGGAGCCGGGGCAGGTCGCGCAGAACGTCGAAGCGCACGTCTCGGCGATGCGCTCCAAGCGGATCCGCAGCCTCCACGTCCTGCTGTGGGCGATCGAGTACCTACTGCCGCTGACGGTCTTGCGGCCGCGCTTCTCCCGGCTCCCGCCGGCCGCGCGCAAGCGCCTGATCGAGCGCCGCATCACCGGACCGCGCGCGATCCTGCGCAGCCTCTCCAAGCTCAGGGTCCTGTTCCTCGCCGGCTACTACGACGACCCGCGCGTGCAGGCCGACATCGGCGTGCACCGCACGCGAGCGGTCGAGTCGCTCCGGCTGGCGCCGCTCGCCGTCCGGCCGCCGGGCGCCGACGAGCACACGATCGAGGCGGACTTCTGTGTGATCGGCTCCGGCGCCGGCGGCGCCGTGATCGCGTGCCACGCCGCGCGCGCCGGCCGGAGCGTCGTGCTGGTCGAGGAGGGGCCGCAGGTGCGCGGCAAGCAGATGAGCGGGCGCGAGAACGCGATGTCGGCGCTCCTCTACAAGGAGAGCGGGCTGCAGTCGACGGTCGACTTCGGCATGTCGGTGCTGCGGGGCGCGTGCTCGGCGGCACGACGCTGATCAACAACTGCATCTGCCTGCGACTCGACGATCCCGACATCGTCCGCGGCGACACGCTCGCGCGCTGGCACGACCTCGGGGCGACGGTCGACCCGGCCGGGCTGGCGCGCTCCTACGACGCGGTCGAGCGCGCGATCCGGGTGGCGCGGATCCCGGACACGCTCGACCACGGCAACGGGCGGCTGCTGCTCGACGGCTGGCGCCGGCTGACGGAGCGCGGTCTCGGCGACCCCGGCCTGCCGGCGTACTGGTTCCGCAAGAACTACAACGGCTGCGGCGGCGCTGGCGTCTGCAACTGGGGCTGCCCGCACGACCGCAAGGCGTCTGCGCTCGAGACGTACGTGACCGACGCGGTCGCGCACGGCGCGCGCGTGATCACCGAGTGCCACGCCGAGCGGATCGCCGTCGAGGACGGCCGCGCCACGGCGGTGCGCGTGCGCCATCGCGACCGCGAGCTGCGCGTGCATGCGCGCAACGTCGTCGTGGCGTGCGGGGCGATCGGCTCGAGCGTGCTGCTGCTCCGCAGCGGCATCCGGCGCAACGTCGGCACGCGGCTGTCGTTCAACGCCGCCACCGTGATGCTGGCGCGCTTCCCGGAGCGGATCGACGCCTACGACGGCGACCAGATGACGGCCTACGTCGACGCGGGCGACTACCTGCTCGAGAGCTCCTTCCAGCCGCCGGTCGCGCACGCGATCTCGCTGCCCGGATGGTTCCGGCAGCACTTCGACCGGATGCGCGAGTACCCACGCCACGCGAGCTGCGGCGTCGTCATCGGCACGGACCACAACGGCCGCGTCAAGCAGATCCCCCTGCTGCGCGACCTGCTCGGCCCGATCGACTACCGCATGACCGGGCGAGATCTCGAGGCGCTCAAGCGCGGCATGACCACCGCGGCGCAGATCTACCTCGCCGCCGGGGCCGACTACGTGCTGCCGTCGACGTTCACCGACGCGCCGCTTCCGGCGGGCGAGTTCAGTGCCGACGATCCGCGCCGCATCCGCGCGCACCTCGACCGCGCGATCCGCAGCCCGCGCGACGTCACGCTCAACTCCTCGCACCCGCAGGGCGGCAACCCGATGGGCGACCGCAGGATCGGCGCGGTCGACGCGAGCTTCCGCGTCCACGGGCACAGCAACCTGTTCGTCTGCGACGCGAGCGTGTTCCCGACCACCATCCGGATCAACCCGATGCTGACGATCATGGCGATGGCCGACTACGCGTGGCGGGAGCACATCGGCGCATGAGGGAGAAGCGGCGCGCCACGTGGCGCAATCACACCGGCAACCAGGCGGTCGAGCCGCTGCGGATCTGCTGGCCCGAGACGCTCGCGGACCTGGTCGAGCTGGTGTCCGAGGCGCACCGGCTGGAGACGACCGTGCGCGCCGTCGGCTCGGGTCACTCGTGGTCGGACGTCGCGCTCTGCACGGGGCTCGTGGCGGAGACGACGAAGCTCAGCCGGCCGCTGGAGCTGACCGCGATGCGCGCCGACGACGGCCTGTTCCGCGCCGAGGCCGGCATGAAGATCCGCGCGCTCAACGCCGAGCTGGCACGGCGGGGGCGGGCGCTCGAGAACCTCGGCGGCTACGACGGCCAGTCGATCGCCGGCGTCGTGTCGACCGCGACCCACGGCTCGGGGCTGGCGTTCGGGCCACTGTCCGACGCCGTGCGCTCGCTCGACGTGGTCGCGGGCGACGGCACGCTGCACCGGATCGAGCCGGCCCTGGGGCCGACCGATGGTGCCGCGTTCGCGCGCGAGCTGCCGGACTGGACGCTGCACCAGGACGACGGCTGGTTCGACGCGGCGCGCGTCGGGATCGGCTGTCTCGGCCTGATCTACGCGATCACGCTCGCCGTCGTGCCGGCGTTCGAGCTGACCGAGCGGCGCCGCGCGACCACCTGGGACGAGGCGCGCGCGCTGATCTCCGACGTCGACGGCCTGCGCGGACGTCTCCATCTCGAGGTCTACCTGAACCCGTACGAGCGCGCCGGGCGCCGGCGCGCGATCGTGACCACGCGCGAGCTGCGCGACCCAGCCGGCGATCCCGGCTCGCGCCACCGCAACCGGCTGCTCGAGCTGTTCGCGGCGCGCAAGACGACCTACCGGATCCTGAACCTCGTCACCGACCTGTTTCCGACCTGGACGCCGTTCCTGCTCGACAAGGCGATCGAAGGGCTCGAGCGCAAGGCATACACGAGCGCGAGCTACAAGGTCTTCAACATCGGAGCGGCGAACGCGGCGCTGGCGTACTCGTCGGAGATCGGCGTGCCGGTCGACGCGGCCGGCACGCACGTGCGCGCGATCGAACGGATCATCGAGATCGCCGAGCACCACCGCGAGGTCGGCAGCGTCTACCACACCGCGCCGATCGCGCTGCGCTTCGTGCGCGCCAGTGACGCCTGCATGGCGATGATGCAGGGGCGCGAGACGATGATGATCGAGCTGATCCTGATCACGGATACCGAGGGTGGCTACGAGCTGCTCGGCCACTACGAGGACCAGCTCTACCCCTTCGGCGGGCGCCCGC
>Ga0126307_10001663_pt1 | contig 14752 bp, 17 predicted proteins | sample Plot28_FD_89955 | JGI IMG/M metagenome (GOLD analysis project Ga0126307, IMG submission 89955) | Serpentine soil microbial communities from UC McLaughlin Reserve, CA, USA - Plot28 | ecosystem: Environmental > Terrestrial > Soil > Grasslands | place: USA: UC McLaughlin Reserve, Lake County... | reverse complement strand
CGAGACGTGCGCTTTGACGGTGGCCTCGCTCATGAACAGAGATGCGGCAACCTCGGCGTTGGATGCGCCGGATCCCACCGCAGTCGCGACCTCGCGCTCCCGGTCTGTGAGCGACGTCAGGCGCTGGGTTGCGACGCGACGGCGATCCGTCATCTCGTCGTCGCCGAGGTGAGCGAGAAGTGTCCGGGTGACCGACGGTGAGAGCATCGCTTCTCCTGCAGCCACGAGGCGCACTGCGTTGACGATCTCCGTGGGCGCGGTGTCCTTCAGCAGGAACCCGTCGGCGCCGGCGCGCAGCGCGCTCATGACGTGCTCGTCGGCCTGGAATGTGGTCAGAACGATCACGTGTGGCGGATTCGTCAGACGGCGTAGGGCCGCCGTGGCGGCGATGCCGTCCATCCCGGGCATCCGGATGTCCATCAGGACGACATCGGGTCGATGTGCCTGCACGGCCGCGACCGCGTCGGTGCCGTCGGCGACCTCGCCCATCACCTCCAGCTCCTCTGATGACGACAGGATCATCCGGAGACCGGCACGCACCAACGCGTCGTCGTCGACCAGAAGCACTCGGACCTTCACCACGGCAGGTCGGCCTCGACGACGAAGTCACCTGACGCATCCGGTCCGTGGACCAGGACGCCATGGGCCAAGGTCACCCGCTCCTGCAGACCAAGGAGGCCGGTGCCAGAACCCGGCAGAGGCGGACGGTCGTGGGCGCCCACTGCGGGTGGGTTCCGAACGCTCACATGCAGGCCGCGGTTCGGCGCTCCCGCCACCCGAACCTGGGCCAGGGTGCCTCGAGCGTGCTTGCTGATGTTGGTCAGCGCTTCCTGCACGATGCGATAGGCGTCGCGACCCAAGGGGCCAGGTGCGGCAGCTGCACCGTCCACCCGCATCTCGAAGTCGACCTTTGCGCCGGAACGGCGAGTCTCCTCCACCAACCGCGGAATGTCCGCCAACGTCGGCTGAGGCACCGTCGACGGCCGTTTCTGCCCCGGCTCCTCCCGCAGCACGCCGATCACGTCCCGGAGCTCCTCCAGCGCCTGGTGGGCCGTCAACCGCAACAGCGCTGCGCTCTCCCGCACCTGGGCGGGAGGCAGTTCGAGTGCGACCTCGAGCGCACCGGCGTGCAGCGCCACTAGGGAGATGCGGTGGGCGAGAACGTCGTGCATCTCCCGTGCGATGCGGGTTCGCTCAGCCAGGCGCGCACGTTCGGCGCGGACGAGCTGATCGGCCTCGGCACGTTGGGCACGGTCGCGCAGGGTGGAGAGAAGCTGACGCCGGGCGCGGACGAACATGCCCCATGCGGTTGCGGCGGCCGCAAGCGCCGTCGTCGGCAGCATCACCGACCAGGTATCGGTCCGCCCGAGCCATATCGAGCACACCACAGCGGACGGAACGAACAGCGCGGCGACGACCAAGGCGGGCCGGGCATGGCGGTGGACAGCCAGCGAGGACAGTGCGAGCAGACCCGCCACCGTGCCAGATGTCGAAAACGCGCCCAACAGGACGCATACCAGCGCCACCCCGAACGGCCAGCGCCGCCGCCACCACAGCGAGAGACAGCAGAGGGCTCCGAACGCGGCGTCAGTGGCCACCTGCCCCGAGGTCATCCCATTGGCGGTGTCGTCCACCGCAACGCTCAGGATGAAGGCGCCGAGAGCGGCGGCGATGACGAACGCACCGGCGTCGACGGACCAGTCGCGCCCTGTCCTGCGCCCCTCGGTGTCGGGATGGGCCGGGTCGCCCGGTCCCAGCATCGCCGTGGGAGCGGTCTGGGCCCACCATCTGCGTAACCAGGACATGACCCGAGCGTACGGCTCTGGGAGGCGCTGCAACATCGACGAAAGTCGACACTGCAACCAACGAAAGGCGAGACGTCGGGAGCGGCCGGCGTCCCTTCGGACATCGGATCATGGCCGTCCGCCCGATGCGCCCGCGCACCGGGCGGTTCAGTCTGGCCACATGATCACGACAACCGCTCTCACCAAGAGCTACAAGAAGGTACCGGTCGTCCGCGACGTCTCGTTGCGCTGCGAACCCGGGACCATCACCGGTTTCCTCGGGGCCAACGGCGCCGGGAAGTCCACCACGCTCAAGATGATCGTCGGGCTGGTGCGACCCGACCGCGGCACGGCGACCATCGACGGCCGACCGTTCGTCGAACTGCCCAACCCGACGCGCGTGGTCGGGACCCTTCTCGACGCGTCTGCGATGCATCCCGGACGCAGTGGCCGGGCGACGCTCACGATCGCAGCGCGGCTCGCAGGCGTTCCCACGGGACGGGTCGAGCACCTGCTGGACCTCGTCGGGATCACCGATGCCGCGGAGAAGAGGGTCGGGACCTACTCACTAGGCATGCGCCAGCGCCTCGGTATCGCCCAAGCCCTCATCGGTGAACCGGCTGCGCTGATCCTCGACGAACCTGCGAACGGGCTCGATCCCGATGGCATCGCCTGGATGCGAACGCTCCTGCGCGACTTCGCCGACCATGGCGGCACCGTGGTGCTGTCGAGCCACCTGCTCCACGAGGTGCAGGCCACCGCCGATCACCTCGTCGTCATCTCCAACGGTGCCGTGGTCGCCGCCGGTCGGCTGGACGATCTGCTCGCCAGCTCCACCATCCTCGTACGCAGTCCCGACCCCGTTGCACTGGCCGCCGCGCTCCAAGCCGCGCGGATCGACTACATCGCCGGGCCGGATGATGCGCTCACCGTCGACATCTCCAGTGGTCGAGTCACCACCGAGGTGGTGGCGGGCGTCGCCCGCGACCACCAGGTGCTTCTCACCGAGTTGCGTCGATCCGAGACAAACGGGCTGGAGCAACTGTTCTTCTCTCTCACCGCCGCCAAGGCGGCTGCGCCCCAGGAGGCGGCAGCATGACCATCCCTCTCCGAACCCACGCCATCGAGGCGGCACCGTCGTCGACCCTCGGACCTATCCCGTTCCCGCGGCTTGTCCGGGTGGAGTGGGCCAAGGCCACCGATACCCGCGCCGCCCGCTGGCTCCTCGCTCTCGTGGCGCTGTCGACCGCAGGGATGATGCTGGCGCCGATCCTCGCCCCAACAAGCTTCGATCAGACCTACACGAGCTACCTCGGCGTCGCCGCCCTCGCGCTCTCGATTCTCCTGCCGGTGGTGGCGATCCTGATGTTCACCGGTGAATGGTCCCAACGCAGCGCCTTTGCCACGTTCACCCAAGAACCGCGACGCATCCGAGTCGTCAACGCCAAACTGGCAGCGTCCATGGTGATGGGTAGCGGCGCTGCGTTATGCGGTGGGGTGGTAACTGCCGCCGGCCTCGGACTGGCGTCGGCCTCGGGCCGAGTCCTTGAAGCGAACCTGACCCTCGGCGCCACTACCGGCTATCTGCTCTTCGTGCTCCTCAATGTCCTCGCCGGCGTCGCGCTCGGGGCGCTGCTGCAGAGCTCCGCCACGGCCATCGCGGCGTCGTTCGCCCTCCCTGCTGCGTTCGCGGGGCTCGGCACCGCATCGACGCTGGTCGCTGACTGGATCGACATGTCCACCACCTGGAGCTGGGTGCTCGAGAACGAATGGGGCGGTCACGTGCCGCAGATCTCGGTCTCGGTCCTCTTCTGGGTGGCGGTCCCGCTAGCCGCCGGCGTCGTCCGGACGATTCGGCGCGACGTCACGTAGTTGCCCCTCGTAGAGACCTGATGCGATTCACAACCAGTCGGCCGTCACTTGACCGGGTCGAGGTCGTCGAACCCGGCGGCGATTGCCTCATCCGCCACGGGTCATCCCGGGGGTTGTGGGAGCCGTGCTCCGCGAGCCACGATGGGCCTTGGAGGTCGACCATGCCGTCATCATCGGCTGGTCACCTGACCAACGAGCAGTGCGCGAGTCCCCCCTCGCCCACCACGCAGCGATGTCGCGGACTATCGAAGTGGCGACGATGTCCACGGCCGAGGCCCCGCTGCGCTTGCACGTTGTCACCCCTCTTCTACTGTTCTTCTACTGTGCGGCTCGGAACGGGATGCCGCGCAGCGACACGGACTGGTACTCGCGATGGACGAAAGACCAGCTCAGCGGCACGATCGGACACGGAACGGTACAGGCCGGGAGCTTGACCAACGGGCTCATAACCCGAAGGTCGCGGGTTCAAATCCCGCCCCCGCCACCAAGAGAACTCGCAGGTGAGGCCCGGTCCAAGGACCGGGCCTTCTGCATGAAAGGGTCCGAGAGGCTCGGCGGGGCAACTAGCGCGCAACTACTGGACGGCTCGTCCGTCGTTACAAGCGGGGATCTGATCCGCGCCTCGGGGTCCGCGGACTCGGTCGACCAGCCGGTCGCCGCTACGGACCTGGCCAACCTGCGCCGGCTCCAACGCGCGGCGGTCGACACCACCGAGGCGATTCTCGTCGGTGAGGCTCCGGACTGTGCTGAGATCAATGCGATCGCTGCCCGATCACGCGCCCGAAGCTCATCGGCGCACTCGTGGCCGAACGCATCGCCGCGCCAGCGACCGTGTCGGCGGCACCTGGGCGGCCGCTGCAGGAGAGGTTGAGGACTGCGGTTTCACCGGTTGTTCTACCGCTTGTCTGGCGCGGTTCCGGCGCGCGTCATGTGGCCCGGTTGGACTCGTTGCCGCGGCCCGCGACCGGGTCGAGGTAGTGACCGTCCACACCACAAGGAGCAACCTTGATCTCTTCTCGACGTGCACGGCGAGCCACCGCGGCAGCGACAGTGATCGTCGCTGGCGTCGTCACGGTCGGCACCGTGGCCGGCGCAGCGGGTCTCCGCTTCTCGGACTTCACGCCCCTGTCCTTGTCGGCCGGTCCCACGGCAGACGAGGCGCAGCCGATCACCTTCGGCAACTCCGCCTTCGAGCAGCGATCGCTTGTGTCGCGGGCCGAGCAGCTCGCGGCGGGCGAGCCCAACAGCGGCGACTTCGACATGATCACGGTGAACGAGACCGGTCCGCACAAGGGCCGGTACCTGTTCGCGCCGTTCGAGAGCACGCAGTCCGGCATCCAGCGCGCCGACCTGTCGACGGGCGAGACCGAGACGATCTTCTACAGCCCCGAGCCGGGCGACTACATCCGTTGGGACGCCTCGTACTGGACGCCATGGGGCACCTACATCACCGCCGAGGAGGACTGGTGCACCGCGGCCACAGGGTGCACGACGGACCCGTACGGTCGCCTCTTCGAGCTGACGAATCCGATCACGGCGGACTCGGTCCCCGGTGACGGCGAGAACGCCGACCTGGTGCATCGCAACGCGATCCCCCGCGTGGCGCACGAGGGCATCCAGTTCGACCAGGACCAGAACATGTACTTCATCGACGAGCTCAACGGGGGCAACATCTATCGGTTCACCTCGGCCGCCAGCTGGGGCGAGATCATGTCCGGCCGTGCCGCCTACTTCGACGCAGGACAAACGTCCGTCCTGCGGGTGGGTGACGGCATGACCCCCGACGCGACCGGCGGATACACGTGGGTGCCGATCACGGATCATGTCGGCAACCCGCTCAGGGGCGCGATCACGATCACCGACCCGAACGGCGTCACCTCCGTCGATGGCCGCAACACGACCGACCTGCCGCAGTTCAAGGGCACCGACTACCAGCGGCCCGAGGACATGCAGATCCAGACGGTCAACGGCGTCGAGCGGCTCTACGTCACCACGACGACGACCCATGAGATCTACGCCCTCGACTTGCGAGCGCAGCGGATCGCGGTGTTCGCCGATCGCACCACCACCGATCTCGCCACCGGCCAACCGGTCGGCTCGGCGCTCGCAAACCCCGACAACCTGGCCGTCGACAGCGACGGCAACATCTACATCGTCGAGGATCGCAGCGGCGGCGTCGACGACGACATCTGGTTCGCCCAAGACCTCAACCGCGACGGCGATCTCGCCGATCCCGGGGAGGGCATCGCCCGCTGGGCATCCAACGGCACCACCGGCTCGGAGTTCACGGGCCTGTACTTCGACCCGACCAACAAGCGCCGCGCTTGGGTCAACATCCAGCACCCCGACAGCGCCAATGACCGCACGATCGAGATCACGGTCCCGTAGACCGAGCGGCGGTCCGAGCACGCGAGGGCGCACCCTTCCCAGGGTGCGCCTTCGTCGCATACGACGCCGTCCATGTCTCTCCAGGCCACCTGTGCCGGCACGCGCTCGCTGCCTCACAAGGAAGGCACGCGGGTTGACGTCGCCCTTCAGTAAGCTCATACTAACGGTTAGTGCGGACGAACGTTCTCGATCGCATCGGCGCGCTGGGCGACCCGACGCGCCGGGCCGTCTTCGAGCTGGTAGCCGAGAAGGCGAGGCCGGTCGGCGAGATCGCTGGCCGCCTGCCCGTCACGCGGCCGGCGGTGTCACAACACCTGAAGGTGTTGAAGGAGGCGGGACTCGTGACCTCGCGCGCCAACGGCACACGCCGGGTCTACTCCATCGATCACGAGGGGCTCGCCGAACTGCGGGCGTACTTCGAGCGGTTCTGGACCAAGAACCTCGCCGCCTTCAAGGAAGCGGTCGAGCGACCTGCGAAGGAGAAGCAATGACAACGGAAACCACCGCCAGCACGCGCGTCGAGGTGTCGGTCGAGGTGGAGGCGCCGATCGCGCGTGCCTTCGAGGTGTTCACGGCCGAGATCGGGACCTGGTGGTCGCCGGACCACCACATCCTGCAGGCGGACCTCAAGGAGATGGTGTTCGAGCCGCGCGCCGGCGGCTACGTCTACGACGTCGGGGTCGACGGCAGCGAGTGCCGCTGGGCCCGTGTGCTCGCCTACGAGCCGCCGCACGGCGTCGTGTTCAGCTGGGACATCAGCCTCGCGTGGCAGATCGAGACCGACCCGGCGCGAACCAGCGAGGTCCAGGTCCGGTTCGTCGAGGTGGGAGCCGCGCGCACCCGCGTCGTGGTCGAGCACAAGCACCTTGACCGCCACGGCGACGGGTGGGAGCAGATGCGCGATGCCGTCGGCTCGCCGGACGGATGGGGCAAGGGTCTCGCTGCCTTCGCCGCCAGGGCGGCCGCGTGATGCAGCCGTTCCTGCGCGAGCTGATCGGTGCCGGCTTCTCAGCGCCGCCCGCGTGGGTGGGGTGGGGTGAGTGAGTCGACGATGAGGTTGGCCACTGCGTGGTCGTCGAGTTCGGTGGGGGCGTGAACGGTGTGGAGAAGCCAGCGCGCGAGGAGTTGGGGATCGTGGTCGCTGCGAACCGACTTCCGTTGCGCGAGGCCGGTCATGAGCTGGGTGAGCGCTTCGACGACTTGGCCCCAGGCGGTGTCGTTCATCACCTGCTCGACGCCTACGACGGTGTGGGCGAGGGCGCCGACGACGTCGGCTCGGCCGTGCCTGTGGTGGGCGCGGATCTCGAGGATGAGGTCGGCGACGTCGCGCAGCGTGGCGGTGTGGTCGTCGCCAAGAGCTCGGAGGCGCGCCAAGTGGTGTTCGAAGTCTCGGGTGTGCCAGGCGACGAGGATCGACCCGACGTCGGGGAAGTACTTGTAGAGGGTGGCTCGACCGATCCCGGCTTGCTCCGCGATGGCGGACATGGCGACGGAGAGCGGTCCGTGCTCGGCGATCAGCTCGGCTGTGGCGTCGAGGATGGCGTCATGGACCTGCTGCCGGTGGGTGTCGATGGTGTCAGCCCAGATCCGTGGCATGTGTCCTCGTCAGTGGTCCCTACGAGTCCCCGGCGGCGTCTCAGTCAGCAACCTACGGCCTGTTCGTCGAAGCCAGATGACGTGTACCGCGACAACGGCTGCGACGACCGCGATCGACGCGGCGGTCCATGAGGGTCGCAGCCACAGCAGACCGGCGACCACGGCGTGGGCGGCGAGAAGCACCAACACCGCCAGGTCGAGACGCACGACGCGGCGCGCGCGAGCCGGATCGTTCGGGGCGTGGCGCATGTTCAGTGGGCGCCGGGTCCGACCACGCCGGTGAGGTGCAGCACGACGACCAGCGCGAAGAGGATCACGAAGATTGCGATGACCACGCGGGTGACGAGCGTCGATTGCGTTGTCGGCGGGTCGTAGGGGGTCGTGTCCTCGGTGTCGGGGTCGGGCGGAGGTTCCATGTGGCGGTCTCCCGGTGTGCGGTCATCGTTCATGCGTCCCTCCTGGTCGCGGTGCGAACCCCGACGGTCGAGATGGCGATCGCGTAGGCCGTGAGGAGGGCGACGCCGGCCAGCGGGGAGAGCAGGCCATAGATGGGGGTGCGGACAATCGCTTGGCCGGCGGCGGCGGGGAGCCACTTGCCGATGTCGGACGCCAGGTTCACCAGGGTGTGCTCGACGACGGCGAACCACGCGAGCGCGCTGCCAACGGCCAGGGTCTGGTTCCGGGCCAGCGAGCCGACCCCCACGCCGAGGACGGCGAACAGGCTCGTGTACACGGGCACGCCGGCCAGGGTGAGCCACACGTCTCGGTCGCCGAGGGGGAAGGTCGCTTCCTTGACGGGATAGAGGCAAACGGCGACGCCGAGTGAGACCGCGGCGATGAGGAGGCCGGCGGTCAGCCCGATGAGCGCGCTGACCGCGAGCTTGGCGGTCACGACGCGGTGGCGGCGGGGTGTGGTGAGGAACGTGTCGGCGGCGGTGCCGTGGCGGTACTCCCCGGCGGAGATGATGATGCCGACGACGAGCACGACGATGGCGCCACTGCCGCTGACCGCGAACAACCGGCGGATCCCCTCGCTCGTCTCGAGGCCGCCGGCCCCGGTGCCGCCGTGGCCGGTGACGATCTCGCCTGCGACCGCGGCGGCGGAGAGTACGAGGGCGAGGGGGATGGTGCCGATGAGCAGTCGGGTTGTCCTCAGTTTGAGCCACTCGGCCGCGAGCAAGTCGTTCATCGCTGCTCTCCTGCCGTGACGGTGAGGAACATGGCCTCGAGGGACTCGCCGGCGCTCAGTCCTCGCAGTTCGGTGACGGTGACGCCGGCGCCGGCGGCGATGGCGCCGATGTCGGCCGCGTCGCGGCCGGCGATGGCCACGGAGCCGTCCGCCAGAAGGTCGTGGGTGATGCCGTCGGCTCGCAGCGCGGCGAGCATCGGCTCGACGCGGTCGACGCGGACGGTGACGCGGCTGGTGGTGAGCTCGGCGATGTCGGTGTCGGCGACGATGCCGCCGTCGCGGATGATGACGACCTGGTCGACGACCTGGGCGATCTCGGCGAGGTAGTGGCTGGAGACGAGCACCGTCCGGCCCTCCTCGGCCCAATGCCGAAGGAGCTGGCGGATCCAGCTGACGCCGGCCGGGTCGAGGCCATTGGCCGGCTCGTCGAGCACGAGTACGCCGGGGTCGCCGAGGAGCGCGGTGGCCAGGCCGAGGCGTTGGCGCATGCCGAGCGAGTAGCCGCCGACACGGCGATTTGCCGCACCGCGGAGTCCGACGAGGTCGAGCAGCGGCTCGATGCGGCTCGCGTCGATGCCGGCGGCACGGGCGATGACTCGCAGGTGGTTACGTCCCGACCGGCCGGGATGGAAGCCGGTCGACTCGAGCAGAGCGCCGACCTGGCGCCGAGGTTGGTCGAGCTGGTCGTACGGCTTGCCGTTGATCAGCGCGCTGCCGGCGGTCGGTGCGGCGAGGCCGAGCAGGCAGCGCAGCGTCGTAGTCTTGCCGGCGCCGTTGGGTCCGAGGAACCCGGTCACGCGGCCGGTTGGTGCAGTGAACGAGACGTCGTCGACCGCGGTGTGGGCGCCGAAGGTCTTGGTGAGGCCGCGCACCTCGATCACCGTCGGCTCCATGATCCTGGTGGGCATCGGTACTTTCGATACATAGTGTCTCCTACCATACCGTTCAACTCGTCGATGTCAAGACACTCTGTCTCGCAAAGTTCCCGCTCCTCAGGCCTACGAGCGCACCGCCTACTCCGACGCCAACACGCGTGGGGCCACCCGCTCGAGGGGTTGGCATGCGCCCCGAGTTGAACTCGGCCACCGTCCGGCCCTCGGCCGGCTTCGGACCGGCGCCGTAAGGGTTGGTCGCGTCGAGCACGACCTTGCCCGCCAGCGCGCCGGCTTCTGCCAGCGCCTGGTCGATGGCATCCCAGGGCACCGCCAGCATCACCACGTCAGCGCTGGCGACGGCGTACGCGGTGCTGGCGGCGCTGACATGGTCACCGGGCTCGGCGGCGCGGGCGGCGAGCTGCCCGGGGGGCCGGGAGAGGCAGATCAGGACGTCGTGACTGGCCCGGGACACCGTGCGGCATCGCCTCCGATGCGGCCTGCTCCCAGGATCGCGATGCGCACGGGATCGGTGTAAGCCTGGCCGGAGCCGGCGTCCAACACCGATTGGGCCGGCTGGTCACAACCTCGCCTTGTGGCCCGGATGGGTCGCCCGGGAGGGATACTGGTCGGAGTGGCGACGCCCGACCTCCGGCAGATGCGTTACGTGGTGGAGGTGGCGAGGGAGGGCGGGTTCACGCGCGCCGCTGCCAACCTGCACGTGGCCCAGCAGGCGGTGTCGCAGCAGGTCAAGGCGGTCGAGGGGGCGCTAGGGGTGCAGCTCTTCGAGCGCACCAGCCGGGGCGTCGAGCTGACCGCCGCGGGCGAGGTGTTCGTCCAGGAGGCGCGGCGAGCGCTCAACGCCGCTGACCGGGTGGGGCTGCGGGCGCAGGCCGCGGCGCGCGGTGAGGTGGGATCGCTGAGGCTGGGCTACACGCTGGCCACCGTCTACGAGACGCTGCCGGCGTTGGTCGATGCGCTGGCGGCGGAGCATCCCGGGCTGAGGGTGAGGCCGCGGGAGGTGTTCGCCGAGGACGTCGCGGGGCTGCTCTCCGACGAGCGCATCGATCTGGCGCTGGGGCCCCACGTCGGCCACCGGGCGGCGATCGATCAGCATCCGGTCCGGCTGGAGCCGTTCGTCGCGGCCGTGCCCGAGGACCATCCGCTGGCGGCGGAGGAGCAGGTGCCGCTGGCGGCGCTGGCGGACCAGATGATCGAGCTCTGGCCCCAGACCATGTCGCCGGGCTACTACGACGCGGTCGTGGCCGCCTGCCGCAATGCCGGGTTCGAGCCGCGGCTCGACGAGCAGGCCGCGGGCTCGACCGTCTGGGGCGACATCGCCCGCGGTCGCGGCGTCGGCCTGGTCGTCGCCTCGCTCCGCCACCAGCTCCCCCGGGGGCTGACGCTGAGGCCGCTCGTGCCGCCGGCGCCCGCCCTGGCCATCGATCTCGTGTGGCCGACCGAGCGGACCACACCGGCCGTCCGGCGGCTCATCGAGGTGGCCGACCGGCTCGCCCAGGACCGCGGTTGGCTCCCGGACCGCGGCGACGGGTCCTGACCGTCAGGCCTGCCGGACGGACGCGGGCGGTCGATGCATGGTCGTCAGCGGCGGGCCGCCGGGAAGGGCCGCGAAGGCAGCATCGGTCACCTCGAACCCGAACCGCCGGTAGTAGCCCACGTTGGCGGGATCGGGCGTCTCGAGCCGGCACGCCACGCCGTCGCAGTCGGCGCGGTCGAGGATCGGCTCGACCAGGCGCGAGCCGAGCCCCTGCCGTTGGCGCTCCGGGCGCACGGAGAGCACGACGAGATACCAATGCGGCTCGTCGCGGTGAGCGGCCTCCATGTTGGCGCCGTAGCGCATGAACGTCGGAAACGCCATCGGGGCGGTGGCCATGATCCGAACGAACGCGGGTGTCTCTCACAGCTTGCGCTTCGCGGTCCACGGGAACCGCCCGGGGGCAGCCAGACCCCGGTCGCGTCGACCCGCTCCCCGTCGGTGACGGCGAGAACCGAGCCGAACGGGATGGCGTCCCGCACCGTGGCCTCGAAGAAGATCGGGAGCACCTTGGCTCGTCGGCGGGGGTCGGGGTACAGATGCCGGAACGCCGGATGGTCGGCGTGGCCGGCGGCGATGGCGGCGCGCCTGCGCTCTCCTGCCCGCGTTGCAGCACGGTCGGCGCCGTCATATGGCCTCTGATCCTTCCAACGTGGCCTGGTCGAAGGCGTAGTAGGCGGCACTCACCCCGTGGATCGCGAGCGCGGCGTAGGGCACGACGAAGGCGAGACCCACGGCCAGCCCGTAGGTGGCGAGCCCCAGCCCGAAGCGGACGCGGGCCGCGACCACCGCTTGGCGGGGAGGCAGCGAGCCGACCAACCGGTCGTCATGGGTGATCCAGGCGTACAACGCGACGAAGGCGACCGAGGTAAGCAACAGCACCGCGCTGAACACTGCCACCGCGGTCTCGGTGGCTTCGCCACCATCTCGCAGATGCTCGGCGACGAGCGCCGTGGGGAACGGGATCAGCGTGATCCACATGAGCAGATTGAGATTGAGCAGGAGGAGCTTCCCGTCGACCACCCGCACCTGCTGGAACAGCCGGTGATGGTTCAGCCAGATCACCCCGATCTGGGCGAAGGCCAGGACGTAGGCGAGGTAGCTCGGCCACTGCCGCCACAGGGCATGGGTCAGCGTCTCATCCTCGTGGACTTCGGGCGGCCTCAGCTCGATCGCCAGCAGGGTGATGACGATGGCCAGCACGCCGTCCGAGAACGCCTCCAGCCGGGCCTTGGTGATGCCGCTCAGGTTGGGCGGGGCGCTTCCCACTGCCGTCATGGCCTCTGCTCCTGTCGGTGGGGGTAGAGCCAGCCGCGCAGGAGCCGGGTGACCCGCGGCATGACGATCCAGGTCATGATCGGGACGGTCAATGCGGTAGTGATGGCCAGCCTGGGGACGAGGGCCAGCCCCTCGATTACGGGACCGATGACGATGACCACGAGGGTGATAAGCGGGAAGATGGTGGCCCAAGTGACGATGGCCATCTTGTACGGAGGCGGCGGCGGGGTCGCCGGTTGGCCCGGGAGTGTGAACCAGGACTCGAGCCCGGTCACGAACTGCGTTCGCATGGGGCCGATCACGTGGGGCTCGGCGCGCTGGAGCCAGGCGGCGTGCTCGTCGGAGTCGAGCCATGCCCGCAGGTGCTCGCCAGTGTCGAACCGGTAGACGATCCGGTACTCGCCCCCCGGCCCACTCGCGGGCCGGAACACTTCGACGCCGAGGTGCCCGGGACACTGGGTGGCGGCGGCGATGATCCCTTGCAGGAACTGCTCGTACGAGGCCTCGTGGCCGGGTCTCACCCGCCGGGTCACCGTGGTCGTGACGGGCCCGTCACTGCCCTTGGGCAGCGGGTCCGTCCCCCGGGCGCCGGCGTCCTCCCGGCTCAACCAAGCCCCTTGTCCTTGAACTGCAGCAGGCCGATGCTATTCCCGCCGGGGTCGACGAACCACGCCGACAGGGCAAAGCCGATGTCGGCGACCCCGTCCACGGTCTTGAGGTACGGCTCGTCGTACTCCACCACGTCGACCCCGCGGGCGCGCAGCTCGGCGACCTCGGCGGCGACGTCGGCGACGCGCCAACTGGCCTTCGTCGTCTCTTCGGCGCTCGGAGTGGTGGACCGGGTGACGACCAGCCGGCTGTCACCGCCGCAGCTGAAGGTCACGAAGTCGTCGTTCTCGATCATGACCGCGAGCCCGACGCCGTCGGCATAGAAGCGCTTGGCGGCGTCGAGGTCAGTGGCCATGAGCATCACGTCGATCGGGTGCTTAGCAAGCATGTCGTCTCCTCCCGCCGGTCCTGCCCGCCGGCCCCGGTCCGGCACTCCGATGGTGCGACCGTCGGTTGGCCAAGGCAAACAAGTATTGGGTTAGGGCCCACAACGTGACGTTGTGGGCCCTAACCGCTCAGCGGCGGCTGGGTTCCGCGGCTGCGCCGGCTCGGTGGGTGAGGTGGAGGCGGCCGGCGGGTGTCGGCGCGGCGGACACCCGCTCTAGGGCCTGGTTCTCCACGAGGCCACGGAAGAGGGTTTGCCCGGCTCCTACGACGACCGGGACGATGAGGCCGAGCTCGTCGAGCAGCCTTCGTTGGGGAGGCTGGTCAACAGTCCGGGGCCCCCACGACGTACACGGCCTTGCCGGGCTGCTGCTTCAGCGCCCGGATCTCGCCGATGTCGTCCACGATCCGCGCGGTCGGCCAGCTCGTTCGTCCTACTGACCGGCGCCATCGTAGCGGCGACGCTGGACAGCCGTGACCGCGGCCCGTTCTGCTTATGGACCTACGCGGAATCGCCGCGGTCGGCGTGATCTGCGCGCTCGTCATCGTCCTGACCCGGGTCGTTGGCGAACACACCACCTTCGCCTTGGAGACCTACGAGATCGCCCTGTTCGCCATCTACTGGGTCGTCCAGACCCTTGGAAAGTGACGAGGACGTCAAGCCAGCCACAGTCGTCGCCAGCGTGGCCCCAGCCCCAGCCGCGAGCCGTCCGGCGTGCTGCCTGACGTTTGATCCTCCGCCGCGAGTCAGGCTGGGATGATGGCCGGTGTGGCGGTGTTGTTTGGCTCGCCGACCGGGGCTCGGCGAGGGAACTCACGACGCTGCACCGGGCATCTGCGCATTTCGACTTCGCCCACATTTCCCCTCGCGACGAGGGCAACAACAGCAGGATTTACACGATCTCGATCTCGCCGACGTGGGCCGACACGTCTCCGGTACTGTCGGGGCCGGAAGTACCCATTCGTGTTGCCACGCGGCTGGCCGGGGCCTAGCATCCCCACGCTCGACAGTTGGGGGTCGCATGCGGGGGATCCGTCTCGCCGTCTTGGTCGTGTCGTTCGTGGTCGCCGCGCTGCTTCCGGCGCCGCCGGCATGGGCGTTGACGCCCGTGACCTTCACGGGTCCGACCAACTTCGCCGTCGGTGACGGGCCCAACTCGGTCGCGGTGGGTGACTTCAATGGCGACGGTGACCCCGACCTCGCGGTCGCGAACGAGTTCGCCGG
>Ga0126307_10001662_pt1 | contig 14753 bp, 10 predicted proteins | sample Plot28_FD_89955 | JGI IMG/M metagenome (GOLD analysis project Ga0126307, IMG submission 89955) | Serpentine soil microbial communities from UC McLaughlin Reserve, CA, USA - Plot28 | ecosystem: Environmental > Terrestrial > Soil > Grasslands | place: USA: UC McLaughlin Reserve, Lake County... | reverse complement strand
GGTGGTCGACGACGATCGCTCCCTGCGCGACGCCCTGCGGCGCGCGCTCACCCTGGCCGGGTACGACGTGGCGCTGGCCGAGACCGGGCAGGAGGGCCTCAGCCGCATCGCGGCCGACCAGCCCGACGCGGTGGTGCTCGACGTGGGCATGCCGGGCCTGGACGGGCTGGACGTCTGCCGCCGGCTGCGGGCGTCAGGAAACCGCGTGCCGGTGCTGATGCTCACCGCACGCGAGTCGGTCGAGGACCGCATCGACGGCCTCGACGCCGGCGCCGACGATTACCTGGCCAAGCCCTTCGACGTCGGCGAGCTCAAGGCCCGCCTGCGCGCCCTGCTGCGCCGTGCGGGCGAGGGCCCGGAGTCCGACGAGCTCAGCTTCGAGGAGCTCAAGCTGGACAGCGGCCGCCACGGCGTGGACGTGGAGGGGAACTTCGCCGAGCTGACTCGCACCGAGTACCAGTTGCTCGAGCTGCTGATGCGCAACCCGCGACGGGTGCTGCCGCACGGCGTCATGTACGACCGGGTCTGGGGCTACGACTTCGGGCCGAGCTCCAACGCGCTGCGGGTCTACATCGGCTACCTGCGGCGCAAGCTTGCCGACGCGGGCGCGCGGCCGCTGCTCCACACCGTGCGCGGCGTGGGCTACGTGTTGCGTGAGCCGTGAGCCTGCGGGTGCGAATCGCGGCCATCGCCGGTGTGGCGGTGGCGCTCACCGTGCTCGGCGTCGCGGCCGGCGTGTACGCGGCGGTGCGCTCGAACCTCCGCGGGGAGGTGGAAGACGCGCTGGAGGTGCGCGCGCAGGCCTACTCGCGCTCGCGCGCGGCTCGCCCGCCGTTCCCCGGGCCCGGCGGGCGCCCCGTCGCGCCGCCCAACGCGCGGCGCGGCGGGCCGCCGCCCTTGGGAGGAGTCCCGCCGCTCCCGCCGGGAGCGGGGCTGGGCGGCCCCGGCGCCGCGCCGCCGCGACTACAGCCCGGCCGCTTCGGCGGGGCCGAAGGGGTGGCCCAGGTCATCTCGCGGACGGGCCGGGTGCGCGACCGCGACGGCGGCCGTCGCGGCCTCCCGGTGGACTCGCGCACCCGGGCCATCGCCGCCGGCGGGCAGGGCAGCGAAACCTTCGAGACAGAAGTCGACGGCACGCACCTGCTGGTCTTGAGCGAGGGTCTCGGGCGCCGCGGCGCGGTGCAGGTGGCGCGACCGCTCACCGAGGTCGACGACTCGCTCAGCCGTGTGCTGCTGGCCGTTGTGGTGATCGGGGCGCTGGGTGTCGCGCTCGCCGTCCTGCTCGGCGCTGTCGTGGCGCGCGCCGCGCTTGCGCCCATCGGGCGCTTCACCCGCCGGACGGAGGCGATCGCCGCGCGGCCCGACCTCTCGGAGCGGATCGAGGTCGAGGGCCGCGACGAGCTCGCCCGCCTGGCCGCGAGCTTCAACGCCACGCTGGACGCGCTGGAGGGGGCCGTCGACTCCCAGCGGCGCCTGGTCGCGGACGCCAGCCACGAGCTGCGGACGCCGATCGCGAGCCTTCGGGCCAACTTCGAGACGCTGCGCGAGAGCGAGCGTCTGCCGGCGGAGGAGCAGGAAGCTCTCCGTGCCGACATCGTCGAGGAGCTCGACGAGCTGACGGCGCTGGTCAGCGACGTGGTCGAGCTGGCCCGCGGCGCCCGGCCGGAGGAATCGCTGGACGACGTGCGCCTGGACAGCCTGGTGGCCGACCTGGTCGGGCGCGCCCGCCGGCGCGGTGCTGACCCGCCCGCCCTCGAGGCGGAACTGCAGCCAACGCTGGTGCGCGGGGCGCCCGACCGCATCTCCAGGGCGGTGTCCAACCTGCTCGACAACGCGCAGAAGTGGAGCCCGCCGGGCGGGCTCGTCGAGGTGACCCTGGAGGACGGCACCCTGACCGTGCGCGACCACGGCCCGGGCTTCTCCGAGAACGACCTGCCTCGGGTCTTCGAGCGCTTCTACCGCGCCGACGAGGCCCGCGGCATGCACGGCTCGGGCCTGGGCCTGGCGATCGTCAAGCAGGCGGCCGAGACCCACGGAGGCAGCGTCGAGGCCGCGAACGCCCCGGACGGTGGGGCAGTCGTGAGGGTGAGCTTCGGGAGGCCGCTGGACCTGCCCGAGGCGAGCGCCGCCTCGGCAGGCGTGAACGCGCCAAGACCCGGGTAAACAAAGCCCACATGGCGGTGATGCGTAGAAGGCCAAGGACGGCCGGGGCAGAGCCCGGAGCGGGGGCTCGCGGAGTGCACGTCGCGCGCCGCGGCGGCCACCTGCTCGCCCGGCTGGTGATGCTGATCACCTGGCTGGTCGTCGCCGTGATCGTCATCGCCATCCTGCTGGTGGTGCTCGGGGCCAACGAGTCCAACACGATCGTGCAGGCCGTCCAGGACGCGGCGAAGTTCCTGGTCGGCCCCTTCGAGACCATCTTCAGCTTCAGCAACCACAAGACCGAGGTAGCGGTCAACTACGGCCTCGCGGCCGCCGTCTACTTCATCGTCGGAAGCTTGATCGCCCGCCTTCTGCGCCGCTAGCGCCTGCGCGCAGGTGCCGTCGCCGGTACGGCATGGCCGGGGCGAAATTACGGCAATGCAGCGGATGTGGAGAGCCCCGGGTGGCCGTACGGTCGACAGCGCATTGTCAACCCCCTCCACGAGGAGAACAAGCCATGAAGACCTACGTCATCGAGCGCGAGATCCCGGGCGCCAGCGAGCTCACCCACGAGCAGCTGCGTGGCATCACGAGCACGTCCAACGACGCCGTGGAGTCGCTCCACAAGCCCTACGAGTGGCTGCACAGCTACGTCGCGGGCGACAAGATCTACTGCTTCCACCAGGCCGAGAGCGCCGACGTGATCCGCGAGCACGCGAGTGCCGGGGGCTTCCCTGCCAACCTCGTCACCGAAGTCGCCGCCGTGTTCGACAGCACGGGGCCGCGCGAGCTGCCCCGCTGACGGCTCGACTGGTCGGCCCGGGGTGGCCCGGGGCCCTGGGCCGACTTAAACTGACCCGATGAGCCACGGCGTCCTCATAGGACGCGACTCCGACCAAGCCTGGCTGGAGCCGCTTCTTGAGAACGCGCTGACGGGCTCCGGCTCGCTCGTGCTGCTCGCGGGCGAGGCGGGCGTGGGCAAGACGCGCTTCGCCGAGGACGCGGTCGCGGCCGTGGACGGCCGCGTGCTGCGCGGGGCGGGCGGGGAGTCGCCGGTGGCCTACGGGCCGGTCATCGCCGCTCTCCGGAGCTTCATGCGGTCCCAGCCGGACGGGCTCGCGGCCTTCGATGGTCCGTTGCGCCCGCACCTCGCGTTGCTTCTTCCCGAGCTGGGGGAGGCGACCGGGGAGGGCGATCGCGCCACACTGTTCGAGGCGATCCGCTGGGGGCTCGCCGCGGTGGTGGCCGAACGGCCGGCGGTGGTCCTGCTGGACGACCTGCAGTGGTCGGACGACGCCACGCTGGAGCTGCTCGCCGCTCTCGCCGCCCCCTTGCGCGAGATGCCGATGCTCGTCATCGGCACCTATCGCTCGGACGAGATCGCTCGAACCCACCAGCTCAGGCGGCTGCGCGACGACCTGCGTCGTAACCGCATGCTCTGCGAGCTCACGCTGGAGCCGCTGGGCCCGGACGGCACGGCCGCGCTTGCCGGCGAGGTACTCGGCGCGACGCCGTCGGCTCAGCTCGCGAGCACCTTGCACGACCGCACCGGCGGCGTTCCGTTCTTCGTCGAGGAGCTGACCGCCGCGCTCGAGGCCGGTGGACGCCTGAAGCCCGGAGCGGAGGGACTGGAGCTGGAGCTCGATGCCGACGTACCGCTGCCGCGGACCATCCGCGACGCGATCCTGCTTCAGACCAGCGACCTTTCGGATAAGGCCCGCACGACCGCGGAGGCCGCGTCGGTGATGGGCAGTCGCTTCGATGTCGAGCTGATGGCCCGCCTCGGCTGGGAGGACGGTCTCGACGAGCTGCTCGGGCGGGGCCTGATCGCCGAGCCCGAGCCGGGTCACGCCGCGTTCCGGCACCCTCTGGTGCGCGACGCGCTCTACGACGACGTCCCCTGGCTGCGCCGGCGTTCGCTGCACCGCGAGCTTGCCACGGCGCTCGAGGCCGACGGCGGCAGCGAGGCCGAGGTCGCCGCTCACTGGCTGGCCGCGCGCGACGGCCCTCGGGCGCTCGACTCGTTGCTCCGTGCCGTCGCGGAGCTCTCCGCCGTGCACGCCTACCGCGATGCCGCGCGTCTCGGGCGCCAAGCGCTGGAGCTGTGGCCCGAGGGAGAACGCGGCGCCGAGCGAATCGGCGTCCTGGAGCGCCACGCGCGCTTCGCGGAGCTCGCCGGGGAGCTGGCCGAGGCGGCGCGTGCGCAGCGGGAGGTGGTCGCGGCACGACGCTCCGAGGGGGCCGGCCGCGCGCTGGCGGATGCCGAACGGTGCCTCGCCGGGATCTACGAGCTGCAGGGAGACCGTGGCCGTGCCCTCACCGCGCGTCGCGTCGCAGCCGACGCTTTCGTCGCCAACGGGTTCCCCGGCGAGGCCGCCGCGCAGCGGCTGATCGCGGCCGGCTACCTGGCGAGCGCCGGAAGTTACGCCGACGCCGTCGACCTCACCGAACGCGCCGGCGAGGAGGCCGCGCGCGCGGAACGCACCGACCTGCGGGCACGCGTCCTGGGGCTGCAGGGGGTCGCCCGAGTGAAGGGCGGCCAGTTCGACGAGGGCATGGAGACCATCCGCGCCGGCCTGTCGCTCGCCCTCGAGCACGGGCTCACCCTCGAGGCGGGCGAGCTCTACCAGCGCCTGGGCACGGCGCACGAGATCGCCGGTGACTACGGCGGGGCGCGCGACGCGCTGGCGACCGCGATCGGCTTCTGCGAGACCGACGGCGGCGAAGGCATGGAGCAGACGTGCCTCGCGTGCATGGCCTATGTGCTGCGCGAGCTGGGCGACTGGGACCGCGCGGCCGAGCTCTCGGAGGAGCTGCGCACTCCCGGCGCGAGCACCGACGACACGGTCGTGCCCGACGGCATTCTCGGCTCGATCCACGCTTTCCGGGGCGACCTGGCGGCCGGCCGTCCGCTGCTGCTGCAGTGCCTGGAGACCGCCACACGGCTGGACGTGGTGTCGATGTCGGTGGACAGCGCCGCGGCCCTCGCGTGGCTCGAGGAGCAGGAGGGCCACATCGACCACGCCCGCGGCCATTGCCTGTTCGTACTGGAGCGCTGGGAGCGCAGCCAGGACCATCACTACGCGGTCTGGGGCCTGCGCTGGGCATCGTGCTTCTTCGCTCGGCATGGCTCGCTGGGCGAGGCGCGTGCCTGTGCCGAGGCACTGTCGAACATCGCGACGGCCACCGGCCATCCGGACGCTCTGGCCGCGCTCGCGCACGCCCTGGGCGAGACCGCGTTGGCCGAGGGCCATCTGGATGCGGCGGTCGAGCAGCTCGGCCGGGCGGCGGAGCTACACGAGGGCCTGGAGATCCCGTTCGAGCGGGCACAGATCCAACTTCGCGCGGGCGTCGCGCTCGCCGCGACGGACCAGCGCGAGCCCGCCATTGAGCGGCTGCGCCAGGCACATGTCGCGGCCCGCCGTCTCGGCGCTGCGCCGCTGGCCGCGCAGGCAGCCGACGAGGTGGCGAGGCTTGGCGAGTCGGTCGAGCAGCGGCTCGGCCGGCGGGCGGCCTCCGAGCACGAGAACGGCGGGCTCTCTCGCCGCGAGCTGGAGGTGGTGCGCCTCGTGGCCTCGGGTCGCACCAACCGGGAGATCGCGGGCGAGCTCGTACTCAGCACCCGCACGGTGGACATGCACCTGCGCCACATCCTCACCAAGCTGCGCTGCCGCTCGCGCACCGAGGCGGCGTCCAAGGCCGGCACCCTCGGCCTGCTTTCGTGACATAGCCGCGCGGAAGGGACGGGCTAACTGCCGCTGGTGTGCGCGCGCTGTGGTCTCATCGTGCCCATGGATGAAGAGCCGCGCGAGCCTGCGCTTTCGGCATCGGGCATCCTGGTCGTCAACGCAGGGTCGAGCACGATCAAGCTCGCGCTGGTCGAGGAGGGGAGAGCCGTCGAAGCAGTTGAGCTTCCCGTGCCCGCGGAGGAGGGATTCGGCGAGGCCATCGAAGCTGCCCTGGACGGCTGGGCCGCTCCGCAGGCCGTCGCGCACCGGATCGTGCACCCCGGCGCGGGCCTCGGGGTCAGCAGCCGGCTCGACCCCAGCGTCCGTTCGCAGCTGCAGGGGGGCGCCGAGCTGGCTCCGTTGCACACGGGGCTCGCGCTGAGGGCAATCGACTGCCTGCTCGACCTGCACCCGGAGGTGCCCCAGGTCGCGTGCCTTGACAGCGCCTTTCACTCGACCCTGCCCGCCGCCGCCTCCGTCTATCCGCTGCCGCGCGAGTGGAGGCAGCGGTTCGGTGTTCGCCGGCTTGGCTTCCATGGCTTCAGCCACGCCCATGCCTCGCGCCGAGCGAGCGAGATGCTCGGGCGACCGCTGGAGCGTCTGCGGACGGTCACCTGCCATCTGGGCGCGGGAGCCTCTCTGGCCGCGGTGAGCGCCGGCCAGTCGGTGGACACCACGATGGGTTTCACGCCGAACGAGGGGCTCGTGATGGCCACTCGCTCGGGGTCTGTCGACCCTGGAGCGCTGCTGTGGCTGGTCCAACGGGGCGGCCTGCCGGCCCGGGACGTGGAGCTCGCTTTGGAGAGAGAGTCGGGACTTACCGGACTGGCCGGCACCGCCGATATGCGTGAGGTGCTCGAGCGCTCGGCGGCGGGCGACGGGCCGGCCTCGACAGCTCTCGGTGTGTACCTGCACCGCCTTCGCGGCTCGATTGCGGCCATGGCGGCTGCGATGGGCGGCTTGGACGCCCTGGTGTTCACCGGCGGAGTGGGGGAGCGCTCGCCGGAGATCCGGCGCGGCGCCTGCGACGGCCTGGGGTTCCTCGGGGTCCGCCTCGACCCGCTCAAGGACGGGCCGGAGTCCGGAGACGCCGAGCTGAGCGCCGACGGCGCTGAAGTCGCCGTGCTACGGGTTGCTGCGCGGGAGGACGTCGAGCTCGCGCGCGAAGCCCGGCGCGTGCTCAGTCGGGGCGCCTAGGAGACTTGCTCGCCCGGTCCTGGTGCGCGCCGGGCCCGGGGCCGGGCGCTGCGGCCGCGTAGCCCGCGGCTCCGGCCACCGATCCTGGTGATCGCCAGGGCAACGGCGGGCAGCGTCGGTGCCGCAAGCGCGGCCAGGAACCAGGCCTGTCCGACGTCCGTTCCGGATCCCAACGCGTGCACGACGCCCAGCGCCCAGAACACGAGGATGAACCGATGCGCGGCCTTCCACCTGGCCGGCCCGATCCTGTCTCGGAGGTAATAAGGAAGGCGTGAGAGTTCTCTTAGCCTGTCCGTCTCGGCCCTGGTCGCTGCCTACGATGGCCGGGTGAGGATGCCGGCGGTCGAGGATGAGCGTGCGATGGCCGACTCCCTCGCGCCTGGTGGTGGACGAGGGCGTCTCTCTCCAGCTTGCTCGCCTGGAACGAGGAGTCCCAGGGTCGCGGCGTGAGGGCGGCGCTCCTCGAGGCCCCGCGGAGCTCGCTCCGCATGGTGAACGTCCCGGAGCCCGAGCCGCGCCGGGGCGAGGTCCTGTTGGACGTGCGCGCCTGTGGAATCTGCCGGACGGACCTCCACGTCCTCGACGGCGAGCTCCCCGATCCGAAGCTGCCCCTGGTCCTGGGCCACCAGGTAGTGGCGGAGGTCGCGGCTCGAGGAGAGGGAAGCGAGCGCTTCGAAGAGGGCGACCGCGTCGGCGTTCCCTGGCTGGGCTGGGCGTGTGGCCGCTGTGCGTACTGCCGCTCGGGACGCGAGAACCTGTGTGAGAAGGCCGAGTTCACCGGCTACCACCGCGACGGCGGCTACGCCGAGCGCGCGGTGGCCGATGAGCGGTTCTGCCTCCCGCTTCCCGACGGCTACTCGGAGCGCGAGTTGGCGCCGCTGCTGTGCGCGGGCCTGATCGGCTTCCGCACGCTCTCCTTCGCAGGCGACGCGGTTCGGGTGGGGATCTACGGCTTTGGCGCGGCCGCGCACATCGTGTGCCAGGTGGCGAAGCACGAAGGGCGGCGCGTGTTCGCGTTCACGCGGCCCGGCGACCGCCAAGCACAGGCCTTCGCCCGGGAGCTCGGGGCCGAGTGGGCGGGAGGCTCGGACGAAGCTCCGCCGGAGGAGCTCGACGCGGCGCTGGTCTTCGCCCCCGCCGGAGAGCTCGTGCCGGCGGCGCTGCGCGCGGTGGCGCGGGGCGGGACGGTCGTCTGCGGGGGAATTCACATGAGCGACATCCCGGCCATGCCCTACGAGATCCTGTGGGGCGAGCGCGTGCTGCGGTCGGTGGCGAACCTGACCCGGAAGGACGGCGAGCGCTTCATGGCGGTGGCGCCGCAGGTGCCGGTTCGCACGCAGGTCGAGGTGTTCGCGCTGGAGCGCGCCCAGGAGGCACTGGACCGCCTGCGCTCCGGTCGCATCAGGGGGGCGGGTGTGCTGACTGTGCGGCCCGTGGGCTAGTCGGCGTTCCAGAGCCCGCTGGCGATCTCTGAGAGGGCCTCGTTCACGGCTTTGCCCGGCCGTAGGCGACCCGCCTGACCAGCGCCAGCGACGACTGCGGCCCGGGCCAGTGCTCACGCAGCAGCCCCTCACCGCCGGATCGCAGGACGGCGCGGATGATGAGGGCCACCACCAGCGCATCGTCGAGCTGGCCGGCCACCGGAATGAAGTCGGGGACGAGATCGAAGGGCAGCGCGAGGTAGCCGATGAGCACCCCGAGCAGAGCCTTGCGGCGCCGCGGGATCCGCGGATCCCCCAGCAGCCGCCGGCTGAGCACCAGGCAGTCAGGGATGAAGCCGGCCAGGGCACGGGCGTCGCTGCGGCGGCCCACGGCCACGAGCGCCAGGACAGCGGCGAGGTAGAGCGCGAGGAGCGCGAGGAGTCCCAGCAGCAGCCAGCGGTGCATGGGCATCGCAGGCGAATGCTGCCAGAGCGCGAGGCCCCTCGCCAGTGGGCCCCGGCCGAGAGGTACGGGGTCTGCGACATACTGCGAAGCCGTGTGCTGAGCGAGACCGCTACGAGGGTCACGGGGGAGGAGCTTCGGCGTGTCCACCTCTGGTGGCGGGCCGCGAACTACCTCTCGGTAGGCCAGATCTACCTGCTCGCCAATCCGCTGCTGCGCGAGCCGCTCAGCATCGAGCACGTCAAGCCGCGGCTCCTCGGCCACTGGGGGACCACGCCGGGGCTCAACTTCGTTTACGCCCATATGAACCGAGCGATCCTTCGCCACGACCTCGAGGCCATCTTCGTCACGGGCCCGGGTCACGGCGGTCCGGGCCTCGTCGCGAGCACATGGCTCGAGGGCTCGTACAGCGAGCTGCACAGCGACATCACCCGGGACGAGGAGGGCATGCAGCGGCTCTTTCGCCAGTTCTCGTTCCCCGGCGGCGTCCCCAGCCACGTGGCGCCGGAGACCCCAGGGTCCATCAACGAGGGTGGCGAGCTCGGATATTCCCTGCTCCACGCCTACGGCGCGGTGCTGGACAACCCCGACCTGATCGCCTGCTGCGTGGTGGGGGACGGCGAGGCCGAGACAGGGCCCCTGGCGACCAGCTGGCACTCGAACAAGTTCGTAGACCCGCGGCGCGATGGCGCCGTGCTGCCGATCCTGCACCTCAACGGCTACAAGATCGCCAACCCGACGATTCTGGCCCGGATCTCGCGCGCCGAGCTGCGGGCGCTGCTCGAAGGGGTGGGCTACTCGCCGCGATTCGTGGAAGGCAGCGAGCCCGACGGTATGCACGAGCTGATGGCGGAGGCGCTGGACGGCGCGATCGGCGAGATCCGGTCGGCGCAGGAGGCGGCCCGCTCTGGAGGCGAATGGGAACGGCCGCGCTGGCCGGCGATCGTCCTGATCAGCCCCAAGGGGTGGACCGGACCGAAGGAGGTGGACGGACAACCGGCCGAGGGGAGCTTCCGCTCCCACCAGGTGCCGCTCGCCGACCTCGCTAACAAGCCCGAACACCTCTCCCAGCTGGAGGAGTGGCTGCACAGCTACGAGCCCGAGGAGCTGTTCGACGAGGCCGGCCGGCCGGTGCCCGAGATAACGGAGCTGGCCCCTCCGGGGGAACGCCGCATGGGGGCAAACCCGCACGCCAATGGCGGCATACTGTTGCGCGACCTGAGGCTGCCCGACTTCCGCGAGCACGGCGTGGAGGTCGAGGCTCCGGCCGAACAGGTGAGCGAGGCCACGCGCGTGCTGGGGCGGTACCTACGCGACGTGATGCGGTTGAACGAGGAGTTCGCGAACTTCCGCGTCTTCGGACCCGACGAGACCGCCTCGAACCGTCTCGGCGCCTTGTTCGAGGTCACCGATCGCGTTTCGGCGGGTGAGATCCTGCCCGGCGACGACCATGTCAGCCACGACGGGCGGGTCATGGAGGTCCTCTCCGAGCACATGTGCCAGGGGTGGCTCGAGGGCTACCTGCTGACCGGCCGGCACGGGCTCTTCAACTGCTACGAGGCGTTCATCCACATCGTCGACTCGATGTTCAACCAGCACGCCAAGTGGCTCAAGGTGACCGACGACATTCCGTGGCGCAGGCCGGTCGCGTCGCTCAACTACCTGCTCACCTCGCACGTCTGGCGCCAGGACCACAACGGCTTCTCCCACCAGGACCCGGGCTTCATCGACCATGTCATGAACAAGAAGGCCGACATCGTGCGCGTCTACCTGCCCCCGGACGCGAACTGCCTCTTGTCGGTGGCCGACCACTGCCTGCGCAGCCGCGACTACGTGAACGTCATCGTGGCGGGCAAGCAGCCGGCTCTGGATTATCTCTCGATCGAGGACGCCGCGCTTCACTGCGCGCGGGGCATCGGCGTCTGGGAGTGGGCATCGACCGGGGGCGACGATGAGCCCGACGTGGTCTTGGCCTGCGCCGGCGATGTACCGACGCTCGAGACCGTCGCTGCAGCCTCGCTCCTGGCGGAACATCTCCCCGATCTACGCGTGCGCGTGGTGAACGTCGTGGACCTGATGCGCCTGCAGCCGCCGAGCGCGCATCCGCATGGGCTGGCCGACGTCGAGTACGACGCGCTGTTCACCGCCGACCGGCCGGTCATCTTCGCCTACCACGGCTATCCGTGGCTGATCCACCGGCTCGCCTACCGCCGTCACGGGCACGACCATCTGCACGTGCGCGGCTACAGGGAGGAGGGCACGACCACGACGCCCTTCGACATGGTCATGCTCAACGACCTGGACCGCTACCACCTGGTCATGGACGTCATCGATCGGGTGCCGGGCTTGGGGGCCAAGGCTGCCGCGGTGCGCCAGCACATGGTCGATGAGCGCCTTCGCCACCGTGAGTACACGCGCGAGGTCGGCGCCGACCCGCCCGACGTGACTCAGTGGACGTGGGTCTCGGGGCGGCCCGATCCCCAGACCTGAGAGTCGTGGGTGAGTGCGCGGCCCGACGTCGCGCTCCCGCTCGGGGAATCCGTCAGCCGGCTGAGGGGTTGTCAGACAGGGAGGCGTGCGTCAGGCAGGAAACGCTTGCGACGTTGTGCTCGCGCGGATTACGCTGGCGCCATATCCGACGCGAGGAGCCGCGCAATGCGCACGATGATGAAGATCAAGATCGATACCGCCGCCGGTAGCCGTGCGATTGCCGACGGCTCGATGCCCAAGGTGATGGAGCACGTCCTCGGCGAGTTGCAGCCGGAGTCCGCTTTTTTTGGGCCGGAGAACGGGGTTCGCACCGCGTTCATCGTCTTCGATCTCGACGATCCCTCCCAGTTGCCGCCGCTAACCGAGCCGCTGTTCAGCAACCTCGGTGCGACCATCGAAATGTTTCCGGTGATGAATGTGGAGGACCTTCAGAAGGGGCTTCAGCAAATCCCGGACCGAGCAGTAACTAGCTGACCCTTCGGACCTGGGCGCCCAGTCGCCCGCCGGCACGAGCGCTCCAGCGGCTGCCCGAGGGAAAGGCCGTACGGCTGCTGCGGGGCTTTGCCTTGAGGGCTTAGCGGATCCGCTCAGCCACAAAGTCCCAGAGGGCATAAACCAGCAAGGCGAAAATCGCGGCTCCGACGAACAGGTAGTAGAGAACAGGGTTCATGTCGACCTCTCGGGTGAGGATATACCCCATCCGAGGCGCACATCAAGTATGGAGCCATCTGGAAGCCACCATGGGTCATGTGGCCCTGGTCCGTTCAAGCGACTGAACGACAGGGGACAGCCGGCTAGAGCGGGTATACGGTGGACCACCGGGCAGGGCCACGATGAGCACCGCTAGAGAGCTTGCTCAGTCGGCTCGAGTCTGACTTAGAAGGTCGGCGTTACGCCACCGTCGCTCCCGCGCCGCCGTTTGGCCCCGGCGGTCGCCGGGATATCGGGAAGACCCCGGCGGTGACCACGACCGTAGGTCCGTGACGAACCCGTCTCACGGCGTCCGCGAGGGGCTCGGTCAGGTGCCGACGTAGGCGGCCAGGTGCTCGCCGGTGAGGGTGGAGCGGGCGGCGACGAGGTCGGCGGGCGTGCCCTCGAACACGATCCTGCCGCCGTCGTGGCCCGCGCCGGGGCCGAGGTCGATGATCCAGTCGGCGTGCGCCATGACTGCCTGGTGGTGCTCTATGACAATGACCGACTTGCCGGAGTCGACGAGCCGGTCGAGCAGGCCGAGCAGCTGCTCGACGTCGGCGAGGTGCAGGCCGCTGGTCGGCTCGTCGAGGACGTAGACGCCGCCCTTCTCGGCCATGCGGGTGGCCAGCTTGAGCCGCTGCCGCTCCCCGCCGGACAGCGTAGTGAGCGGTTGGCCGAGCCTGAGGTAGCCGAGCCCGACGTCCGCGAGCCGCTCGAGGATCTTGTGCGCGGCCGGCGTGCGCGCATCGCCGGCGCCGAAGTACTCCTCGGCCTCGGTCACCGACATCGCGAGCACCTCACTGATGTCGCGGCCGCCGAGGTGGTGGTCCAGCACCGATGGCTGGAACCGTTTCCCCTCGCACTCCTCGCAGGTGGTGGCGACGCCGGCCATCATCGCCAGGTCGGTGTATATGACGCCGGCCCCATTGCAGGTGGGGCAGGCGCCCTCGGAGTTGGCGCTGAACAGCGCCGGCTTCACGCCGTTGGCCTTCGCGAACGCCTTGCGGATCGGGTCGAGCAGTTTGGTGTACGTCGCCGGGTTGCTCCGTCGTGAGCCGCGGGTCGCGTGCTGGTCGATCGACACCACCACGTCCCGCCCGGACACCGAACCGTCGATCAGGGAGCTCTTGCCGGAGCCGGCGACGCCGGTGACGACGACGAGCACCCCGACAGGGATATCGACGTCGACGTCGCGCAGGTTGTGTGCCGCCGCGCCGCGGATCTCCAGTGATGTGCCGGTGGGCGTCCGCACCGGCTCCCTGAGGGCGGCACGGTCGTCGAGATGGCGGCCGGTGATGGTGCCACCGGCCTGCAGCCCCTCGACGGTGCCTTCGAAGCAGACGCTGCCGCCCGCCGTACCGGCGCCGGGGCCCAGGTCGACGACGTGGTCGGCGATCGCGATCGCCTCCGGCTCGTGCTCCACGACGAGCACGGTGTTGCCCTTGTCCCGCAGCCGCAGCAGCAGCTCGTTCATCCGCTGGATGTCGTGCGGGTGCAGCCCGGTGGTGGGCTCGTCAAAGACGTAGGTGACGTCGGTGAGCGAGGAGCCGAGGTGGCCGATCATCTTGGTGCGCTGCGCCTCGCCGCCCGACAGCGTCCCCGACGGGCGATCGAGCGAGAGGTAGCCCAACCCGATCTCCACGAACGAGTCGAGGGTGTGCTGCAGCGCTCCCAGCAGCGGCGCGACGGACGGTCTGTCGAGACCTCGCACCCACTCGGCGAGGTCGCTGATCTGCATCGCGCAGGCGTCGGCGATGCTGATCTTGTTGATCTTCGACGATCGAGCCGCCTCGCTGAGCCGGGTGCCGTCGCAGTCGGGGCAGACGGTGAACGTCACCGCCCGCCCCACGAACGCCCGGACGTGCGGCTGCAGCGCGTCCACGTCCTTGGACAGCATCGACTTCTGGATCTTCGGGATCAGGCCCTCGTACGTCAGGTTGACGTTGTCGACCTTGATCTTGGTCGGCTCCTTGTGGAGGAGGTCGTGGAGCTCCCTCTTGTTGAACTTGTGGATCGGTTTGTCCGGATCGAAGAAGCCGCAGCCTCTGAATATGCGCCCGTACCAGCCGTCCATGCTGTAGCCGGGGATCGTGAGCGCACCCTCGTTGAGCGACTTGCTGTCGTCGTACAGCGCAGAAAGGTCGAAGTCGGTGACCGAGCCTCGGCCCTCGCAGCGGGTACACATGCCGCCGGTGCGGGTGAAGGTCGCTTTCTGGGTCCTGGTCTTGGAGCCGCGCTCGACCGTGATGGCACCGCTCGCTTTAACCGAGGCGACGTTGAAGGAGAACGCGCTGGGCGAGCCGATCTGCGGCTTCCCGAGCCGGCTGAAGAGGATGCGCAGCATCGCATTGGCGTCGGTCGCGGTGCCGACGGTGGAGCGGGCGTCGGCCCCCATTCGCTCCTGGTCGACGATGATCGCGGTGGTCAGGCCGTCGAGTACGTCGACCTCGGGTCGCGCTAGCGTCGGCATGAAGCCCTGCACGAAGGCGCTGTAGGTCTCGTTGATCAGTCGCTGGGACTCCGCGGCGATCGTGCCGAACACCAGCGAGCTCTTGCCCGAGCCGGAGACACCGGTGAACACCGTCAGCCGGCGCTTCGGGATCTCGATGCTGACGTCCT
>Ga0126307_10001661_pt1 | contig 14754 bp, 12 predicted proteins | sample Plot28_FD_89955 | JGI IMG/M metagenome (GOLD analysis project Ga0126307, IMG submission 89955) | Serpentine soil microbial communities from UC McLaughlin Reserve, CA, USA - Plot28 | ecosystem: Environmental > Terrestrial > Soil > Grasslands | place: USA: UC McLaughlin Reserve, Lake County... | reverse complement strand
GTAGTACTCCTGGATCTCAGCGTCGGAGACCTTCTTCGCGTCCTGGCTGACCTTCTGCGTGAGCTTCGTCTGCAGCTCGTTCAGCTTGACGCGGAAGAGGATGTCGTCCTCGGTCATGCCGGAACTCTTCAGGAACTCCTTATAGGCCTTGTCCGTGGGGAAGGCCTGCTTCTTCTGATCCGCGAACGACTTCTGGATCTCCTTGTCTGAGACCTCGACGTCCCGCGCCGCGGCCTCCTGCTGGACCCACTCTGCCTGGATCAGGAACTGCATGACCTCCTGCTTGAGCGTGTCGAACTCCGTCTCGCACTGCTTCTTCAGGTCGGCGTCGGTGGGCTTGTCCTCGCTCTTCGGCACCGGCTGCTTGCGCTTCGCGGCGATGCACTTCTTGAAGTCCGGCGGATCGGGCGCCACCGTGCCCGTCCCCTGGGCCTGGCCCTTGGCGGCGATCGCCATCCACTTGTCGAACTCCTCCTGGGTGATCGTGTCGTCGCCGACCTTGGCCACGGCGCCTGGCGGCACGTCGTTGCCGCAGCTTGCGAGGGCGAAGGCACTGGCGCCGGCGACGGCGAGCGCGCACAGGTACTTGATCGGAGCGGATGTCATCGAAGGCATGTGTAGGAGCTGTTGATTAAGCCGGCCTAATGAGAAGGAAGCCCGCCCGGCGATACCGGGGAGCGCCGGCGCGGTGGCGAAGGGTAGCGGACGCGAAAATCAGTCCGGGCGGGGCTCCGTAGCCACCTCCAGGACGGCCTCCGCGGCCTCCACGGTCTTGCGAAATCGCTCGGCCGCGTCGTCGGGCAGGCGCACCCGGACCGTCTCGCGACCCGACTCGTAGACCGCCTCCGGAAGCCGCTCGCGCAGAGCGCGCGCTCCTGTCGAGTCGAGCTCGATGGGCGCAACCGAAAGGCGCCCGCCCCGGAAGTCCACCGACCTCGCGCCCGCACGTCCGAGCTTGATGCGCGCGTCCTGGAGACGGATCAGGTTGTCGAGCGGCTCGGGTATCGGGCCGAAGCGGTCGGCCAGCTCCTCGCGCAGCACGATCAGCTGCGCCACCTCGCGCGCGCCGGCCACGCGCCGGTGCACCTCGATCTTGGCGGCCTCGTAGGGCACGTAGTCACCCGGCACGTAGGCGTCCACGGGCAGGTCCATGCGCACGGGCTCCGCGCTCTCCTCCGCGGAGTCGCCGGACAGGAGCCGCACGGCCTCGTCGATCATGCCCACGTACAGCTCGAATCCCACGGCGGCCACGTGCCCGGATTGCTCGTCGCCGAGCAGGTTGCCGGCGCCGCGGATCTCGAGGTCCCGCATCGCGATCTTGAAGCCGGAGCCCAGCTCGGTGTAGTCGGAGAGCGTCGCGAGCCGCGCACCCGCCTCCTCGGAGAGGGCGGCCGCGCTCGGGTAGAGGAGATAAGCGTAGGCCCGCTCGCGCGCGCGACCCACGCGGCCACGGATCTGGTAGAGCTGCGCGAGCCCCAGCTCGTCCGCGCGCTCGACGATCAGTGTGTTCGCGCTCGGGATGTCGAGGCCCGACTCGACGATCGTCGTGCACACGAGCACGTCGGCAGCGCCGCGCAGGAAGTCGAGCATCACCTTCTCGAGCGCGCCCTCCGCCATCTGGCCGTGCGCGACCGCCACGCGCGCCTCCGGGACGAGCGCGCGCACCCGCTCGGCGGTCTCGTCGATCGTCTCGACGCGGTTGTGCAGGAAGAACGCCTGGCCGCCACGGGCGAGCTCGCGCCGGATGGCCTTGTCGACGAGCTCCTCGTCGTACTCGCCCACGTAGGTCTTCACCGGCCGGCGTCCCTCCGGCGGCGTCTCGATCACGGAGATGTCGCGCAGGCCGGCGAGCGACATCTGGAGCGTGCGCGGGATGGGTGTGGCGGACAGAGAGAGCACGTCGACCCTCAACCGCAGCTGGCGCAGCAGCTCCTTCTGCTTCACGCCGAAGCGCTGCTCCTCGTCGACGATCAGCAGGCCCAGCTCCTTCGGGCGCACGTCGCGCGAGAGCAGGCGATGCGTGCCGATCAGAATGTCGACCTTGCCCGCGCTGAAGTCGGCGAGCACGGCGCGCGTGTCGGCGGCACTGCGGAAGCGCGACACCACCTCGACACGGAACGGGTAGTCCCGCAGGCGCTCGATGAAGGTGCCGAAGTGCTGCTGGGCGAGCACCGTGGTCGGCACGAGGAACATCACCTGCTTGCCGTCCTCGGCCGCCTTGAAGGTGGCGCGCAGCGCAACCTCGGTCTTGCCGTAGCCCACGTCGCCGCAGATCAGCCGGTCCATTGGGCGCGCCTCCTCCATGTCGGCGCGCACGGCGTCGATCGCGTCCAGCTGGTCGGGCGTCTCCCGGTAGCGGAAGTGGCTGTCGAAGTCGAGCTGCCATTCGCTGTCGCGCGGAAACGCGTGGCCGGCGCGGCGCCGTCGTTCGGCGTACAGATTGATCAGCTCGCCGGCGAGCTGCTCGGCGGCGCGGCGCGCCTTCAGCTTCATCTGCTCCCACTGCTTGCCGCCGAGCTTCGAGAGCGGCGGGTCGCTCGCGTCGGCGCCGACGTAGCGGCTGATCTTGTGGAGCTGGTCGCTCGGGACGAACACGCGGTCGCCATCGCGGAACTCGAGCTCCAGGTAGTCGCGCGTAACGCCGCCGACCGTCTTCGTCTCGAACCCGGCGAAGCGCGCGATGCCGTGGTCCTCGTGCACCACGGGCGCGCCGGCGCGCAGGTCGGTGAAGCTCGCGATCGCGCCCGCCGCCGGACCCTGTGGGCCGGCCGCGCGCCGGCGGCGCAGCAGCCGGTGCTCCGGCACCACCGCGAGCTTCAGCTGCGGTGCGATGAAGCCGTCGCGTAGGCTGGCGTGGGCGAAGGTGAGGCCCGGCGCCTCCGGGGCCGGCACGCCGTCGAGGAAGCCGGCCTGCATCCGATCGAGGTTGAGGCGCGCGCGCTCGGCCTCACCGCGCCGCGTCCACGCGACGAACGTGCGGTAGCCGGAGCGCACAAGCTTCTCGAGCTCGGGCTCGGCGTCCCGAAGCGAGCGAGCGGCCGTATCCGCCGCCTGGGCGCGGAACTCGTGCGGCTGGTCCTGCGAGATGCTCGAGAGCCGCAGCGCGGCGCGGCGCGCGAGCGCCGCGTCGAGGTCCGCGGGCTTGACGTAGAGCTGGTGCGCGTCGTCGTCGTGGAAGCTCGTCGTCACGTCCTCCCAGTAATCCCGCAGCGCCGGCGCGAGCTCCTCCTCGGCGGCGACCGCCAGCAGTGCGTCGTCGGGCACGATCTCGAGCAGCTCGCGGAAGCGGTCCACGGGCAGCACATCGGCCACGTCCGGGCGTTCGTCCGCATCGCTCGCAGCGGCGATCTCAGCGAGCTCGCGGTGCTCGGGCGCGAGCTCGGCCGCCGGGGCGATCTCCACGCGATCGGCCTCCTCGAGCGAGCGCTGAGTGAAGGTGGAGAAGAAGGTGAGCCGCTCGACCTCGATGTCGAAGAGCTCGCAGCGCACGGCGCGCTCCTCGGTGGCCGGATAGACGTCGAGGATGTCGCCGCGGATCGCGAACTGGCCGCGCTCCTCGACCTGATCGACGCGCTCGTATCCGCAGGCCACGAGCTGGGCCGCGGTCTCATCGAGCTCGAGCAGGCCGCCCTTCGCGATCTCGAACCCGTGCGGGCGCAGCTCCGGATCGGGGATCTTCTCGGCGAGCGCCACCGCGCTCGTCACGAGGACCGCGCCCCTTCGCTCCCCCAGTAGCGCGTCCAGCGCCGCGATACGCAGCCCGACCAGGTGCGGCGGCGGCGCCAGGTGCGACTCGTAGCGCATCCCGCGCGCCGGATAGAAGCGGACCGGGCGTGGCGCGAGGAAGGCCTTCAGGTCGGCGGCCAGGTCACGCGCCGCGCGGTCGTCGCCGGCCACCACGAGCACCGGCCGGTCGGCGTCTCGGTCGATCAGCGCCGAAAGCAGGTAGGGGCGCATGCTCGCGGACACGAACGCACGCTGCGGCTCGCGCCGCGCGGCCTCTGCGAGCGCGGCGACCGAGTCGTCGTGGTGGGCGTATGTGAGGAGAGACCTGAGCATGCGCGGCGGCCGCGCAGCGGCACTGTGCGGCCTTCCTCGAGCGAGTCTACGCGGCGCCGCGCACGAGCCCGTCGAGCTCGTCCGCCGCCCGCTCAATCAAGTCACGCACCTCGCCGGGCGGCTCCTTGAAGCGGCCGAGCACGTGTGCCGAGACGATCTCGGGATCCGTCGTGTCGGGCCGGCCCACTCCCACCCTGATGCGCCTGAAGTCACCGCTTCCGAGCCCTCGCTTGAGCGACTTGAGGCCGTTGTGGCCGGCGAGGCCGCCGCCCAGACGGCACTCGACGCGCCCGAACGGCAGGTCGATCTCGTCATGGACGGCGACCACGTGATCGAGGTCGACGCCCAGCGCGCCGCGAGCAGGGCCGACCGCGTTGCCCGACTCGTTCATGTAGGTCTGCGGGAGCAGCACGGCGGTGCGGCCGGTCTCGCCGTAGAGGCCGCCGTACTTCTGCTTCAGCTTGCCGATTCCCCAGCGCTCGGCCGCGAGCTTCACCACCTCGAAGCCGATGTTGTGCCGCGTGCGGGCGTAGCGCTCGCCCGGGTTGCCGAGGCCGACGACCAGCCAGTCCGCCCGCCCGCCGCCGCGACCCCAGAGCCAACCCCGCGCAGCCGGCCGAGCCGGCCGCTTGGGGCCGGGCATCACTCCGAGCCCTCGGCCTCCTCGGCCGCGGCTTCGCCGGCCGCCTCGGCCTCCTCACCTGTGGCGCCCTCGGCCGCCGCTTCGGCCTCGGCCTCCTCGCCGACGAGCTCGGTCTCCTCCTCGATCTCGGGCTCTTCGACCTCCGTGGGCACGACCACCGTCGCGATGATCGTCTCCTCCAGGTCGTCGAGGAAGACCACGCCCTCCGGCGGCGTCACCTCCGAGAGGTGCATCGTGGCCGCGATCTCCATGCCGGACACGTCGACCGTCACGTTCTCCGGGATCGCGGTTGGCAGCGCCTCGATGTTGAGCTGGTGGGTCACGTGCTCGAGCACGCCGCCCTCCTTCACGCCGGGCGCCTCCTCGCCGCCCTCGAGGTGCACGCTCACCTGCGTCTGGATTTTCTCGTCGAGCCGCACCTCGAGCAGGTCGATGTGGATCAGCTCGTCGCGCACCGGGTGGCGCTGCTGATCCTTCACGATCACCGGTCGGGTGCTGCCGTCGACGTCGAGATCGATCAGGGCGGAACCGTCGACGAGCACCTGGCGCAACTCGCGGGCGCCCACCTTGAACGAGGTGGAGTCGCCGTCCGTGCCGCCGTAGACCACACCGGGCACGAACCCTTCACGGCGCAGGCGCCGGACGGCCCGCGTGCCGCGCTCCGGTCGCTCCTCGACACTGAGGGTGGGTCGCGTTGTGGTCGCCATGACGGCCCGGCAGTGTAGCGGGGTCGCCGCGGCCGGCCGGCGCCGCCGTGCCTATCCTCGGGAGCGGTGGCGCCGAAGGACGACAGCTCGATCCCCACCGGCAGGATCAGGCGCACGGCGCAGGTCGGTTCGGTGGTCGGCACACAAGGCGCGCGCTACGCGGGCACACGCGCGGCGAACCTCGCGCGCTCATCCGGGGAGCGCGTCGAGGCACTCGAGCGGCGCCATCTCGAAACGGCTGAGCAGATGGTCGCGACGCTCGGACGAATGAAGGGCGCCGCGATGAAGATCGGCCAGCTTGCCTCGTTCATCGACACCGAGTTCCTGCCGCCGGAGTACCGCGAGCTCTACCAGGAGCAGCTCGCCACGCTGCGCTCGACGGCGCCGCCGATGCCGTGGAAGAAGGTTCGCTCGGTGCTCGACGAGGAGTGGGAGGAGCCGGTCGAGGAGCTCTTCGAGGACTTCGACCACCACGCCGCGGCCGCCGCATCGATCGGCCAGGTGCACCGCGCCGTGCTGCCAGACGGCCGCCGCGTTGCGGTGAAGGTCCAGTACCCGGGCGTGGCGCAGGCGATCGCCGCCGACATGCAGAACGCCGGCCTGATCCTGCGCCTGGCGAAGGCGCTCGCGCCCGGCCTCGACGCGAAGGCCGCCGCCGAAGAGCTCAAGGAGCGCGTGATGGAGGAGCTCGACTACGAGCTCGAGGCGCAGTCGCAGCGCGCCTTCGCGCGCGGTTACCGCGGCCATCCGTTCATCTACGTGCCTGACGTGGTCACGCGCCTTTCGACCGAGCGCGTGCTCGTCAGCGAGTGGATCGACGGCGCGAGCTTCGAGGACGTGCTCGCGCTGCCGCCGGAGCAGCGCGACCGCTTCGGCGAAATCGTGTTCCGGTTCTGCTTCGGATCGATCTACCACCTCCAGCACTTCAACGCGGACGCGCACCCGGGGAACTACCTGCTGCTGCCGGACGCGCGCGTGGCGTTCCTCGATTTCGGCATGACCAAGCAGCTCGACCAGGACCAGATCGAGCTCGAGATCGTCGCGCTCGAGGCCGTGATCGACGACGACCCCGAGCGTCTGCGCGTCGCGCTGCACGACCTCGGCTTCCTGAATGACCCGCGCAAGGTCGACGCCGAGCTCCTGATGGAGCACGTGCGCGCCGTCGGCGGCTGGTACATGGAGGACGCCGAGGTCACGATCGACTCCGACCGCGTGATGGAGGCGATCGCAGCGGTGTCCGACCCGCGCTCGTCGTTCTACCGCGTGATGCGGCGCGAGAACATCCCCGCGAACGAGCTGATGGGCCGCCGCATGGAGTCCGGTGTCTTGGCAGTGCTCGGCCAGCTGCGGGCTACGCGCAACTGGAACAGGATCGGCCGGGAGTGGTGGTTCGGCGAGGCGCCGGCGACCGAGCTCGGCGAGCAGGAGCGCGCATGGGTGCGCGAGCGCGGACTCGGTCCGCGTCCGCTGCGGCGCTAACGCGGCTTCACCGCCATGTCGACCACGACGAGCAGCAGGATCAGGATCTCGATCGAATGGACGAACAGAACCCGCCGCATCCCGGCCAGCGCCCCGGCCGCCTCGGCATCGCCGGTGCCGGCGGCCGCGTTGATCCTCTTCCGCTCGCGCGGGTAGAAGCCGATGCCCACGGCGACGCTCACGATCCAGCCGAGGAAGCCGAGCGCGATCCACAGCGAGCCGTAGTCGTAGCCGACCTCCTCGACGAGCAGCACGCCGGCGACGATCAGCACGATCGCCAGCGGTGCGTAGAGCCGGTTCCCGATCGCGACCGCGCGCCGGTTGAAATCCATCTGCGCCACCGGATCGCCGCTCTTCGCGTACATGCGTGCGAGGACGTGGACGCTCACTCCGCCGCCGACCCAGATCACCGCGCAGACGATGTGAATCGCCAGCCAGAGCTCATACATGCTCAGAACAGCTGGTTCTCCCCCGCGAAGATCTCGGATACGGAGTCGTCGGTGAAGATCCTGCGGATCGAGTCCTCGAGGATGTCGGCGCAGGAGAGCTGGGTGACCAGGTCCGGCGCGCCGTCACGCAGCGGCACCGTGTCGGTCACGACGATGCCCGACAGCGGCCCGTTCGTAAGGATCTCGAAGGCCTGGCCGGCGAAGAGGCCGTGGGTCGCGACCGCGTACACGCTCCTCGCGCCCTCGTCGAGCACGGTCTGCGCCGCGCCGTTGAGCGTGCCGCCGGTGCCGATGATGTCGTCGACGATGATTGCGGTCTTGCCCTTCACCTCGCCGATCACGTATCCGATCTCGGCGACCTGCTGGGCCGGCCGCTCCTTCTCCATCAGGGCGTACGGCGCGCCCACCTTCTGGGCGAACTTCCGCACCAGCTTCACACGGCCGGCGTCGGGAGCGATGATCACGAGCTCCTCGTCGCCCAGCCTGTCCTGCACGAACTGGGTGAGGATCGGCATCGCCGTCATGTGGTCGACCGGCTTCGAGAAGAACCCCTGAAGCTGGCCTGCGTGCAGGTCCATCGTCACGAGCCGGTCGATTCCCGCCGTCTCGAGCACCTCGGCGACGAGCCGTGCGGAGATCGGCTCGCGCGGAGCCGACTTCTTGTCCTGGCGCGAGTACCCGTACCAGGGCGTGACGGCGACGATCCGGTGCGCGGAGGCGTGCTTGGCGGCGTGCACCATGAGCAGGAGCTCCCACAGCGCGTCGTTCACGGTCAGGCCCTCGCGCTCCGAGCCGCAGATCGACTGGACGATGAAGAGGTCAGCGCCGCGGATCGAATCCTGATAGCGGCAGTACACCTCGCCGTCCGCGAAGGTCTTGAGTCCGGCGTCGGTGAGCTCGAGGTCGAGCTTGTCGGCGATCCGCCCGCCGAGCTCCCGACTCGCGCGGCCGGCGGTGATCATCAACCGCTTCTCGTACCCGGCCGCGAGGCTCGATCCGGGCGCCGGCGCCGTAGCCGTCTCGAGGGGCTTTGACATCTACGAGTCCTCCTCCACGCGATCGGCGTAACCCTCGATGTTCTTCTGCTTCTCCCGGGCGATCCCGAGCGCCCCGTCCGGGACGTCCCCGGTGATGACCGACCCGGCGCCAGTGTACGCCCGGTCACCGACATGAACCGGCGCTACGAGGGAGGTGTGGATGCCGGTCTTCGCGCTCTTTCCGAGCTTCGTGCGGTGCTTCTTGCGCCCGTCGTAGTTCGCGGTGATCGTGCTCGCGCCGAGATTCGCCCCGTCGCCGACGTCGGCGTCGCCGATGTAGGAGAGGTGCGGCACCTTTGCGCCCTCGCCGACGTCCGAGTTCTTCACCTCGACGAAGGTGCCGACCTTGGCATTCGCGCGGATCACCGTGCCGGGGCGCAGGTAGGCGAACGGGCCGATGCGCGCGCCCCCGTGAACCTCGGCTCCCGTGGCGTAGGTGTGCAGCACGACCGTGCGATCGCCCACGCGGGTGTCGTGCAGCGTGCTGTGGGGACCGATCTCGCAGCCCTCGCCGATCTCGGTAGCGCCCAGCAGGCTCACGCCCTGGGCGATCGTCGTGTCGGAGCCGATCGTCACGGCTGCCTCGACCCGTGTTGTTCCCGGGGAGAGGAAGCTCACGCCCCGCTCGGCGTGGTCGTGGATCAGGCGCTGCTGGGCAAGGCGCTCGGCCTCCATCAGCCCGGCGCGGTCGTTCACGCCGAGCGCGATGGCAGCGTCCGCGGTGGTGAACGCGCTGACGAGGCCGCCGCGGTCGCGCACCGCCGGCACGACGCCCGTTAGATAGCGCTCTCCGTTGTCGTCGAGCGGCACGCCGTCCAGCGCGTCGAACAGGAGCGGCGCGTCGACCACGTACGTGCCGAGGTTGATCTCGCGGATCGCGAGCTCCTGGGTGGGCACCGAGTCCGGATATTTCGTCTCGACGATGCGCTCCACCTGGCCGGCGCCTCCGCGGACGATCCGGCCGTAGCCCGCCGGATCGAGCTCCTCGGTGGTGAGAATCGTGACCTGCGCGGCCTCGGAGGCGTGCGCCTCGACCAGCCCGCGCACGTGCTCAGCTGTGACGAGCGGCGTGTCGCCGGAAAGGATCACGACCGCGCCGTCCTCGACCACGTCGCGGGCCGCCAGAACCGCGGCGCCGGTCCCCTCACCCTCGCGCTGCTCCGCGACGAGCACGCCCTCGGGCAGCCGTTCGGCAACGCCGTCGCCCGGCCGTGTGATGCACACGACACGCCCCGCGCCGGCCGCCCGGGCGGCGTCGATCACCCACTCGACCATCGGCTTGCCGCACACCTCATGGAGGACCTTCGCGGTATGCGAGCGCATGCGAGTGCCCTGGCCGGCGGCCATGATCAGGACCGTGAAGGGGGCGGCCATGGGACCAGCAGCGTAGCGGCGATTGGCCTTTTCAAGGGTTACCCTGGGGACGCCGCTGGGGGGTCGTCCAGTTGGCAGGATTCCGGGTTTTGGTCCCGGCGACGAGGGTTCAAGTCCCTCCCCCCCAGCCTTCGTCCCTGCACCTGGCTGCCACGACTTTGTCGGCTATGTGCCGACAAACTCGTGGCACCGAGCGCTCGAGAGCGCCAAACGCGCCTCGCTAGCGGTCCTTCCGCTCCCTCGGCACGCGGCCCGCCTCGGCGCCCTTCTCGCTCGCCGGGCCGCCGGGCAGCATCATGCCGAGCACTCTCATCGCCTTCAGGCCGAGCGAGAGGCGCTCGCGGCCGTCCGTCGAGCTGACGTCCAGGCCGGTCAGCTCCTTCACGCGCTCGAGGCGATAGCGGATCGTGTGACGGTGGGTGAAGAGCTTCTCCGCCGTCCCGGCCACGTTGGCGTCGGCGTCGAGGTACGTCTCGAGCGTGCGCACGAGCTCCGTCTCGTACTGGTCGTCGTACGCCACGAGCGGGGCGACCGTCTCCTCGTAGAAGCGCTCGAGTTCGGCGGGGTCCTCGCTCATCGCCGGCAGCAGCAGTCGGTACGCACCCGTCTCCTCGAACGAGAGCTCGCGCAGCGAGCGTGCCTCCGCGACGTTCGCCGCGAGCAGTGCCTCGGCGCCCGCCCGGTGGAGATCCGCCGGGTCCGCGGTGTGGCGGCTGCGCGCCACCGTCAGGGCGAAGCCCGGTTGGCCCGCCTCGAGCTCGCGCAGGATCGCGACGGCCACGCGTGCGGCTGCAGCGGGGTCGGCGCCCGGAGCGACCACGACCAGCTCGGGATCGGCGCGCAGGCCGGCCTCGACCGTGGCGGCGAGCGAGCCGCGCTCGACGCCTCGTGCGCCGCGCTCGGCGAGCGTCAAGACCCTCGCCCGCCAGTCGCCGTCCTCCGGCCCCGGGGGCCGCGCGCGCACCACGATCACCGTGGCGCCCGTGCGCAGGTCGCAGCCAAGCTCCGCGGCGCGCGCGGCGATGTTCTCGCGGTCGGTGACGGTGCGGGCGAGCAGGTCGGAAAGGAAGTCGCCCACGGCCGCGCCGCTGGCGCGGGCCGGCGCCTTGGCGCGCTCGAGCTCGAGCGCGATCAGGTTCGCGACCAGCCGCAGCAGCGTCGGCAGCGGCTCCTCGGCGCGCGACCGGAACCGGAGCTCGCCCACGCGCTCGTCGGCCACGCGCAGCTCGACGGTCTCCGTCCCGCGCTCGCCGGCCATCACCGCGCGCTCGTCCTCGGACGAGGCGCATGCCACCGCCAGCACGCTGCTCGCCGAGTCCAGCACGATCACGCTCGCTTCGAGCGCGCGTCCGGCCGCGCGGGCGACCGCCGGCAGCCCCGCCCCGGACTCGACGGCCTCCGAGACTTCCTCGAGGGCCTCGAAGAAGGCGGTGCGAGCCATCACGCGTACTGGTCGTAGCTCCACACGATGGCGAAGCCGACCGCCGCCCCGATCCCGATCAGGGTTGCGAGGATGAAGAGCGTCAGGAAACCCGCACCGACCTTCTCCCAGAACCGCCCGTAGCAGCGCCACGCGGGGACGAGGATCAGCGCGACGTAGCACGCCATCACGAGCAAGCCGGCGAGGCCGAGCACGAGGTCAGTCGTCGAAACGTCGATGTCGCTCATCGCTGTGCGCGCGTCGCGGGCTCCGGCCCGCGTTCCCGGCCATTGTGGCGGATGTAGTCGACGACGAGGGCCAGTACGGCGAGCGCGCCGAAGATTCCGAAGCCGAGCGCCCAGCCGCCGGCGACGTCCGACCAGTAGTGCGCGCGCAGGTAGATGCGCGACGACCCGATCGCGGCGGCGAGGACGAGCGCGCCGACGACGAGCGCCGCGTTCGCCACCAGCCCGAGCCGGCGCGTGAGTATCACCGCTACGGCGACCCAGGCGGTGGCGTATGCCGCGTGCGCGCTCGGAAAGGACGAGAACGCCGTCTCCACGTGCGGTCCCGCCGGCCGCGGGCGGTCGACGGCGCCCTTGGACACGTTGACGGCGGTGTAGATCAGCCCGAGCCCGACGGGGAGCGCCAGCGCCTGGGTCCAGCGGCGCCGCGTCACGAGCAGGGCGGTGGTGGCCAGCACGACGATGATCACGGTGGCGAGCGAGCCGAAATCCGAGATGACCTTCGCGACGTCGATCGCGGGCTCGGCATAGAGCCGGTCCGAGAGGTCGAGCAGCTCGGTATCGAGCGGGGTTGGCCGCAGGCTCCTGCCCAGCTCGACCAGATACAGCACCCAGATGAAGAAGACGACGCCGGCGACGGCGAGCGCGGTGGTGAGCTCGAGGCCGAGCGCCCCGGGCGTGAGCCGGTTCCACACGAAGCGTGCCTGCGGCGACACCGCTCGCCACACCGGTCGGCCCACCGCGAGCAGCGGCCGCACCAGCGGGTGGCGCTCGTGCCGGAGCACCCAATCGCTGATCTCGGCGCTGCGCCTGTAGGCGACGACGATGCCCACGATCACGGCTACCGTCACACCGAAGCCGAAGATCGCCTGCCCCGCGATGTGGGCGACGCGGTCGAACGAGCGCCAGAAGATGTACCCGAGGACGCAGAAGACGGTCGCCCACAGGCCGGTGCCGACGATGCTGTACGGGATGAAGCGCTGGTACGACATGCCCGACGAGCCGGCGATGAACGGCGCGAGCGCGCGCACGAGGCCGATGAACCGCCCGATCAGGATCGTCTTGCCACCGTGCTTCTGGAAGTAGCTGTCCACCTGCTCGAGGCGCTCGTGCGTGATCTTCACGCGCGGGCCGTGCTTCTCGAGGAACGCACGGCCGAGGCGGCGGCCGACGAAGAAGCTCGTGGTGTCGCCGAGCACGGCCGCCACCCAGACGATGCCGATCAGGACGAGCAGCTGAATCTCGCCCTGGCCCGCGATCACGCCGCCCGCGATCACCACGGTCTCACCCGGCGCGACGAGGCCCACGAACGCGCCGGTCTCGAGGTACGCCATTACGCCGACCAGCGCGTAGGTCCATGCGCCGAGCGTGCCCGCGATGTCGCCGATGATCTTCTTCGGATCCGGCAGCTCCGCGAGGACGCCGCTCGCGTAGATGCCAAGCGCCAGCACGACCAGGATCCCGATCGCCCTGCGCTCGCCCGGTAGGGCGCGCCAGCGGCGGATCAGGAAAGCGAGGGCGAGCACCGCCGCGACCGCCGCGATCATCTCTCGCGTCGACATTCGCGGGAGGGTACGTCAGCGCGCCGCGTTACCCCTGAGGTAATCGACGCGCGCCGAGCGCTTCGTCACGCTCGTGCCCATGAGCACCGAATCGATCACCAACAACGAACTCTCGTTCTCAGGCACCGGACTGCTGCGCGCCGCACTGAAGCTCGACGCTGTGCTGAGCGGGGCGAACGGCGTGGCTTACCTCGCTCTCGCAGCCCCGCTTGCCGATCTGTTCGAGGTGCCGGCGGGCTTCCTCCGTGCCGTGGGCGCCGTGCTGGTCGTATTCGCCGCGGCGGTGTGGCTCACCGCGGCGAAGGAGCGGCCCGCGCGGGCAGCCGTCCTCGCGATCATCGTGCTGAATGCGCTGTGGGTGGTGGACAGCATCGTGCTTCTCGCCACGGGCGCCTACGACCCGTCGGCGACCGGCTCGATCTGGACGGGCCTCCAGGCTGCGGTGGTCGCGGGCTTCGCGGCGCTGCAGATCAAGGGCCGACCGGCGCTCTGAGCGCCGTGACCAGCGCACCGGGCAGGGAGGCGGCCGCCTCGGCCGCCTCCTCGACCGTTTCGTAAAGACCGAAGCAGGTCGGTCCGGAGCCGCCCACGGTGGCCACAAGCGCGCCCGTCGAGCGGATCCGCTCGAGCGTGCCGGCGAGCTCCGGGCGGAGCGAGAGCGCGGCCGCCATGAGATCGTTCTCCACCGCGGCGGCGAGCTCCCGCGCCGACGCGCTCGAGAGCCGCCGGAGCGGCTCCGCATCGAGCTGGTCGCGACCGCCGCCGAGCCGATCGAGCTCCGCGTAGACGGCCGCCGTCGACAGGCCCTCGGGCGCCGGCACGAGCACGACGGCGAGCTGCGGCAGCGCGACCGGCTCCACAAGCTCGCCGGTCCCCTGCACGAGCGCGTGCGCGGGCTCGACCTGGCTCGGCACGTCCGACCCCAGAGTCGCCGCGAGCTGGCGGAGCCCGTCGGCGTTGAGCGGCGAGCCCGCCACGGCGTTGGCGATCCGCAGCGCCGCGGCGGCGTCCGCGCTCCCTCCGCCGAGGCCGGCGGCGATCGGGATGCGCTTCCCGATGCGGAGGCCGATCGGCGGCAGAGCGCCGCCGACGCGCGCGCGGTAGGCGCCTAGCGCGTCGAGGGCGAGGTTGCGCCCCGCCACGCCCGGAGACTCGACGCTGTCCTCGCCGAAGCCCGTCGGACCGCCGGTCACGTCGTCGGCCAGCTCGAGCGACGCGAACAGAGAGCACAGCTCGTGCATCCGGTCCGCCCGCGCGCGCCCGACATGGAGCACCAGGTTGAGCTTCGCGTAGGCGCGCTCGGTGAGCACGAGGCGGAGGCTATGCCGCCGTCAGCGCGGCCGCAGCGCCGACAGCCGCTCGCGTCCGAGCCTCCCCGCGAGCTCGACCCAGTCCGGCGGGGCCAGCTGTTCCGCGCGCGCATCCCGCCGGTGGCCCACCGCCTCGAGCGCGGCGCGGACACTGTCGCGGATCTGCGGAGGGGCGCCCGGCGTCAGCGCGAGCGATCCTGCCAGCGCCTTGCGCCGGTGCGCGAAGCCCGCGTGCACGAGCGCGATCAGCTCCGCGGGCGGGTTGGTGGCGGTGCGACGCATCGTGACGAGCGCCGACTCGACGTTCGGCACCGGGTGGAAGACCGTGCGCGGGACGCGCCGCACCAGGCGCACCTCGCAGCTGAGCTGCGCCAGGACCGACGTCGCGCCGTAGCTCTTCGTGCCCGGCCCGGCCGCCAGGCGGTCCGCGACCTCCCGCTGCACCATCGCCACCAACAACCGGGCTTCC
>Ga0126307_10001659_pt1 | contig 14754 bp, 10 predicted proteins | sample Plot28_FD_89955 | JGI IMG/M metagenome (GOLD analysis project Ga0126307, IMG submission 89955) | Serpentine soil microbial communities from UC McLaughlin Reserve, CA, USA - Plot28 | ecosystem: Environmental > Terrestrial > Soil > Grasslands | place: USA: UC McLaughlin Reserve, Lake County... | reverse complement strand
GACTGGGTCGCGAGGCCAGGCACGCTCGTCTACGAGCCGCCGGGCGACATCCACACGCTCGTTGTGGATGAGGGAGTCGAGGAGATGCAGACGCTTTTCATCCTCGAAGGGACGGTCCAGTACATAGACGACAATGACGACCTGATCTACCAGGACGACGTCTTCTCCAAGCTGGAGCGCTACCTGAGGTTCTGCGACGAACAGGGCATCGAACCCCAGGACCTCCGTTACTAGTGGGCGTCCTCGACGCCTTCAGCCTCGACGGCAAGGTCGCGCTGGTAACGGGGGCGGCGCGCGGTCTAGGGCAGGGCATCTCCCTAGGCCTCGCCGAAGCGGGCGCCGACGTAGCCGCCCTGGACATCGCGTCTGTAGATGCGACCGGAGAGATGGTCCAAAACGAGGGCCGCAGGTTCTACGCCATGAACGTCGATCTATTGGAGACCGATGCGCAGCTCGCCTCTGATATCGTGGAGGAGTGTGTCTCCGGGCTCGGGCGCCTCGACATCCTCGTCAACAACGCCGGCATCATCCGCAGGGCCCCGTCCCTGGAGTTCGGTGAGGACGATTGGGAGAGCGTCATAAAGATCAACCTCAGCGCCGCCTTCTACCTCTCCCAGGCCGCCGCCAGGCACTTCGTCGGAGAGAGCGGGAAAGGCAAGATCGTCAACACCGCCTCGGTCCTCTCCTACGAGGGTGGCGTGATCGTGCCCTCCTACTCCGCGTCAAAGGCGGGCATCGCCAACCTTACCCGCGCCTTCGCCAACGAGTGGGCGCCATTAGGGATCAACGTCAACGCCATCGCCCCGAGCTACTTCACCACCGAGCTGACGAGCGCGCTGCGGGAGGACGCGGAGAGGTCAGAAGCCCTACTCGCCCGCCTCCCCGCCGGGCGCTTCGGCGAGCCCGAGGACCTCAAGGGCGCTGCGGTCTTCCTCGCCTCCGACGCCGCGGATTACGTGCACGGTACGATCCTGCCGGTAGACGGCGGCTGGTTGGCACGCTAACGACTACATCGAAACGCCGAGCAAGCCGCGCGTGAACTGGAAGTCGGTGTTGCCGGCCTCGAAGAGTTTGGGCGTGTACTCGCGCGAGGCGACGCCGGCGAGGATTTCCAGCATCTGTTCGGTCCAGCCGGATGCGTCCTCTTCCAGGATCACGTCGAGGTCTTCGGCGTGCTTCTCCAGCGTCTCGGGATCGGAGGAGGCCTGGAGGAGTGGGATCATGCGGTGCGCCTGTAGGGGATGTCCCACCACGTGAGCGAGCATGACCTCGACTCCGGTCGCCCCGAGCCCGGTCGCGGTCTCGACCCAGTGGTCCGTCGGCGCCTCCATGACCTGCAGCCCCGGTTTGCCCGCAGGGACCGCCTGCCCGTAAGCGAGGGTGTTCTTCACGGGGCGATCGCCGAGCACGGCTTCGAGGTAGGCTGGTGAAGAGAGAATGGCGGCCCTCTCGGGCACGACCACCGTACCGCCCGAGCCCACGATAGCCCGAGTTATCTCCGCCAGGCTTCGGGCGACCTCATCTGAGACGGTACCGGAGGCGTACAGGCCCAGCCGCAAGGCATCCGGACCCGCCTCCTCGTACTCGAGCTCTTCTGCGCTATCCAGGGTCTCGGTGAACCAGTCCTCCACCTTCGCGACGACGCTGTCTATACCACCGTCGAGCTGGACGCTCGCCCAACCGAAGCGACCCGGGTCCAGGCCAGCCTCTTCGAGGCGGTTTCGGAAATAGTCGTTGTGGGTCTTCTCGCAGCCGTGTTCGAGAAGCAACCCGAACCTCACGGTCGGGCTGGCGAGGTGGCCGAGCACGGTGCGGGAGTAGAGAGTCTCGGCCGAGCCGGCTGAGACGCCGCAGCCCTCGGTGTGTGGTAGGGCCACGAAACGGGTTACTTTGTCCTGCGTAGCATCGCGTTCGTTCAAGCGGTTGGCTATGCGGCGTGAGATCTGACCCGAGCAGAGGCTCGTCGGCATGACGAGACAGACCTGATCCAGGACCTGCCCACGCCCACTCTTGATGGCCTCGAAGGAGAACTCGACCTCAGGGACGCCGCCCTTCACGGGCAACGGCTCGCCGTCCGGTTCCCGCTCGGTCCTGAGCAGCTCCAAATTTTCGTCGCTCGTCTGCTTCCAGTCGCGCCAGATCGAGACCTGGGCGTGGCCCGCACGCTCCCCGACGGTCCTCTCACCCGAGGCGGCCCTGAGCGTTCGCTCGAAGATCTCGCGGCCAAGTTCTTCCATCGGGGTGCCGTCCAGGTAGGCGCCGGCGTTCACATCCATGTCTTTCGAGAGCAGTTCGTAGCGGCCGGTAGTGCTAACGAACTTTATGGTCGGCACGAAGGGGAAGTTGGTGATCGAGCCGTTGCCTGTGGTGAAGAAGATCATGTTCGCCCCCGAGGCGACCTGCCCTGCGACGCTCTCCAGGTCATTGCCGGGACTATCCATAAAGTAGAAACCGGGCTCCGCCATCCTCTGTGCGTACTCGATAACATGGTCGATCCGCACGTCCGGGTGCTTCTTCATCGCGGCCCCGATGGACTTGATGGAGATGTTGTAGAGCCCTCGGTAGTTGTTGCCTCCGGAGGGATTATCTTCGGCCGTATGACCGTGCCACGAGACGAGCTCCTTGAATCGCTCGACCATAGAGAGGAAGCGCCGCGCGGTCTCGAGGTCTTTGACGTTCTTCAGGACGTAGCGCTCGGCCCCGATCAGCTCGTCGGTCTCTGCCAGGTTGGCGATGCCGCCGTTCCTGACGACCTCCGCGCTCACCCACGCGACTAGCGGGTTCGCGGAGACCCCCGAGAAGGCGTCCGACCCGCCACACTGAAGCCCGATCTTGAGCTCCGAGGCCGGCTCCTCGGTGCGCCGCGCCGCGTCCACCTCCTCGAGCCATCCCTGCACGACGGATTTGGCCCGTTCGAGATCCCGCCTGAAGCTCCCCTCCAGGCTCATGAACTCGTGCGGCAAGTCGTCTATCGGATAGCCGTGATCTTCCAGGTATGCCATGAGCATCCCGTTCGTCACAACCTCCTCACCGCTGTGGTCGAGCACGAGCACGGCCCCGACGTTCGGGGTGACCATGAAGCCGCTCATGGTCCTGAGAAGCAAATCCAGGTTGTTCGGTGTGCGATCCTCCCCGCCCTCTGTGTGGGCGACGCAGACTATGCCATCCACGTTCTCGTAGGCGTCGGCGACGCCGTTCATCTCCAGCTCCAGCGCCCTGACGAACCCGGTGAGCCTCGATGTGACGCCCATCACCACTACGTAGTTACGCGTCCCGACGCCCCTGCCCGCACCGCGCCTGTAACCCAAAAAAGTGCGCGGCTCCTCGTAGAAGGAGATCTGCTGGCCGGGGCGGAAGCTCTCCTCGTCGAGGACGTAGGGCACAAGCTCAGCGTCGCTGAAGTTCGGCTCTTCCGGCAGCCTCAGACCGGCCTCGCCTTGGCCTCCAGGGACACGTCCTCCGCCCTGGTCCGATGTCCCTTCGGGGTCCTCATCACGTCGGGGAGAGATCCTGAAACGCTCGCGCAGCACGCGCAGGATCTTCTCGTTGCAAGCGTAATCGCCCGGGGCGATATCTCTGATGGCGCGACCGAAGCGGAGGCCCCAGGAGAGTAGATCCTCCCCTTCGGCTATGGGCTCGACGGCGAAGCGGTGGCCTTCGAGGACCGTGTGACCGACGGTGAACTCCGAGTCCTCGTAGGACACACGCGTCCCCGCCTCCAGCCTGCGCGTCGCCATGGCTACGTTGTCGCCCGGCGCAGGGAGACGCCCGACATCCCGAAAATCCCACGCTCGTTCCTTCACAGCAGTGCCTCCAGTCAGATCAGACGTCAAGTCTCGTAATGAGTGTATCGCGCCCTACGGCCCGGGATGATAGCTCTCCGGGCGCGTGCCTGGAGGCGTCGGAGGCCTGGCGGAGCGGCGGGCGAGCCTGCCTTCCAGAGCGCCTGCCACCAGAATCATCCTCCTAGACCCGACGAACCACTACCTTAGCCCGCCGACGATCATATACGGCCCGTGGGACCGCAACAAGAAGGCCGGAGGCAAACCGGGCTCCGGCGATTCTAGAGTCTCGAGCTCGACGCGGAGTTCAGGCCCTGAACAGCCGTCGCACGAGGATGGAGGCCAGGATGGTCGAGGTTGCGGTGGTCGCGCCCTTCAGAAGCGCCTCGATAGCGTCGTCTTTGATCCCGCGCTCCTCGGGTATGTCTATGAGCCTGTCGGTGATGTACTGGCTGATGAGGTAGCCTATCGCGCCCGCCAGTATGGTTACGAGCCGCTGCCGCATAGCGTCGTTCATATGCTCCCTTCCGCCTTCTACAGCGGGTAGAGGAAGGGTCAACCCTTCCTCTACCCGCGCATTTCACCATCTCAGCACTTCAGCTTGTCAGCTTCTTGCTTAAATGCTGAGCTGCTCTAACATCACGCGCTTTCGTCTCTAAAGAGTCTCACGTAGAGGGACCTGGTCTCCTGCGAGGGTGAGGTACCGTACTCCTGTCCGAGTATCTGCTCGCACATCCTGTACTGGTGAAGCGCCCTGGCCCGCAGGCCGAGACGGGCGTAGCACTGCATCAACAGGCGGTGGCTATCTTCGTGGCAGCGATCCTTCTCCAGTACCCTGTAACAGGCGCGGATGCTCTCCTGGTGCTGCTCGACCTCCATGTAGTGGACGGCCAGCCGGCCGAGGAGATCCATATAGGCGTTAGCGAGCCTCTCACGCTCGACCATGGTCCAATCCTCATACAGGTCCTCTACCAGGTAATCGCCCCGATAAAGCGCGATGGCCTTCTCGAACTCGATGGCCGCATCCCGCATCCTACCGCTTTTCTCGAGCTGACGACCTCGCTCGTGACGCTTGTCGAAGTCGTCCACGTCCGTCGTTACCTTGATATCTGGAGAAAGACGATAGTATCCGTCCTCGAGGAAGACGTAGTTCATGGAGACAGAAGACGAACATCCGCTCAAGAGCTTGCGCAGGCCGTGGATGGCGGAGTTCAGAGACCACCGCGCTTTCTTGAGGCTGGACTCGGGCCACAGCCAGCCCATAAGATGATCCTGGGAGACAGGACGGGTACGGTTGGCCAACAGGTACTTGAGTATGGTCAGCGCTTTGCCGTTACGACCAAGGGGCACCGTTTCACTATTGCAGAGCATCTCGAAGTGGCCGAAGAAACGCACCTGCAAAGAAGGCCGGACGGCGGTGGAATGCTTTCCGTGTACGGTCTCCTCGACCATCCGCCGTACGGCTTCGGGGGCAGCACCGCGGGGCGAAAAGGCGCCGACTATAGATCCGTCGAGCCGACGTAAAGTCAATGTGTCCGGGTCTCTTTCCAGATAGTAGCCGGTCGGCAGATCTAACGATAATCCCTGCATGTCTATCTCCAGAAACTGATCCTCGGCCGGAAGGCCCCGTTTCGCCTTTCCTGACCTTGTTTGCAGTTGTTACGTGCGGATGTCTTGTGGACCAACCGCTGCGGCTCCTTTCCCGTCAGACGAAACCTCTTAGTCCATATCTCGCCTGAAACCACATAGCAGGTTTTAGCATATTACGACGATGGGGCTGCCCGTATCACTCAAATGAGTGATTCTTCGCCCGTTTGAAAGATTATATGGGTAGCCGTTGCTCGGAGCAAATCGTGGTTGTGGTACGCGTCGCTAACCGGCGGAGTTGGCCTGGCGATCGCCGGGAGCGTACACGACCTCCAGAAGCGCCCTTACGACATGGGGATCGAACTGGGTACCCGAGTTCTCCTCGATCTCCCCGAGAGCGGCCTTGCGGGAGATGCCGTAACCGTAGGGCCTGGCGCGGACCATGGAGTCGAACGCGTCGGCCACCGAGACTATTCTTGCTATCAAGGGGATATCCTCGCCGCGCAGCCCGTCGGGGTATCCCTTGCCGTCGAAGCGCTCGTGATGGTGTTTGACGACCGGCATCGCGGATGCCAGCTCGCTTACGGGGGTGAGGATCGAGACACCCAATGCCGGATGCCGCTTTATCTCCGCGTACTCCTCCTCGGTCAAGCGACCGGATTTTTGCAGGATGCGATCCGGTACACCTATCTTGCCTACGTCGTGCAGCATCGCCCCACTTGCGAGGGCTTCCATCTGTTCTCCCGGCAAGGATATCTCGGTGCCGATGCGTAGGGCGAGGCTCGAGACGGCCCTCAGATGCTCCTTGATATAAGGGTCCTTTGCCTCCAGAGCTTCTACGAGCGTCCTGGTGATCCCCAAGATCTGCTCCTCGCCTTCGACAAACGTTTCGAGGTCTTCGGCCTTTGCGGGTAACCCGAAGATCCCTTCGGGCCGGCTCTTGGCCCTCTCCAGGGCGCGCAGGGCCGCGTCGAGAACCGATCTCTCGTCTCCGGCCTCGGCGAACACCCAGCCTACTGCGGCGGTCAAGGGCGGATCGTCAGAAGTACCGGTCTCCTCTGAGACATGTTGCTGAAGCGCGAGCGCTGCCTGATGGGCCCTGCTCTCGCCCGACCCGCTCTGGATGACGACGAATTCCTCGTCACCGTAGCGAAACGCGCGCTGCCTGCCGTCCGTAAGCCTCTGGCCGATCCTCTGGAGTAGGGCCTCACCCCGGGCCAGACCGCGAACCCGGTCGTAGTCATGGAAACCGGTCAGTTGCATCGCCAGGACCGTGAGCGGCCCGCCGTAGGAGAGTTCCTGGCGCAGAACACGGTGGAGCGACGCACGGTTCGGTAACCCTGTGAGCTGGTCAAGCCCGCCAGGGGCGTCCCCAGCGTCTTCCAGGGCAGGGCCTATTCCTCCGGTGAGTAGCTTCAGGGCACGCTCCTCCTCGGCGCCATACTCACCGCCTCCGACGATCACCGCCCCCCACTTCTCCTCCTCGTCCGTGCCCAGGGGCAAGGCCATGAAACCCTCTATCCCGTGGATCTCCTCCTCGCTGCGCACGGTCTCGCCCTCGCGGCAACTCTGCAGCACGAGACGCTGGATCGAGGGATGCCACCAACTGGGGCAGACGTCGGTGTCGCCCTCCAAGATAGTACGGTGATGGTTGCCTTTCAGTGCGGCGACGTGCGCGTACGGCCCGCCTGCAACGGTGTGGGCCGCCTCAACGGTCCATCCGAGTATGCCTTCCAGGCTCAAGACCTTGATTACCGGTCCGAACTTCGAGATAAGGATCTCGTCGCTCTCCACACGGTCTATCTCGTTCGCCAAGGTGGAGGAGAGCCTGACGGAGAGCTTCCTGAAACCTTGCATCTCGGAGCCAAGGAACGCGACGGCCACGCAGAAGAGCGCTATGAGGCAGGTCCTCAAGACCACAGGTGTAGACCCGAGCACACCTATACCTCCCGAGGCGACGACCGCGGCCGGGTACCCGGCCACCAACGCGGCCGCGGCCACGACGACCTTCGGCCGCGTTTCGATCCAGGCTATCCCAAGCGCCGCGAGGAGGTAGAGCGAGAAGAAGGGTGAGCCAGCCCCCCCGGTGTACGCGACCAGCGCCCCGACGAGCGCGGAGTCGAGAAAGACGCGAACGAGCCTCTCCCGAAGAAGGATCTCGGGCGACCCCACGATCAAGGAGATCCCGAATAGCAGTGCGAGACCCGCGGCCAAGTAAGCACCTACAGCCCCGGGGAAAGCCCAGGACAGCATCAGGGCCACGAACCCCGCAAGCACCACACGGATAAGTCCGGCTCGGGGTGAGGCCACCGTGGATGACATCTTGATCTGGCGCATCTCCTGCCTCAGCCCCCTCTATCCGAGACTACTGGCGGTTGCCGGGGAGGATCTGGCCGAGGCCGTCCTGGACACGTGAGCCGGGTACGTCGAGCCTCGCGCCTCCCCTGCTCTCCGGGACGGGGAAGACGAACCGGTGGTCGTCGGCCCTGCGGTACCCCTCGGACTCCGTATCGAGTAGCCTCAAGAGCGCCCGCACCACCACTCCCTCGAACTCGGTGTCTATGCCCGCGCTCAACTTCTCCCGCGCTTCCACGGACTTCATGCCGGGACGGCGGGGTTGGTCGAGCACCATGGCGGCGTAGGCCTGCGCCACGGCGAGTATCCTGGCTTCTAGCGGTATCCAGGGACCGCGCAGCTTGTCGGGGTACCCCCTGCCGTCGGGGCGCTCGTGGTGCCACCGGACCCAGGATGCCATCTCTTCGAACTCGGGAACCGCGGCGAGCGCTTCTTCGCCGCGCGCCGCGTGCTCGGTCAGCCGGCTCTGGGCGATGGAGTTGAGCTTGCCGGTCGCCAGGAGCAGATCCTCAGGCAACCCGAACAACCCGATGTTGTGCAAAAGACCAGCCATCCGCAGCCGCCCCACGCGGGCGTCGTCCAGCTTCATCTCGCGGGCCAGGTCCGCCGCGTACGTCGCCGTGGCCGCCGCGTGGCGATCCGTGTACCCATCCCGCGCGCCAAGGTCCCTGATCACCATGGTCCCGAACGTAGTATTGGAGGCCGTCAGAGCCTGCTCCAGAGACCCCACCCGCGCCCGTAACTCGCGGTTCTCTTTCGCCTGCTCCCGTGAGCGGTAGACGAGCACCTGACTCGCGAGGGAGCCGGCGACAACGACGAGCGCCGCCAGGGAGCCGTACGCGAGCAGGGCCAGCACTCCCAGCCCAGCGGTCAACGTGTTCAGCGCGTCTGGTAGCAGGTACGGTTCCAGATCTTCCTTCCAGGTCTCCCCTGGTGCTCGGCCATACTTGACTCTCAAGAGCAGGGCGTGAACTATATAACCGACTCCTAGTAGGACCACTCCCGAAGCCAGGGTCGCGTAGACAACGGATGCGTCCCACTCTGGTCGAGTACCAACCAAAGGACCAGACACTGCATAGAAGATCATGCCCGCAAGGTAGACTTGCACGGTATTGCGTGCCGCTTCGTAACCCGTACGGAGCCAATCCTTCTTCCCTACGGCCACGGCGCAGGGCAGGGCTGCTATCGCCGTCCAGAACGGCCCGAGCATCGCCACCGATACTATCAGGCCAACGTCAAGAGCACTGATCTCGCACCGCTCGCTCACGCGGATGCGGTACACACATGCGAGATAGAGAAGCCCGCAAAGGGCCAGCGTGCCCACCACGAAGCGCGGATCTGTCTCTACGCCGAACCGGTAGATCCAAGATGCCACGAAGGCGGCAGCAAGCGCGGCCAAGCCACCGACATAAGTCCTGACGGGAACCTCGCCCAAAATGCTAACTATACGTTACGTGAGCCGTATCCATCTATACTTGTATCTTCGCACACTACACGGGCCCACACAACTCTTTTACGAGCAATCTACCAGCCGTGTCTCTGACCGAAGGTCACACTCGCACCCCCTCGACTAGGAGTTCACGCTCTTGACCAACCCTGACTCGCAAATCTTCGACTACCAGCCGTGCCTTTGACCAAAGGTCATACTTGCACCTCCTCCTGTACGTGTTAAATCGGCTACTGATCATCCTCATGTAGTCTCGGCTACCAACCGTGGCGCTGTGCAAAGTTCACTCGCATATCCTTTCTTTGCCTCGCTGTGTACCCAATGCTACTTTGTTCGACGCTCTAGCGCCAGGGTAGCGGCATTATTTTAGCCAGATCGGTCGTCTTACTCGTCCCTATGTCGACCCAGCGGGGTGGCCAGGACCAAGAGCAGCATCAGCGATCCGGCCACGGCTGTCGCCGCCCCGGCATAGATGTAGGTAGAGCGCTGTCCGACGGCGTCGACTACCAGGCCGCCCACCGTGAAGGCCAGAGCCTCTCCGGCACCGTAGCTCAGGAGCCTCACAGCGAACACACGACCCAGGAACGCATCAGGAACCTGTTTTTGCAGAATGGTGTTGGCGGTCACGTCGTCTATGCCGTTGGCCAACCCCGCTATCGTCAGCGCGATGAGGGCGAGGACGAACGTGGGTGAGATCCCCGTCGCGAACAGAGCCAGTGCTGAGGCGAAGATGCTCGCCAGGTAAAGGGGCATCAGAGAGATCCTACCGCCTAGCACAGCGATAACTGCCGATCCCAAGACCATACCTCCCCCCCACAACCCTACGAGCAGCCCGTAGCCGGCGTTACCGGCCTCGAAGGTCTCCTTGGCGAGGAACACCTCAGCCGGGATCGTGGTGTTGATCGTAAGCACGGTGAGGAAGGCGCCGGCCACTATTGCCAGGGGCACGCGCGCACCTGCCAAGTAGACGAATCCGGCCTTCAGATCCTCAGCGAACCCGACATCCTCATCCTTGCGTTGAGGTCGCCCAAGGGGGGTGAGGGTGAGCAGGGCGGCGGAGATCAGGTAGGTCACGGCGTCTAGCACGAAGGCGGAGGCGATGCCCACGGTCGCCACAAGCAGGCCCCCGAGGGCCGGACCAACCGTCTCCGAGATGCTGAACGTGCCACCGATGAGGGCGTTGGCGCGGGTCAGATCCCCCTCACCCACCACGCTCGGGAAGGCGGCCCGGATCGTGGGATTGAAGATCGTGCGGGCAAGCCCCACAAGGAAGACGAGGGCGTAGATGGTTACGAGATCTCTGGCGAAGACCAGCCCCATTATGAGAACCGCCCGCGCAAGGTCGCTGGATACCAGGACGATCCGGCGGTCGACGCGGTCCGCGAGGACCCCGGCCAGTGGGCTCGCGATGGTGGGCAACAGACGGGCGACGAGCGCACCGCCCACGGCCGAGGCGCTTCCGGTGATCTGAACTACCAGGACCACGAGCGCGACCATCGAGACCGCGTCGCCCACGAACGAGGTCCCCTGGCCGATCCAGAGCCGCAAAAAGCGAGCGTTCCTCAAGAGAGAGTCGTTAGTGGAGTCCATACCCCCCCCGCATCGAGACCCACTACCTGGCCCCGGTTGGATGTCCTCCTGGCGACAGGGCCGCAACTCAGCTTAACCTATGGCGCCGGTATGTGTCTTTAGCCTCTAGAAGACCGCAGCCGGATGTTGGCCCCATGGGCAAGAAGAGGATCCAATCCCTGCGATGCTCTTGCCTCGCCCGCCAGCTCTACGGCCAACGGTCCTGGTGCCGCCGCATCTCCCTTCTCCGTCGCCACCGGTGAGAGCACGCAAGCGCCAAGGCGTACAGAGGTACCTGTGTCGTCCTGGGTTTGGACCAGACTGACGAGAGAAGCTGCGGCTTCTTGCACATCGCGTGTCGAGAGCTCGAGGCTAGAGACGCCGGCCGCGCCGTTCGGGTGCTCGGTAGCATGGCCGCCGGGGACGCGCAGTTCACGGGGGGTGAGGTCTTCGATCAGGAACGGCAAGAGCCTGCCTTCCTGGCGCATCCTGGCAGAGCGCCAGCGTATCTCCGCGCTGTCAGGAAGCCGGCGCCCGCCATCGTCAGGACCATCCACACCGAAGTCAAGGGCTTCCAGTCTCCGCACGTCGGACTCGAGGTCGTCGGAGGCGACGCAGTAATCTATAAGGCCTTCCCGCGGGAGGAACCCTCTCCAACCCCAGATGTTGTCCGTGGGGTCTTCCGGGTCAAGGAAAGATACGAGCTCGAAGTAGGATCCATCCCCGAAAGGTATTAGGGCGTTGCGCGTCAGACCGTCGGCATGCTCGCCGCCTGGCGTCACCACGAAACCCAGGCGCTCGTAGTCGGCAGCGGCCAGATCAAGGTCACTTACGAGTATCACCAGATGGTCCAGCCTGCTCAGCACGGCACGCTATCCCCTCAAAAAGCCATCAGCTGGTCAGCATTTCAGCTTTTTGTTTTCGTCGCTTCAGCGCTCCCAGAAAGGTGGATCGAAGACCTCGGGGACCCATACCCTTGTGTACTCCGGCCATAGCATAGTGTAGTGGTTCGCGCCTTCGAGCAGTATCTCCTTGCGGATGTCCAGCTCTCCCGCCATCACGTCACGGGCCTCGTCTGAGATGAGTGGGTCGCTGCCGGGGAAGAAGCCCTGCGAGGCCCGCACGAGCGCGACGGGACAGCGCACGCCGCGCATCTCTTCGGCGGTCGGGCTGGTGGAGGACACCGAGGGTGAGTCCTCTTCCGCCGCCGCGCGCGAGGCCTTTGGCCTGTGGCCGCCCTCGACCTCCCCGAGGTCATAGAGGTAGTAGTCGGCGAGGTCGCGGGGCAGGTCCTCCATCATCAGGTTCTGGTCGGGGAACCAGAAGTCTAGGTAGGCTTCCGGGCTCTCGAAGGTCATGTCCAGGCGCTTGAACGCCCGCGCCAGACCCTCCTCCAGCGCGGCGGCCTCCTGTTTCTCTTCCTCGGTCATCTCTTCTTGCGTGCTCTCGACGCGGGGCCAGCCGCCGTCGAGTAGGACGAGGGCGCGCACGCGCTCGGGGAATGCGAGCGCCGTCTGCAGGGCTACGAAGCCGCCCATCGAGTGCCCGACGAGGACGGCGCTCTCCAGACCGAGGTGGTCGAGTACTCGCACCACGTCGGCAGCATGTGTTTCGAGGCTGTAGCCCGCTTCGGGTTTGTCCGAGTCTCCGCGGCCGCGCAGGTCCACCCCTACGAGGCCACGCGAAGGGCCGAGGTGGCGCGCCGCGGCGTTGAAGGCCCTGTGCTGGGCCGTGATGCCGTGCAGGCAGACCACGGGGTCGGGGCCTTCCCCGGCGCGCCCTATAGCGAGCTCCACCTCGCCGGGTACGCGTTCGCCCTTCCAGATACTCCCTTCCATGGGCGCGGATTATACGCGAAGACGTTGCGAGGAGCGGGTGGTGGTAATCTACCTGGATGGACTATTTCGAGAACGTGCTCGAGGCCGTTGGGAACACGCCCCTGGTTCGGCTGGGCAGGATCGAACGCGACGAGGGAATAGAAGCCACCCTACTTGCGAAGGTCGAGTACATGAACCCCGCGGGTTCCGTAAAGGACAGGCCCGCCATCAAGATGCTCGAGGTCGCCGAGAAGGAGGGGTTGTTGAAGCCCGGCGGAACCGTCGTCGAACCTACGAGCGGGAACACAGGGGCCGGCCTGGCACTGGCCGCGGCGGTCAAGGGCTACCGGTGCATCTGCGTAATGCCGGACAAGGTGAGCAAGGAGAAGCAAGACCTCCTCAAGGCCATGGGCGCTGAGGTGATCGTCACGCCGGCCGCACCGCCCGAAGACCCCGAGAGCTACTACGCCGTAGCAGAGAAGCTTGCGAATGAGATCCCCGGCGGCTTCAAACCAGGCCAGTATGAGAACCCGGCCAATGCCGTGGCCCATTACGAGACGACGGGACCAGAGATCTGGCGCCAGACCGAGGGCCGCATAACCCACTTCGTCGCCGGGATGGGCACGTGCGGGACCATAACGGGTACGGGCCGTTATCTTAAAGAACAGAATACCGACGTAAGAGCCGTCGGCGTCGACCCCGAGGGTTCCATCTTCTCCGACCCGGACAACATCCATCAGTACGCCGTCGAGGGCGTCGGAGAGGACTTCTATCCGGGAAATCATGATGCATCCGTGGTAGACGACGTGATACAGGTGGACGACCGCGAGTCGTTCCTTATGACGCGACGCCTGATGTCCGAAGAAGGCCTCTTTGTCGGGGGCTCGTGCGGGATGGCCGCCGTGGGGGCTCTCAAGGCCGCGAAGGGATTGCCCGAGGACGCCGTGGTCGTCGTTCTGCTGCCCGATACCGGACGCAACTACCTCTCCAAGGCCTTCGACGACGACTGGGTGCTCGCCAACTCGGACGCCACGCCCAAGGACCTCCAAAGGCCCTACCGCGTATTCGGGGAGGGATCATGAGGTTCGAAGGGCGCGGGTTCTCCACGCGTGCCATACACGCGGGGCAGGAGCCCGATCCCGCGACGGGGGCGACGATCGTCCCGATCTACCAGACCTCCACCTACACGCAGGAGGCGCCAGGCCAACACAAGGGTTACGAGTACAGCAGGACGCACAACCCGACCCGCACCGCCCTCGAAGAGTGCGTCGCAGCCCTCGAAGGCGCCGACTACGGCCTCGCCTTCGCCTCAGGGCTCGCCGCGACGGTCGCGGTGATGAGCCTCTTCTCGCCGGGGGACCACGTCGTCGCCGGAGACGATCTCTACGGCGGCACGTACCGCCTCTTCGACAAGGTCCTCACCAGCGCAGGCGGGCTGGAGTTCACCTACGCGGACACCACCGATGCTGACTCCGTCGAGAGGGCGCTAAGGCAAGAGACGAGGCTGCTCTGGATCGAGACCCCGACCAACCCGATGCTTACCCTCTCCGACATTGCGAAGCTCTCGGAGATGGCGCACGAACGGGGCGCGGTCGTCGCGGTGGACAACACCTTCGCCTCGCCTTATTTCCAGAACCCGCTCTCTTTGGGCGCGGATATCGTGGTCCACTCGACGACCAAGTACATGGGCGGCCATTCTGACGTGATAGGCGGGGCCGTCGCGACATCGAACGAGGAGTTTCACGAACGTATCAGGTTCTACCAGAACGCCGCAGGGGCCGTGCCCGGTCCGTTCGACACCTGGATCGTTCTTCGCGGCCTCAAGACCCTCGCAGTCCGAATGCGCCAGCACGAGGAGAACGCCCTCGCCGTCGCCGAGTTCTTGCAGGACCATCCCGAGGTCGACAGGGTGTACTACCCTGGCCTGTCCGACCATCCCCAGCACGAGCTGGCGAAAAGGCAGATGAGCGGATTTTCGGGGATCGTCTCGTTCACCCTCAAAGGCGGCGCCGAAGCTGCCTACGCGGCAGTACAGAAGACACGAGTCTTCCACTTCGCCGAAAGTCTAGGCGGGGTCGAGTCGCTCGTAACCCACCCCGCCACCATGACCCACGCCGCCATCCCGCGCGAGCAACGCGAGGCAAGGGGTGTCACCGACGGCCTCATGCGCCTCTCCGTCGGCATCGAGGACAAGGAG
>Ga0126307_10001658_pt1 | contig 14755 bp, 18 predicted proteins | sample Plot28_FD_89955 | JGI IMG/M metagenome (GOLD analysis project Ga0126307, IMG submission 89955) | Serpentine soil microbial communities from UC McLaughlin Reserve, CA, USA - Plot28 | ecosystem: Environmental > Terrestrial > Soil > Grasslands | place: USA: UC McLaughlin Reserve, Lake County... | reverse complement strand
CTACGTCACGGCGTCGATCATCCTTCAGCTCCTGACCGTCGTCGTGCCGAAGCTGGAGCAGCTCCAGAAGGAAGGCGAGGCGGGGACGGCCAAGATCAACCAGTACACGCGCTATCTGACCGTCGCTCTCGCGGCGGGCCAGGCGGCCGGATATGCGTACCTCTTCCAGCGCCAGGGAATTCTGGAAGCGAACGCCGGCCGTTTCGTCCTCATCGTGGTCACGCTGACCGCGGGGACGGCGCTCCTCATGTACATGGGCGAGCTGATCACGAAGCGCGGCGTCGGGAACGGGATCTCGCTCCTCATCTTCGCGTCGATTCTCGTGAGCGCGCCCGCGGGAGTGGTCGCCTGGGTGAACGGCGGCCCGACGGAGAAGCTCTTCTTCCCGATCATCGGGCTCGCGATCATCGTCGCCGTCGTGTTCGTGCAGGAAGGCCAGCGGCGCATCCCGATCCAGTACGCGAAGCGCGTCGTCGGCCGTCGGCAGGTCGCGGGCGGATCGACGTACCTGCCGCTGCGCGTGAACATGGCGGGCGTCATTCCCGTCATCTTCGCCGCGGCCGTCATGGCGTTCTTCCCGACGCTCGGCCAATTCGTGCCCTCCACCCAGAGCTTCGTGAACAAGTACTTCCAGGCCTCGAGCCTCACGTATCTGCTCTTAGAAGGGGCGCTGATCGTGATCTTCACGTACTTCTATACGGCGGTCCAGTTCAACCCGGTCGACCAGGCGGACAACCTCCGGAAGCACGGTGGGTACATCCCAGGCATCCGGCCCGGCCCGCCGACGGCGACCTACCTCGACCGGGTGCTCACCAGGCTGACGCTGCCCGGTGCGCTCTATCTCGCGATCGTCGCCGTCCTGCCGAGCATCTTCATCCGCTACGGCGGCTTCTCCCAGGCGAACTCGCGAGCGCTGGGAGGAACGTCGGTGCTGATCGTCGTCGGCGTGGCGCTCGACACCATGCGCCAGATGGAGTCGCAGATGATGATGCGCCACTACGAAGGCTTCTTACGCTAGATGAACATCTTGATCCTTGGCCCCCAGGGGTCGGGTAAGGGCACGCAGGCCCAGCGGATCGCGGCGAGCTACGGCGTCCCGCACATCGCCACCGGCGACATGCTGCGCGAGGCGATGGCGGCGGGCACCGCTCTCGGCCTGCGCGTGAAGCCGATCTACGACGCAGGCGAGCTCGTCCCCGACGAACTGATGATCGACCTCATCCGTGAGCGCTTGGAGCAGGACGACGTCGCGGACGGCTTCGTCCTCGACGGCTTCCCGCGAACGATGGCCCAAGCGGAGGCGCTGGACGCGATGCTGCGCGAGATCGCGCGCTCGCTGACGGTCGTGCTCTTTCTCGACGTGCCCGAAGAGGTATGCGTCGAGCGCCTTTCGAAGCGTGCCGTCGAGGACGGCCGCGTGGACGACACACCCGAGGCCATCCGGACCCGGCTCAGCCTCTACCGGCGCGAGACCGAGCCCGTGATCGAGCATTATCGCGCGCAGGGCAACCTCGTCGTCATCCACGGCGACCGCCCCGTGGACGACGTCTTCGACGAGATCCAGGACGCGCTCGAACAGGCGGCGGTGCGCCAGTGATCATTCGCAAGAGCCCGGCCGAGATCGACCAGATGGCGGACGCCGGCCAGGTCGTCGCCGACGTGATCGCGCTGCTCGCCGAGAACATGCAGCCCGGCATCACCACGGGCGACCTCGACGCGATCGCCGAGGAGCACATCCGCTCGCGCGGCGGCGTTCCCACCTTCAAGGGGTACCGCGGATACCCGGCGTCGATCTGTGTCTCGCCGAACGCGATGGTCGTTCACGGCATTCCGGGCGAGTACGAGCTGCAAGGCGGAGACGTCGTCTCGGTCGACGTCGGGGTGACGCTGGGCGGGTTCGTCGCCGACTCGGCGTGGACCTTCGGCGTCGGGGAGGTCTCTCCCGAGGCTGAGCAGTTGATGCAGGCGACCCAGGCGGCGTTGGAGGCCGGAATCGAACAGGCGCGTGCAGGAAACCGGGTGGGAGACATCTCCGCCGCCGTGCAGCGTTCCGCGGAACGCGCCGGCTACTCGGTCATCCGCAGCCTCGTCGGCCACGGCGTAGGGCGCTCCATGCACGAGGAGCCGCAGATCCCCAACTACGGCGAGCCGGGACGCGGGCCGCGGCTCGAGCCGGGGATGACGCTCGCGATCGAGCCTATGATCAGCGCCGGTTCACCGGAGATCTACGTGCACGAGGACCAGTGGTCGATCTCGACCTCCGACGACTCGCTCACGGCGCACTTCGAGCACACCGTGGCTGTCACCGATGACGCGCCGCGCATCCTGACCGCGCCGGCTGAGGTCGGCGCAGGTTTGCTACCATGAACTTCGCGCGGCGTGAGCCGTGCTGCGCTGTGTGCGATGTTGTTAAGGCTCCGTTGTTCAACCGCGCTCATGGGCGCGGTCCTCGTTTGAAAAGCCGTGAAGGAGGCGGGTAAGTAGCCAAAGAGGAGAAGATCGAACTGGAGGGAGAGATCGTCGAGGCCCTGCCGAGCACGATGTTCCGCGTTGAGCTCGACCAGGGCGGCCACGATGTCCTCGCCACCATCTCCGGGAAGATGCGCAAGAACTACATTCGCCTCCTCCCCGGAGATCGCGTGAGGGTCGAGCTCTCACCGTACGACTTGTCCAGAGGCCGCATCACTTACCGATTGCGATGAAGGTCAGAGCATCAGTCAAGCCGATGTGCGAGCGCTGCCGCGTGATCAAGCGGCACGGCCGCGTCATGGTCATCTGCACGAATCCGCGACACAAGCAGAGGCAGGGGTAAAGGCGTAATGGCGCGCATCGCCGGGGTCAATCTTCCGAACAACAAGCGGCTCGAGGTCGGGCTCACCTACATCTACGGCATCGGCCCCTCCGCGGCGCGCCAGATCATCGCCGCGCTCGGAATGTCAGCCGACGAGAAGGTGCGCGACTTGACCGACGACGAGGTCACGGCGCTCCGCAACTACATCGACTCGAACCTCCAGGTGGAGGGCGACCTCCGCCGCGAGCGCTCGCAGGCGATCAAGCGCCTCGGTGAGATCGGCGCCTATCGCGGGATTCGCCATCGCCGCGCGCTGCCGGTCAACGGGCAGCGGACGAAGACGAACGGGCGGACGCGCAAGGGCCCGAAGAAGACCGTCGGCCGCGGGAAGAAGGCGAAGTAAATGGCGCCACCTCGCAGACAGGCCGGTCGCGGCCGGACGCGCCGCCGCGTCCGCAAGAACATCGCGATCGGGCAGGCGCACATCAAGACGTCGTTCAACAACACGATCGTCGCGCTCACCGATCCGGAGGGCAACGTGATCGTGTGGGAGTCGGCGGGATCCGCCGGCTTCAAGGGGTCGCGCAAGTCGACGCCGTTCGCGGCGCAGGTGACCGCCGACTCGTGCGCGCGCAAGGGGATGGAGCACGGCCTGCAGAAGGTCGAGGTCTTCGTGAAGGGTCCCGGCTCGGGGCGCGAGACAGCCATCCGCTCGCTTCAGGCAGCCGGCCTGGAGATCCTCGGCGTGCGCGACGTGACGCCGCAGGCTCATAACGGAGTCCGACTTCGGAAGAGGCGCCGCGTCTGATGGCCCGCGACCGTTCCCCGAAGTGCAAGCAGTGCCGCCGTGAGGGCATGAAGCTCTTCCTGAAGGGCGAGCGCTGCCTGACCGAGAAGTGTGCGATCGAGCGCCGCAGCTACCCGCCGGGCGAGCACGGCCGCGGGCGGATCAAGCAGTCGGAGTACCTGCTGCAGCTGCGCGAGAAGCAGAAGGCGCGCCGCTACTACGGGCTGCTCGAGAAGCAGTTCCGCACGTACTACGAGAAGGCGGCGAAGGGCTCCGGGATCACGGGTGAGGACCTCCTGCGGATGCTCGAGACGCGCCTCGACAACGTCGTCTACCGCCTCGGCTTCGCGGCCTCGCGCGCGCAGGCCCGCCAGCTCGTGCGCCACGGCCACTTCCACGTCAACGGGCGGCGGGTCAACATTCCGAGCTTCCGCGTGAAACCCGGCGACGTGGTGACGATGACTCCCGGCAGCTCCGCCGAGCAGGTCATCCGCGACGCAACCGATTTGACCGCCTCGGTGGCGCCGTGGCTGCAGGCCGACCACGACGGGCTCACCGGGAAGATCCTGAAATGGCCCGAGCGAGAAGAGATCGACACTCCGGTGCAGGAGTCGTTGATCGTCGAGCTCTACTCCAAGTAACTCGCCGGGGCGACCAGCCCCACCGACTCGAAAGGAACGTATGGCAACTCGCACCATGAGTCCCACGGAACTGCAGACGAGGATCGTCCACGAGGAGGTCGACGACCTCCGCGGCGTCTTCGTCATCGAGCCGCTCGACCGCGGCTTCGGATACACGTTCGGCAACTCGCTGCGGCGCGTGCTGCTGTCCTCGCTCGAGGGGGCCGCGGTGACCTCGGTCAAGATCGAGGGAGTCGCGCACGAGTTCACGACGCTCCCGGGCGTCCAGGAGGACGTCACCGACGTCATCCTCAACCTGAAGAACCTGATCTGCACACTGTACGGCGAGGCGCCCGAGATCGAGGTCTACCTCTCGAAGAAGGGGCCCGGCACCGTGACGGCCGCCGACATCGAGGCGCCGGCCGACCTCGAGATTCTCAACCCGGACCTCGAGATCGCGCACCTCTCCGGCAAGGGCAAGTTCGAGATCGTGTTGACCATCGGCCGCGGGCGCGGGTACGTCCCGGCCGAGCTGAACCGTGGCGAGCAGCACACGATCGGGGTCATCCCCGTCGATTCGATCTTCTCGCCCGTGCGCCGGGTCGCCTACGAGGTCGAGGCCGCCCGCGTCGGACAGCGCACCGACTACGACAAGCTCCGCCTCGACATCACGACCGACGGCTCCGTCAACCCGAAGGACGCCGTTGCGCAGGCGGCCGAGATTCTGATCCGCCAGCTCGCGATCTTCACCGACCTCGAGAAGATCGAGGGCTTCGGCGAGGCCGCTCAGGAGGTTGCGGAGGCGCCGGCCACCCATGCGATGGAGAACTTCCCCATCGAGGAGCTCGAGCTCGGGGTCCGCTCGTACAACTGCCTGAAGCGCGTCGGGATCGAGACCATCGGCGAGCTCGTGTCCAAGAGCGAGGGCGAGCTGGCGGCCATCCCCAACTTCGGCCGCAAGTCGATCGAGGAGGTCAAGGAGACGCTCGCCACGCACGGCCTGAACCTCCGCGGAGACGAAGGATAGTTTGATGGCGGCCCCCTCCCGCCTGTCTCGCACGGGCCAGGGCGCTGCATCGCGCGCTCTCGCGGCGTCCTCAGTCGCGCCCGTAGCCTACGGCTACGAACGCTCCCTGCGTCCTTGCGAGAGCGGCGATTCGCGGCTGGCCCGCACGATTCAGTCGAGAGGTGACCGCTAATGCGGCACCAGCGCTCGGGGAAGAAGCTCGGCCGCGACTCCGCGCACCGCAAGGCGCTGTACTCGAACCTTGCGGGCGCGCTGATCGAGCACGGCCGCGTGAAGACGACCGTGGCGAAAGCCAAGGCCGTCCGCCCGATCGCGGAACAGATGATCACGCTGGGGAGGCGGGGAGACCTGCACGCGCGCCGTCAGGCCCTCGCCTACCTCCGCTCCCAGGACGTCGTGCACAAGCTCTTCACCGAGGTCGCCCCCCGCTTCGCCGACCGTCCCGGCGGCTACTCGCGGATCGTGAAGATCGGCCCCCGCCAGGGCGACGCCGCCGAGATGGCGTACCTCGAGCTCGTCGACCGTCAGCCCTAAGTCGTAGGCGCGCGCGGCTCCCCGGCACTCGGCGGGCTCACTCCAGCTCGAGCTCGCCGACGCTGAAGCCGAACGGCAGCTTCTCGTCCTCGCCGACCTGGTAGATCCGAACGCGGCGAATGTCCGTCTCGCGGAGCGCCACGATCTCGGGCTCCTCTTGCGCGAGGTCACAGATGAGAAACGGCGGGAATGCCTGGACCGCCTTCGGCTCGAATATCCGGCCGTCGTTCGTCTCGATCTCGACGGCCGCGTTCTCGCCCGCCGGCGCCGCGGCGGCGAGGCGCGCGTAGAGGTCGTGGATGTGGCTCCAGAAGGTCTGGTGCGCGCGGGTCAAATCGCGGTGATGCTATCGGCGTGAGCCTCGTCGTCGCGATCCTGCTCGCGCTGTTCGTCCTCCCGTCGCCATGGGGGCTCGTGGCGATCGTCGTCGCGGCGTTGATAGAGATCGGCGAGAGCTGGTTCTGGATCAGGTTCACGCGGCGGCGGCGCGCGGTGACTGGCGCGGAGGCGCTGATCGGTGCGGACGCCGTCGTGGTCGAGGCCTGCCGGCCGGACGGGCGCGTCCGAGTGCAAGGCGAGCTCTGGCGCGCGCGCTGCGCACGGGGCGCCGAAGTGGGCGAGCATGTGCGCGTGGCCGCTGTCAGCGACCTGACCCTCGACGTGGAATGAAGCTTCGGCTGACGCTGGAGTACGACGGCACGAACTTCTCCGGCTGGGCCGCCCAGCCGGGGCTCCGAACCGTAGAGGAGGAAGTGAGCCGGGCTCTCGCCGAGGTCTTTCCGTCAGCCGGCCGCCTCGCCGTCGCGGGGCGGACGGACGCCGGTGTTCACGCGATCGGCCAGGTGGCCAGCGTCGACGTCGAGGGCGGGCCGCCCCCGGATCACACCGCGCAAGCGCTCAACACCGTCCTCCCCCATGACGTCGCCGTCGCCGGCGTGGAGGAGGCGCCGGCGGACTTCCACGCACGCCACTCGGCTCGCGCCCGCACCTACCGCTACCGCATCTGGCGGCGGCGCGCGCCGTCGCCGTTCGAAGACCGGCGGAGCTATTGGTACCCGCGCCGGCTCCACGAGAAGAAGCTCGCCGACTCGGCGGAGGCGCTTCTCGGCGAGCACGACTTCCGCGCGTTTACTCCGACGGAGACGCAGCACGAGTCGTTCACGCGCAGCGTTCTTGCGGCGTCCTGGCATCGCCGCGGCGACGCCCTCGAGCTCGAGATCACGGCCGACAGCTTCCTCCGGCACATGGTGCGGACGCTCGTCGGGACGATGCTGGAGCGCACTCCGGAGGAGGTCACGGCGCTACTGGACGGACGGCCTCGGAGCGAGGCAGGTCCCACGGCGCCGCCGTGGGGCCTCTACCTCGAGCGGGTGCAGTACTCGTAAGATGCGGCTGTCGTGACGCACGCGCGCCGGCGCCATCTCGTCGCATGTTCCTGGTTCTGGGCCTGGGTGCCTGTCGGAGCGGGCGCTGCTCTCAGCCTTATTTCCTTCGTCGGCACGCTGACGGTGCTGCCCGTCGCGCTCGTCGTCTTCCTGATGGCCCGGAAGCCGAGCATCCGTGAGTCCTCGTTCGGCTTCCTGTCCGGGATTGGCCTCCTCGTGCTCTACCTCGGCTGGATTCACCGCGCCGGAGAATGGATCGACCCGCGTCCGTTGTTCGCGCTCGGCTCGGCGCTGTTCTTCGCCGGCATCGCCGGGCATGCGCTCAGGGAGCGCGGCCGGCTCTAACAGAGCGAGGCAGGCCCGAGTGGGCCTGCCTCGCTGGCTCGAAGGGGCTTAGAACTTCTGGTAGGGACCGGGAGTGGTGATCGTGAAGCCGTGCTGCGACTTGTTCTTGCAGGTGAACGTAGAGGTTGTCGCAGTGCACGACATCCCGCCGCCTCTCCAGGTCTTCCCCGCCTTGATCGTCACCGTGTGCGCCGGGTCGGCGAAGGGGCCCGCATCGCCCGAGCAAGGGACGAGCTTGGTCCTGCCGCGCGTGTTGAAGGCGAGCCACCCGCCCGTCGGGTCGCCGATCCGGCACTTATTCGTCGGCTTCGGCTTCAGGTGGCCGGGTTTCTTGATCCCGCACTCGACGAAGCCCCGGATGCCGGTGCCCCAGTCGCAGTAGATCTTGCCGTTCTGGGTCTTGAAGAAGCCGCTGTTCTTGGTTCCCGCGCCGGTGGCGGTGCTCGCCGCCAGCGCCAGTGCAGCGATCGCGACTGTGATGAGGGGAACGATTCGCATGTGTGTGATTCCCTTCTTCCCTAGAAGATCTGATACGGCCCCGGCGTGTGCATCTCGAAGCCGTGCTTCGACTTGTTCGTACACCGGACCGTCGAGGTGGTGGCCGTGCAGGACATCCCTCCGCCCCGCCAGGTCTTCCCGGGCTTGAGCACCTTCGTCTTGGACGGGTCGGCAAACGGGCCTGCGTCGCCCGCGCACGCCTGGACCTTGGCCTTGCCGGTCGCGTTCATGGCGATGCGGTTGCCTACATAGTCGACGCCCTGTTTCGCACAGTTGTTCTTGGGCTTCGGCTTGAGCTTGCCGCCCTTGATCCCGCACACGACAAATCCCTGCGGGCCGGTGCCCCATCCGCACCAGATCTTGTTGTTCTGGGTCTTGAAGAAACCGCTCTTTCCGGCGGCGTTGGCCATGCCCGCCGTCAGCGCAACGGCGGCGAGGCAGGCTGTGATGATCGTGAGTATTCGCATTCGCGGTTCCTAACACGTTTCGGATTACGAAGCAACCAGGAGGGCTAGCATCGCTCCGATGGCCCAGACGACCTCGATTGCGGCTCGCGTGGCGGAGCTTCGGGAGCTGCTCGACCACCATCTCTACCGCTACCACGTCCTCGACGACCCGGACATCTCCGACGCCGAGTACGACCGGCTGTTCGACGAGCTCGTCGCGCTCGAGGAGGAGCATCCCGAGCTGCGCGAGCCAACGTCCCCGACAATGCGAGTCGGGGCACCGGTCTCGGACCGCTTCCAGAAGGTGCGACACCTCGAGCCAATGGGGTCGCTGGACAAGGTGACGACCGACGAAGCGCTCGCGAAATGGGGAGACGACGTCCGCAAGCGGCTTGGTTCCGATGAACCGGTCGCGTACGTGATCGAGCCGAAGATCGACGGGCTAGCCATCAACCTCACGTACGAGGCGGGCGTGCTGGTGCGCGGCGCGACGCGCGGGGACGGCGTGCAGGGCGAGGACGTGACCGTCAATCTCCGCACCATTCCGACGGTTCCGCTGCGGATGCTCGGAAATGACCCGCCGCCGCTCCTCGAAGTACGGGGCGAGGTGTACATGCCGCTTTCCGGCTTCCGCGAGCTGAACGAGCGGCTGGCTGGGACGAAGCAGAAGGTCGCGCCCAATCCGCGCAACGCGGCCGCGGGATCGCTCCGCCAGAAGGACTCCTCGATCACCGCTTCACGGCCGCTGGCCGTGTGGGTGTACGGCGTCGGAGCCTGCGAGGGGCTGACGCGGGAGTCGCACTCGCAGACGCTCGAGCTCCTGCGCGAGCGCGGCTTCCGCACGAACCCGTTCGCGGAGCAGCACGAGTCGCTGGAGGCGGTCGCGGACGCATGCCGTCAGTGGGAGACGCGGCGCGTCGAGCTCGACTACGAGATCGACGGAATCGTGATCAAGGTCGACTCCCTCGAGCAGCAGCGCCGGCTCGGCGCGCTCCACGGCCGCCCGCGCTGGGCGCGCGCATTCAAATGGGCGCCTATGACGGCACAGACGAAGCTGAACAAGATCAGCATCCGCGTCGGCCGCACGGGCGCGCTGAACCCCTGGGGCCAACTCGAGCCCGTGGTGGTCGGCGGGGTCACCGTCTCGGACGCGACGCTGCACAACGAGGACGACATCAGCCGCAAGGACATCCGTGAGGGCGACACGGTGATCGTCCAACGCGCGGGCGACGTCATCCCGCAGGTCGTCGGCCCTGTGCTTCCGCACCCGCAGGGCTCGAAGCCGTTCCGGATGCCGGAGCGGTGCCCACTCTGCGACGCCGAGATCGTCAAGCCCGAGGGCGAGGTCATGCACCGGTGCCCGAACCGGGCGTGTCCTTCACGCGGCCTGGAGACGCTCATCCACTGGGTCCAAGCGGCGATGGACATCGAGGGCGTGGGCGAGCAGTTCGTCCGACGGCTGTGGGACCAGGGACTCCTCCGTTCGATGCCCGACCTCTACCGCCTGACGCCCGAGCAGCTCATGGAGCTCGACGGCTACGGTGAGATCTCCGCGCGGAGCGCCGTCGATTCCATTGCCGCATCGAAAGAGAAGCCGTTCCATCGTGTGCTCTTCGGCCTGAACATCCCCAAGACGGGGTGGGTGATGGCCGAAAACCTCGCGCGCCACTTCGGCACGGTCGACCGGCTGATGGACGCGACGCAGGAAGACCTCGTCGAGGTCGAGGGGATCGGCCCCGACCGCGCCGAGCTGATCGCTGAGTGGTTCGAGGACGAGGAGAACCGCGCGCTGATCGCCGAGCTGCGCGCGCTCGGGCTGCGCTTCGAAGCCGGCGAGGAGGCGAAGCCCGTCGAAGGGCCGCTTAGCGGCAACACCTACGTCATCACCGGCACACTCGAAGCGTTCACGCGCGAAGAGGCTGCGGCCGCGCTGGAGTCCGCCGGTGCGAAGGTGACGAGCTCCGTCTCGGGCAAGACCACCGCGGTTATCGCCGGTGAGAGCCTGGGATCGAAGCTCGAGAAGGCCCAGAAGCTCGGCGTCGACGTCCTGAACGAGGAAGGCCTGCAGGCCCTACTTCGCGGCCGCGGCTAGCACCTGCACGAAGCGGTCTTCTGCCATCTTCGCGTACCACGACGCGAGTGGGAAGCCGTTGTGGAGGATCGCGAAGGCGTAGCGTCCTCTGACGTAACCGGCGAGTGCGGATGCGTCATCCGTCGTTCCGGTCTTCGCGAGCACGCGGCCCTTCGTAGAGACGCCGAGGAGGCGGTTCCGCATCGTGCCCGTCTTGCCCGCCACCGCGAGAACGGACTGGAACGGCTTACGCACGGCGGCATCCGACCAGGCCGCCTGGAGGATCGCGATGAGCGCGCCGACCGTGAGCCGGTCCTTTGTCGACAGGCCCGAGCCGTCCACGATGCGAACTCCCACCATCGGGACGTCAGCCTCGGTGAGAACGCGCCGCACGACCGCGGCACCGCCGGCGGACGTCCCGTGCCCTTGCTGCGCCCCCAGCTGCTTCAGGACGAGCTCGGCGGTGAAGTTGTCGCTCCAGGCGTCCATGTAGCGGAGGATCTTCCAGAGCGGCGGGGAGGTGACGTGCGCGATCGGGACGGAGGGCTCGGCCGCGAGGCCCTGCTTCGACTTGCCTGCCACCTTCACGCCCGCGGCTCGGAGAGCCTGCTTGAACAGCGCCGCGGCGGCGAGCGCCGGCCGGTACGACAGCCGCCCCTTGAAGATGCAGCGGTCGACCGTCAGCGCCGACAGCGGTGGCGATTCGCCCCCGTAGAAGTACGACTTCCAGCCCCACACGCCCCGCTTCGAGTCGAAGAAGCTCTCGTCGCCGACGATCGATCCTGTCACGCGACGGATGCCGACGCCGCGAACCATCCAGGCCAGCTGCTTGAGACCCTGGTACGACAGCGTTGGATCCCCGCGCCCGCGGAGCACGAGGTCGCCGCGCCACGTCTTGCCGACCCGGCCGCCTTCTCCGAGGACGTCGGTCGGGATGCGATACGTCCCGCCCAGGACGCGGAGCGCTGCGAACGTCACGGGCAGCTTCTCGTTGGATGCCGGCTCCATCCCGACGAAGCGCCGCTGCTTGTACAGGATCTCGCCGGTCTGCAGGTCGACGGCGACTGCCGCCCGCGTTGCTCCCGTGAGGCCACCAACGACGAGAGCGCGCGCCAGCTTCGGCGTGAGCGGGCTCGGATTCGTCGGGCGAGCGCCGGCGGAAGCGGCCGCGAGAAGCGCGCCCGCAAGCAGGCAGCCGAAGAGCATCCGGCGACGTGCGTGCATCCGCGGGCGATTGTCGTGGAGGGTGCGGATGGTCATGGGACTCGGAGACCGGAAGATAGGCCTTCCGACCTATAGAAAACGCGTCGCGACTTGCAGATAATCGCTGTCAGTTTTGCACGAGGTATCCGTCGTCCTGGAGCGTATCGACGCCCTGCTGCGCGGGGCTCCTCCCGTGCCCGAACTCGAGCGAACGCTGACGGACGGCTATGCAACCGCGCTCGCGCTCGAAGGCGAGCGGCTCAGGATCGACCGCAAGGTGGACGGGGTTGCGGCCGCGATCGACAGGGATCCCGCGGGCGCGAAGGAGCTTTCGGCGCTGGCCGAACGCCGCGCGAGCATCGACCAGGAGCTGAGTCACCTGCGTGAGCGCCTCGGCCTGCTCAAGCAGCGGGCGCGTGAGGTCCGCGCCGCCGTGCCGCAGCCGGGCTGAGCTAGGCCAGTCCACTCCGTACGGCATACACCGCCGCCTGGATGCGGTTCTCGATGCTGAGCTTCAGGAGGATGTTCGAGATGTGGTTCTTCACGGTCTTCGCACTGATGAAGAGCTCGCCCGCGATCTGGGCGTTGTCCTTGCCGTTCGCGATCAGCTTCAGCACCTGGAGCTCGCGTTCGGAGAGTTGCGTGAGCAGTGTTTCCGCAGCCGCCATGTCCGGGCTAGAAGCGCGCACTCGCTGCAGGACCTTCGAGGCGATCGAAGGTGAGATGAGCGACTCCCCCTTGCTCGCGGCGGCGATTCCGCGTAGGAGCTCCTGGATGCTCGCGTCCTTGAGCAGGTACCCGCAGGCGCCGGCGATGACGGCGTCCATCACGTCGGCGTCCTGGTCCGAGATGGTCAGCACGACGACGCGCGTGAGCGGCGCAACGGAGACGATGTCGCGTGTCGCCTCGATGCCCCGCTTGCCCGGCATCTCCAGGTCCATGAGGACGACGTCCGGGGCGTGCTCCGCCACCAGGTCGACGGCCTCATCGCCGTTCGCGGCCTCGCCGACCACCTCGACGCCCTGCTCCTCGAGCAGCGTGCGCAGCCCTGTTCGAAAGAGGTCGTGGTCGTCGACGAGTAGCACGCGCACACCTTCCGCGTTCGGTCCCGTCGAAACGCTGCCGTTCTCTCCCAAATTCACCAACCCCCACGGCCGATGGCCGCGGTGAGTGTACCCGCAGCTAGTGCAAGTAAATCGTGACGGTCTTCACGCCCCACTGGTTGGCTTCCGCCTCCGTGGGCACCCAGACGTCTATCCGCGCGCCCACGATGGCGGAACCGGTGTCCGCAGCAACGCCTTCCCCGTAGCCGGGGATGGTCATGTGCGTGCCAAAGGGAATGACCGTCGGGTCGACCGCCACGATCCCGGGCCCCACCGGCAGACCCGTAGCGGTCGTGCCCGGGAGGGCGTAGGCGGTCGCGACCACCGTTAGCGCGCGCCCGTGCCCCTGAACCGGGACCGGCGGCGGGGCCGGCGCGGGCGCCGGGGCGGGCGCGGGGGCGATCGCCTGCTGCGCCGCGATCGTGCTCGAACGTTGCTGGGCGGTCTGGGCCTGCCGCTGGAGCGACGAGATCTCCTGGTCGTTCAGCTGCCGCCGGCTCTGCAGGTCGGCGAGGTAGCTCCGGCGCTCCGCACGGGCGGCCTCGAGATCCGCGGCCGCCGTCGACGCCTCCTGCTCGAGCCCCGCGAGCCGCTCCTCGCGCGCCGCCAGTGACCGGGTGAGCCGGAGAAGCGATGCCCGTGCGCGCCGGGCCTCCAGGAGCATGTGCTTGTCCTGGGCCGCGAGCGAATGGAGATGGTCGAGATCCGTGAGGGCGTCGCTGAGCGACTCCGCTCCCAGGAAGATCGCGAGCGTGTCGGGCTGGCCGTCCTCGTAGATCCGCACCAACCTCCGGCCAAGGTCTCGCTGCGAGATCGCGACCGCTCTCCGCACCAGACGGAGCCGGCCCCGAACCGACGCCCGTTCGGCCGAGACGGCATCCACCTGCGCGCGCAGCGACTCGACGCGGGCCTGCTGCTCGCGCAGCCTGCTCTCGAGCGCGTACAGCTCGACGAGCGCCGACTCGGATTCCGCGGCGAGGCTCGCGTTCTGCTGTCTGAGGTCGCTGACGCTGCCCGGGTCAGCCCCGCCCGGGGCGGCGACTGCGAGGAGAACGAAGGACGCGAGCGCCGCCGAAAGGCTGACGCTCCGAACCCATCGGAACGAGCGCATGCGCCGCGGACCGTACCAATTGCAGGGACTTTGTGCGTCCTGGACTTCGTAAGTTTTGCCTCGCATTTGGCTCACTCAAGCGGTTGCGCTCATCCGGGAAGGTTGCTAGGGTGCTCAACTTGTGACGAACCGAGCCCTCTTCGGGCGCCCGGGAGAGCGGGCGACCGGAGGTCGTCATAGGTCGAAGGTACGGCTTGCGGCACTGCTGCTGATTACGTCGGCGGCATTTCTCGTAAGTGCGATTCCGGCCTTCGCAGACCCCTCCAGCATCTCCGCCAAAGAGGCGGAAGTGCAGAGCGTGCTCAGCCAGATCGACGGGCTCGACGCGAGCCTGGAGCGCGCCGTCGAGTCGTACAACCTCGCCACCGCCAAGCTGAACGCGATTCAGGGCGACCTCCAGGTGAACCTGCGCGAGCTCCACATCGCCAAGGCGAACCTCAAGCGCTCGCAAGCCGCGCTTTCGAAGCGCCTGGTGACGATCTACACAAGCGGAGACGAAGCGAACTCGACGCTCGGGATCCTCCTCGGCGCGGGCAGCATCGACGACATGCTCAGCCAGATCGAGACGAATACCCGCGTGTCGAACCAGGATCTACGCATCAATCGCCAGATCATCGACTTCCGCGCAGCGGTCAAGAAGCACCGGCTCGAACTGAAGAACGCGGAGGCTGAGGCGCAGAACCTCGTGCAGGAGCGGGCCGATCAGAAGGCGTCGATCGAGTCGCAGCTGGCGGAGCGCAAACAGCTCGTCGCGTCGATCCGCAGCGAGATCGAGCAGATGAAGCGCGAAGAGGCCGCGCGCCAGGCGGAGCTCGCGCGTCAGGCTCGGGAGCG
>Ga0126307_10001657_pt1 | contig 14758 bp, 13 predicted proteins | sample Plot28_FD_89955 | JGI IMG/M metagenome (GOLD analysis project Ga0126307, IMG submission 89955) | Serpentine soil microbial communities from UC McLaughlin Reserve, CA, USA - Plot28 | ecosystem: Environmental > Terrestrial > Soil > Grasslands | place: USA: UC McLaughlin Reserve, Lake County... | reverse complement strand
GAGCATCGTCGGCCGCCGCAGTCGCACCGCGAGTCGCGAACGCACAAGATGCTGCAGAGCTCCCACGCTCAACGCACCGAGCTCGAGCTCCACAAACGACTCTCCACCGACGGCGTTCGCGAGGTCGAGAGGGTCAGAGACGTCCAACCCGCCCCGCAACGTTACGAGCGCGCCAAACGGGAGGGCGCCGATGCGTCGGAGAGCGAACGCGAGCACCCGCCGCGACGCGACGTCCAGCCACTGCACATCGTCGATCGCGAGCAGCACTGGCGTCCGCGCCGCAAGCAACCGCAGAGCGGCGACGACCGCGCGCGGAAGAGTGACGCTGTCGGAGACGACCGCGGACGGTTCCTCGACACCGAGCGCAGCCGCGATCGCCCGTCGCTGCGGCTCCGCAAGCTCGTCGGCGATCTCTCCGAACGCCGCCTCGCTCAGATCGCACAGCCCGCCGAGGGCGATCGGCAGCTCCGCCTCGGCGCAGCGAGTGGCAAGCACCGTGACCCCGGCGGTCTCCGCCGCCACAACAGCATCACGCCAGATCATCGTCTTCCCGAGCCCGGGCTCGCCACGCACGAGCACGGCCCGTGCGCCATCGGGCAACTGGTCGACGAAGCGCTTCAACTCGCCGGTCTCTCGCTCGCGCCCGACGAGCTCGAAGAGACCGACTGGCGCACTAGCGATCACCCGGCCATTGTCCCCCACCGCTCGACCCGCTTCCAGAGGCGGTGCGAAGGCGTTGTCATCCTCGAGCTGAACGCACAGCTCGAGGCTCCCTCGGGAGGTGCCAGGTCCAGTACGTCCGAATGGGGCCAGCGTTCGGGAATGTCCCCTTGAGGGGGCCGCGCCGCTAGCGGCCGGGGTAGATCCGCTTCAGCTTCCGACGCCTCCACCGAAGCTCCCGAGGCTCCCCTTCGATGACTTCAACCAGCGATCTGGCGTAACTGCTCCTCGTCGGCATCACGGATCGCAGCCGCAACGGCCTCCTCGCCATACGTGCGAAGGTCGATGATCAGCATGTCTCGGCTCGTTATGACCGGCACAGATGAATCATCGATCACGCGCCGGTACGCAGGCCTCCGTCACCGAGCGTCGCCTTGGGCCAGTGCTCGGGCATGGCGGAGTGCCTCGAGATCCCACACCCAGCCACTGAAGAGCTGTCGAGATCCTGGGCTGAGTTCACGCCCACACCCTCCTCGTTGTCCGCGTAGACACCGAAACCCTGACCAGGGCGCGTCTTCGTCCCGTGCGGATAGAAACGCAGCGTGAGGTTGATCTTGTAGCCGTCTCCACTTGGCACCACGTGGTTGTGCCGCGCCAACCACCAGAGCAGGCGATTTCGCGCTGGCTTACCCACGTCGTCAACGACGCCAGCCGCATGGCCGCCTCTTCCACCGCACGCGAGGACCCAGCTGCCGACGCGTACTACGGCGCGATCGCAGATGCCTTCGTCGCAACAATCGGCGAGCGCATCCGCTTCTGGGCCGACGCGTCGGAGTCAATCGATTCGGGGCAGCACAGCAAGCGCCAGATCGAGAGTTACGTGAGACGTCTGAGAGTTGTCGAAAGGTTCTGCACCGACGAACGGCTTCGTGGTTTGAGTGGATGGGGAACGCTGGTTGTCGTTGCAGCAGCGCTGCTTGTCGACCCTGAAACCGCAGGCCGTGTCTGGCGTAGTGCCGAGCCGCTGTCGGTGGATGAACACCTAGAACTGCTGTGGGCAGCCGATGAGCTGATCTTCATGATCGAGCGCGAAAACGGCGGCGCGATCGAATTCCGGCCGGCGGAGGTTGCATGACTCTCTGCTCAAGCTGTGGCAAGCGTTTCGGTGGCGTCGTCGCCTTCGATGCTCATCGGGTCGGAAGACACGCGTACGACTATTCCCGTCAGCATCCGGATGGTCGTCGGTGCCTGACCGAGAAGGAGATGCGTGAGACGAAGTTCAAGCTCAATAAGCGTGGAGCTTGGACTACCTCGACCCTCACAACGGCTCTACCGGCTGAACAGTCTGACGCTGACGGACACGAAGAACGGAATCGCTACGACGACCCTCCCCTGCCATGCGAGCTTCATGATTTGACTGTTCGCGACTGAAGACAGCGATCGCGCCAATGCTGGCGGAGAACCCCGAAGCAGAGCCGGCAATGACGGACGGTTACATAGTCCTCGCGCTTGGCGCGATCGTCTTAGCGGCGGTTTTCGTCGGACGGCGATGGCCGTCCGTCCTCGCCGTCACTACTGCGGCGACCGCCGCCATCGGTCTCCTTGTCGAGAATCCCCTGTGGGTCTTCGTTGCCACCTTCCTTCTCGCCGCGGCGGCGCTCGTCGTCATCTCGCGGCGCGGAGAACTGCGAATCGCTAAGCCCTCATAGCCGCCTGGCAGTCAAGAGCGACGCCGTTTTTGCGCGGCGCGATGGGCGGGGTGCTGCCGCCTTCCCTGCGCCAAGAAGCGACCGTCACGGCGGTCGTAGACTCAGACCGTGGCCGCGCCGCCTCAGACGCTCGAGCGCGTGATCCTCGTCTGCGGCTGGTACCACGCCCTATCCTTCGCGTCCGCGCACTGCGGCTGGCCGAACGAGCCAGGAACCCGCAGCCTGAAAGAAGCAACGACATGATCACGGTCATTGCGCACTACCGCGCCCATCCCGACAAGGCAGACGAGGTCCGCGCCCTACTCGCGCGGCACTCTCGCGCCAGCGCCGCCGAAGTCGGCTGTATCCAGTTCTTCGCCCACCAGGCCACCGAAGACCCGGCTCTCTTCGCGCTCTACGAAACCTACGAAGACGACGCCGCGTTCGAAGCACACCGCCGCACCGAGCACTTCCGCGTCAACATCGAACAGACCCTCGTGCCGATGCTGGTCGAGCGGGAATGGCGCGTATACGGGGCACCGCTCGACGACCAGTGATTACCGAGGAGCGGAGCGGCCGGGACCTCGTAGGAGAGCCAGCTTAGGGAAGCAAGCCGCGCTTCCGTCTCGCGCCAAGTCGTCTGCCATCGAGCCGGTTCGGCGTGCGAGTCCGCTACGAGGGCCACTCCGCAAGCGACTCGACAGCAACCAGACGGTCGCTAATCGGTCCATATCGTGCCCCTGCATCCGGACCCCCTGGACGAACTCAGCTCACACCCGGCTTTGTGTCCGTACGCGCCTTGGTGTGCAGCTCGTGCGCGATCGCATCTAGCGGCGTGTCTTAGTGATCTGGTTCGCAAGTTCGCGCACGTATCCGGTGTGCGAACACAGTGGCCCTCCGCCGAAAGCAGGCGCGAGTTCGGTCTCGGCGCGGACGACTGCGTCTCGTCCGAGGCGATAGCGAGCTCCGAATCGACTCGCCCTGCTGCTTCTGCCTCGAAGGAGCACTCGGCACTGGCACCGCAGGCCCGGTGGCGCGCCTGCCAGGCCGCAGGTCTTCGGCAGCTTTGACGCTAGCGAGGGCCGCCTAAGGGAAGTCATGCCACAAGACGCCGTTCCACAGCCGGATCGTGGAGCCGTAGCCGGAGGAGGCCAGCGTGCGGCCGTCCGGGGCTGAAGGCAACGCTTTCCAAACTACCGATGTGGCCGGTGAGTGGGGCGCCCGAGCGGTCGGTGGGTCGCCACGTCCCAGCCGGATCATCTTGTGTCATCGCCGGCGGAGGCCAGACTGCGCCCGTCGGGGCTGAAGGAGACCGGAGAAGCCGAATCGCTGTACGCCGAAGCGCCTGCTCAGCACGTCGTACAGCCGGCGAGCGTGACCCGGCGCGTCCTTGCTCCGGTAGCTGATGAACATCCCGGGCGTGTCCGCCTCCTAGCGCAACTTCGGCGAGTCACAGCAGCTTCGCCCGCGCAACGACCGCCGCGTCAACACTCGTGCCGGGTTCGAAGTACAGCTGAGCGGCGACAGCCGACCCCCGGTAACTCCAATTTATGAAGACCTCCCCCTTCGTAGTCGTGTAACACACCGCGTTGCCGCCAGCGTAGTCAGCCTCCATCTGCCTCTCCGCCTTTTCACCGCAGGATCTGGCCTCGTTCTGGTTGACCTCGTATTCAAAGTCGTTCCTTACGAGGTCTCGTGCTTTGCCCGCGCTTGGAAACAGTCCATAAGTAATACCGCTGTCCGGGAAGGCTTTGGATAGAGCGCTCGGGAGCGCGCAGTCCTTCTGTACCTCGGCCCCATGGTCGCGCACCATCCAGAAATTCTGCGGCCGTTCGCATCCTTTTCGAACGCTGGCTGGGATGACCTGCAGGAGACGGGCTTCCAGCGTTGCCTCCTTCGCTGGCCGTTCCGTGTCGCTTCCTTGGTTGAGCGTCCATACGGCCACCGCGGCCACCAGCGCGATCAGTGCTGCCGCGATCGTGAGGCGTGCGGCGCGGCTCGCCCAGATCGACTTCACTCGCTGCTTCGCCGCGCCGAGGCCCGCGGAGTCCGCGCTCCCGCCGGGCGGCGGGCGGGCGGGCGTCGCAGGCTCGACCTCCGGGGCCAGCTCGCGCCGCTGCTCCGTGGTGATCGGACCGGGCGCCTCCACCGGCGGCGCGCTCGTCGAGTCCGCGACGGCCTGCCCCGTGCGCAACTCGGCAAGTGTCTTGTCCAGCACCCTCAGGAGCCGGCTGGTGTCGAACTCGAAGCGGCTCGGGCTGAGCTCGAGCGCCTGACGGCGCACCAGCCCCCCGAGGCTCGGCGGAAGCTCGTCGGCGCGGGGCATCCTCGCCCCTTCGACCAGGATCGGGATGACGCGGACGCCGCGCGTCAAGGCAGCCTCGATCTCGAGCTGCACGAAGTCGGAGGGGTCATCCAGACGGCGGCTCCCGTGCTCGTCGGTGATCGTGAGCCACTGATCGCCGATCAGTGCGAGCAGCACGTCGCAGGATCCGACGGCGGTGGCGATCGCGTCAACGAAGTCGTCGCCCAACTCGATCGAGTCGACGTCCTTGAAGACCTGGCCGGCGCCGAGGTGCTCCACCAGCCGGTCGAACAGCCAACCGGCCGCGTACGCGGTCTCCTCACGCCTGTAGCTCATGAAGACGCGACCGGTGGCTGCAGGAGACTCGGCCATCTCCTTACTTCCGCGACCCCTACCCCCGGCCCAGCCAGGCGTGCGACCGCGGAGGATCGAGCCACCCAGGTGAGCGACTCCTGTCAACTGCGCAGCGGCGGGCGCTTGGCACCGTGGTCGATCTTAACGGCCGACAAGATTTCCGTAGCCGGCGCTCGCCGGATGTTCTAAAGGTCGCCGGTGAAGGAGAAGAACGTCGAGACCCGCCTCGGTATGTCTATGTCTAGGCGGACGCGAAGCCGGAGAGTGCTTCTTTCGCCTGGTTGCGAGAGCGTTCGGACCGTCGCTCCAGACGCTCGCCCTGGACGAGTCTCGATCGTGTGAGTTGGGCCGTCCAAGCGCTCGCTTCGCCAGGGCGGAGCGGGAGCGCGCTGGGCGCTCCCGCTCATATTGATGGCCGGGCTCTCGATCAGAGCCAAAGCCCGGCGCTGGCGGACATCATCGGCGCTCGGCGCGTGCGGACGGCCGTGATGATCTCCTCGGGGTCGATCCCCTGTAGGTAGATCGACGTGGTGCCGAGGTTGGCGTGGCCGAGCTGGCGCTGGATGATGTTGAGCGCAACGCCCTCACGCGCGAGCTCGAGCGCGTGCCTAGATCGAAAGTTTGGCGATGTGCGGCTTGAGGGCATTCTCCAGGCGAACGGTGGGGACGGCTCGTCTCCCCCGGCGCCGCACTTCAGGGGAGCCGATCTGCCTGACCTTGTCCTCGCGGAGCCGCCCGCAAACCTTGTCGGGAAGGGGTCGGAGTCCGGTCATGGTTACCATGACGATCTGCGAGATCTGCCCAAACCCGAGGGTGCGTACCACAACACGTTCACCCTCAACAGCCGCGATAAGCCCTATAAGTACTCCACAGCGACCGCCGCTGTCTTCGCGAACGAGAACGCTGCCGGACTTGCGCTCGACAGCCTAAGAGGGGCATTGCGGGGAGGTTTCGAAACCAGACAGGTCGAAGGCCTTGGCGACGACGGCTCGGTTTTCCAGAACACAGACCCGACGGAACCGGAATACCGTTACGCCTGGCGAACCCGCAAGCTCCTGCAGGTCTTTGACCTCGTTTGGAGCCGAGGTCCCGCGAGCGAGGACACTGCTCGCCGCTTCGCCGAGAAGATGGATGGACTAGTCCCTCCGGTGCGCTAATCAGTGGAGTCCTCAATCGCACGACGGACGGCGACTTCCCGGGGGTACCCCCTGCCCCTGGGGGCTGCAACCGACCTAGCGTCCCCTACAGAATGTCGTGGTATGCAGGTGATTCGTGCGAGCTACCACTGTCGGGGCGCGTTGGATGTGCTGCTCGGCCTCAGCAGCGACGGTCGCACAGCGCTCGTCGCGCGGGCCGGTAGCGGGCTCGAGATCGTCGACGTCGAGTCGGGCGCCGCGACGGCCAGCCTCCCCGACAGCCGTAAGCTCGCGGCCGGCACGCTCGAGGACCTCGTCCAGGCGGTGCTCAGCCCCGACGGGCGGCGCGTTCCGACCGCCGGCGAAAACGTCCGCCTCTGGGATGCGGCAACGGGCAAACAGCTCGCACTTCTCGGCCGGACCGACGAGTCCCGGGCCCTCGACTTCGGCGACGGCGGAGCCCTGGCGCTCGTCGCGTCCGACACTCGGACGGCGGACTTCCGAGCTGCGGACGGGGAACTGGTCGCGTCCGACCGAAGCGCCTCCGACGCGATCTCACCAGACGGAGCGTTCGTCGCCGACGCCGCGGACGAGGGCAGCCTCGCGATCCTCGATCTCCGCACGGGCACCCGCGTCGCGCTGCAGACGGCCACGGCCCGCCCGCTCGACAGCGTCTCATACGGCCCCACAGTGACATCCTCGTCGCGGAGGACCGCGAGGGAGACGTCCACGTCGTCCGCTGCGAGATCTGCGCCGGTGAGGACGCTCTCCTGCAGCGTGCCCGTACGAAGCTCGCCCGTATGTCGCGCTTCGAGGCGTTGCACCCGCCGGTGCGCTCGACCGCCTGATGTCTCGCGCTTGCGCGCCGGCGCACACGACGGTCTAATCGGTGCTCGCCACTGCCGCAATTCGATCGATGGACGCCGACACCACGCTCGCCTTCCCTTCCGGCCGCCGCGCCCGGGCCGTTCGCGTGCGGGACGAGCCTGACCTCGGCGCCGCGCTTGCGGCGTTTGGGCTCGAACGCGACCGGCCCGCGCTCGTCCTGGTCGGCGGCGCGGACGACCTGCCCGATTCAAAGGGGCTCGGTACGCTCTTCGCGGACGTGGTGGCGCTCGCGGAGCGGCTCGGCGCGGCGGTCGTCGACGGCGGCACCGACGCGGGGATCATGAGGCTCGCCGGCGAAGCGCACGCAGCCGCTCAAGCGACCTTCCCGCTGGTCGGCGTCGCGGCGGAGGCGACGGTTGTCCTGCCCGGAGCGGCGCCCCGGGGCGGCGAGGCATCTCTGGAGCCGAATCACACGCACTTCGTGTTCGTGCCGGGCTCGGAGTGGGGCGACGAGGTGCCGTGGATCGGTTGGGTGGCAGCCGCGCTCGCCGGCCGCGCGCCGTCGGCGACGCTCCTCGTGGACGGCGGTCACGTGTCCCGGCGCGACGTCGAGGCGAGCGTGCAGGCGGGGCGCGAGGTCGTTGTCGTCGCGGGCAGCGGGCGCTTGGCGGACGAACTCGCGGCGACGGCAGCCGCCGACGGGATACCAGCCTCGGCGCCCGTGACCGTGCTGGCCCCGGAAGCCGTTCCCGGCGAGCTCATGCGGCTGCTCGAAGGGGGCGCGTCCTGAGCACGTATCGAGACGAGCTGAAGGGGTCGCTCGGCGAGATGATCGGCTCGCTCGACGCCCTTGAGCCGCTTCAGAAAGAGTTCCTCACCCGCCGGTGGCTCGACCAGCTGCTCTGGATGGACGGAGCAGCCATGAAGGCGCAGAGACGCTACTACGGGCTGCGGCTCGTCACGGTCATTGGGGCCGTCGTCGTCCCCGTCCTCGTCAGCCTCGACCCGGGCGGAGACGCGGGCGAAGTCGTTTCGTGGACGACGGTCGTGGTCAGTCTCGTCGTCGCCCTGAGCGCCGCCCTCGAGGAGTTCTTCAAGTTCGGTGAGCGCTGGCGGCACTACCGGCGCACGGTCGAGCGACTGAAGGCGGAAGGGTGGCTCTTCTTCGAGCTCGTCGGCGAGTACGTGTCACCGAACGGCCACGCCGCTGCGTTTCCGCGGTTCGCCGCCCGAGTAGAGGATCTGCTCCGCGAGGACGTCGAGGTGTACGTGACCCAGGTCGTCCGGGAGAAAAAGGCAGAGGAAACGGAGAGCTAGCGTGAACAAGATGGCTCTGCCAAGCGACGACTTGGCGCGGATTTCGAGCGTTTCACAAGCTCGGCCCCCTCGACTCGACGCAGGTCTCGAATGACGATGCTCGGTCAGGCCCTATGAGTCGCTGATCGCCAATTTCGCTGCGGCAGCCCGGCAAAGGCGGCGGTGGGTTCTAACACCGGCCAAGTCGGTCGGCTTATGGCCGGTCGAGGGCGCGCGCACCTATGACCCGACCTGCGGGTCGGACGAGCTGCGGCTTTAGTGCCTGGCACATGCCGAGTGCGCACGGGGTGAATCCGCGGTCGCTCTTCCTCTATGGCCAAGATGAACCTGGAGACGTGGGCGATCGCGCGGATGAACGTGCTCTTGCACCTGGGCGACGCTGCATAGATCAAGCTCGGCGACACGGTGCGGCCAAGCTCGGCGATCTAAACGGCGCCGAGTCCGCAGCTTTTAAAGGGTTGACATGTCCACTTTGTTGAAGGCCGATTTTGTACGTGCTACAAACGAGCGAGGGAGGCAGCGACGTGTCCGGAGAGGTTCGTCTCTGCGGGAAGAGTTCACGCCCAGCGAGTCGCCGATCCTGCTTGCGCTCGGTCCCGCGACGTGGAAGAACGCCGAGCCTCTCATCGTCGAGAGATTCAGTGGGGTTCGGAGCGGCCCCGTTCCCGCCCCAATAGGAGGTTGACGTGACGCGCATATTTATCAACTACCGGCGCGACGATACGTCCACCACCGCCAGTCAATTATACGAGTGGCTCGCCGCACACTATGGCGACGACCAAGTCTTTATGGACGTGGACACGATCGTGCCAGGACGACCGTGGCGCGAGGCAATTGACCGCGCCGTGGGCTCATCGGATCTCGTGCTGGCGGTAATCGGAAAGGATTGGCTATCGGAGCTCAATCGTCGGCTGGCCGACGAGGACGACTTTATGCGCCACGAGCTTGAGACGGCACTTCGCCGGGACGTCAGCATCATTCCGGTACTCGCCGAAGGCGCGCGGATGCCGCGCACCGGTGAATTACCGGAGTCGCTTACGGCGTTCTCCAATTATCACGCGTTCGAGCTGCTCGGGAAGGTCCGGTTTGATAAGCCAGAACTGCTGAATTCCGTCGACCGTGCTCTCGGCCTGGAACGCGAGGTTACGCCTCCACCAGAGCCGTCACCGGGGCCGACTCCCGACTCGGGGGCCGCAGTGGAGGGAGGATCTCGGCCCCTCACAGTCCGTCGGCGTCCCCGGCGCCACGTCGCCCTCGCGGCTGGGTTCCTAGTAATAGTGGGTGCGGCTGCGGCCGCCGCGCTCGTCGTATTCCTCGCGGGCCGCGGCGACGGGCGCTCCGTGTTCACTTGGTCGCTGGGCGCCGCGGTTCCGGGAGCTTTGGGCGGCTCCGGGCACCAGGAGATGCACGACGTCGCCGCCGTCGGCTCGAACAGTGCGATGGCAGTCGGTTATGACAAGGCGCGAGGTCGTACGGTGCCGGCGGCCTGGGGGTACTCCGCGTCGGAGTGGGCACGCGTCGAGGAGCGCTTCGGCGTCGACAGCGTGGGCGCGTTTTACGGCGTGGCCGCCCAGGGCCATACCGTCGTGGCTGTCGGCGTGGCCGGGCCGAACGTTCCCGCGAGCCCTGAGCAGGACGCGCTGGTCTGGACGTTCTCCGACGGCAAGTGGCGCCGCGTCTGCCGTGCGGCGTGCGGCAACTCGGTGCCGGGGGGAGGCAGCCGCGGACAGAGAATGTGGGCCGTCGTGCACCGAAGCGGCGGCGGTTTTGTCGCCGTCGGGTCCGACTTCAGCGACGAGGACAGGAACGATGCCGCAGTCTGGACCTCACCGGACGGACTTCGATGGAGCCGCGTGGCCGCCGACACGGAGGTCTTCGGCGGTCCTCGCGACCAGGTCATGCGCGCTGTGACCGAAACGCGCTCGGGCCTCCTGGTCGCAGTCGGGTGGGACCGCCGGACGGGTGCGGTCTGGACGTCGCCGAACGGGCGGGCGTGGACGCGAGACGGCGTGGACGCGTTTGGTCCGCTCCTCGAGTCGGGCTTCGTTCGGCTTACTGGCACCATCGAGGAGGGCAGCCAGCTCGTGGCGGTTGGATTCGACGCCCGCGGACAGGGCGGCGGAACGGGCGCGGCAGCGTGGGTCTCGGAAGGGGATCCGGGCGAGTGGCAGCGCATCGAGACCTCGGAGTTCTCTCGGAACGGCGAGGAGCTTGCGCTCGGAGGCGCCGCCACCGGCCGCGGCACCGTCGCGGTCGGCTATGAACATGCCGAGAACGAGAGCCAGTCTGCACTCGCTTGGCTGTTGTCCGGCAGAACAGTTCGGCGGATCGAGAACGAAATCTTCCGAGGCCCCGGCGACCGCGAGATCAACGCCGCCGCCGTCCTCGCGGACGGACGTCTCCTTGCCGTCGGAGATGGGCCGTCTCCCGACAATGACGCGAACTCCGAGCAAGACGCGCGTGTCTGGATCGCGACGCCCCAGCGCTGAACCCGCGCTATGCGACGCTCGAGCGTCCCGGGAAGAAGGGCCCGCCCGACGAGAGCCTTCGGGGGTGGTACTCGGCGGGCGGCCCACCGGCCGGCAGGGGCATGGGATATGTGCATTGTCTCCCTCCCGGTGCGAAAGAATTTGCTTACGTCACGTCGGCGGGATCAAGGCCCCTTGGAGCAGGCAAGGTATGCGCGCATCGTTGTGTGGTGGCGCTGAAGGGGTCGCGTCACCGTTCCAAGCTGAAGACCTCTCCGAGACAGCAGGGACTTCGTTCGGTCGAGCCGCGTTTTGTTTGTGTAACCGCCGCTCGGCTCCGTGCTTCTGCCGCCGGAGGACAGCGGATCGGGGCTTGGACTTGCTATGTGATCCTTCTCCTAGATGTGATCCTTGATCAGCTCGTGCGAGTCGGAAACGCCGATCGCGGTGGGCGTCGTCCGCTTCTGGCGTGAAGGCGAGCAGGTGTTTGGCCCGAGGGCCAAACCCGAGCCCGTACAAGCCGGATCGGCCAGCTCGGGCTTCGCCCAGCGGCTCGGAGGCGGGAACGGAGCGTCTGAAGGCGAAAGGAGCAGGCGGTGCGCGAGCGAGCATCGGAACCCGAAGTGGCAAAGGCCGTCGCTGATTAGTCATGCGCCGCCGACGTACAGCGAGCGACAGCCGGGACCGTGGCCGCGAGGAGCTCCTGGAGCCATCGTGTCAAAAGCTCGACGGTCGACATCGCTGCGAGTCCCATCAGGCTCTCGTGCGTGGGCGTTAGTGGAAGCCCGTCGATCGCGGCGTAGAGGTCGGCGCGGTGGTGAAGGTCTAGCTCGCCGTGCAGAGCGAACGCCCGGAACGCCGCGCGCGGATAGCCAGAGCCGGCGACCAGGCGGTCGATTAGCTCCGGCGACGGGGGGTGCCCCTCCATCACCGCGACGTACCCCAACAAGGCGACCGGATGACAATGCCGGCTCCAGTAGTAATGGGACCCGACGAGCGACGCCACGGTGGCCGACGGCAGCCGGGCGAGGACCTCGGAGCGGTCGACGCCGATCAGCTCGAGGTCCTCGAGGACCCATTCGTCATGGCCGCGCTCCTTTTCAATGTGAGCCCCGAGGAACGTTGCGACGCCCGCCGCGACAGGATCGTCTGGGCGGGCGCGAGCGTGCCGCTCTACCTCCTCCATCAGCGGCACAGTGGCGCGAATGATCCAATGCGTTTGCGTCGCGTACTCGGGCCAGAGCTCGATGAGCCGCGAATGCCGGAAGAGCCTCGTACACGCGGCCGCGAACGGTCCGTCGACAAGCGAGATCTTGCCTCTCAGGCGGCCACTAGCGGTCTCCGCCGCAGGATCAGCTCCCACCTGTGGTCGCCTTGGCGCCGGGTCGCGGCGCTTCAGAAGATCTTCGCCTGATCCTCTCTGGAGACGCCGGCCTGATCCAGGCTCTCTTTCACACGGGAAACAACGTCAAGCTCCTCGTGCGAGAGGCCGAAGAGCGTTGACCGGACACCGTCCGGCAGCTGATCGACATCAACGCCAGCGTCAGTCAACGTCCCCTCGGGATTGGCGGCGAAATCCCGCCGCCGCCCTGGATCCGCGATCACGTTGGCGACCTTCTCAACCTCGCTGCCCGGGTTTCCTTCCATATCGTTCATCGTTTCGGCCCCCTTGTCGCCGATGTGTAGATCCGAGATCATAAGCCACTGCCGGGGCCTTGTTCAATCTGGACAAGCGCGCGAGAATGCGGCAGACGCCTTGCGCGACTCCCTCCGGAGAATGATCACCAACCTGCGGTGTGACTGACCAACGCATCTGTTCCGTCTGTGGGTTCGAGAACGAACCCGATGCGCAGGCCTGCAAGTCCTGCGGCGCATCCCTGCGACCCCACTCTGCGATGGGATCCCAGACACGAAGGGTCGTCACGGTCTTGTTCTCGGACGTTGTTGGCTTCACAGGCATCGGCGGGGAGCTTGATCCGGAGTCACTTCGCCGGCTCATGGGTCGCTACTTCGACCGCGCAAAAATGATCGTTGACCGTCACGGCGGGACAACCGAGAAGTTCATCGGTGATGCGGTTGTCGCGGTCTTCGGCGTCCCGCAGCTCCACGAAGACGATGCGCATCGCGCGGTTCGAGCCGCCGTCGAGATCCGTGATGCATGCACAGAACTGAACGGCGATTTCCAGCGGGACTGGGGCGTCGAGTTCCGGATCCGTACGGGCGTGAATACCGGCGAGGTCGTGGCGGGGGACCCTCGGGAGGGTCAAGCGTTCGTCTCCGGAGACGCCGTTGCGGTCGCGGCGCGTCTGGAGGAGGCTGCGACCCCAGGCGAAATCCTTATCGGCGAGACAACGTACCGTCTGGTGTCGGACGCTGTCACGGCAGAGCCGCTAGCCCCGCTCGCGCTCAAGGGTAAGGCGGAGCCGGTACGCGCGTGGCGAGTCCGCGAGATGGCGCCGCTAGGACCGCGGTGGGCGCGCCGCCTCGACTCGCCACTCATCGGACGCGGGAGAGAGCTCGACGTGCTGCGGACGGTGTTCGACCGGACTGCTGAAGCTCGGGAATGTCAGGTTGCGACGGTCATCGGTGTGGCCGGCGTCGGGAAATCACGCCTGACAGGCGAGTTCGTCTCAACGGTCGGCGGTCGCGCAACTGTGCTTGGAGGCCGATGCCTTCCATACGGGGAGGGAATCACGTTCTTCCCAATCACGGAGCTGCTCCGAGCCGCCACGGGCGTCAGCGAGTTCGACTCTGCAACCGAGGCGCGCAGGAAGCTAGCCGCACTGCTAGAGGAAGCTCCAGAGGCGGAACTCGTTGTCGACCGGCTTGGCGGGCTCCTCGGTCTTGCCTCGGCGACTCCGGGCGTCCAGGAGACGTTTTGGTCCGTGCGGAAGCTTCTCGAGACTCTCGCCGCCCGCCGGCCGCTCCTCATCATCTTCGACGACATCCAATGGGCCGAGCCGACATTTCTCGACCTCCTTGAATACCTCACCGACTGGATGCGCAGCGTACCCGTCATGCTCCTTTTCCTGGCGCGACCCGAGGTCATGGAGGTGCGTGGCGGTTGGCTTACGGGCAAGGAGAATGCATCAGTCGTCTCCCTCCCTCCGCTAAGCGAAGCCGAGACCGACGGCCTGATCAGCAACCTGCTCGGCGGGGACGAACTCGCCGGAGACGTACGTAGGCGGATCGCGGAGGCTGCTGAAGGGAACCCGTTGTTCGTCGGCGAGACGCTGCGGATGCTCGTCGATGACGGACTGCTCGAGCGGAGAAACGGAAGCTGGATCGTCACCAGCGACGTGTCGAACCTGAGGATCCCGCCCACCATCCATGCGCTCCTCACCGCGCGTCTCGACCGGCTCGAAGACGAGGAGCGGGCGGTGATCCAGCGCGCATCGGTGATCGGGAGGATCTTCTGGTGGGGAGCCGTCGCCGAGCTCTCGCCCGCCGACGAGCGCCCTCGCGTCGGTGGCCATCTTCAAGCGCTAACAAGGAAGGAGCTAATCGCTCCTCATCGCTCGCCCATCGGCGAGGAGGACGCGTTCCGGTTTGCGCACATCCTTGCGGTCGACGCGGCCTATGGAGGGATCCCCAAAGCCGCGCGTGCGGACCTGCACGAGCGGTTTGCGGCCTGGGTCGAGCGTAAGCGCCGGAGCGGGATCCGTGAGCGAGACGAGATCGTCGGCTTTCATCTGGAGCGCGCGCATGCCTCGTTGTCCGAACTCGGCGGATCGAGCGACCGCGTGGCCTCACTGGGAGTGCGAGCAGCCGCGGCACTGGCGTCTGCAGGACGCCGGGCCTTCGCCCGCGGGGATATGCCCGCAGCGGTGAACCTCTTTACGCGAGCGGCGCGAGTTGCCCCAGATGACGATGCGCTGCGGCTCGAACTGCTCCCTGAGCTTGCGTTTGCACTGCTCGAGACCGGTGACTTCGCCAGGCTTCAAGAGGTCGTCGCAGAGACGACGGAGGCCGCGCACGCTCGAACAGACGCGCGCCTCGAGG
>Ga0126307_10001656_pt1 | contig 14760 bp, 15 predicted proteins | sample Plot28_FD_89955 | JGI IMG/M metagenome (GOLD analysis project Ga0126307, IMG submission 89955) | Serpentine soil microbial communities from UC McLaughlin Reserve, CA, USA - Plot28 | ecosystem: Environmental > Terrestrial > Soil > Grasslands | place: USA: UC McLaughlin Reserve, Lake County... | reverse complement strand
TGGCTCATCCAGCAGGACTGCTCCGCCGGCGTGTCGGCCAGCAGCCGTCCGTGCTCCGCCACGCTCAGCCGCGAGCGTCCGAACTCGCCGACCTCGGCGCCCTCCACCCGGCCGCCGAGCTCGAGCACCATCGCCTGCATGCCGTAACAGATGCCGAGCACGGGGACGCCGAGCTCGAGCAGCTCGCGGCGCAGCTTGGGCGCACCGTCCGCGTACACCGATGCGGGGCCGCCGGAAAGGATCAGCGCCCGCGGGCGGCGACGCTCGACGTCCTCGAGCGGCACGTGGTGGGGCAGCAGCTCGGCGAACACGCCGCACTCGCGCACGCGCCGCGCGATCAGCTGCGAGTACTGACCCCCGAAGTCGAGGACGAGGACCTCGTCGGTGGCCGCCGGGCGCGACTCGACGGCCGCCCCTCGGGTGGCCGCCTCGGTGCTCACTCGACGAGAGCGGGGTCGCCCGCCGACACGCCGTTCGTCTCGGGGTGAGGCACCGCCGCTGCGGTGGCGCCCATGCCGATCCCCTGCTCCTGCTGGAGCTGCTTGCCCTCCGACTGGAGCGCCGGCGCCACCATCACCTCGGCCTTGTGGAACGCCGGGATGTCCTCGTAGCCACAGGTGGCCATCGAGGTGCGGAGGCTGCCCATGAGGTTGAACGTGCCGTCGTTCTCGTGAGCGGGACCGAGCAGGATCTGCTCGAGCGTGCCGTTCTGAGTGGTCTTCACGCGTGCGCCGCGCGGAAGCGACGGATGGAAGGTGGCCATGCCCCAGTGGTAGCCGCGGCCCGGCGCCTCGTAGGCGCGGGCAAGCGGCGAGCCGATCATCACGGCATCCGCGCCGCAGGCGAAGGCCTTGGAGACGTCGCCGCCGTTGCGCATGCCGCCGTCGGCGATCACCTTCACGTACTCACCGGTCTCGAGCATGTGCTGCGAGCGGGCGGCGGCGACGTCCGCAATGGCGGTGGCCTGCGGGACGCCTATCCCGAGCACACCGCGAGTGGTGCAGGCCGCGCCGGGGCCAACGCCCACGAGCACGGCCTCCGCGCCGGTTCGCATCAGGTGCAGCCCGGTGGCGTACGAGGCGCAGCCGCCGACGATCACCGGAACCGGCACCTCGCGGATGAACTCCTTCAGGTTGAGCGGCTCCGACCTCGTCGACACGTGCTCGGCCGAGACCACGGTGCCCTGGATCACGAGGACGTCGAGGCCGGCGTCGAGCGCGCTCTCGTAGTACTCGCGGACGCGCTGCGGCGTGAGCGAGGCCGCGGCGACCACGCCGTGCTCCTTGATCTCCCTGATCCGCTGCGCGATGAGGCGCTCCTTGATCGGCTCCGCGTAGATGCGCTGCATCTCCGTGGTGGCGAGCTCCTTGGGCTGCTGCGAGATCCGCTCGAGCTCGGCGTCCGGGTCCTCGTAGCGGGTCCAAATTCCCTCGAGATTCAGGACGCCCAGGCCGCCGAGCTTGCCGAGGATTCCGGCGGTCTCGGGCGACACGACGCCGTCCATGGCCGAGGCGAGCAGCGGCAGCTCGAGCCTGTACGGGCCGAGCATCGACGTGATGTCGATGTCGTCCGGATCGCGCGTGCGCCGGGAGGGCACGATCGCGATGTCATCGAAGCCATATGCGCGGCGGCCCTTCTTGCCGCGCCCAATCTCAACTTCCATTCGCGGATCCTAGGTTCGACGGCGGACGAACCGCGAGCCTACCAACGTCAGCCAACCGTCAATGCGGGCGTCTCCAGCTGCTCCACCCGAACGTCGGGAACGAGGCGCTCCACCTCGCGCTGCTCCACCACGCCAGCGCCGAAATGCTGGGTGGACTCAGCCCCGCAGGCCACGGCGAAGCGCAGGCATTCCTCGACGTCGCGACCGCCGTAGCGCGCCGCCACGAAGCCCGCGAGAAACGCGTCCCCGGACCCGACCGACGACACCGGCTCGAGCGGCTCGAGGGTCGCCCGGTAAAGGCTGCGCTCGCCGCCCTCGTTCAACATCGCCATGCACCCGTCGGGCAGCGTCATGATCGCCTCGCGCGCGCCCAGCTCCACCATCTCGCCTACGGCGGTCCGGCGGTCGTCCTCGTCAGAGAACTCGTGGCCGACGAGGCCCTCGGCCTCGAGCTCGTTCGGACTCACGATGTCCGGCCCCTTGCGCGTGGCGATGTTCATGGGCTCGCCCTCCGAGTCGAGCACCGTGACCACGTCGAGGCGCTTCATCTCCTCGATCAGCCGGCCGTAGAGGTCGGAGCTGACCCCGCGCGGCAGGCTGCCCGAGATCACACACACGGCCGCGCCCTTTGCGAGGTAGAGGAGCTTGTCCACGAACAACTCGAGCTCGCCGTCGGTCACGTGCGGCCCGTGCTCGTTGATCTCGGTCTGCTCGCCGTTCGTGGGATCGACGACCGCGGTCGAGGTGCGCGATTCCTCGCGGATGCGCACGAAGTCGTTGAGGATGCCCTCCTCGGTGAGGTGCTCGACTATCCGAGTGCCCGTCGGCCCGCCCGCCACGCCGGTGGCGATCACCGGCTGGCCGAGCCCGCGCAGCGCACGCGCCACGTTCACTCCCTTGCCGCCCGCCATCGCGGTCTGCTCGACGGCACGGTGACGGTGGCCGAGCCGGAAGTTCGGCACCGCGAGGGTCTTGTCGATGGCCGCGTTGAGGGTGACGGTGATGATCATCGGACGATCCGTATCCGGAAGGGCAGTCTCAGGACGACGAGCACGGCGGCGACGAGAATGGCGGCGAGAAGGAGCAACGTCAATGGGATCCCCAGCCACGATAGGAGCACCCGCAACGTCCCCGCATCGGGGACCTTCTCGGCCGTGACGAGCGCCACGCGCCGTACCGGCCTCCCATCGAGCAGCACTGTCACGGTACCGACTCGGGCCCCAGCAGGGAGTGGCCCCTTCAGCTCGTCGGGCGGGTTCGCGTGCCGCCGGATGCGCTGGCCATCGCGAATGGTGAGGACCGCGGCGCGGCGTGGAACCAGGCGGGCGCTGCCGTCGCGGTACTCGATGTCCGCCTGGGCGACCATCTTGCGCGGGTCGAGCACGCGCACGCGGTGGAATCGGGTGAGTCCCCAGCGCAGCAGCGCGAGCGTCTCGGAGTTGCGGGCAGTCTCGGTCGGCTCACCGAGGACCACGCTGATCACTCGCGTGCCGCCGGGGCCGTCCGCGGCGCCGACGAGTACGTTGCCGGCGTTCGCCGTGTAGCCCGTCTTCACGCCGCTCACCCACGGATACGCCGAGATGAGGTCGTTGCGATTTTGGACGACTCGCGGCCGCGCGCCCGATTCGAGCTCCGCCTCCGGCAGATCCACGATCCTTGCGAAGCGAGGGCGCCGCAGCAGCACTCGGGCGAGGCTGGCCAGGTCCCGTGCCGAGGAGTAGTTGCCGGCCTCGTCAAGCCCGATCGGGTTCGCGTAGCTCGTGTGCTCGAGCCCGAGGGCCGCAGCGCGGGCGTTCATCTCCTCGACGAACGCCTCGCGCGAACCCGAAACGCCCTCGGCGAGCGTCTCCGCCGCGTCGTTCGCGCTCTCGAGCAGCAGCGCCTCGATCAGGTCGTGCACGGTCATCCGCTCGCCCTCGCGCAGGTTTATGCGCGACTCCGCGGGCATCGCGTCGTAGGCCGGTGCGGTGAAGACGTCGCTCGGCTTCGCCTGCTCCAGGGCGAGCAGAGCGGTCATGAGCTTCGTGGTGCTCGCGATCGCGCGCTCGGCGTCAGGGTGCTTGGCAAACATCACGGTGCCGTCGCGGCCGTCGACCACGATGGCCGCCCTCGCTGCCGGAACGGCGGGAGGCTCCTCCGCCGCGCCGGCGGGGGCCGTGGCCGCCGCGCTGATCACGGCGGCGAGGGCGAGCGTGCGGCGCCCGAGCTTCACTCGCGCAGCTTGATCTTCTGGCCCGCGACCAGTCCCTGCGGGTCGAGCTCCGGATTCAGCTCCTGAAGTCGCTCGACCGTGGTCCCGGTCTCTGCGGCGATGCCGCTCAGCGTATCGTTGGCCTTGATCGTGTAGGTGGCGCGGCGGCGTTGCTTGCGTCCGGCGGTGGTGGTTCGCTCCGTGGCGGTCGGGAGGTCGCTGGTGCGAGCGGTCGTGTCCCCGCTGTCGTCGCCCACCACGCCCGATCCGAGCACGATGGCCGCGACGACAACCGCGAAGGCAATCAGTGCCAGAGGCGCCAGGAGGCGAGCGAAGCGTGGTCTTCCGTGATCGTGCATCTGGTGCCGTAACCCCTCACGCGGCACAGGTCAGAATAGGCGGGAAAGCGGCTTGCCGGAGCCGGTTGGGCGGATCCGCCCGCGCGTGACGGTACGCCGGCGGCCCCTCTAGAGGTCCCAAGCGGCCGCCCGCAGCTCCTCGGCCGCCTCGGCGGCTGCGGCGGCCGGCTCGCCGCCACGCTCGACGTGGGCGTTCACGATCGAGCGCGAGGCGGTGACGAGACCTGCCGCGGGATGTGGGCCGAAGGCCGGCCCAAGGTCGGCGACCCTGCCGCCCTGCGCCCCCACGCCGGGCAGCAGGAAAACGGCGTGCGGCATCAGCTCGCGAAGCCGGACGAGGTGCTCGGGCCGCGTGGCACCAGTGACCGCGCCCACGGCCGAGAGCCCGCAGTCGCCAAGCCGTTCGGATCCCAACTCCTCCACGAGCCGCGCCAAACGCTCGTGCAGCGGCGGATCGCCCTCGTCCTGGATCTCCGCCGCACCGGGGTTCGAGGTGCGGACGAGGACGAAGCAGCCCGCGCACGCCTCGGCCGCGGCGTCGATGAGTGGCTGGAGCGCGTCACGCCCCAGGAGCGGGTTCACGGTGAAGGCGTCGGCTCCGAGGCCCTGGACAGCGCCGAACGGGCCGGGCGTCTCGCCCACCAGAGCCTGGGCGTAGGCCCGCGCGGTAACCGGGACGTCGCCGCGCTTGCCGTCGGCCAGCACGAGCAGCCCGTGGTCACGCGCGATCGCCGCCACCTTCTCGAGCGCCTCCCATCCGGGAGCGCCCAGCCGCTCAAAGCAAGCGAGCTGCGGCTTGACCGCCACACATGCCGGCCCGGCCGCGACGATCGCGGCGCGGCAGTGCTCTGTGACGGCCTCGGCCGTGAGAGCGCGCGCGAGGCGCGCGGCGCCGGGGTCTCCCCCGACCCGCTCCACGGCCTGTGGCCATAGAGCTGACGGGTCGGGGTCAAGCCCGAGCACGACACGACTGCGACGCTCGTCAACGAGCGCCGCGAGCCGGTCGGCGAAATGCGGCGTCGAGCCCCCGGCAGTCAAGGACTCACCCGCCGGCGACGCTGTCTCTAGCCGCCGCCCTTGACTGCGCTCTTGAGCGAGGAGCCCGCGCTGAAGCGGGGTACCCTGCTCGCGGCGATCTGGATCTTCTCGCCGGTCTGCGGGTTCACGCCCTGCCGGGCGCTGCGATCTGCCACGGAAAACTTCCCGAAACCGGTGAAGTTGATGTCTCCACCACGGGAGAGCACTTCCTGAATGGACTCCAGAACGGCGTCCACGGCCTTGGCCGCCTCGCCCTTCCCAAGTCCGCTGTTCTCCGCGACGCGATCGACAAACTCGTTCTTCGTCACGACTTTTCCTCCTTGCCGGGGGCAACTGACCGGGCGCAACGTAACAATGCACCCGGACGAAAGCAGCCCGAATTCCGCTCCTGGAGCGGAAAGAGCCGCTTCTTCCGAGCCTTTCCGGCACTCAGGAGCCCGAAACGGCCATTTCCCCGACAAGTATCGGAGGGGCCTTGACGCTGCCGCCGAAGGGCACCCAGCGCAGCTCGGAGCCCACGGAGCGCACCGCCTTCAGCATCGCAACGAGGTCGCTGGCGATGGTCAGCTCGCGCACGGGGCTGCCCAGTTCGCCGCCCTCGATGAGCCTTCCCGACGCCCCCACTGAGAAAGTCCCCGACACGGGGTTCACACCGGAGTGAAGACCGGCGACGTCCGTCACATAGAGACCGTCAGCCGCTAAACCAGCGAGGCCGGCGAGATCCTCGTCGCCCGGCTCGATCACCAGATTGGTGGTGCCCACCGACGGCGGCGAGCGGTACGAGCTGCGGCTGGCGTTGCCGGTGCTTCGGCGTCCGGCCTTGCGTGCGGTGCGCGAGTCGTAGAGGAAGCCCAGCAGGCGGCCGTGCTCGATCAGGCCGGTGCGGCGCGTGCTCACGCCCTCGCCGTCGAAGGGAGCGGTGGCGGGCCCGTCGCCGTCGGTGCCGTCGTCCGCGAGGCGCACCGCGGGGGCGGCCACCTCCTCGCCCACGCGTCCCGCGAACAGCGAGCGGCCGCGCTGGACAGCGTCGGCGGAAAGCATCGAGCCGATGAAGCCGATGAACGAGGCGGCCACGAACGCGTCCAACACCACCGGGCAGCGGCGGCTGTCGGGCTGGCGCGCGCCCACGAGAGCGAGCGCCCTCTCCGCGGCCTCGGCGCCGATCGCCTCCGGATCGAGCACCGCGGGAGAGCGACCCATGCCCACGCCGAGCCCGGTCATCAGGTCGCCACCCTCGCCCGCGAAGGCGGACGCGTAGGACCATGCCTGCGTGGCCCTGTACGAGGCCGCGAACCCACGTGAGTTGGTGAGCGCGACCGAGCCGTCCGCGTCGGAGTACACGGCGTTCTCGACCTGGGTCACGCCCTCGCGCGCCCGGGCCGCACGCTCGACCTCGAGCGCGAGCTCGACGATCCGCTCGGTGGACCAGTCGGCCAAGTCGGGCGAGGCCAGGCCGTCCACGTCGGAGCTGCCCAGCTCGTCCGGGAGCCCCTCGAACTCGTCCTCGTCAGCCACCTCCGCCGCCTCGCGGGCCGCCCGCGCCACCTCCGCGACGCCGTCCTCGGAGAGATCGGTGCCGTACGCATAGCCCGAGCGGGTGCCCGCGAAGGCGCGCACGCCCACCCCGCGCCCGCCGGCGTCGCTGAGGCTCTCGACCTCAGCCGCATACACGCGCACGCGCCGGCTCGTCGATTCCTCGGCCCACGCTTCGGCATCGGTCGCGCCGGTCGACAGGGCCGCGTCGACCGCGCGTCCGGCCGCTTCCTCCAGGTTCACGCGGCCGTCCCGCCTACGGTCAGCTCGCGGATGCGAACGTGCGGCTGGCCGACGCCGGCGGGCACCGTCTGGCCGCCCTTGCCGCAGTAGCCGGTCGCGATATCGAGATCGTCGGCGATGCCGTCGATCGCCGCCAGGGCCTCGAGGCCGTTGCCCACCAGCGTCGCGCCGCGCACCGGAGCGGTGACCTTTCCGCCCTCGATCAGGTAGCCCTCGGACACGCCGAACACAAAGTCGCCGGTGGCCGGCTCCACCTGGCCGCCACCGAACGAGACCGCATAGAGACCGCGGTCCACGCCCGCGATCAGGTCGTCCGGGCTGGCCTCGCCGGGAGCGAAGAAGGTGTTCGTCATGCGCGGGATGGGCAGATGGCGGAAGGACTCGCGGCGCCCGTTGCCCGTGGAGTCCACGCCATCCTTGCGAGCGCGCAGCAGGTCGTAGAGGTAGGAGGTAAGGCGTCCGCCCTCGATCACGGTGGTCCGGCGGGTCGGCGTGCCCTCGTCGTCGATGCCCTCGCTGCCCCACGCGTTCCGGCGACTGCCGTCGTCGTAGGCCGTGACGAAGTCCTCCGCGAGCCGGTCCCCGAGCCGGCCCGCGTACACGCTCGCGTCCTTCTGGACGGCGTCCGCCTCGAGGCCATGGCCCACCGCCTCGTGCAGCAGCACGCCGCCGAAGCCGTTGCCCACGACCACCGGTAGGCGGCCCGTGGGCGCATCCACGGCATCGAGCAGTGTGAGCGCCCGGCGCGAAGCCTTGTCAGCCACGGCCTCGGGGTCGTCCTCGAGCAGCTCCCAGCCGGCGTGGCCGCCGCGCGTGTCGCTGCCGGTCTCCACCCGACCGTTGCGGCGTGCAACGACCTGGGCACTGAGGCGCACGCGCGTGCGGTCGTCAAGCGCTGCGCGCCCATCCGAGCTGAAGACCTCCACCTGGCGATGCGACTCGGCGTATGCGATGCGCGCCTGGGTCACCTCGGGCCCGGCCGCACGCGCCCTCGCGTCGCAGGCGCGGAGGAGGTCCGCCTTGCGAGCGGCCTTCACGTCATCGGGGCGGGTGGCGACTGGGTGCCGGGTCGCAGCCTCCGTGGTGCTCAGCGCGGCCGGGTGGCGCGCATCGCCGCGCACCGCCTCGGACACCGACCCCGCCACGCGCAGCAGGTCCGCCTCGGCCAGGCCGTCCACGTAGCCGTAGTAGGTCGAGTCTCGCTCCACGACCCGGACGCACGCGCCGCGCTCGCGGCCACCCTGCGGGCGCTCGACGCGTTCGTCGTCGAGGGACAGCGCGAAGCCACGCCGTGCCTCGGCGTAGAGCTCGGCCATGTCCCCGCCGCGTTTCAGCGCTTGATCGAGGACGCGGGCCGCCAGCTCGGGATCGACCAGCTTCAACTCTCGGGCTCCTGCATGCCGGCCACCATCTGTTCGGCGAGCTCCATGATGCGCTCGTGGCCGCGCGCCTCCGGCTGAACCAGTCGCGCGTAGCCGGCGGGGTCGTACACGAGCACGCGCGGCTCGCGCTCTCGCTGCATGCGCCGCATGGTTGCCGCCACCCCCTCCGCGAGCCCGGCCGCGCGCGAGATCGGTCCCCTGCGCTTCTCCTTCACTCGCCCAGCTCCGGCATCGGAAGCTCCTCCGCGGCGAACTCCTCGGTCGGCGGCCCCGCGGTCCCCTCGTCTGCGGCGCGGGAGCGCCGGATCGGCGGGCCGCCCTCGAGCTCGCTCAGCACCGCCCTGAGGTCGTAGAGCATCAGCGACGAGAGCGCGCCGCGCTTCGCCACCGCGGCGAGCGTCCAGCGCGGCGTGCGCGACGCGAACACCGCGCCACCGGGCACCTGCACCTCCACCTGCTGAGGCGGCTCGGTGTCCCAGTCCCGCGTGGCGCGATCGACCTCCTCAAACAGCTGGCGAGCGAGCTCGCCGATCGCACGCGCGTGCTCGCTCCCGTCCCCGCCGGCGCCCGCAAGCGAGCCGGCGGCATCGAGCAGAACGGCCGTCCGAACGTCGGTCGACAGCTCGCAGAGACTCTCCGCAGCGCGCCCTGGGGTGAGCGTGTCGGCCATCGCCGTCAGAATAGACACGTGCCCCTCGCGCGAATCTCCTGGCTGGCCACCGTCGGCATCTGCCTGATTGCCGCCCTCCTCCTCCTGCTAAGCGGCTACTTCGGCTACGCGGGCGTGCTGCTGGCAGTCGGCGCCGCGGCCGCCGTGAACCTGTTGTGAGGCGGCGGCTGCGCGCCGCGCGTCGCCCGGCGCTTGCCCACTATGACGCCTCGGCCCCCAGCGGCTCGGTGTGCACGATCACGTCGGCGAGTCCCGGGCAGCGCTCGCGCACCGCCTCCTCGATCGCGCCCGCGTGACGATGGGCCGAAGGCAGCGGCTGATCGCCCGGGAGCGTCACCGTCACGAGCGCCACGCGGCCCTGCTCGCCGTCGCGGAAGCTCACCGCGAGCGGCGATGAGCCGGTGACGCGGCGCACCGCCGACTCGATGGCGTCGCGCTCGATCGCCGTCTCCTCGGTGTCGGGAGCGCTCGCCCAGTCGGTGCGTGCGAGGGGCTCAATGTGCGTGTGCACGTAGCGCACCTCCGGCACCTCCTCGCAGACTCGCTGCTCGAGGCGCTCGACCGCGTTGTGGGCCTGCTCGAGCGATAGGTCCCGCGGCAGCTTCACGTGCAGCGACAGCTCGTAGCCGTCCGGAAGCCGCATCACCCGTACGTTGTGGACCTCGCGCACCTCGGGGATCGCGCCGGCGGCTGCGGTGGCGCGCTCGCGCACGTCGCCCTCGGCGTCTGAGGGCTCCACGTGCACGACCACGTCGGCGCCGCCCAGCGCGCGCTCCACCCGCTCCTCGATCTCGTCGGCGATTGCGTGCGCCTGGCTGAGCCCGGCGTCAAGCGGCACGCCGACCACGATGTCGACGAAGTGGCGGCCGGCCGCGTGGCGAACGCGCACGCGCCGCAGCTCCACCTGCTCGTCGAGCCCCGCAAGGGCCTCGCTGATGCGCTCGTCAGCGTCGACGGCGCTGCGGTCCATCAGCACGTCCACCGACTGGTTGGCGAGCCGGACCGCGGCCACGATGACGAGCACCGCGACGAACAGCGCGGCGCCGGAGTCCGCCCAGCGCTCGCCGGCCGATACCAGCACGAGGCCGACGAGGACGGCGAGCGACCCCGCAAGGTCGGACGCGAAGTGCAGCGCGTTCGCCGCCAGGGCCGGCGAGTGGTAGCGCCGCGACGCGCGGTAGCTGATGGTGGCGCGCGACGCGTCCACGGCGATCACGATGGCTAGCACGGTGAACGCCCACCAGGTCACATCGATGTCGTGGCCGCCACCGTCGGTCAGCCGCCGAGCCGACACGAACGCGATGAACAGCGACACCAGCATGAGGAACGCGCTCTCCCCGAGCGCGGCGAGATGCTCGGCCTTGCCGTGCCCGTACTGGTGCTCGCGATCCGGCGGCCGCAGCGCCACCTGCACGGCGAAAAGGGTGAGCAGCGCCGCCACCAGGTCCGTGCCGGAGTGGACCGCCTCGGCGACGAACGCAAGCGACCCCGTGACCAGACCCGTGACCAGCTTCACCGCGACCAGGAAGATCGCCGCACCCACACTCATCAGCGCGGTGCGGCGGCGGGCGCGGGCGTCGGCCAGCTCGCCGGCCTCTCTCTCGGCGACGGCGTTCATCGCTTGCCGCCCCGGCCGCGGCGCTCGCCCATTCCACCAAGGAGCGAGCGAAGGGGACTTGCGGGGCGCGCGGCCTCCTCCGCCTTCAGCAGCCGCAGCACGAGCGCGCGTGCCGCTCGGCCGCGATGGCTGATCGCGTCCTTTTCCAAAGGCGTCAGCTCGGCCATGGTCCGGTCGTCACCGGGGTAGTCGTCCGGCACAAATGCGGGGTCGTAGCCGAAGCCGCCTTTGCCGCGCCGCTCGGGCGCCAGCGTTCCCTCGCAGCGTCCGTGCACGATCTCCTCACGACCGCCGGGTTCCACGTAGGCCAGCGCGCACACGTAGGCCGCTCGGCGATCGCCATCGGCCGGGACCTCGCTGAGCAGCTTCGCCAAGTTCTCCTCATCGCTGGCGCCCTCCCCCGCGTAACGGGCGGACCATACCCCCGGCGCGCCGCGGAGCGCGGCGGCCTCGATGCCGGAGTCGTCCGCCACCGCCGCCCGTCCCGTGGCGATCGCCGCCGCGCGGGCCTTGCCGAGCGCATTGTCGGCGAACGTCGTGCCGGTCTCGGGCGGTAGCGTCACGTCGTCGGGCAGCGGATCGAGCTCGAACGGGCGCATGAGCTCCGAGAGCTCGCGCAGCTTGTGGTCGTTGCGGGTGGCGAGGACGAGCCGCACGGCTCAGCCGGCCGCTGCCGCCGCCACGGCCTGCTCCTGTGCAGCGCGTAGCTCCGCGATGCCGTCGGCCGCCAGGGCGAGCAGCTCGTCGAGCGACGCGCGCGAGAGCGGCGTGCGCTCCGCGGTGGCCTGCACCTCGACGAGGCCGCCGTCGCCGGTCATCACCACGTTGGCGTCAACCTCAGCCGTGGAGTCCTCCGAATAGTCGAGGTCGAGGAGCGCGCGGCCGTCGACCATGCCAGCGGACACCGCGGCGACCGAATGCGTGAGCGGGATCGTGGCGAGCTTGCCCTCCGCCATCACCCGGCGCAGTGCCAACTCGAGCGCCACGTAGCCGCCGGTGATCGACAGGCAGCGCGTGCCGCCGTCGGCCTCGAGCACGTCGCAGTCCACCCAGACCGTGCGCTCGCCGAGCGCCTCGAAGTCGACGATCCCGCGCAGCGAGCGGCCGATCAGGCGCTGTATCTCGACCGTGCGCCCGTCGGGACGCCCCTTCGAAACGTCGCGCTGCTTGCGCTCGCCGGTCGACGCGGGCAGCATCGAGTACTCGGCGGTCACCCAGCCACGGCCCTTGCCCGCCATCCAGCGCGGCACGGATTCGTCCACGCTCGCCGTGCAGATCACGCGCGTGCCACCGGCCTCGATCAGCGCCGAGCCGGTGGCGCTGCGGACGAAGCCGGGCGTGATCACAACCTCACGAAGGTCGGCCGGTGAGCGCCCGTCGTTGCGAGGCCCGGTCACGCCGCACTCCTCTCGGCGAGGCCCACGTCCACGTGCTCCACCGCATCGATCGGGAGCTGCAGGAACCGAGTTCCGAGTCGGCGGAACTCCTCGGGATCGCCAGTGGCGAGGAAGTGGTAGCTGCCGCGGCGATCGTCGTCGTTGGCGACCTTGGCATCGCACAGCCGCGCCTCCACCTCCGCTGCGATGGCCTCGCCCGAGCTGACGATGGACACACCCCGGCCGAGCGCACGCTGAAGCACGGGCCGCACCAGCGGGTAGTGGGTGCAGCCCAGGATCACCGTGTCGGCGCCCGCCCGCCTCAGCGGGCGGCACAGGCCCTCCACGCAGCTCACCACGCGCGCGTCCACCTCGCCGCCCTCCTGGATCAGCGGCGCAAGCTCGGCGGACGCGACGGCGTGCAGCTCCGCTTTGGGCGCCGCCTCGGCGAGCGCACGGGCGTAGGCGCCGCTCGCCACCGTGGCCGGCGTGGCAATCAGGCCAACGCGCCCGTTGACCGTGGCCGCGGCGGCCAGTCGCGACTCGGGAGTGACCACGCCCACGACGGGCACTGCGTCATCGAGCTCCTCACGCAGGGCGGGTAGCGCGGCCGCAGTGGCCGAGTTGCAGGCCACCACCAGCAGCTTCACGCCGCGCTCGAGCAGGATGCCCGCGAGCTCGCGCGCGAAGCCGAGCAGCTCCTGCGCGCTGCGGTCGCCATACGGGAAGCGAGCCGTGTCGCCGAGGTAGAGAAAGTCCTCGTGCGGAAGCGACACGAGGCACTCGTGCAGCACGGTTAATCCGCCGACTCCGGAGTCGAAGACGGCGACGGGAAGCGAACGATCGGGCGCCGCCATGGGCGCCTATGGTGTCACGCGCGGCGGCAGCGGCCTCCGCCACGGGGGCTCGTCACGAAACGTCCCACTGTGGGACGTTACGTGCGGCAGCGCCGTCAAGGCTCAGAACTGCACCTTGCGTACCGCCTCCTTGATCTTGCCGATGATGATGTCGCCGAGCTCCTTGCCCTCGTCTGTCTTGAAGCCCTTCATGGCGGCCACCACGCCGGCCATGACGAGCGCGACCAGCAGGATCAGCGCGACGTACTCCACGGTTCCCTGGCCGCGCGAGTCCGAGATAAGGCCGCGCGAGCCAGTCATGAGTGCGGCGTGACAGCGTCCGAAGAAGCGGTGCATGTGGGTCCTCCCCCTTTGAGTGCGGCAGTTGGGAGAGATGCTCCGGAGCGACGGCGCACCGCTCCAGACGCGAGTGTGAAAAGAGGCTGACGGGCTGCCCTGACATCATCAGCGGCGTGTGCGGGATCGGAGCAATCCTCGATCCGGCCGGCACGTCGGGCCAGCACGCGGCGGAGCGGATGGTCGAGGCGCTGCGCCACCGCGGTCCGGATGGCGATGCGCTGAGGCGCATCGGCCCGCTCGCGCTGGCTCACACCCGGCTGGCCATCATCGACGTCACCGGCGGCGACCAGCCGCTCGACTCCGAGGACGGCCGCGTGACCGCGATCGTCAACGGGGAGATCTACAATCACCGCGAGCTGCGCAAGGGTCTGGAGGCGCGCGGGCACCGCTGGGCGACCAACTCGGACAGCGAGGTCATCGTGCACGCGTACGAGGAGCACGGCGTCGACTGCGTCCGGCACCTGAACGGCATCTTCGCGTTCGCCCTCTGGGACGAGCGGGAGAAGCGCCTCGTGGCCGCCCGCGACGCCTTCGGCGTGAAGCCCCTGTACTGGTGGAGCGACGGGCGGCGCGTGGCGCTCGCGTCCGAGATCGGCGCGCTGCTCGCGGCCGGGCTCGTGGAGCCGCGTGTCGACCGGACCGCGCTCGACCACTATCTCGCCTGCCGCTTCGTGCCCTCGCCACGGACGCTGTTCGAGGGCGTGAAGAAGCTCCCGCCGGCGTCGCTGCTCGTCACCCAGGAGGACGGAAGTCCGCGCCTGACGAGTTGGCGCGAGGCGCCCGCCGAACCGGTGACCACGCCCGATGACGACGAGCTCGCGGCCCAGCTCGCCGAGCGCTTCACCGACGCGGTCGAGCGCCAGATGATGTCCGACGTCCCATACGGGGCCTTCCTATCCGGCGGCGTCGACAGCGCCGGCGTGGTGGCCGCAATGAAGCTGCGCGCCGACGCACCGCCGACGACCTTCGCGATTGGGTTCCCAGGACACGGCGACGTCGTCGACGAACGGGGGCTCGCGGCAGAGTCGGCCCGCATCATCGGCACCGAGCACCACGACACCGCGATGCGCGAGGCGGACTTCCTCACCGAACTGGCGCGGACGATGCCGCGTCTCGAGGAGCCCTGCGGCATTCCCAGCGCCCCGGCCCTTCTCCAGCTCTCCCGTTTCGCGGCGGAACACGTGAAGGTGGTGCTCGCGGGACAGGGTGCGGACGAGCCGCACGGCGGCTACGGGCGCCACCAGGCCGCCGCTCTGCTGCGCCCGCTGCGCTTTGTGCCCACGGCGGCCGCCTCGCCCGCCGCCCGGCTCGCGCGAGCGCTCCCGCGCGCGGCAAGCGCGCGCCGCCTCGCGCACGTGCTCGGTGGCCGGGGAGACGAGGAGCGGCTGCTCCGCCTGGTGGAGATCACGGACGCCGAGGCGCGCACCGCGCTCGTGGGTGGGGCGGCGGGGCAGCTCGGCGAGGCCGAGCACGAGCGCCTCAACACCGCCC
>Ga0126307_10001655_pt1 | contig 14764 bp, 12 predicted proteins | sample Plot28_FD_89955 | JGI IMG/M metagenome (GOLD analysis project Ga0126307, IMG submission 89955) | Serpentine soil microbial communities from UC McLaughlin Reserve, CA, USA - Plot28 | ecosystem: Environmental > Terrestrial > Soil > Grasslands | place: USA: UC McLaughlin Reserve, Lake County... | reverse complement strand
CGGCGACGTCGCCAAGGCCATCGCCTGCGGCGCCGACGCGGTGATGATCGGTTCCCCGCTCGCTGCGGCCTACGAAGCGCCCGGCCGTGGCTACCACTGGGGCATGGCGACGTTCCACCCCACACTTCCTCGTGGAGCACGGGTGAAGGCGTCGAACCGGGCCACCCTGGCCGAGATCCTCACCGGCCCCGCGCACGAGAACGACGGCACCCTCAACCTCTTCGGTGCCCTGCGCACCTCGATGGCCACCACCGGCTACGAGACGCTCAAGGAATTCCAGAAGGCCGAGGTCATGGTGGCGCCGTCGCTGCAGACCGAGGGCAAGGCGCTCCAACGCGCCCAGGGCATCGGCATGGGCCGATAGCCAGCAGATCCAAGGAGCGAACTTCGCATGGACATCGCCACGCTTTCCGCCACCGCGCAGGCGCTCGTCGCGCCGGGGAAGGGCATCCTCGCCGCCGACGAGAGCGGCGGGACGATCAAGAAGCGCTTCGACTCGATCTCGGTCGAGTCCAGCGAGAACAACCGGCGTGATTACCGCGAGATGCTGTTCACCGCGAAGAACATCGGCGACTACATCAGCGGGGTCATCCTGTTCGACGAGACCATCCGCCAGGACGCGGCCGACGGCACGCCGTTGGTGAAGCTCCTCGAAGGTCAGGGCATCATCCCCGGCATCAAGGTGGACCAAGGCGCCAAGCCGCTCGCGGGCGCCGAGGGTGAAACCGTCACGGAGGGCCTCGACGGCCTGCGCGAGCGCCTCGCGGAGTACCGCTCGCTGGGCGCGCGCTTCGCCAAGTGGCGCGCGACGTACACCATCACCGACCGCCTGCCGAGCGCGTACTGCATCGACGCGAACGCGCACGCGCTCGCGCGCTACGCCGCGCTGTGCCAGGAAGCCGGCATCGTCCCGATCGTCGAGCCCGAGGTCCTCATGGACGGCGACCACACGATCGAGCGTTCGTTCGAGGTCACCTCGGCGGTGCTCGACGCGCTCTACGAGGCGCTGTTCCTCCAGCGGGTCCGCCTCGAGGGCACGCTGCTGAAGCCCAACATGGTGATGTCGGGCTATTCGTGCCCCCGGCAGGCGTCGGTGGAAGAGGTGGCCGAGGCGACGGTGCGCTGCTTCTGCGCGACGGTCCCCGCGGCGGTGCCCGGCATCGTCTTCCTCTCCGGCGGCCAGTCCGACGAGCTCGCCACCGCGCATCTCAACGCCATGAACAAGCTCGGGAACCTCCCGTGGGAGCTCAGCTTCTCGTACGGGCGAGCCCTGCAGGCGCCAGCGCTCAAGGCGTGGAAGGGCGAGACCGCCAACGTTGACGCGGGTCGCAACGCGTTCCTCCACCGGGCCAAGCTCAACAGCGCGGCTCGCTCAGGGTCGTACACGGCCGACATGGAGAAAGCCGCCAGTTGACCCAGAGTTGAAGCTGAGCTGGCGAAGTTCTCGGCGTGGTCACAGGGTCGCCGAGCTAGTGTGACCGGACCCGTATGCGACGCATCGACTCGACCCACAGCACCTGGTTGTTCGACACGGAGCGGATGCGCTTCTGCCGTCTCCCGCGCGGGGTCGACCCGCAGTCGATCACCCTCGACAGCGAGTGGCAGCCCTACTTCGGGCTCGAGATCGAAACCGCCGGCGCGTTCACGGTCGCGCTCAACGCCGACCACACGCGGCTGCTGCGGGCGTGGCGCGAGGAACCCGAGCCCACCAAGGAACTCGAGCTCCAGACCGACGCGTCGTCGGACTGAACTCGGTCCGACAGTTCCTCCGTCGGCGGCCCCGAACACGCGTACGATTCCGGGGTGATCACCTCCGACGCCATCCTCGCCGGGCTCAATCCCGTCCAGCGTGAAGCGGCGTCGGCGCCCGACGGTCCGATCGTGGTCATTGCCGGTGCCGGATCGGGCAAGACGCGCGTGCTCACGCACCGCATCGCGTTCCTGATCGCAGAGAAGCGCGCCTCGCCGTTCGGGCTGGCCGCGATCACGTTCACGAACAAGGCCGCGGGGGAGATGAAGGCGCGCGTCGGCGAGCTGGTCGGCCCGGTGGCGGAACGCATGTGGGTCTCGACGTTCCACTCCATGTGCTCGCGGATCCTGCGGCGCGAGGCACCGTTGCTCGGCTACCGATCGTCGTTCTCGATCTACGACCAGGCCGACGCGGTCCGCCTCGTCGACTACGTGCGCCGCGATCTCGACATGGATCCCAAGCGGTTCCCGCCGCGGCGGCTCCAGGGCGCCATCTCGGCGATGAAGAACGAGCTGGTGTCATGGGAACAGGCGGTCGACCGGGCGTTCACCCCGCCCGAGAAGCGCGTGGCCGACGTGTACCGCGAGTACCAGCGTCGATTGCTCGAGGCCTCTGCGCTCGACTTCGACGACCTGCTGGTGCAGACCGTGCACCTCTTCCGCGACCACGCCGACGCGAAGCAGCGGTGGAGCGGCCGCTTCCGCCACGTGCTCGTCGACGAGTTCCAGGACACCAACGTCGCGCAGTGGGAGTTGGTGCGGATGCTCACCGAGGAGCATCGCAACGTGATGGTGGTCGGCGACACGGATCAGTGTCTGCTTGCCGGGACGCGCATCACGATGGGCGACGGCTCCAAGCGCGCAATCGAAGACGTGCACGCTGGCGACCGCGTCATGTCGTGTTACGGCAGCGGCGATTTCCGTCCTGCCCAGGTACTGCGGACACATCGCGCGTTTGCCGAGCGCGGCATCGCCATCACCACCGCGTCGGGCCGTCGCATCGTGTCGACCGAGGACCACATCCACTTCGCGGGGTTCGTGGTGGGGCGCACGCCTCAGCTCCACATGACATACGTCATGTGGAAGAAGGGCATGGGCTTCCGGGTCGGCACCACGCGCACCTACCCGCGAGACAGGGACACGGTGTTCGGTCCCCTGCGACGGTGTACGCAGGAGCATGCGGATGCGATGTGGATCCTCGCTGTCCATGACACCGAAGCGGAGAGCCGCTTCGCCGAAGCATCTGTGGCCGCACGGTACGGACTGCCGACGCTGCCCTTCGTCGCCCGGCGCGGCCCGCAGACCGGCCCCGGCAGCCTGGTCGGAAATCAGGGCCTCATCGACCGACTGTTCGCCGAACTCGACACCGACAAGCGCGGTCTCGAAGTCCTAGCGGACCACGGGCTGCAGTTCGAGCATCCGCACCATCGCGCTGCTTCCAATGCGAATCCCGTGCGCGGAATCCCGCGACGCCGATTGTCCGTGGTGCTGTGCGGCGATCGACGTGGCGCCACGCCGATGCACCGGATCTCGCTGTTCGGGTACGACGACCACGGGCGTAGTGCGCTCGAGTCGATTGGGCTCAGCGTGCGCCCGGCGCGAAAGGGCAGTCGCGGTTGGCGGTTCGAGACGTGCAATGCCGACATGGGCGTCATCGACGAGACCGTGAGGCGCATCTCGTCGGTGCTCGACGTCTCCGTGCGTCCGGTCGCGCGGATCGCTGCCAACGACGACCGTGCACTCACCAACTCGCTGCCGTTCCTCCCTGCGTCCTCCGTACGACGCGGCATGGTGATGGTGGATGAGCAGGGGTGTTTCGATGTCGTGACCGACGTGGAGTCGCTCGATCTCGAACTGCCTGTCTACGACATCGACGTCGAGTGCACGCACAACTTCATCGCCGAAGGTCTGGTCACGCACAACTCGATCTACAAATTCCGTGGGGCTGATTTTCGGAACCTGACGAAGTTCGAGGAGGTCTTCCCGGAGGCCTCGATCATCCTCATGGAGCAGAACTACCGGTCGACGCAGCGCATCCTCGACGCGGCCAACGCGGTGATCGCCAACAACGCGGCGCGCCGTCCCAAGCATCTCTGGACCGAGCAGATCGGCGGCGAGCTGATCACCCGCTACCACGCGGAGGACGAGCACGACGAGGCTGCGTTCGTGGTGCACGAGATCGGGCGCCTGGTCGACACCGAGCACCATCGCTTCGGTGACGTCGCGGTCTTCTACCGCACCAACGCGCAGAGCCGCGTCATCGAAGAGTCACTCGTGCGCGCCGGCGTGCCGTACCGCGTCGTCGGCGGCGTGAAGTTCTACGACCGGCGCGAGGTGAAGGACGTCCTCGCCTACCTGCGCGCGCTGGTGAACCCCGACGACGAAGTGAGCTGGCGACGCGTCGTCAACACTCCGAAGCGCGGCGTCGGCGACACGTCGGTCAACAAGGTGGCCGCACACGCGCAGGGCGCCGGCATCACGTTCCGCGCCGCGCTCGCGCGCGCCGATGTCGCGGGCGTGAGCGGGAAGGCGCTCGGCGGCATCCGTGACCTGCTCGAGCTGATGGCCGGCTTCGAAGCCGTCGCCACTGGAGGCATCGGGCCGACCGTCGAAGCGATCCTCGAGCAGACCGGTTACCTCGCCGAGCTCGAGGCCGAGCGGTCGATCGACGCGCGCGGGCGCATCGAGAACCTGCAGGAGCTCGTGGGCGTCTGCCACGAGTTCGACCAGGCGCTCGACGCCGGTGACGTGTCCGGTCTCCCCGGCATCGCCGGGGTGGGAACCGCCGACAACACCGCGGGCGACATCACCATCCCCGACGGTCTCCCCCGGATTCAGGCATTCCTCGAGGCGATCTCGCTGGTGACCGACATGGACACCGACACCGCTGACGGCGAGGGCGGAGGCGGAGGCGACCACAGCGCGGTGACGCTGATGACGCTGCACACGGCCAAGGGACTCGAGTTCCCCATCGTCTTCCTCACCGGCATGGAGGACGGCGTGTTCCCCCACACGCGCAGCCTCGGGGACCCCGACGAGCTCGAGGAGGAACGACGCCTCTGCTACGTCGGCATCACTCGTGCCCGCGAGCGCCTCTACCTGTGCCACGCGTGGAGCCGCATGCTCTTCGGCGCCACCGACTACTACCCACCGAGCCGGTTCCTGTCCGAGATCCCCGAGGAGCTCGTGCAGGTGTTGGGGGCGGCTGCCGAGCGCGGCCGCACGTACGGAGGGAGTGGCAGTCGTCGGCGCGATCCCGCCGAGCACCGCCGCGCGGTCGCAGAGGCCGCGATGCGGCCGTCACCGATGGCGTCGTCCGCGCCCAGTGGGCCGACGGGCGCGCGCGGCGCCGAGGGGATCGGGCTGCGGGTGGGTGACGACGTGAGCCACGACAAGTTCGGTGAGGGCGTGATCCTCGAGCTCGTGGGCGAGGGCGACAAGACCGAGGCGGTCGTGCACTTCCGGGACGTGGGCGAGAAGCGACTGCTCCTGGCCTGGGCGCCGCTGGCGAAGGTGTAGGAGGAAGGTGTAGGAGCTGGTCTAGCTCGCCGCGGGCGCCGGCGCCGGCGCTGGCGCGGGCGCGGGCTCGCGGCGACGCAGGTCGATGAGCAGCTCGCCCTTCTCGTCGCCGATCTGTCCGACCTCCGTCTGGTAGCGCGCGAGGTCGGCGCTCCTGACCTTGTCGTCGTGGCAGTCGACGAACGAGTCGATCGAGCCGCGCCAGCGGACCCGGCAGTCCTTCGTGCCGGGCACGATGTCGGACAGCGCCACCACCTCGCCGTCTTCGATGGCGAGGAGGATGTTGCGGTTGCCACCGAAGGGGTCGGGCACGAAGTACGGCCCACCGGACTTCAGGTCCTTGTGGATCGAGACGGCGACGCCGGCGTCGAACGCCACGTACTTGGTCGGGCTCCCGGCGCGGCTGCTCGCGAACAGCAGCACCGCGGCGAAGAGGAGGCCGGCGGCGATCACACCTCCGGCGGCGAGCAGAAGGAGCTTGGCGTCGGAACGCGCGAGGGCCACGGCCCATTGGTGTACCACTCGAAGAACCCAGAAATTCAGCGATGATCCACGGTTTGTGTGGGACGGCCGAATCGACCACGATTCCCCCCCGTGGATCTCTTCGAATACCAAGGCAAGCAACTGTTCGCGCGCTACGGCATCCCCGTATCCGACGGCGCGCCCGTCACCACGGTGCCCGAGGCGGTGGAGGTGGCCGACCGCATCGGCTACCCCGTCGTGGTGAAGGCCCAGGTCCAGGTGGGCGGCCGCGGCAAGGCCGGCGGCATCAAGCTCGCCGCCAATTCCGAGGAGGCGCGCACCCACGCCGAGAACATCCTCGGCATGGACATCAAGGGCCACGAGGTGAAGGTCGTCTGGATCGAGACCGCGAGCGACATCGCCGAGGAGTACTACGCCTCCTTCACGCTCGACCGTGCGGCCAAGCTCCACCTCGGCATGCTCTCGGCGCAGGGTGGGGTGGAGATCGAGCAGGTGGCAGAGGAGAACCCCGACGCCATCGCCAAGATCCACGTCAACCCCGTCGACGGGCTCACCGAGGCGCAGTGCCGCGAGTGGGTGGCGGCGGCCGAGCTCAACCCCGCGGCCACCGAGGGCGCGGTCGACATCCTCATGAAGCTGTACCAGGCCTACGTCGACGGCGACGCCGATCTCGTGGAGATCAACCCCTTGATCCTCACGCCCGACGGACGCGTGCACGCGCTCGACGCCAAGGTCACGCTCGACGACAACGCGATCTTCCGTCACCCGGACTACACCGACTACGACGCCACCCAGGTGCGCGACGCCCGTGAGGCCTTCGCCCACGAACAGGGTCTGCAGTACGTGGGGCTCGACGGCTCGGTCGGTGTGATCGCCAACGGTGCGGGCCTGGCGATGAGCACCGTCGACATCGTGAACCAGGTCGGGGGCAGCCCGGCGAACTTCCTCGACATCGGGGGCGGTGCCAACGCCGACGTGATGGCCGGCGCGCTGAGTGTGATCATCAGCGACACCAACGTGCGCTCGATCTTCATCAACATCTTCGGGGGCATCACCAAGGGCGAGGAGGTCGCCAACGGCATCGTGCAGGCGCTCGAGCGCGTGCAGATCGACCCGCCGATCGTCATCCGTCTCGACGGCACCAATGCCGACGAGGGTCGCAAGATCCTCGAACCGCACCTGTCCGACCAGCTGCAGATGCAGCCGACCATGATCGATGCGGCGAAGAAGGCCGTCGAGCTTGCAGGAGCCCAGCCGCTGCAAGCAGAGGGAGCATGACGTGAGCATCTTCGTCGACGAGACGACCAAGGTCGTCTACCAGGGACTGACCGGAGGCCAGGGCAGCTTCTACGGCAAGTTGAACCGTGCCTACGGCACGCAGGTCGTCGCCGGGACCAGCCCCAAGAAGGCGGGTACCGACGTCGACGGCATCCCGGTGTTCGCCAACGTCGGCGACGCCGTCGCCGCGACCGACGCCACCGCATCGTGCATCTTCATCCCCGCGCCGGGCGTGAAGTCGGCGGTCATGGAGGCGGCCGAAGCCGGGATCGAGTTCGTCGTGTGCATCACCGAGGGTGTGCCCGCGCAGGACGAGGCGTGGTTCTTCAACAAGCTGCGGCGCGACTTCCCGAACACGCGCCTGCTCGGTCCGAACTGCCCCGGGATCATCAGCCCCGGCAAGTGCAACATCGGCATCACCGCCGGGCACATCGCCAAGGAAGGCGGACCGGTCGGCATCGTGAGCCGCTCGGGCACGCTCACCTACCAGGCGCTCTACGAGCTGCAGCAGAAGGGTATCGGCGTCACCACGTGCGTCGGCATCGGCGGTGACCCGGTACCGGGCACCAGCTTCATCGACTGCCTCCGCGCGTTCGAAGCCGACCCCGAGACCAAGGCCGTGATGATGATCGGCGAGATCGGCGGTTCGGCCGAGGAAGAGGCGGCCGAGTTCATCAAGAGCTCGATGTCGAAGCCGGTGTCGTCGTACATCGCGGGTGTGACCGCGCCTCCCGGCAAGAAGATGGGCCACGCCGGTGCCATCGTCTCCGGAGGCAAGGGCACGGCGGCGGCGAAGATGGAGGCGCTCCGTGACGCGGGCGTCGAGGTGGGCCTCAACCCCACCGAGGCAGGCGAGCTCATGGCCGCCATCGTCTCGAAGTTGTAGGCGTCGCCAAGCTCTCGACGCCTCGATTCATTGCCCACTGGCGCTCGCAGAGCGAGCACCACGGGACAATGAATCAGGCTGCGGCCGCGTCGGGAAGAGTTGCGGTGGTGCCCTCGCCTGAGGTGCCACCGGGCGGGGCGGTGGGCGGACGGGGATCGTTGCCGTCGTCGGGCTCGCCGAGCACCGGTGCCAGCCACCACGCGATCGATCCGAGCATGAGCGCGAAGCCGAAGGCGATGCCGCCGAGCGCGGCGCCGCTGTTCGGCGCGATGTCGCTGATGATCGCGATGCACCCACCGAACACGGCGATGACACCGATCCAGGTGGTGGCGCGTCGGCGGTCACCGTGGCCGCCGACGAGACCGACGGCCGCGCCTGCCACGATCGCGAGCACGCCGCCGAGCAACAGGCTCTCGTTGCCGCCGAGGACGATCGCGCCGGCGAGCGTCTCGATGGCGCCGACGGCGACGAACGGCGTGGCCGCGCCCGCGTACCCGCGGCGATCGAGCGCGGCGCCGGTGCCGAGGAACACGAGCCCGATGATCAACGCGGCGGTGGCGGTGCTGTCGTCGGTCCCGCTCCGGGTCGAGAAGGACGACGAGTCCGACGAGCTGGGCGAGTTCGACGAGTTCGACGAGTTCGACGAGTTCGACGAGCTCGACGACGAGCTGATCTGGTCCTGGAACGGGATGACGTTGGAGCTGTTCGAGTCACCGACCTCGAACGCCACCCAACTGGCGAGGAACACGAGCACGCCGGCGAGGAAGATCGCGCGCGCCTTCGTCCAGCCGAAGAAGTACAGCAAGAGGTAGCTCACCATCGAGAGCAGCAGCACGCCGCGGATCTCGCCCCGGCCCGCGCTCCCGCCTCCGAAGAAACCGAAGAACCACACCAGAGGCACCGCGAGCACGATGGCGGCGACGCAGGCCGATCGGATCGGTCCCGGTGCCCGCAGCCCCACGAACAACGCCACGGCGACGAGCAGCAGGTCGAACACCACGCCCGGAGTGGTGGGATCGTCACTCGTCGCCTCGACGACGAACGACACCACGCCCACGACCACGAACGCGCCTGCAGCGGCACCGAGCACGTGTGCGAACCCCGGACGCGGACGACGCTCGACGCGCCACCCCAACCGGGCCGCGAGCCCGGGCTTCATCGTCTCGGTCATGCCCCTCCTTCGACCGAAATGGATCGACCCCGCACGCAGGCGGGGTCGAGCCAGTGAACGTGTTGCGCCTGATCAGGCGGTGGGCGGCGGGGGCGGGGCGGACCCACCACCCGTGGCGCCGCCGAGGTTGCCCGGCAGGTCGCCCGTCTCCTTGGCGTTGATGAACGCGCCGGCCACCAGGCCGATCGACGCCAGCAGCCCGAGGAAGATCCCGATCTTGCGGTCCTTCGAGACACCCGAGCCCGAAAGCGAGAAGCCGTTCCAACTCGAGGGCCCCACGATGAGCTTGATGAGGATCAACAGGAAGACGAGGACCGCCACCCCGAGGAGGATGTGCGCCCATTTCAGGTTGCCGAGCTCGGGGACGTCAACGCCAGCGGCCTTCGCCACGACGAGCCCGGCCATTACGAGGCCGAGCAGCACTGCGATCAGCAACAGTGGGAAGCCCCAAGCGCTTTTTGAAGCGCTCACTGGACCTGCAGAAATCCCGAGCCAAGAAAAGAAAGAGAAGACGAAGAGCAGTAGCCCGCTGACCCCGATCACCTTCTCCCCGGTGTTGAGCCTGTTGATGTCCAAAGCCTTCTCACTTTCGCAGTGGTGTCCGTACCCTGCCCGGGCACATCGCCGCCTAGCCCATCATGGCTCGACCCACATTGCAAGGATCCTCCGGACCGACGGCCGACGTGGCGACTCGGCTACCTTCGCAGCCGTGGCCCGTCTCGCGGTGTTGGCGTCGGGGAGCGGCACGATCCTGCGCTCCATGCTCGAGCACGATCTGCCCATCGCGGTCCTGCTCGCCGACCGCCCGTGCGGCGCGCTCGCCATCGCCGAGGCGGCCGGCGTCCCCACCGAACTGGTGGAGCGCACCACCTTCGGCGCCGACTTCGACCGCGTGGCGTACACGCACGAGGTGCTCGATGCGCTGGGGCGCCACCAGGTCGACCTCATCGCCATGGCCGGCTTCGGCACCATCCTCGCGAAGCCGATCCACGACGCCTTCCCGGACCTCATCGTCAACACCCATCCCGCGCTGCTTCCCGCGTTCAAGGGGTGGCACGCGGTCGACGACGCGCTCGCCGCGGGGGTGAAGGTCACCGGCTGCACGGTGCACGTGGCGCGTCTCGAAGTCGACGAGGGTCCGATCCTGGCGCAGGAGGCGGTGCCCGTGCTGCCCGACGACACCGTCGAGACGCTCCATGAACGGATCAAGGAAGTCGAACGGCGGATCTATCCGGAAGTGCTGCGGAAGTTGGTGCAATGACGCGAACCACGACGCGAACGAAGATCAGCCGGGCGCTGCTCTCGGTGTACGACAAGACCGGCATCGTCGAGTTCGCGAAGGAGCTGCAGCAACGCGGCGTCGCGCTCGTGTCGTCCGGTGGTACCGCCAAGGTGATCGCCGACGCAGGCATCCCGGTGACCGCGGTCGACGACATCACCGGCGTCCCCCCGATCCTCGACCACCGGGTCGTCACGCTGCACCCGAAGATCCACGGCGGGATCCTCGCCGACCGCTCGAAGGCCACCCACGACGACGACATGGCCACCTACGGCATCGAGCCGTTCGACCTCGTCGTGTCGAACCTCTATCCGTTCGCCCAGGACCCGGGCATCGAGACGATCGACGTGGGCGGTCCCGCGATGGTTCGCGCCGCAGCGAAGAACCACGCATACGTCACCGTCGTCACCGACGCATCGCAGTACGCGCCGTTGCTCGAGGAGATGGATGGCAACGACAACACCGTCGGCGACGACACGCGTCGCGCCTTCGCGGTCGCCGCGTTCGCGAGCACTGCCGCGTTCGACGCGCAGATCGTGACGTGGCTCCAAGAAGATCAGCACGGCCCCGAGACCGTCCTGCCGAAGTACATCGACCTCGCGCTCGAGCGCACGGGTGAGGCGCTGCGCTACGGCGAGAACCCGCACCAGCACGGGGCGCGCTACCGCATCAGCGGCACGTCGAGCTGGTGGGACCACGTCGAGCAGCACGCCGGACTCGCGCTCAGCTACCTCAACCTCTACGACGCCGACGCGGCGTGGCGCATGGTGCACGACTTCGCCTCTCTGCAAGGAGGAGGGCAAGCGGCCGTCGCGATCGTCAAGCACGCCAACCCCTGTGGTGTCGCGCTCGACGGTGACCTCGCCAGCGCGTACCAGCGTGCGCTCGAATGCGACGAGCGTTCCGCGTTCGGCGGCATCGTCGCGCTGAACCGCGAGGTCGACGCCGCCACCGCGGAGCGCATGGTCGCCGGGCCCCAGGCCGACCTCATCATGGCGCCGAGCTGGGCCCCGGGAACGATCGAGTCGCTGATCGCCAAGCGCAAGAACACCCGTCTCCTCAGCGCGGGGCCGCCCGAGCCGCAGACCCTCGACTTCCGCCAGATCAGCGGCGGCTTCCTGGTGCAGGACGCCCATCACTTCGCCGCCACGCGCGACGACTGGCGCGTCGTCACCAAGCGGGCGCCCACCGACGACGAGTGGCGTGACGCCGAACTGGCGTGGCGCATCTGCGGACACGTGAAGTCGAACGCGATCGTGCTGGTGAAGGACGGCCAGGCCGTCGGCATCGGCGCCGGGCAGCAGAACCGGGTGGAGTCGGGCGAGATCGCGGCGAAGAAGGCCGACGGTCGGGCGAACGGCGGTGCCTGCGCGTCCGACGCGTTCTATCCCTTCCCGGACGGCATCGAAGCGGCCGCGGCCGCGGGTGTGGCGGTCATCGTGCAACCTGGTGGTGCGATGCGCGACGAACCCAACATCGAGCGCGCCGACGAGCTCGGCGTCGCCATGGTCTTCACGGGAGAAAGGCATTTCCTACATTGAGGTGTCTGCACTGATGGCTGCCAAGATGATGCCAGGAGGCCCGGTCGCCGACGCGGTGTTCGCCGATCTTGTGCCCCGCAGCGACAAGCTCATCGCCAACGGTCACACGCCCGGCCTGGGCACCATCCTCGTGGGCGACGACGGCGCCAGCGCGCGCTACGTCGGCATGAAGATGGAGAAGGCGCGCGAACTCGGATGGTCCGCACCGCACCAGCACCTGCCCGAGGACGCGACTCAGGCCGACGTCATCGCCGCGGTCCGCGCCTTCAACGACGATCCGCTGGTCGACGGCTTCCTCATCCAACACCCCACTCCACCGCAGATCGACTTCGATGCCGCGCTGCTGGAGATGGATCCCGACAAGGACGTCGACGGCATGCACCCGGTGAACATGGGTCGCCTCGCGCTCATGATGTCGGGGCCGGTGCCGGCGACCCCCGCCGGCATCGAGGCACTGCTCGCGTTCTACGAGATGCCGGTGGCCGGCCACGAGGTCTGCATCCTCGGGCGCGGCACCACGCTCGGTCGTCCGCTCGCGCTGCTCCTCTCGCAGAAGCGCGACACCGCCAACGCCGCGGTCACCGTGGTGCACACCGGCGTGCCCGACTGGCCGGAGTACACCCGCCGCGCCGGCATCGTCGTCGCCGCCGCAGGCGTGCCCGGCATCCTCCAGCCCGAACACATCACCCCGGGCGCCGTCGTGGTGGGCGGTGGCGTGCGCTACGAGGGCCGCAAGCTCCTCCCCGACGTCGACGAGGCGTGCGAGGAGGTCGCGGGTGCGATCACGCCGCGGGTCGGCGGGGTCGGTCCCACGACCATCGCCATGCTGTTCCGCAATGCGATCGAAGCCGCCGAGCGCAACGTGCAGCGTCGGGCCCAGAGCGGCCAACGATGAGCGAGGCCGCGTGAGCCTCCCGGCCCCGGCGGCCCGGACAGAGGCGTGCCCTCTCTGCGGCGCGCCGGTCGGGACCGACGACGCCCGTTGCCCTGACTGCAACATGACGCTCGCGGGCGTCGGTCGTCGTCCGCCGGCCTTCGATCGCCGCTCGGTCTGGTTCTGGGCGGCGGCCCTCCTGGTGATCTACCTCGTGGTCCTCGCCATCGTGGTGGCTGCTCGCTGACGCCTACGATCATTGGCCATGTCGAGCGATCGTCACACCATCATCTACACCCACACCGACGAGGCTCCGGCGCTGGCCACCAGGTCGCTGCTGCCGGTGGTGAACGCCTTCACCCGCGTCGCCGGTGTGCAGGTCGAGCTGCGTGACATCTCCCTGGCCGGCCGCGTGCTGGCCACGTTCCCCGAAGGGCTCACCCCCGAGCAGCGCGTCAACGACGACCTCGCCGAGTTGGGCGCACTGGTCCAGCGGCCCGAGGCGAACGTCATCAAGCTCCCCAACGTCTCGGCGTCCATCCCGCAGCTGAAGGCCACGATCGAGGAGCTCCGCGGCAAGGGCTACGACCTGCCCGACTACCCCGACGAGCCGTCCACTCCCGAGGAGGAGGACGTCCAGGCCCGCTACGACAAGGTCAAGGGGTCGGCAGTCAACCCGGTGCTGCGCGAGGGCAACTCCGATCGCCGCGCGCCGGCGTCGGTGAAGAACTACGCCCGCTCGCACCCGCACAAGTTGGGCGCCTGGGCGAGCGACTCGAAGACGAGCGTGGCGACCATGGGCCACGACGACTTCCGCTCCAACGAGCAGTCGGTCACGTTCGCCGCCGACGACGACCTCAAGGTCGAGCTCGTCGCGCGCGACGGCGGCGTCACCGTGCTCGAGGAGTCGATCCCGGTGCTCGCCGGCGAGATCGTCGACGCCACCTTCATGAGCGTCCGCAACCTCGACGCCTTCCTCGCCGAGCAGATGGCTGCCGCGCAGGCACGGGGCGTGCTGTTCTCGATCCACTTGAAGGCCACGATGATGAAGGTCTCCGACCCGATCATCTTCGGTCACGCGGTGAAGACCTATTTCGCCGACGTGTTCGCCAAGCACGGCGACACGTTCGACCGCATCGGTGTGAACCCCAACGACGGCCTCGCCGACGTGCTCACGCGCGTGAGCACGCTCCCCGACGCCGAGCGCGCCGCGATCGATGGGTCCATCACTGCGCGCCTGCAGGAGGGTCCCGCGCTCGCGATGGTCGACTCCGATCGCGGCATCACCAACCTGCACGTTCCGAGCGACATCATCATCGACGCGTCGATGCCGCCGATGATCCGTGACTCGGGGAAGATGTGGAACGCGGCGAACGAGCTGCAGGACACGCTCGCGGTGATCCCCGACTCGTCGTACGCCGGTGTGTACGACGCGGTCGTGCGCGACTGTCAGGCCCACGGCGCCTTCGACCCCGCCACCATGGGGTCGGTGCCCAACGTCGGGCTCATGGCGCAGAAGGCCGAGGAGTACGGCTCGCACGACAAGACGTTCGAGATCCCGGTCGAGGGCACCGTGCGCGTGGTGAACCGGGCCGGCGAGGCGGTCCTGTCGCACGAAGTCGAGGCGGGCGACATCTGGCGCGCGTGCCAGGCGAAGGACGCGCCCGTGCGCGACTGGGTACGCCTCGCGGTCCTGCGCGGCCGGCTCTCCGGTGCGCACGTGGTGTTCTGGCTCGACGAGACCCGGGCGCACGACGCGCAGATCATCGCCAAGGTGCGCGAGTACCTCGGTGAGCACGACACGTCCGGGCTGACCATCGAGATCCTGGCGCCCGCCGATGCGTGTGCGTACTCGCTCGAGCGCATCCGCCGCGGGGAGGACACGATCTCGGTCACAGGCAACGTGCTGCGCGACTACCTCACCGACCTGTTCCCGATCATGGAGCTCGGCACCAGCGCCAAGATGCTCTCGATCGTGCCGCTG
>Ga0126307_10001652_pt1 | contig 14774 bp, 10 predicted proteins | sample Plot28_FD_89955 | JGI IMG/M metagenome (GOLD analysis project Ga0126307, IMG submission 89955) | Serpentine soil microbial communities from UC McLaughlin Reserve, CA, USA - Plot28 | ecosystem: Environmental > Terrestrial > Soil > Grasslands | place: USA: UC McLaughlin Reserve, Lake County... | reverse complement strand
CTCTCAGACGCAGGTGTCCGCCACGCTCGGTCAGCAGGCGCTCGACCAGGGCCTGCTCGCCGGTGCGGCTGGGCTGGCGCTGACGATCCTCTTCCTGCTCATCTTCTATCGCGTCCTGGGCCTTGTCGCGACCGTGGCGCTTCTGATCTACTCGGTCCTGCTGTTCGCGCTCGTGAAGGCGATTCCGATCACCCTCACCCTGCCGGGCATAGCGGGCCTCGTGCTCACCCTGGCGGTGGCGGCCGACGCCAACATCGTCATGTACGAGCGAATAAAGGAGGAGGCACGCGAAGGCCGCTCGATCCCGGCGGCGATCGGAGCCGGGTACGCCAAGGCGCTCAAGACGATCATCGACGCGAACGTCGTGACGATCGGCGTGGCGTTCATCCTGTTCACGCTCGCCACCGCGGGCGTCAAGGGCTTCGCGTTCACACTCGGTGTCGGCACGCTCGTGTCTCTCTTCACGGCGGTGCTCGCCACGTCCGCGATCCTCGGCTCGCTCGCGCGCACGCGCCTCCTGCGGCGTCCGAGCGCTCTGGGGGTCGCCCCCGAGAAGAAGGCTCGCTGGCAGTTCGACTTCATGGGCAAGTCGCGCTACTTCTTCTCGGCCTCCGGCGTGATCATCGCCATCGGCGCGTTCGCCATCGCCGGGCTCGGGATCAACTTCGGCATCGACTTCGAGTCCGGGACGCGGATCACGACGCCGCTCGAGCGCGCCGCCAGCGTGGACCAGGTGCGCTCGACGCTCGAGCCGCTCGGGTACGACGACGCGAAGATCCAGGAGGTCGACGACCCCGAGCTGGGCGAGAACGTCGTGCAGATCTCGGTCGCCCAGCTGGAGCCCGATCAGGTGAACGAGGTCGAGTCCGCGCTCGACTCCGACTTCGGCGTGGCCGGCGACGACTTCTCGGCGCAGTCCATCGGGCCCACATTCGGCGAGCAGATCGCGCGGACCGCCGTGCTCGCGGTGATCGCGTCGCTGCTCCTGATCTCGATCTACATCGGGTTCCGCTTCGAGTTCAAGTTCGCCGTGCCCGTGCTGATCGCGCTCGCGCACGACCTGCTGATCACCGCGGGCGTGTACGCCCTGACCGACCGGGAGGTGACGACGTCGACGGTCGCGGCGCTCCTCACGATCATGGGCTACTCGCTCTACGACACGGTGATCGTGTTCGACCGCATCCGCGAGAACGTGCCGCGCATGCCGCGCGCCACCTACTCGCAGATCGCGAACCGCTCGATGTCCGACGTGTTCACCCGCTCGCTCGCCACCAGCTTCGTGGTGATGATGCCGGTCGGCTCGCTGCTCCTCTTCGGCGGCGAGACGCTGAAGGACTTCGCCTTCGCGCTGCTCGTCGGCGTGGCATCCGGGGCCTACTCCTCGATCTTCATCGCGACGCCGGTGCTCGTCGAGTGGAAGGAGCGCGAGCCGACCTACATGCGCAGGCGGCGGCTGATCCTCCAGGAGCAGGGGTTGGTGCCCTCGTTCGCAACCGGCGCGATCGGCGCGCCCGCGCCCGCGGCGGCCGCCGGGGTCGCCGCGCCGGTCACGGCCGCCGCCGCGTCCGCCGCGGCGCCCTCGCGCCGTGAGCGGGCCGCAAGGCGGGCACGCGGGAGGGGCGGCGTCGCGCCGGCCGCGGCTCCCCCGCCGCCGTCGCCGGCTGCCCCGCCACCGGCCGCGGCTCCCCCGCCGTCGACGGCTGCCCCGCCACCGGCCGCGGCTGCCCCGCCGCCGTCGACGGCTCCCCCGCCGCCGCCGCCGGCCGCCACGCCTCCGCCCGCGGCGGACGCCGACCCGCCTGCGGTCCACGAGTCGCCGGCGGAGCGACCGGCGCCGCAGCCGGCCGCGAGCGCGCCCCCGGCATCTGAACCCGTGTCGCCCGACGGCGGCTCGGCGCCGACCGACGGCGGTGGCGCCGAGCCCACGGACGGAGCCGCCGCGGGCCGCGCCCCCGAGTCGCGCGTGTCCAGTACCTCGGGCCCGCGCAAGCCGAAGCCAAAGAACCGCCAGCGCGGCAAGAAGAAGCACGGGAGGCGTTAGCTGATGGGGCTCGTCGTGTGGGCGATGATCGGGATAGCCATCTGGCACTTCACCGTGTTCCTGCCGGATCGCTTCTGGGGCGGCATCGTCGGCGCGTTCTGCGCCGGCACGATCGGCGGGGTGCTGTTCGGCTTCCTCGTGAATGGCATAACGGTGCCGGGCAGCGACGACACGAACGTGGTCCAGGCGCTGGTGGCGATCCCGGGCGCCGTGGGCGCGCTCGCGCTCTCGTACTGGTGGGGAGCCCGGCTCGACCGCGAGCACGGCGTCGACCACGGCCACACGCGCGAGAGCGCGGCCTGACGCAGCCGAGCTCGCGCTGACGCGCCGGCCGCGCCCTCGGCGGGGCGAGCGTTCCCGTTCCGTCCGCTTTCCCCCGCAGGATGGGCGGGATGGAGGCAGGCACGCGCCCGACCCAGATCGGCCCGTCGAGATGGGAGTGCGCACCGTACGAGGTGTCAGTGGCAGAGCGGCTCGCCGCGGGCCTCGGCGTCTCGCGGGCGCTGGGCGTGGTGCTCGCGCGGCGAGGCTTCGCCGATGCCGAGGACGCGGGCCGCTTTCTGGCCGCCGACGAACGCCACGAGCCGCTGACCCTGCCCGGCGTCCCAGCGGCCTGCGAGCTGGTTCGCGAGCACCTGCGCCGCGGGTCGCGAATCGCGGTGTTCGGCGACTACGACGTCGACGGCGTCTGCTCCACCGCCATGCTCGTGAGGACGCTCAGGGAGCTCGACGCCGATCCGCTCTGGGAGCTTCCGAGCCGCTTCGACGACGGCTACGGGCTGTCGGCGGCCGCGGTCGCTCGGCTCGCCGCGCGCGGCGTCCGGCTGCTCGTCACCGTCGACTGCGGGATCGCGGCGGTCGACGAGGTGGCGGCCGCGCGCGCCGCCGGGATGGACGTGCTCGTGACCGACCACCACCGACCCGCCGGCGAGCTGCCCGACTGCGTCGTGGTGCATCCCGCGCTCGGCGGCTACGGCTGCCCGGAGCTGTGCGCCGCAGGCGTGGTGCTGAAGCTGTCAGAGGCGCTGCGCGGGCGGGGGGCGGCCGAGGAGGATCTCGACCTGGCCGCGCTCGCCACCGTGTGCGATCTGGTGCCGCTGCGCGGCGAGAACCGCCGCATCGCACGGGACGGTCTCCTCGTGCTCGCTCGGAGCGAAAAGCCGGGCCTGCGCGCACTCATGGCGGCGACCGGTGTGGACCCCGCCGAGCTCTCGGAGCAGTCGCTCGGCTTCCGGCTCGGCCCGCGCATCAACGCCGCTGGACGGATGCGGCGCGCCGACGCCGCGCTCGAGCTGCTGCTTACGGATGACGGCTCGCGCGCGGAGGAGGTGGCGCGCGAGCTCGAGCTGCTGAACCGCGATCGGCAGGAGGCGGAGACCCGCATCCTGTTCGCGGCTGAGGCGGCGTGCCCGCCTCAAGCGAGCCAGGCGGCGATCGTGGTGGCGGGCGAGGGCTGGCATCCCGGGGTGGTCGGTATCGTGGCGTCGCGGCTCGTCGAGCGCTGGCGGCGCCCGTGCGTGGTGGTGGCGCTCGACGGTGGCAGCGGCCGCGGCTCGGGCCGCAGCATCGCGGCGTACGACCTGCACGCCGGCTTGGCGGCGTGCGCCCCTCATCTCGACCGCTTCGGCGGGCACCGTATGGCGGCGGGCGTGGAGCTCGACGCCGCCGCGGTCGAGCCGTTTCGCCGCGCCCTGGCGGCGCACGCCGGAGCGATGCTGTCGCCCGGCGATCTCATGCCGAGCGAGCGCATCGACGCCGTGATCCCCGGCGGCGTCCTCGGGCTCGAGCTCGCCGAGGAGCTCGCGCTCCTGCGGCCGTTCGGCATCGGGAACCCGCAGCCGACGCTGCTCGTGCCCGCCGCTCGCTTCGAGCGCGTCACGCCGATGGGCGAGGAGGGCGCCCACTCGCGCTTCACGCTCGTGACCGCGGGCGGCGCGCGCTCGCGGGGGGTCGCGTTCCGCTCGCCGCCAAAGACGCTCGAGTCCGCTCGCGCGGATCCCCACGACATCGCCCTGCGCCTGGAGCGGAACCGCTGGAAGGGCGTCGTCGAGCCGCGCGTGCTCCTACGGGCGCTCTGCCCGACGCGGGGCGGCGTGCTGCGGGTGCTCGGTGCGGACGGGCCGTTCTGGCCGGCGCTCCGACGCGCGCTGGCCGGGGCGGGACCCTACGCGCCCACCCCCGCTCCGCGCGTCCGGAGAGCCGCGGTCGACCGTCGCGGCGAGGGCTTCACGGGAATCGCCGGCGACCTCTTCACGAGCGGGGAGCCGGTGCTCGTCGCGGTGGCGGACGTCGAGCGCCGACGCGCCGGGTTGGAGCAGCTCGTGGCGGGGCTCGCCCCGGAGGGGATGCCGACCGTCTCGTGGTCGGCGCTGTCGGACGACCCCCTGCTCGCCGCCGGCTTCGCGCACCTCGTGGCCCTGGATCCGCCGCCTCTGGGGCGTGCGGACCCGCTGCTCGGCGTAGCGCCGCGAACGCACCTCGCCTGGGGACCCGCTGAGGCGCAGTTCGCCCTCTCCGCCGCACGCGCGGAGCTCGACCTGCGCCCGCTCGTCGCGGACGCCTACCGAGCACTTCGCGAGCTCGAGCCCGGCAGTACGGCGGCCGACATCGAGACGGCCCTGTGCGGCAACGGCCGCTACCGGCGCAGCGCGGCGACCTGCGCCCGGCTCGTCACGGTGCTGATGGAGCTTGGACTGATCGAGTTCGACGCTGCGGCGCCGTCGTGCACGGTCCTCACCGCGGAGCGCACCGAGCTCGAGCGCTCGCCGAGCTTCCGCGCCGCCGCCGAGCGCCTGGCTGAGTTCGAGCGCGCGCTCTCGGTCGAGCTCCCCGCCCGTCCGGCGGCCGCGCGGGCCGCATGATGCTCGAGCCGGGCGCGCTCAGCCGAGCGCCACCGGCCGCGGCGGCTCGGCCGCGTCGTCGGCCGGCTCGCTGGCCACGGCGAGCGCTTCCGAGTGCCGGCGCCGCAGGCCGAGTACCGACAGCAGGAAGCTCGCGAACACGACCTGTACCCCGATCACGAAGACGGCCAGCCCGCTCACCGCCAGCTTCTCGTCCGCCAGGCCGTCGAAGCTGCCGCGCGCGAGATCGACCGCGACCACGAGCAGCAGGGCGAGGCCGGCAACGGACACGAGCGCGCCCGCCAGCAGCACCGATTCGAGACTGACTCGGCGCCGCACGCGCTCGAACAGCCGGTCCCGCCCGCCGAGCTGCCAGGCCGCGAACGAGCGTGCGAAGACCCCGAACTGGAGCACCTGGCAACCCACGATCGCGAGGATCGCCGCCAGGATCAGACCGTGCAGCTGGCGTGACTCGTCGAGAACCGGCGTGAACGCCACCACGCCGCTGACCAGCCCGAGGACGCTGAGCACGAGCCCGGGGATCAGGAACAGCCAGGTGGGACTGTGGACGAGCAGCAGGCGCAGATGGCGCCAGCCGTCGGCGAAGGTCTCGAGCTTCGACTCGCCCAGGCGCGGCGAGTAATGGATCGGGATCTCGCGGATCTCGAGCCCGAGCTTGGCCGAACGGATCAGGTGCTCGGAGGCGAGCTCCATGCCCGTCGTCTGGAGGTCGAGCGGCCCGAGCAGGCTGCGCCGGAACGCGCGCATGCCGCAGTGGGCGTCCGACACGCGCGTGCTGCAGAAGACGTTCAGCAGCCCGGTGAGCAGCGGGTTTCCGATGCGGCGGTGGAGCCACGGCATGGCGCCGGGTGCGATCCGCCCACGCAGGCGGGAGCCCATCACCAGGTCGGCGCCCTCATGGAGCTCGCTGACGAAGCGCGGCACGTCCGAGAGGTCGTAGGTGCCGTCGGCGTCGGCCATGACGATGTAACGGCCGCGCGCTGCCGCGAAGCCCGTCAGGTAGGCGCTGCCATACCCGCGGCGCTGTTCGTGGATGACGCGCGCGCCCGCGGCCGCCGCCAGCGAAGGCGAGCCGTCGGACGACCCGTTGTCGACCACCACCACCTCGCCGTCCAGGCCCGCGGCGAGCATCGCCTCGGTGGCCTGGCGGACGCAGAAGGCGACCGAGTCCGCCTCGTCCAGGCACGGCAGCACGACGGTCACTTCGCAGGGGCTCGCGTCGGCGAGCGGTAGTGGTGTCCTGAGCGCTTCCACGAGCCGGCCTTTCCTCGATCGTAGTTCGGATTACGGCCGCTCGTGCGCCCTTCTGACATCCTCGCCCGGTGCGGCTCGCGCTCGTCTACGACTGCCTGTACCCCTTCACGGTCGGCGGCGCCGAGCGTTGGCTGCGCAGGCTCGCGCTCGAGCTGGCCGCCGAGCACGAGGTCACCTACGTCACGCGCCGGCAGTGGGCCGAGGCGGAGGACCCGCTACCGGGGGTGCGCTGCGTCGCGGTCTCGCCGGGCGGCAAGCTCCACCGCGAGGACGGCAGCCGCCGGCTGTCGCCGCCGCTTAGGTTCGGGCTCGGCGTGTTCGGACACTTCGCGAGCCGGCGCGGCGAATACGACGCCGTGCACTGCCTCTCCTATCCGTACGCGTCGCTGCTCGGCGTGCGCGCGGCGCTCCTGGGCACCGGCACGCGGATCGTGTGCGAATGGCTCGAATGCCTGAGCGATGAATACTGGCGCTCGTACGGGCCGCTCGAGGGGCGCGTCGGGCGCGCGCTCGAGCGGCTGTGCGTGCGGCTCACGCCGGAGGCGGTGGTCTTCTCGCGTCTGAGCGCGGATCGGCTGCGCGCACGCGGGCTGCGTTGCGAGCCGACCCTGCTCGGCGGCCTCGCCGAGCAGCCCGCTGCCGCCGCGGAGCCACCCGGCGGCGCCCCGGTCGTCGTGTTCGCCGGCCGCCACGTGGAGGACAAGGGCGTTCTGGCGCTGCCGCCCGCGCTGGCGCTCGCCCGCGAGTCGAAGCCGGAGCTCACGGCCGTGCTCGCCGGGGACGGGCCGCAGAGGACCGAGCTCGAGGCGCTCGTCCACGAGCTCGGGCTCGGCGCGAGCGTCGAGACGCCGGGCTTCGTCGCGGCGGACGAGCTCGAGCGGCTCTACGGCCGTGCGATGTGCGTGGTCGCCCCGTCGAGGCGCGACGGCTTCGGGATGGTGGTCGCCGAGGCGAGTGCCCGCGGGGTCCCGGTCGTCACGTGCGGCGAGCCCGACAACGCGGCGGCCGAGCGCGTGGTCGAGGGCGAGAACGGCGCGCTGGCCCGAAGCCGCGCGCCGCACGAGCTCTCCGCCGCGATCCTGCGCGTGCTCGACGGGGGGCACGAGCTGCGCCGGCGAACGGCCGCCTGGTATGCGGCGAATGCCGAGTCGCTCGCGCTCGAAGGCTCGCTCGAGCGAACGCGCGCTCTCTACGCCGAGGGTCAAGCCCCGGCCGCCCGGGGCCGACTCTAAACTCGATCACATGCCGAAGGTACCGCGCACGAAAGCGGCCGCGGCAAACCCCGCGGCCGCGAAGAAGCGCCCGCCCGCTAAGGGCAACGGGCGCGCGGGCGGCCGCGGCGCATCGAGCTTCGAGCGCCACCCCGTCGACGAGCACATCGCGCACGCGGCGGTGGGCCCGGCGACCCGGCTCACGGACAGCGAGCGCACCCTGCTCGGCGACCTGTTCGCTGTCATCGAGGAGCACGTCGAGGAGGCCGCCGAGCGGGTCGACCGCAGCCTCGTCGAGCGCGCCTTCGTGTTCGCTTGCGAGCGCCATGCCGAGCAGCGCCGCGCGAGCGGCGAGGAGTTCATCGTGCATCCGGTAGGCGTGGCGAAGATCTGCGCCGGGATGCGGCTCGACACGGCCACGCTCTGCGCGGCGCTCCTGCACGACACGGTCGAGGACACGAGCGCGTCGCTCGACGAGGTGCGCGAGGAGTTCGGCGACGAGATCGGGCAGCTGGTCGACGGCGTCACGAAGCTGTCCGGCGTCACGTTCCAGAGCCGCGACGACCGGCAGGCCGAGAACTACCGGAAGATGATGGTCGCGATGGCCCAGGACATCCGGGTCATCCTGATAAAGCTCGCCGACCGGCTCCACAACATGCGGACGCTCGACGCGATGCCGAAGCCGAAGCAGCAGGAGAAGGCCAAGGAGACGCTCGAGATCTTCGCGCCGCTCGCGCACCGGCTGGGCATCCACGCGATCAAGTGGGAGCTCGAGGACCTGGCGTTCACCACGCTCCACCCGCGCAAGTTCAACGAGATCAAGCAGCTCGTGAGCCAGCAGCGCGACGAGCGCGAGGCCTACGTGGCCCGCGCCGGCGAGTACCTGAAGAAGGAGCTCGACGCCGTCGGGATCGAGGCGGAGATCTCAGGTCGCGCCAAGCACTTCTACTCCATCTACTCGAAGATGACGAAGAAGGGGCGCGAGTTCAACGAGATCTACGACCTCACCGCGATGCGCGTGATCGTCGAGTCGGTGAAGGACTGCTACGGCGCCATCGGCGTCATCCACTCGCTCTGGAAGCCGCTGCCGGGCCGCTTCAAGGACTGGGTCGCGATGCCCAAGTTCAACATGTACCAGGCCCTCCACACGACGGTGATCGGGCCGGAGGGGCGCCCGCTCGAGATCCAGATCAGGACCCACGAGATGCACCGCACCGCCGAGTTCGGCGTTGCCGCCCACTGGATCTACAAGGACGACGGGCGCGGGCCCGTCGAGGAGAAGGTGGAGTGGCTTCGCCATCTGCTCGACTGGCAGAAGGAGACGGCGGACCCGCAGGAGTTCACCGAGACGCTGAAGGCAGACCTGTTCGAGGACGAGGTGTTCGTCTTCACGCCGAAGGGCGAGGTGAAGTCGCTCGCCGCGGGCGCGACGCCGCTTGACTTCGCTTATGAGATCCACACCGACGTCGGCCACCGATGCGTCGGCGCGAAGGTCAACGGCAAGATCGTCCCGCTGCATTACACGCTCCAGTCGGGCGACATCTGCGAGGTGCTGACCTCGAAGAAGGAGCGCGGTCCCTCGCGCGATTGGCTCGCGCTCGCCAAGACCACCCGCGCTCAGTCGAAGATCCGCGCCTGGTTCAAGCGCGAGCGCCGCGAGGACTCGGAGCGCACCGGCCGCGAGATTCTTCAGGAGAGCATGAAGCGGGCCGGGCTTCCGCCGCAGAGGATCTCCGGCTCGCCGCTGCTCGCCGACGTGATCCGCGAGATGGGCTTCCGGAAGGGCGAGGACTTCTACATCGCCCTCGGGCAGACGAAGATCTCGGCGAAGACGGTCGTCAACAAGCTCATGCACCGCCTCAAGGAGGGCGAGTCGGCGGTGGAGCCGCCCACTGCCGCGGCGGAGCTGCTCGAGCGCAAGGAGACGCCGCGCAAGACGGCCGCCTCGTCGACCTACGGCATCAAGGTCGAGGGCGTCGACGACGTGATGCTGCGCCTGGCGAAGTGCTGCCGTCCGGTGCCGGGCGATCCGATTGTCGGCTACATCTCGCTCGGCAAGGGCATCACGATTCACCACGAGCAGTGCCCGAACGCGGTCGCCCTGATGCGCAACCCGGAGCGCTTCACGAAGGTGGACTGGGAGGGCGATACGACCTCGTCGTTCAGGGTCGAGCTGCAGGTCGACGGCTGGGACCGGACCCGGCTGCTCGAGGACCTCTCGCGCACGTTCGCGGAGACCGGCATCAACATCCTCGAGGCGCGCTGCACGGTTGTTCACCCGATGGTGAAGAACCGCTTCGTCGTCGAGGTCGGCGACACCCAGGCGCTGAAGACGTGCATAGCGCGCATCCGGAACATCGACTCGGTATTCGATGCGTACCGCGTGACGCCGACGGGCTGAGGCAGCTCGCGTTGGACACGATCTGCCCGGAGTGCGGAGCGCCGGCGGATCCCGGCGCCCGCTCGTGCAGCGGCTGCGGCTACCCGTTCCTCGAGGCGGTCGCGCGAGCGAAACTTCCGCGGCCAGTCGTCCCGCTGCTGGCTATACTGACGCTCGCCGGCGTCGGCGCGGCGCTGGCGCTGACGCTGATGGGCGGACAGCCGGCGCCCATGGCGAACGAGCTTGGCAGCTTCAGCGACGTCCTGTCGGAGCGCCCTCTGTCGGCGCGCGCGGCCGAGCGGCGCCTCGAAGCGCGGTTCGGCGCGGACGAACGCGCTCTCGAGGCGCACTGCTCGCAGCGTGAGCCGAGGCCGGTCTATTCGCTCCGCCGCTGTGTGATCGGCCAGCCGACGGGCGCGCGGCGCATGCTGGTCGTCTTCACGGACGTAGAGGGACGCGAGCTGCTGCGCGGGCGCCGCTGGCTGAGCTTGCCCTAGGCATAGGCTGGACCCATCAGACCGCTCCGCGTGGGAATCCAGCTTCCGGAGGTCGAGCGGCGCGTGCCGTGGCCGGAATACCTCGCCATGGCTCGCGCGGCCGAGGCCGCCGGCTTCGACTCGATCTGGGTCGGCGACCATCTGCTCTACCGGGCCGACGGCGGGGCCGAGCGCGGTCCATGGGAGGCATGGACGACGCTGGCCGCGCTCGCCGCCGCCACGGAGCGCGTGGAGCTCGGGCCGCTCGTGGCCTGCACTGCCTTCCACCCGCCGGGGCTGATCGCGAAGATGGCGGCGACGATCGCCGAGATCAGTGGCGGCCGCTTCGTGCTCGGGCTCGGCGCCGGCTGGAACGAGGACGAATTCCGAGCATTCGGGCTCTCCTTCGATCACCGCGTCTCGCGCTTCGAGGAGGCGTTCGAGATCATCCGCGGCCTCCTGGCGGGCCAACGCGTCGACCTGCGCGGGCGCTACCTCGAGGCGGACGACGCCGTCCTGCTGCCCCGCCCGGCGGCGCGGCCGCGGCTGATGATCGGGAGCAACGGGCCGCGCATGCTCGCCGCCGCGCTGCCCCACGTCGATGCATGGAACACGTGGTACGAGGACTACGGCAACTCTCCGGACGGCTTCGCGAAGCTGAACGAGCGCATCAGCGCCGCGGCCCGCGATGCCGGACGCGACCCCGATGACATCGAGCGGAGCGCGTGCGTCCTCGTCGCCCCCGATCGCCCGCGCGGCGAGCGCGCCGCGAGCGCGGACGCGCCGCCGGTCGCCGGATCGGGGAAGCGCATCGCCTCCGTGCTTCGCGAGCTGCGCGACGCGGGCGCGGACGAGACGATCCTGGTCGTCGATCCGATAACGGAGGCCGCGGTCCGGGAGCTGGGCGCGGTCGTCGCCCTGCTGCGCGCCCATCGGTAGTCGCGGGCCAGGTTCCGCTCATCCGGCGGGTGCTGAGCGAGTACGCGAGGGCCGGTTCGAGCAGAGCGCATCCCCTCGAACTCGGCGATTGCTCGCGCTGGCGGTCAGTCCCGGCCGGGTCCTGTGAGCTGCCGGACACCGGTCTGCGTACGGACGAACACCTGCCACGCGTAGTACGTCAGAAAAGCGCGCGGGTCGGCCCGCATGCGGCGCGCGAAGCGGCGGATCGCGCGCACGTACGACATCGAGTGGTTGTAGGCGAAGAGCGCGCGGTCGATCTGCAGCGGTGCTCCCGACTGGCGCAGGTAATTCGCGGCGGCGAGGATCGCGTCGCGTGGCTTGTCGATGTCGCCGCCCATGCCGTACGCCCGCCACGTCGCCGGCAGGAACTGCATCGGACCACGGGCGCCCGCCTCGCTGGCGTTGCGCAGCCGCCCGAAGGCGGACTCGACGAAGTTGATCGACGCGAGGATCGACCAGTGCACGCCGAAGCGCCGCTGCGCCTCGCCGTAGTGGCGGCGCAACTCAGCCGCCGGCGCGGCCCGCGCGACCCGCAGAGGCGGCAGCTGCCCCGGCGATCGTGGGATCGCCGCAAGATGCCGCCGACCCAGAACCGTGTCGCGCGCCTCGCTGCGAACGTCGCTGGGCAACCGCGCGAGCGTGGCGTCCCCGAGTCTGCCCCGTTCCGCCATCAGCCGCATGATCCGCTGGTGGTGTAGCGCCAGGTAGGTGACCTCGCGCGGCACCGCGTCCGCGGGATCCCAGCGCTCGAGCGCGCCGTGCAGACGCCGCGTCGTGGAGGTCAGCGCGGCGGCGAGACGACCGGGTCGGCGGGGCAGCGCCGCGCGCGGCGCAGGAAGCGGCTGCGCGTCCGACTCACCGGGCGGCTCAACCGGACGCGCACTGGGATTTGGCGCCTCGGAACCCTCCTGCGCGACGGCGATCGTAACCACCGCGACCGCGACCACCGCGAGCAGGACGGTCACCCAACCTCGCACGCGGCGAGACTAGCGCCAGGACGCTACGGCTCACAGCAAGCGGCAGCGACGCCGGCGACCACGACTCCTGGAGTTTGGCCAATCGACGTCGACCCGCGGGCGTCGTCGCCGGCTGGTGATCGACGATGATCACGAGATGGGGCGCGCACGCGCCATCGCCGGGAGCCTTGCCTTTCTGATCGTCGTCCCCGGCGTGGTCGCCGGGCTGCTGCCGTGGCTCGTTACGGACTGGGAAGTTCGAGCGTGGTGGCCGCCGGTGCGGGTGCTCGGCGCGCTGATGATCGCTGTTGGTCTCGCGGTCCTTCTGGAGGCCTTCGGCCGGTTCGCCTTCGAGGGGATCGGAACGCCCGCGCCCGTCGCACCGACCGAGCGGTTGGTGGTCGGGGGTGCATACCGGTACGTGCGGAATCCGATGTACTTGGCCGTCGCCGTGATCGTCGTCGGACAGGCCCTGCTGCTCGGACGGTCCACGTTGCTCGTGTACGCGGCGGTATTCGGCGTCGCCGTTGCGACATTCGTACATGGCTACGAGGAGCCGACGCTGGCGCGGCGCTTCGGCGCGCAGTACGAGGACTACCGCCGCGCGGTTCGTGCGTGGTGGCCGCGCTGGACGCCCTGGGAACCGGGATCACGAACCGAACCGGCGCGCGGTGCCGGACGCGGTGAAGTGCGCCGCTAACAGACGGCCAATAGCCCGCGCGGCCGGACCCCGAAGCGCACCTCCGAGTACTCGCCGATGTAGTCGCCGTCCACCTGGACGGGGAAGGGCCGGTCGTCGAGCGCCTCGACCCGGAGCCGGTGTAGGCCCGGCAGCGGCTCCACCTGGCGGTGGCGCATCACCGTGCCCGCGCGGCCCGAGAGGAGCCGCGGGATCAGCGTGGGCAGCTCGAGGATCGTGGCACGCTTCAGCACGGCGACCGAGAGCGAGCCCGAGTCGATCCCCGCGGGCTCGACCACTCGGATCGGCCGCCTGCGGAAGTACGTGAACGGGTCCGCGTTCTGGACGATCACGGTCACGCCATCGAAGGTGCGGTCGCCGATGCACACGCGCACGCGCGGCGGGTTCAGGACGTACCGGCGGTTGAAGATCGAGACGCCCGCGTAGCTGTAGTACCAGGCGCCGAAGCGCGCCTTGCGGATCGGGTGGGCGTCGACGCGCTCGACGACCGACGCGTCCAGCCCCACGCCCGAGGCGAACACGAAGTGGCGGTCGTTGACGCGGCCGAGGTCGACGCGGCGGGGCACCCACTCGTCGGCCATCCGGAGCAGGTGCTCGGTGGCGTCGACCACGTCGTTCGGGATGCCGAGCGTGCGCGCCCAGACGTTCGTCGAGCCACCCGGCAGAGCCGTCAGCGGCGTGTCGGAGCCAACGAGGCCGTTCGCGGCCTCATTCACCGTCCCGTCGCCTCCGAACGCCACCACCACGTCGTAGCCCTCGTGCGCCGCCTCGCGGCAGAGATGCGTGGCGTGGTTTCGCTCCTGCGTGTCGATCGCCTCCACGGCGTAACGCGAGCCGAGGGCGTAGACCACGAGGTTGCGCAGCCGGTCCGAGACCGTCGTGGCGTACGGGTTCACTATCACGAGCATGCGCCGTTTGCGCGTGCGTACAGGCAGGAGTCGCTCGGCCAGCTCCTCCGCGCGCTCGAGGGCGGTCTCAGGGCTCACGGGGAGAACAACCCTATTCGCGGTCCGCGGTATCACCCCGCACTTCGAAGATGCTCAGGCCGTCGCGCTCAATCTCCCGCGCGCGGCCGTCGTTCAGCAGCAGGTCGACGTGGCCCAGCACCTCGGACAGCGTGAGGTACGCCTGCGTGACGGCGATGTTGCCCCAGAGCGCCTGCGCGATCTCGTACGCGCTGCGCGGCCGCTCGCCGATCAGCCTGAGGATCTTCGCGGCGCGCCGCTCGTGCAGCGCGAAGCGCTCGTCGATCAGCGCGCGGTGGTCCGTGATCGGCTCGCCGTGGCCCGGCAGCACGAGCCCCGCGTCCATCTCACGCGTGGCGCGCAACGACTCGAGATACGTCACGAGCGCCTGCGGACGCTCGCCCGAGTCGTCGCGCGGCCGCGTGATCAGCGGGTTCGACGAGATGTGCTTCAAGAGGTGGTCGGCGGCGATCAGGATCCGGCGCTCGCGGTCGTGAAAGATCGTGTCCGTCGGGCTGTGGCCCGGGCGATGGTGCACGTGCAGGGTGCGCTCGCGGAGCTCGAGCGCCTCGCCGTCGCGAAGCGGGCGCGTGACCTCGACCCGCGCGCCCCAGGCCCGGAACGCCCGCGACACCGACTGGAGCGCCGTGACGACGTCCTCGGGGATGCCGTGCCGCAGCATCACGTCGCGCGCGAAGTCGTCGTCGGCCTGGGCCTCCTCGCCGAAGTTCTGCACGTAGGGCACCGCCACGTCGATCGCAGCGACGTGGGCGCCCGAGTGCGTGGCCACGAGCTGGATCAGCCCGAGGTGGTCGATGTGCTGGTGCGTCAGGATCACGAGCCCGATGTCCTCGAGCGCGTGCCCGAGGCCGGCGATCCCGCGTTGGAGCTCGTCGAGCGACGTCCCGGAGTTCGGGCCGGCGTCGACCAACGTGAGCGGCTCGTCCTCGATCAGGTAGACGTTCACGCG
>Ga0126307_10001650_pt1 | contig 14794 bp, 18 predicted proteins | sample Plot28_FD_89955 | JGI IMG/M metagenome (GOLD analysis project Ga0126307, IMG submission 89955) | Serpentine soil microbial communities from UC McLaughlin Reserve, CA, USA - Plot28 | ecosystem: Environmental > Terrestrial > Soil > Grasslands | place: USA: UC McLaughlin Reserve, Lake County... | reverse complement strand
ATAAGAACCGGTGCCCAACGCAAGAAACATATAACCTAGTTGGCTTACTGTAGAATAGGCCAACACTTTTTTAATATCATTCTGACGAAGAGCTATAGTAGCAGCTAATAGGGCTGTAGCAGCACCAATGATGGCAATTATAGTATTGGTAACAGGGGCAACACTGTATAAAGCGTTACTCCTTGCGATCATATAGATACCTGCTGTTACCATGGTTGCGGCATGAATCAATGCTGATACAGGAGTAGGGCCTGCCATGGCATCTGGCAACCAGGTGTATAAAGGAATTTGTGCACTTTTACCCGTAGCGCCTAAGAAAAGCAATAAAGTAACTCCAATGATATCGGTTGATGAAAGTTTGCCGACGTTGGCAAATACATCGCTATAATTTGCAGAGCCAAGTTTTGAAATGATCCACAATACAGCTAACAGAAAACCAAGGTCACCAATGCGGTTCATGACAAACGCTTTCTTTGCAGCTCTGGTATAGTCAATGTTTTTAAACCAGTAACCAATCAATAAATAAGAACATAAACCAACGCCTTCCCAACCAATAAACATAATTACATAGTTAGCTCCCATAACCAGCAATAACATAGAGAAAACAAAGAGGTTGAGAAACGAAAAGTATCTTCCAAAATGCTCTCTTTTTTCTTCATGCATGTAAGCCGTTGAATACACATGAATTAAAAAGCCAACACCAGTGATAATTAAAAGGAATAAAGTAGAAAGCTGGTCTATTTGAAAAGAAAAAGGAATTTTTAAACTGCTGACATTAATAAAATCAAAATAGTGAATGACCGGGTCGCCAACAACCCTGGCGCTTTTAGATATAATTCTTCCACCGGTTATTTCATCCAATCTAAAGAAGGCCATTAAACTAATAATGAATGACCCTAAAACTGTTCCGCACCCGATGATACTAACCAAGCTCTTTGACAAATACTTTCTTCCCAATCCATTGATCAAAAATCCAATGAACGGTAAAAGCGGAATTAGGAAAATTAAAGTCTTCATGTTAAAGTCATCAGCTATCAGCCATCAGGTTCCAGCTCATGGGCTGAATACTGAGAGCCGGTGGCTTATTAATGTTTTAATCTGTTCAAAAAGTTCACATCTACTGAATGCGTATTGCGGAATAACATTACAATAATGGATAAGCCCACTGCCACCTCGGCTGCTGCTACCACCATGATAAAGAACACAAATAACTGGCCGTCACTTCCGGCATTGGCATTTGTTGTTGCGTTTGCCAGGTGGTGCATTTTAGAAAACGCCACCAACAATAAATTCACCGCGTTCAGCATCAGTTCAATGCACATAAATATAATAATGGCATTGCGGCGTGTTAATACACCAATAATGCCAATGACAAACAATGCTAAGGAAAGAAATATGTAATAGTTTATCGGCATAGTCTATCGTGTCAATTACCAATCTGAAAAAATGCTAAGGAACTCTTTAGCATAGAGCTACTGGTTTATTATGATATGTTCATTGCTTCTTTCGGCTCTTCAACTTTTCTTATTTCTTTTTCTATCGGGCTTTTTTCATCTCTTTTCCCGAGCACTACCGCACCTACCATGGCACTTAAAAACAAAATAGAACTGATCTCAAAAGGAACTACAAATTCATTGAACAACGTCTTGCCCAGGTTCTGGATCAACCCAATTTCACCGGTTCCCAATTCTGTCATTTGTTTTTCTGTATTGCGCAAGGCTGCTACTAAAACCAACAGAAGACAACCACCCGCAACAGCACCAGCCAGTTTGAGCCATTTGTTTTTTTGCGGCTCTGTGTCCTTACTTAAATTCATCAACATGATTACAAAAAGAAATAAAACCATAATGGCGCCGGCGTACACAATAATATTTACGACAGCTAAAAACTGGGCATTCAATAAAATATAATGTCCGGAAATACTAAAAAAAGTGATGATCAGCCACAGAACACTGTAAACCGGGTTTTTACTGATAACAACCATTAATGCACTAAACAGTGACACAATTGCAAGGATCCAAAATAGAAGTTCTGTAATACTCATTACGGCAGTTGCTTCTTTATTTTATTTCTTTTCCCACCTGTCCTTTTGCTTTTGCATATCCTTCAGGATCGGTTACAGGGTTTGGAATCAAAAGGTCATTCTTGCCATAAATAAATCCTTTACGTCCATAATTAGCAGGAGCAAAAGTTTGGGTTAAATAAATGGCATCTTTAGGACAAGCTTCCTCACATAGTCCGCAAAAAATACAGCGCAGCATATTAATCTCGTATTTGGCAGCGTATTTTTCTTCCCGGTATAAATGCTCTTCACCAGGCTGCCGTTCTGCACCTTCCATTGTAATGGCTTCTGCCGGACAAGCTACAGCGCATAAGCCGCAGGCTGTACAACGTTCACGGCCTTCCTCGTCCCGGTTTAATATTTGAACTCCACGAAATACAGCTGAAAAGGGACGCTGTTGTTCCGGGTAATTAATGGTAGGTTTCTTTTTAAACAAATGACTAAAGGTTATACCCATCCCCTTGAAAATGGAAGGCAGGTATAAGCGTTCCCAAATGTTCATCGGCTTACGTTCAACTTGTTTGTTCCTGTTTGTTAATGCTTGCATCTTCTTTCCTCTTCGCTTTGACGGCTGCAAAATTAGCCGTTTTCATTCAGCTTATATTTTTAAAACTGTTTATTTATTTAATGCCAAAATCACTATCGCTGTTATAAGCATGTTAGCCAAAGCCAGCGGTAATAATACTTTCCAGCCAAGATTCATCAGTTGGTCGTAGCGGAAACGCGGAATGGTCCAGCGGATCCACATAAATAAGAAAATGAAAAATGTTGCTTTTGCCATCAACACCATAAATCCAATCAACCCTATCCACCATGCGTCACCCCAGGCTGCTTCATTTACAAAGGGTATGTCATAACCTCCAAAAAAAAGCGTTGCCATTACTACAGAGGAAATGAACATATTAATGTACTCAGCAAACAAATAAAAGCCGAGCTTCATCGAGGAGTATTCCTGGTGATAACCAAAGTTCAATTCATTCTCCGCTTCAGGCAAGTCAAATGGTGTACGGTTACATTCTGCTAAAGCACATATAAAAAAGATGAGGAAACCTAAGGGCTGGTATAAAAAGTTCCATCCGTGTGCTATTTGGTGACTCACAATAGAACTCATTCTTAAATCTCCTACCACCATCAACACTGCTAACAAAGAAAGCCCCATAGCCAGTTCATAAGAGATCATTTGAGAAGCGCCCCGAATAGCCGCTAACAAAGAGAACTTGTTATTGGACGCCCATCCCCCGATCATAATTCCATACACACCTAAACTCACCACTCCAAAAATGTATAGTATACCAATATTTATATCAGCGATTTGTAAAGGAACCTGTCTTCCGGCAACATCAATAGTCCATCCCCAAGGGATAACTGCGGAGGTCATACACGCAGTGATCATAGCCAGCATAGGACCTAAAATGAAAAGGAACTTCGATGATGTCAGTGGAATAATCTCTTCTTTCATAAAAAGCTTCACACCATCCGCTACAGGTTGTAAAATACCAAACGGACCTGCACGGTTTGGCCCCCGCCGGTCTTGTAAAAAGGCGGCAATCTTGCGCTCTCCATAGGTACTGTACATGGCCACAATCAAAGCTGTCGTAACTATTACAGCAATCAGGATCAGCTTTTCAAGAATGATCCACCAGTCAAATTGTAATAAATACATAGTTTAAGTCAAAATTCAAAAGTCAAAATGAAAAAGGAGTTTTCCCAATTTTGACTTTTTACTTTTTAATTTCTAAGGCGTAACAGGATTGGTTGAATCTGTCCCTGCCAGGTTTCTTCCTTGTCCTTCCTTTATATCCGTAACATTTTTGCCCGTTGATTTTGGATCGCCATTAAACGTTGCGCTTGTAGCCGGTCCCTGAATTTCATTCAGGTCAACGGTGTTTACTTCACTCACACTATGAATATCCATCAACAACTTGGGTTTGCTTCCACCCATAATGGCTGTAAATGTTTCACTTGGTGTTACCAGGTTGGTATAATGGCCAGCGTTAATTACGGAATGCCTGTTTACTCGTGTAGGCCCTTCTATTACCCAGTCGCTTATTTTTTTCTTTTCAAAGCGACACTCGTTACAAATCCAGTCTTCCACTTCACCCCACTGGTCTTTCCTTGCCGTTACTCTCAGTACATCATCGCCACGCATCCATAGACGTACCTTTCCTTTACAGGTTGGACAATCGCGATGCGCCTCTACCGGCTTGGTGAACCACACACGATTTTTAAAACGGAAGGTTCTGTCTGTTAACGCCCCCACGGGGCAAACGTCGATCACGTTTCCGATGAACTCACTATCCAATGATTCCTGTATATAGGTTGCAATCTGTGAATGGTCTCCACGGTCCAGAACACCATGTTCCCGCTGACCTGACACCTGGTTAGCTGTATGTACACAGCGGTAACAAAGAATGCAACGCGTCATGTGCAATTGAATGTAGGGACCGAGGTCGACACGTTCAAATGTTCTTCTTTTATATTCGTATCGCGTAGCTTCTGCGCCATGCTCGTAGCTCAAATCCTGCAAATCACACTCTCCTGCCTGGTCACATACAGGGCAATCTAAAGGATGATTTAATAACAGAAATTCAACTACACCTTTTCTTGCCTCCAGCACTGCCGGGTTAGTAATGTTTTCAACCACCATGCCATCCATTACATTGGTACGGCAACTTGCCACAAGCTTAGGCATAGGACGAGGATCGGCAGTAGATCCGGCGGCCACTCGTACCAAACAAGTACGGCAATAGCCACCTGTGTTTTTCAATTTGCTGTAGTAACACATCGCAGGCGGCACAATATCGCCACCAATTTTTCGTGCCGCCATGAGAATGGTTGTTCCCTGCTCCACTTCAATGGTAATGTTGTCTATAGTTACTTTCAACAATTTTTTTTCTTCAGCCATTTTAATGATTTCACGCAAAGGCGCAAAAGAGCCAAGGCGCAAAGTTTATAATTTGTTTACTATACGATGTATCCCATCCCTGATCAACGAAACATTAAAGTTGATTAGTAATCCAAGCTTCAACCCCGTTAATTTGAGATACGTAAGAACTTGTTTATAATGGACATCAGCCAATACTTCAACTGACTTTAATCCTACCATTACCTTATGTTCAATAATCACATCTGCGCTAAACCCAATTTCCAATCTAATTGTATGATGAACTAATGGCACTGCTTGCTGCCTTGTAAACACTACACCTTTTTTACTTAACTCGTAACAAAAAATTTCTTCATAAACACTTTCAAATAATCCAGGCCCATATTTTTTGTGAATATTAAAACAGATATCAACTACAATCTTAGCTATCTCATTTTCTGTCATAATATTCCTGCGTCGTAGCTTTTTTGCGTCTCTGCGAGAGCTTAAGCCATTGATGTTTCCAACGGATTCGCATAATGCGCCAACCCGAAATTTCTTTTAACTGCTTCATCCGGATTCAATACGTGCCATTCGAATTCGTCTCTGAAATGCCGGATGGCTGCTGCTACGGGCCAAGCCGCCGCATCGCCTAACGGACAAATCGTATTTCCTTCTATTTTACTCTGAATATCCCACAACAGATCAATGTCACTCATTTTTCCCTTTCCATACTCTATGTTATTCAGGATCTTTTCCATCCAGCCAGTTCCTTCTCTACATGGTGAACATTGCCCGCAGCTTTCATGACGATAAAAACGAGCGAGTGTCAACGTATGTCTTACCACGCACTGATCTTCATCCAACACAATAAAACCACCCGATCCCATCATAGAACCGGTAGCAAACCCACCATCTGCCAGGCTTTCGTAAGTCATCAGTCTCTTTTCACCCTTGGCCGTTGTCAGCAATAGGTTAGCAGGTAAAATTGGAACAGATGATCCTCCCGGAATGCAGGCTTTTAATTTTTTGCCCCTGGGAATGCCACCACAGTATTCATCGCTGTAAATAAATTCTTCTACGGAGATGGTCATATCAATCTCGTAAATGCCGGGCTTATTTATATTACCGCAGGCAGAGATTAGTTTGGTACCGGTGGATTTCCCAATGCCAATCTTAGCATATTCTTCTCCACCCATATTTAAAATAGGAACAACTGCCGCTAATGTCTCTACATTATTTACAACCGTTGGACAATCCCATAAACCCTTTACGGCCGGGAAAGGAGGTTTGATACGTGGATTACCTCTCTTGCCTTCAAGGCTTTCGAGTAAAGCTGTTTCTTCTCCACAGATATAGGCTCCCGCGCCTCGTTGTACATAGATCTGGGAGTTAAAACCGGTGCCTAAAATATTTTTGCCAAGAAAACCAGCGTTGTTTGCTTCTGCAATGGCCTGCTCCAATATATCAATAATCCATGCATACTCGCCACGGATGTAGATATATGTTCTCTCTGAGCCTAATGCAAACGAAGAAATAATTAAACCTTCTATGAGCAGGTGCGGAAGGAACTCCATAAGATACCGGTCTTTGAATGTTCCGGGCTCTGATTCATCGGCATTGCAAACCAGGTAACGGGGAACGCCTTCCGGCTTCGCCAAAAAACTCCATTTCATTCCGGTGGGAAAACCTGCGCCACCACGACCGCGCAAACCGCTTTTCTTTACTTCTTCAACGATCTCTGCCGGCGCCATTTTAAAAGCTTTTTCAGCAGCCGCATAACCACCGTTTTTGCGATAGGTATCATAATAACGGATTCCCTCTACATGTGCTTTATCTAGTAATAATTTTTTACTCATTTCAAATACAAAATGCAAAAGTCAAAATATGGAACAGATGTTCCTTTTTACATTTTTCCTTTTTAATTGTTACAGTTTCGTACTCTGTCTCGCTATCAACTGCCAACCTTTACTTGTTTTTAACCAAACCTGCAGTACATGAAGGTTTAGTTCAGTTTCTTTACCGTCCATTATGAATTTAACTGCGGCTGAACTTCTCACACTTGCCCAATCTTTTGCCGTTATCCATTTTAAATCCTTGCTATCAATTTTTGTATAAGCCAATTTCCCCGAAACAAAATCCTTGATAACATCTTCCTTTGTCTGCACCCAGCCATTTGAATGGCCATAGCTTACATCTTTATGCAGTAGCTGTTTTAGTGTTATGGTGTCTTTCCCTACCAAAGCGTTATCCAGTTTTGCTACGGCATCCTTTAAAAAGGAAGTTTGTCCAAAAACAAAAGAACTGGTCAAAAACAACAATATGGTAAAATAAAATCTCACTACGATTTTGGCTTCTCACAATTCAGCATCCACTTAATACCATATTTATCTTTCAGCATTCCGAAAGTGGCTCCCCAGAATGTATCCTGTAATGGCATGGTCACTGTTCCACCTTCGCTTAAAGCAGTAAAAGTGTTTTGCGTTTTTCCAATATCGTTGATGTTCAAACTTAAGCTAACCATTCCCGAATCATTTGCGTCTATGGGACCATCGGAGGCCATGAACAGCATATTACCATCAACAGTAAAATGCGTATGCATGATCTTTTGAGGATCCATTCCCATCTGATTGCCCGGAGCATCAGCATAACGCGATGTTTGTCCAATGGCACCGCCCAAAGCTTTTTGATAAAAGTTCAAGGCTTCTTCGCAGTTGCCATTGAAAATAATGTAAGGTGTCAGTTGCATATTGATTTATTTTGCTTCCGTAACTTTTACTGCCTGTCTTCCCATTAATCTCCATTTTCCTTTTTCTTTTACCCATACTAACATCATTGTAAAATTCAAGGGCACTTCTTTACCATCGACAGTATGTTCAACTGCTTTAAACAGATGCCTTACAACGGCCACATCATCATCATCAATGATTGTACTGATATTGCTCAAGGCGGTATCTGAATAGGTCGACTTGTTATGGGCCGCACCTTCAACTGCTTCTTTCCTGTTCTGAATCTTTCCGCCCGAATGTCCATAGCTTGCTTTCTTAGCAAACAAATCTTCTAATGTAACACTGTCTTTTGTCCCAAAAATGGTATGGCTCAAAAGATAGGTTCTTTCTATAAGCGCTTTCTCATCTTTGCTTTGAGCATTTGATTCAAAAGCAATTACTAGAAAAATAAGAACTAACAAATTTTTCATATCAGTTATTTATAGCTGCTGAATGACTGCATTCTTCAATGATATGGTCTACTTTTTCTTTGGTAAGATGTTCTTTATAAATTTTTCCCATCTGCATCATTGGCGCATAACCACAAGCACCCAGACATTCCACTGTTTTTAAGGTGAACATTCCATCACTTGTTGTCTCGCCAACATTAATTCCTAATTTTTGTTTGATATAATCAATGATCTGGTCACTTCCATTGAGCATGCAGGGACCGGTCTGGCAAACTTCAAATAAATGTTTACCGACTGGTTTCAGATTATACATACTATAAAATGTAGCCACTTCGTATACTTCAATTGGTTTTAACCGCAATAATTCAGCAACATGATCCATAGCTTCTACGCTTAACCAGCCGCCGTTTTCTTCCTGTGCTAAATGCAATACAGGAAGTAATGCACTTTTATGTTTGCCATCCGGATAACGGGCAACGATTTCATTTACTTTATCTATGTTTTTTATAGTAAACCTCATTTCGTTTTATTTCTTGCTTTCAGTTTTTCAATGTCAGCCATATCCTGCGACCTGCCTGCTGTTTCTTTCAGGATTAATAGTTCTTTATATCCTATAAAATTGATTGAAACTCCTTCATATAGTACTTGTCTTCTATTTTCCCATGCTGTTGAAAATTGAACACCATCCATATCATTCAAAATATCTATTCTAAGCGGTTCATACCCAATCTGTGTAATAAAGTTTTTTTTTATAAAATCTTCTTTTGTTAATCCTAATGATTCCAACCCAAAATCATTTATTACCTGAACCATTTTCCCGGCATTTTCTTCTGATAGTTCAATACAGATGTCAAGGTCTTTTGTATATCTTGGATAACCATGAATACTTACTGCATACCCACCAATTACCAAATATTTTACTTCGTACTTATTACAGAGCTTTAAAAAATCAATAAAGTCAATTTCCAGCTTAAATTCCCTCTTCATGAAAACTTTTTTTGAAAACGACTTTCTGGATTCTTTCAACTCCCGGGTCAACCAAAGAACGTAATTCCATTAATATTTCCAATCTCTCTACTTCAGACAAAGAAGCATAATATTGATTATCCAATTCTTCCGCTTCGGAGAAACTAACCGTTCTTACCTTCCAATTGCTTCGGTCTTTTGCCATTTAATATTCATTGATTTGCTTTCAATAAGGATTAATGAATCAGCGTTAACCATCCATCTCGCCCGCAATCAAATTAAGTGATGACATCACAATGATCGCATCGCTCAACATACTTCCCTTCACCAATTCCTCAAATGCCTGGTAATAAATAAAACACGGCCTGCGGAAATGCAGTCTATACGGCGATCTGCCACCATCAGATATGAGGTAGAAGCCTAATTCTCCATTAGCACCCTCCACACAACTATATACTTCGCCAGGTGGAATATCTACCTCGCCCATTACAATTTTAAAGTGATAGATGAGGGCTTCCATTTTGGTATAGACATCTTTCTTTTCAGGTAGATAGTATTCAGGAACATCAGCATGGAAAATGGTTCCCTCCGCCCCTTTCATTTCCTGTATTTTTCTATACGCCTGTTCGATGATCTTCAGCGATTCTCTCATTTCCTGGTTACGTACCAAAAAGCGGTCGTAACAATCACCGGTTGTTCCTGTTGGAATAACAAAGTCAAAATCCTGGTAAGAGCTATAGGGTGTATGAACACGTACATCATAATCAACCCCCGCCGCCCTCAGGTTAGGTCCTGTAAATCCATAGTTTAAGGCCCGGTCGGCACTGATAGAACCAGCGCCAATGGTGCGTTCCATAAAAATACGGTTACGGGCAAACAGGTTTTCGAACTCAGTTAATACCCCCGGGTATTCTTTTAAAAAACGTTCCAGTTTGGTAAAAGCAATATCATTGAAGTCTCTTTCAAAACCACCTATCCTGCCAATATTAGTGGTAAGGCGTGAACCGCATACTTCTTCCCAGATCTCATAGATCAGTTCACGATATTGCATCACATACAAAAAGCCTGTGTAGGCTCCTGTATCAACACCTACAATTGAGTTGCATATCAGGTGGTCAGCAATACGAGCCAGTTCCATAATAATAACCCGTAAATAATCAACACGTTTGGGAGTTTGAATGCCTAACAGCTTTTCGCAGGTTAAATGCCAGCCCATGTTATTAATAGGTGCTGAGCAATAATTTAACCGGTCAGTAAGAGGCGTAATCTGGTATAAAGGACGACGCTCTGCAATCTTTTCAAAAGCACGGTGAATGTAGCCGATTGTTTGTTCCGCAGATACAATGCGTTCGCCATCCAGTTCCAGGATATTCTGGAATACACCATGCGTGGCAGGATGCGTTGGGCCAAGATTTAGCCTGGTTGTTCCTGTTTCAATTGGTCCCTGCTCAAATGCTTTTTCTGTTGTTATTGACATTTATGCTCCCATCCCCTGAAGAGGATATTTATTTGTTTTCAACTTTCTAATTATCTATTTAACCTTGTACAAAGTATCCTTCCTTACTGTTGCCAGGTATTGTCTTTATCAGCTTCACTGATCTGCCTTGGTGATCCATCTGCCTGCCTGTTACCGAAATCAAAGCTTCCCCCTCTTCCAAACATTTCATCATCTTTATCAATCCTTGTTTGGTCTTCTAATGGAAATTCTTTACGCTGAGGGAAATAATCCATTTCCTCTACATTTTGAATACGTATCAGGTTAGGATGACCCATAAAATTCACTCCATAAAAATCATAGGCTTCTCTTTCCAGCCAATTGGCAGCAGAAAAAATTTTTACAGCACTAAACACGTCGGGTTTATTAATGTCCGCAAACACCTTAAAGCGGATGCGGCAATTATCTACCAGGTTGTGCAAATGGTACACAACAGCTAATTCTCTTCCTTTATAAGCAGGGTAATGGACAGCAGTGAGATCGGTAAGAAAACGAAATTTTAATTCTTCATCATCATATAAAAACTGAAGCACTTTAAGGTTCAACTCTTTTGGCGCTTCAAACGTAAGCATGCCATAAGGCTCTTCCATATTTGCGATTTGATCGCCAAATTTTTCAGTTAGTCTGTTTTTTACGAGGTCGTTGGATATTGCCATAGTCAATCAGCTTTCGGCTATCGGCTTTCAGTATTCAGCTTAAAAACCGGCGTAAGCTGATGGCTGATAACTGATAGCTTATTGTATGCCGTAGCTTTCTAATAATTTTTTATAGTGTTCACTGTTTCGTCTTCTGAGTTCTTCTTTTCCTACAAGGTCTTGCACCTTCATAAATCCATCTAAAATGGCTTCTGGCCGTGGAGGACAGCCGGGTACATAAACGTCTACCGGTACTACCTGGTCAATACCTTGCAACACGCTATAACTGTCGAAAATACCACCACTGCACGCGCAAGCTCCAACAGCCATTACCCAACGGGGTTCGGCCATTTGCAGGTAAACTAGTTTTAAAACCGGGGCCATTTTTTTTGCAATGGTACCCATCACCATTAGTAAATCGCACTGGCGAGGAGAGAAACCTACACGTTCCGAACCAAAACGGGCAAGGTCATAGTGAGAAGCCATGGTAGCCATAAATTCAATTCCACAGCATGAAGTGGCAAACGGTAGAGGCCAGATAGAATTCTTACGGGCCAAACCAACCACATCACTCAGCTTTGATGCGAAGAAGCCCTCACCCTGGTAGCCTTCAGGCATCTCCACTACACTGATGTCTTTTTCTAGCGGCTTTTCTTTTATGTTATATGAAACCGGACGAGCCATAATTAAGATTTAAAACGTAATATTTAATATTTCTCAAATCAGCAGCGTCATCTCGGGTATTAAATATTTGATCTTCAATATTCAATAGTCTTAGTCTTCCCAATCCAAGGCGCCTTTTTTAATGATGTAGATATATCCACATAGAAAGAAGGCAACAAACATAAGTACAGCCCAAAAACCGCTCCAACCCAATCCCTTGAAATTAACAGCGTAAGGATAGAAAAAGATCACTTCCACATCGAATAAAACGAAAAGAATTGCTACCAGAAAGTATTTGATGGCCATAGGCTGGCGGGCATCACCATGACTTGCTATACCGCTGGCAAAGGTTTGCAGCTTATCTGAAGTATGCCGTTTTGGACCAAGAAGGTGGGTCACCCCCATCAGGGTTCCTATCATACCTGCCACAAAAAGTAATTGAAGAGCAACTGGTAAATAGCTGCCTGCGCTGGTAACATCCCTGACCGCTTTGGTCATATCTGTCTGTAAAAGATGGAACATAAGTTTTTCAAATGGGCACGCAAAAATAAGCCAGAGTCGCCAATCTTTCAGTTAATATTTACAGGAGTTAGTCATTAAAAAAGCCTCTCAGGTGAGAGGCTTTGGTTTATTATAAATTAAATGTTTATCCTTTGGACTTGACTTTCGTTTTATTGCCATCTGTCTTCGTCTTGGTATCTTTTGCCCCGGAAGAGCTACCCGTGCCATTTTTTGGCTTTGAAGGTGCTTGCGGTTTAGCATTCAGTACCCCCTGTATATTCATCAGATTTGCATTTGCAGGATCAAACGCCAAACCTCTTTGGACGTACGTTGCCGCAGCAGCTTTATCATTTTTAATATTAAAGCTATAGATCGCCAATGTTTGTGCAGCTCTTATGCCCTGACTTTTAAAGCGAACTTTATCTTTTTCAGCAATGTCTAAAACCTTTTGATAAGAAGGCATTGCCAAACCTTGCTCCATTGTTGAATCCAGCCTTTCATTTGGCAAAGCGCTCCAATACCAGCCATAAATGCTATCCGGTGCTAATGCTGCATAGGCCAAAGCTGTACTATCTGCTTTTTTATAAGCGCCTCCAAAGAAAAAGGACACGGCAATATTTACCAACTCAGCAGGATTTGATTTTTCTTTACCCCTTATTTGATAAGACATAAGGTCCAGCTCAGCTTGCAATAATCTTTGACCGCTGGCTTTTGCATCTTTCGCCGCTTCATTTAATAGTGATACTTGTCTTGACAGCACGCTGTCCATTTGTACTGCCTTGAAAATGTCAGAACGAATTATATCTGGATCTCCCTTACCACAAGAATAGGCATGCATGAGATAATCCTCTCCTCTTAAGTCTTCCTCTTTCACCTTGGTAAAATATTCATTAGCATATTGACATGCAGTCGTCGTGTCTTTGTTTCCAAGATAACTGTACGCTAACAAGCGATATACGCGAGGCTTAGGATTATTATTAGTTTGCGCAATAATATTTTTTGCATTGGTGATAGCATCGTTATATTTCTTTTGCACAAACTGGGTTTGCGCTAAGAAATATTGATTTTCCGGGCTGGGATCAGAACTGCTGATATACTTGGTAGCAAAACCTTCTGCAGTAGAAAAATCCTGTTTCCCCAATAGATTGTAATAGTATAACTGCTCATAAGCAGGTGCAAACTTAGGATCAGCAGCAACAACATTATTTAGGTTTTCCAATACCACTCCCCAGCTATCTGGCTGCCGGTAATTAGTTTGTGTCATATATAACATAGCCGCACGGTATAAAGCGGGTGCATAATTTCCAGCCTTACGGTAAGCCTGAACTGCGTCGCTACCCTGGTGTTTTTTACGATAAGCATTACCCAGGTTCAAAAAAATCTCCGGGTTAGTAGGTGCCAGTTGTCCGGCTTCATTCAATTTAGCAATAGCATAATCCAGATCACCTAATTTTTTTGCATCTGTATACGCGTTAACGTTGGCACGGCCAATTGCGCTCAGAACTAAAGGATCATTGCCTTTTCTGCCTTTACTTGCCGTAATAGCCTGTTCAAAACGCTGACGGGCGCCAGCCTGGTTACCTTGCAATAATTCAACATGGCCCATACCAACTAATACTAACGGAGCATTTCCATTAGCTGCCAAAGCTTTTTCGTACACTGCCTTTGCAGCGGCAATATCATCCTGGTCAAGATAGGTTTGACCAAGCCAATAAGTAGCTTCTATATTATTAGGATTTGCAGCCAACAATTTTTCAAAAATAGATTTGGCACTCTGGTACCGCTGTGCATACAAATTATTTACTCCTTCCTGTACATTCTGTGCCAATGCTGTAATGGATAGGAAAGCAGCAAAAAACAAAACAATAGCTGGTTTCTTCATTTTTCTTTTCTTTTTAAGATTTAAAATTATTCAGTTCCGTTTACTTATTAGTTGTTAATCTTATCTTTCTAATCTTCTTTTAATTCTGCTCTTCGAATGTAAAATGGCCTGAGTGCCGGTTGAAGGTAAGCACGTCTGAATATCAGTTGTCCCCTCTCGCTTTTTAGAAAGTTGGCAAACCCTTTACCAAGTCCCAGGTGATGTTCCTTTAATACATACACCAAATCACGTACCATGGGGTAAGTTTTTGTATAAATTAAATATTGAACCGGCAACACAAATGCATTGGCACTGTCTGTACTTTCCATGCGGGCAATCTTCACTTTCTTCAGGAAACTTTGTTGAGAAGTGTCTTCCTTGTTACCAATCCAGCTTACTCCAATAAAGCCAATAGCTCTTTGCGTTTTGGAGACATAGTCAATAACACCTTCGCTGCTTTGTGCTGCTACTACGTTCGGTCCTAAATTTCCACCTTTCAGCACAGAGTCTATCATAAATCGAACCGTACTGGTAGCTTTTACGCCATCAAAGACAGGAATTGAATTTTCT
>Ga0126307_10001649_pt1 | contig 14801 bp, 12 predicted proteins | sample Plot28_FD_89955 | JGI IMG/M metagenome (GOLD analysis project Ga0126307, IMG submission 89955) | Serpentine soil microbial communities from UC McLaughlin Reserve, CA, USA - Plot28 | ecosystem: Environmental > Terrestrial > Soil > Grasslands | place: USA: UC McLaughlin Reserve, Lake County... | reverse complement strand
TGCGGCGGGCCGGCCCTGCGCGAGACGGACACGATGGACACGTTCGTCGACTCGTCCTGGTACTTCCTGCGCTACTGCGACCCGCACAACGACCAGGCCCCCTGGGATCGCGAGGCCGTGGACACGTGGATGCCGGTGGATCAGTACATCGGCGGCATCGAGCACGCGATCCTGCACCTGATGTACGCGCGCTTCTTCGTGAAGGCGCTTGCGGACATGGATCTGCTTGGCGTGCAGGAGCCATTCGCCAAGCTCTTCACGCAGGGGATGATCACGCGCGACGGGGCGAAGATGTCGAAGTCGAAGGGGAACGTCGTGGCGCCGGAGGACTACGTCCAGCGCTTCGGCGCGGACACCGCGCGCTGCTACATCCTGTTCATCGGGCCGCCGTCGCTCGACGCCGACTGGCAGGACTCCGGGGTGGCGGGCGTCCACCGCTTCCTGTCGCGGCTGTGGACCGCCGCCGTCGAGGCGCCGGAGGAGGGCAGTTCGGACGACGCGCCGGTTGAGGCCGGCGCGCTGCTCCGCAAGGCGCACTGGGCGATCGACAAGGTCACGCACGACATGCAGGCGAACTTCGGCTTCAACACGGCGATCGCGGCGGTGATGGAGCTCACGAACGAGATCTACAGGCAGCGAGAGTCGGCGCCGCCCGGCGACGTTCGCTTCGCGGTCGCCATGGCCGCCTCGCTGATCTTCCCGTTTGCGCCGCACCTCGGTTCGGAGGTCTACGAGCTGATGACCGGCAGGCGCGTGTGGGAGGAGCCGTGGCCGAAAGCCGACGCCGCTCTGCTCGAGCGCGACGAGATCCAGCTCGTGGTGCAGGTGAACGGGAAGCTGATCGACCGCCTCGCCGCTCCGGCCTCGGCGAGCAACGACCAGCTCGAGCAGCTCGCGCGCGCGTCGGACAAGTTGACCATGCGTTTGAACGGAATGGAAATCGTGAAGACTGTGGTGGTGCCCGGCAAGCTCGTGAACTTCGTGATCCGATGAACGCTCGCCCGAGGGAGACGCGGATACCGGTCGGGCCACTCGTGGCGGCGGTTGGCGCGGTGCTCCTGATCGTGAGCCTCGGGCTCGATTGGTACGGCGAGCTGTCGGGCTTCAACAGCTTCGAGTTCCTCGACCTCCTGCTCGTGGTGCTCGCCCTGCTCACGCTCGCCGTGCTGGCCGCGGCGCTCGGGCTGATGCGCACGCCGCTGAGGCCCGGCACGCTGCTGGTGATCGGCGTGGCAGCGCTCCTGGTGGTGCTCAGCCAGCTGATCAACCACCCGCCGGCCGGCATCGAGCGCGATGTCGAGACCGGCCTCTGGCTCGGCCTCGCGGGCGCCGCGCTGATGCTCGTGGGAGCCATCCTCTCCACGGCTCGGATTGCGATCGCCGTGGAGCCACGGCGCCCGGGTGCCGCGTCTGACCGGCCCGCGGCGCCGCCCGCCGCGTCCTCCGCTCCGCCCGCGTCCTCTCCTTCGGCGGCGTCCTCCGCTGCGGCTGCGTCGCCGCCTCCTGGCGATCAGGCCCCGACGAGCACGGACGAGCCTCGGCCCTGAGCTATATCGCTGTCGCCGGCCCCGGGCAGGCCTCCGCCGAGGAGCGGGAGGCGGCCGAGATCGTGGGTCGGGAGCTCGCCCGCCGCGGCGCGATCCTCGTCTGCGGCGGCCTAGGCGGCGTGATGGAGGCGGCGTGCAAGGGCGCGAAGGACGCTGGCGGAACGACCGTCGGGATCCTCGCCGGGAAGGAGCGTTCACAAGCGAACCCGTTCGTCGACGTCGCGATTGCGACCGGGCTCGGCGAGGCGCGCAACGCGGTCATCGTTCGCACGGCTGACGCAGTCGTGGCGGTCGGCGGCGGGTACGGCACTCTTTCGGAGATCGCGCTCGCGTTGAGGCGGTCGAAGCGCGTGGTTGGAGTCGGCACCTGGGACGTCGACGGCGTCGAGCCTGCCGACAGCCCGCAGGCCGCCGTCGCTGCCGTGCTCGGCGAGTCGCTCACCTAGACTCGCCGCTTCGTGACCGGCCAGTCGGACACTCCGTACCTCGACGCCCTGCGCGCATACGCCGAGCGCAAGCCCGGCCGTTTTCACGTGCCCGGGCACAAGGGTGGATTCGGCGCGGATCCGGGCCTTGTCGATGCGATCGGCGTGGGCGCTCTCCAGCTCGACATACCCGCGCTCACGCATGGGATCGACGTAGGCGACGAGCCCACGCCGTTCGATGCCGCGCAGCGGCTGGCGGCCGAGGCGTGGGGGGCGAGCCGGACCTGGTGGCTCGTGAACGGGGCGTCGCAGGGCAACCACGTTGCGCTGCTGGCGCTGGGCCACAGCGGGCAGTCGGTGGTCACGCAGCGCAACGCGCACTCGAGCACGATCGACGCGCTCGTCATGTCGGGGCTGCGGCCGACGTTCGTTGCGCCGGAGCTCGACCCGGAGCTGCACATCGCCCACTGCATGACGCCCGAGGCGCTCGACGAGGCGCTTCGGCAGACACCCGAGGCGGCGGGCGCGACGGTGGTTTCGCCCACCTACTTCGGGGCGGTGGCCGACGTGGCCGGGCTCGGGGAGGTGGCGCACCGGCACGGCGTGCCGCTGGTCGTGGACGAGGCGTGGGGGGCGCACCTGCCGTTCCACGAGGAGCTACCCGCGCACGCTCTGAGTCTCGGCGCCGACCTCGTTATCTCGAGCACGCACAAGATCCTCGGCAGCCTGACGCAGTCGGCCATGATTCATTTGGGGCACGGCGATCTCATCTCGGAGGGGGTGGTCGACCGCTGTGTGACGCTCGTCGAGTCCACGAGTCCGAACGGCCTGCTGTTCGCCTCGCTCGACGCCGCGCGCCGGAGCGCCGCGACGCGCGGGCGCGAGCTGCTCGACGAGACGCTGCGCGCACTCGTCCGAACGCGCGAGGCGGTGCGCGAGATCCCGGGTCTCGACGTGCTCGACGAGCGCCTCGCCGGTGCACCCGGAGTGTTCGACTACGACCCGCTTCGTCTCGCGATCGATGTGCGCGGCACGCGCGCGAGCGGCTACGAGCTTGCGCGCCTGCTGCGCGAGGAGCACGACGTGCTGATGGAGCTCGCCGGAGAGAACGTGATGGTCGCCGTGTACGGGATGGGAGAGGAGGCCGGCGCGGCTAGCGAGCGGCTGCTCGACGGGCTGCGCCGTGTGGTGGAGACCGTGAGCGCAATGCCGCAGTCCGCGGAGGACGTGCTGTTCGCTCCGCCGCCGCCGTGGGGCGAGCTCGTGATGACGCCGCGCGAGGCGTTCCTGGGGCCGCAAGAGATCGTGCCTGCGCGGGAGGCGGTAGGGCGTGTGGCCTCGGAATCTCTCGCGGCCTACCCGCCCGGCATTCCGAACGTTCTGCCCGGTGAGTGCCTCACCGCCGAAACGCTCGCCTACATCGAGCAGACGATCGCCCACGGCGGCAGCCTGCGCGGGGCGAGCGACCGCGAGCTGAAGACGCTGCGCGTGGCGCTCGAGTCGTAGGCCCGCGCGGCTACGCCAGCGTCATGCCGCCCACGCGCTCACGGCGCAGCGCCTGCATCAGGCAGTGGGCGCCGCCGCCGCCGAGAGTGAAGGCGGCGAGCTCGGGGTCGTACACCGTCAGGCCGAGCGCACGCAGGCGCTCGTTCAGGTCCTTCGACTCCGCGCTCGTGAGCACCCGGTCGCCCCCGAGGCACACTCCGTTCACACCGAGCTTCAGCGCGTCGGCGAGCGGCACCGGCACGATCTCGACGCCCATTTGCTCGAGCCAACGCACGAAGCCGGTGCCCACCTGCTCGACGCACACGGCCGCGAGCTTCTCGCCTAGCATCGCGGCGAGCACGTCGATGTGGAGGAAGTGGGGCGGGATGCGCTCGATCCGGACCTCCCAGCCGTCGGCCTCGAGCCACCCGGCGAGCTGCCTGGCGGCCGGCTCCTGAGTGCGCTCCTCGCCGTTCCCGATCACCGCGACGCCGGGCTCGACGATCATGAAGTCGCCACCCTCGAGCGCGGCGGCGGTGATCAGCCGGTGGACCGGGATCCCGGCCTGCTCGTAGAAGCGGATCACCGGTGCGTACTCGCCGCGCCGCCACCACTGGTGGCACTGGGTGACGATCGGGCCCTGCGGCACGTTGATGCTCGAGTCGCGCGCGAACACCTGGTAGGGGAGGGCCGGATCTGGCTCGAGCCGGTGCACCCGCACGCCGGCCTGCTCGTACACGCTCACCATCTCGGCGTGCTGGCGCTGCGCGTCCTCCCGGCTGAAGCTGATGCCGCTCTCGAGCGTCGCCCGGGCTATCGCGCTCGCGGGCAGCCAGTGGAAGTTGTCCGGCGGGCAGAGCAGCACGTCGAGCAGACGTCCATACTCCGAGTCGACGCCCCAGGCCGTATCTGTTTCCTCTCGTCCCTCCAATGCGCGCACGATTCTATGAGTGAGCCGGTCCGCCGCCACGTGGTTGTGCATGGAAACGTCCAGGGCGTCTTCTTCCGGGACAGCTGCCGCAGGGAGGCGAGCTCTCGCGGCGTTGCCGGGTGGGTGACCAACAGGCCGGACGGCGCCGTCGAGGCGGTCTTCGAGGGAGAGCCGGACGCTGTCGGTGCTCTCGTTGACTTCTGTCGGCGCGGCCCGCGCAGCGCCGACGTGGACTCGGTCGACGAGACGAGCGAGGAGCCCGAGGGCCTCAGCTCGTTCGAGGTCCGCTGAAGCGTCACTTCCTTGTCACACTGATCACCCACACGTAGAGCGGCGGTCTCTAGGTTCGCCGGGTGCCGGAGAGCTCGCGTTCGACCGTCGCAGTGTGGGTGCTGGCCGCCGTGCTGGCGGTCGTGGCCGGTGCCCGGTTGCTCGGAGGGCATGACGAGGCGCCTCCCGCGCCGGTGAGGCTGGCATCCGAAGGCGAACGCGGCCGCGACGAGGAGGAGCGCATCTACGTGCACGTCGCCGGCGCGGTGCGGCGACCCGGGTTGATGACGATGTCCGCGGGCGCCCGCGTTGCGGATGCGATCCAGCGCGCGGGCGGCCCTGGGCCGCGAGCCGACCTCACGGCGGTGAACCTCGCCGCACGGCTTGCGGACGGCCAGCAGATCGTGGTGCCGCGAGCGGGAGCCGCGAGCGCCGCGGGCGGCTCCCCGACCGGCGCCGCTCCCGCCGCCGGCGCCGCGCCCGGCGGCTCGCCGTCGGGCGCCGCACCGGTCGGTGGCTCCGCTCCACGCGGCGCCGTCACCGGCATCCACCTGTCGACGGCCACCGTCGAGCAGCTCGACGGCGTCGACGGCATCGGCCCGACGCTGGCCCAGCGCATCATCGAGTACCGCGACGCACATGGCGGCTTCCGCTCTCTGGCGGAGCTCGCGCAGGTCGAGGGGATCGGCGAGAAGCGGCTCTCCACGCTGCGCGAAGCGCTCCAGCTGTGAGCCACGCGGGATGGCGCGCGCCCGAGCCGGAGCGGCACCGGCACGACCCGGTCGCGGCGGCCGACCGCGCGCCTCCTGCTTTCGCGGCGGCCCATCGCGTGCCGCCGGCACTCGCGACCGCCGGCCGCCGGACCCTCGTCCTCACGCTCGCCGCTCGGCCGTGGCATGTCGCGGTCGGCGCGCTCGCCGCTGGACTCGCGCTGTCGCAGGCCGAGGCGGCGCTCAGCCTGGCGGCGGCAGCCGCCGCCACTCTGCTCGCCTTCCTGGCGTATGCCCGGGCGCCCGGATTGGCGGTCGTCGCCGCCGCCCTGCTCCTGGCGGGAACCGCGGCCGGTGCCGCCCGTCTCGATGCGCTCGACCATGCGTCGACCCTGATCGATGACGGCCGAGCGATCTCGGCCCGCGCCCATCTCCTCACACGCGCGCGCGCCTCGACGTTTGGCGCGTCCGCCGAGGCACGCATCACCAGCGGCCCGCTCCGGGGCAGTCGCGTCCTGCTGCGCTTCGACCGCCGTGACGGAAGCTCCCTCCCCAGCCATGCGGCGGTGGGCGACGAGCTCTCGCTGGGCGGCAGCCTGCGCCGGCCCACGAACCATCCCGATGCGAGCTTCGACTTCGCCGCCCATCTGCGCCGGCGAGGTATCGCGGGTGAGCTGCTCGTCGACCGCGTCAGGCTCACCGGGGCGCGGCGCGGTGGCGTCGCGGGTGTGCTGGACGGCTTGCGTCGCCGGGCCGAGCAGGCCGTCGGCGCCGGGCTGGCGGAGGAGGACGCCGCGTTGGCGCTCGGCATGATCCTCGGCGAGGACGAGCAGGTCGACAGCGCGACCCGTGACGACTGGCGCGACGCCGGTCTAGCTCACCTACTGGCGGTGAGTGGGCAGAACGTGATGCTGCTGATGGCGCTCGCGCTGCCACTGCTCGTCGCGCTCGGGCTCGGGCCGCGCGGGCGGGGCGTCGCGTTGCTGTGTCTGGTGGCGCTGTATGTGCCGCTGGCGGGCGCGGGGCCGTCACTGCAGCGCGCCGGCGTGATGGGTGCGGCTGGAATCGCGGCGATGACGCTGTCGCGACCGTCGTCGCGCTGGTACGCGTTGCTGCTCGCGGCCGCCGTCACGCTGGCCATGAACCCGCGCGCGTGCGGTGACCCGGGCTGGCAGCTCTCGTTCGTAGCGGTCGCGGGCATCCTCGTGGCCGGCCGGCCGCTCGCGGCGAGGCTGCGACGGATCGCCGAAGAATTCGCGCCGCAGCGCCTGGCGAGTCGACGCGGCGCGCCAGGCCGCGCGGCGCAGCGAGCCGCGCTGCGCCGTGCCGTCCGCGACGGCCTCTGCGACGGAATGGCGATCACGCTTTCGGCCACGCTCGCCACCGCGCCGCTGGTCGCGTACCACTTCGGATCGGTGCCGCTCGGGGGGTTGGCGGCCAACGTCCTGGCGCTTCCGGCGGTCGCGCCCGCGATGTGGCTTGGAATGGTCAAGGCCGCGCTCGGCGTAACGGGGCCGCTCCTGCCGGGCAGCGATCGGCCTGCCGAGCTGCTCGGTCCGCTCATGCACGTTCCGATCGCCTACCTCGACGGTCTCGCGGAGCGCTGCGCGACCCTGCCCGGCGGACACCTCCGGCCACCGCTGCACTCGCCGGCTGCGGTAGCGGCGGCGTACGCGGGGATGATGACCCTGCTGTACGCGCCACGCTTGGCTCGGCGGCGATCGCGGCGCACCCGGGCCGGTGGCTTCGAGCTCGCCGCCGCTTGGCGCCGAAGTCCGGGCTCGCTTCGTGCCGGCGTCCGCGTGTTGCTCTTGCTGGTGGCAGTGCTCGCTGCGGCCGCTGTGCTCCCCACCCCGGCGCCGCCCAATGCCCTCACCGTCCGCTTCCTCGACATCGGTCAGGGAGATGCCACGCTAGTCCAAGACGGCGGGGGAGCTGCCGTGTTATTCGACGGCGGCCCTCCCGAGGCGCGCGTCTACCGCATGCTTCGGGCCGCGGGCGTGAGCCGACTCGACCTCATGGTTGCCACGCACCAGTCGCGCGATCACCAGGGTGGGCTGCACGAGGTGCTCGACCGCATTCCGACCTCGCTCCTGCTCGAGAACGCGGACGGCACCGCAGATCGCGACTTCAGGCGCCTCCTCGCGGAGGCCGACGCCCACGGAATTCGCCGGATCCCGGCTCACGCCGGTCAGCATCTGCAAGTCGGCCGGCTGGAGATCCAGGTGCTTTCGCCCCCTCCGCTGCCGCCGGGCGTCCCGAGGCCGGATGACCCGAATCCGCGCGGCGTCGCCGCGATCGTCAGCTCCGGAGACTTCGACCTCTGGCTGAGCGCTGACGCCGAAAGCGATGCCATCCTGCCGCTGGCGTTGCGGTCCGTGGAGGCGATGAAGGTCTCGCACCACGGCAGCGCTGATCCGGGCCTCCCCGAGGTACTGGAGCGCCTGCGTCCGCGTGTCGCTGCGATCGAGGTCGGCGCCGGCAACTCCTACGGGCACCCAACACCCGAGACGCTCGCGACTCTCCACGCGGCGGTCCCGCACGTGTACCGCACTGACCGTAACGGAACCGTGACGCTCACCGTACGCGACGGCCAGATGGCGATCAAAACCGAGCGCTGACGTGCGGTGCCACGAGTTTTCCCTAACTGCCAAGGGAAACTCGTGGCACCGCCTGCGTGCTTCGTACACTGCCGGCGTGGCCGCGTTCAAGCCCGCCTATCTCGTCTGCGGAGACGACGACGCCAAGATCGATGCTTGGCGGGCGCGTGTGCGACGCAGGGCGGAGGAAGAGCGGGGGCCCGGCGGGCTCGAGACATTCGATGCCCGCCAGAGCGAGCCGGGCGAGGTGGCCGCCTCGCTCGCGATGCTGAGCTTTGAGACGGCCACGCGCTACCTGCTGGTGGACGACGTCGGCGCCTGGAAGGCTGCCGAGCTCACTCCCCTCGAGGCGGCTCTCGTGGACCTGCCACCCGAGACGGTGTTGGTTCTCATCGCCCGCGGCAAGGCGCCCAAGCAACTGTCGAAGGCAACCGAGAAGGCCGGCGGAGAGGTCCGCGAATATGCGGCGCCCAAACCGTGGGAGCTGCCGAAGTGGTGCGTCGGGCACGCGCGCGAGCTTGAGCTGCAGCTCGACCAGGAGGCCGCGAAGGAACTCGTCTCCCGGGTCGGGACGAGCCAGCAGCGGCTGTCACGGGAGCTCGAGAAGATCGGGCTCGCCGTGCACCCGTCCGCGAGCATCACGAGCGCGGACGTGGAGCGGCTCGCTGCCTCGGACACGGCGCCGGCCGCCTACGACCTCGCCGATGCGCTCGTGGCCGGTGACCTCCGCGGCACGCTTGCGCTGGCCGAGCAGCTCGACGAGCATGGCGAGCGTCCCGGCAAGCTCGTCTGGCCGATCGTGCGCCGGCTCCGCGAGGTGCACCAGGCCGCCGCGTTGCTCGGAGCGGGCATGCCGGATGCCCAGGTCGCGGCCGCGCTGAAGGGTCCTCCGTGGGCCAGCAAGAAGGTGATCGCCCGCGCGAAGAAGGCCGATGTGGCCACGCTCGAGCGGGCGCTGTGCGTGTTCGCCGATCTTGAGGTGGAGATGCGCGGCGGCAGCGACCTCCAGGTCGGCGAGGACACCGCGTTCTCGCTCGCCCTTGCACGAGCGACGAGCGCGAGCTAGGCGCCAGCGGCCGCCGCCTACGCCCCCGCGCCGGACGGAGGCGCCGGGTCGCTCGGACCGTACGGATACCACCACGCCTTGGGCGCGATCTTCGTCTCAATGTGCACGTGCTTCGTGTCCTGAAAGGCCTCGAGGCCCTCCTGGCCGAGTTCCCGCCCGAGGCCCGACTGCTTCATGCCGCCGAACGGCCCGGCGTCGTTGTCGGTGAGCGGATCGTTGATCCACACCGTGCCGGCGCGGATCTCGCGCATGCAGCGCACGGCGGTCTCGAGGTCACGGGTGTAGACGTTGGCGCCGAGCCCGAAGCGGGTGGCGTTGGCCAGGCGGATCGCCTCGTCGAGCGAGTCCACGGGCACGATCGGCGCGACCGGCCCGAAGGTCTCCTCGCGCAACAGCTCGGTCGTGTGCGGTGCGCCGGTCACGACAGCCGGCGAGAAGAAGTGCCCACGCTCGAAGCCCGCCCTGTCGCCGCCGACGAGCACCTTCGCGCCCGCCGCGACAGCCGCCTCCATCTGCGCCTCCACCTTCGCGCGCTGCGGCGCCGAAACCATCGGCCCCACGTCCGTGGAGGCGTCGAGCGGATCCCCCATCCGCAGCGAATTCGTGTAATCCACGAACGCCGAGACGAAGTCATCATGGACCTCGCGCGCCACGTAGAAGCGCTCGGCCGACGTGCACACCTGCCCGGCGTTCAAATAGGCCGCCCAGGCGCCGCCCTTGGCGGCCACGTCGACGTCCGCGGCCACGTCGGCGCAGACGATGAACGGGTCCTTGCCCCCCATCTCGAGGTTCATCCTTGCCACGCGCGTGGCGCAGGCGGCCGCCACGCTCTTGCCGGTCTCGACCGATCCCGTGAAGGCCACGCCCGCGATGCGCTCGTCGTTGACAATCGCCGAGCCCACGTCGCCGGCGCCCACCACGATGTTCACCACGCCCGGCGGCAGATGCTCGAAGCACCCGGCGAGCATGAGCGTCGACAGCGGCGTGAGCTCCGATGGCTTCGCCACCACGGTGTTGCCGGCGGCGATCGCGGGCGCCAGCTTCCAGGCGAGCAGCAGCAGCGGGTAGTTCCACGGCACGATGCAGCCCCAGGCGCCGATCGGCTCCTTTACCACCAGCGCAAGCTGCGTGGATTCGATCGACGGGATCACCCGGCCGGCGAAGTTGCGACCCATCTCGGCGTAGTAGTCGAAGGCCGACGCGGTCCAGCCGACCTCGTCCGAGTTCTCGATAAGCGGCTTGCCTCCCTCGAGCGTCATCACCCGAGCGAGCTCGTCCGTGCGAGCGCGCAGCCGGATGGCCACCTCGTGCAGGAGCTCGGCGCGCTCGACCGCGGGAGTGGCCGCCCAAGCCGGGAACGCCTCGTTAGCCGCAACGACGGCGGCGTCCAATTGCTCGCTCGACGGCAGACCGACGGAGGCAAGCGTCTCCTCCGTGGCGGGGTTCTCGACCGCCAGGGAGTCGCCATCGCCAGAGACGTGCTCACCGCGAATGAGCAGCCTGGTCTCCAAGCTGTCTAGGTGAGGCGGCTGCGGATGCGCGCCGCGCGCGACTTCTTGCGGGCGGCGTTGTTGCGGTGCAGCGCGCCCGACTTCGCGGCCTTGTCGATCCGCGAGACGAGGTGGCGAAACTCCTCGTCGGCCTTCGTGGCGTCGCCCTCGCTGACCGCCGATTCCAGGCGGCGGAACCAGGTCTTCACCTGGGAGGTACGCCGCCGATTCTCGAGGCGCTCGCGCTCCGCCCGATGAATCCGCTTTTCTTGTGAGGCGATGTTGGCCATAGACGCACTGACGCCGCACCTTGAACTGCGGCGCGGCGAGCCGGAAGTGTAGCGGGCGCCGCCCAGTGGCGACCGACGCACCCGGCCGGTCCGGACAGGCACGGCGCATCGCGCGCAACACCGCGTTCTTCTCGTTCGCGACCGGCCTTTCGCGCCTGCTCGGCCTCGCCCGCGAGGTGGTCGCCGCCAAGTACTTCGGCGTCACCGCCGCGATGTCGGCGTTCACGATCGCCTTCCAGGTGCCGAACCTCGTGCGGGCGCTGTTCGCCGACTCAGCTCTCCAGGGCGCCTTCGTGCCTGTCTTCAGCGAGCTGCTCGAGAAGGGCGAGCGCAAGGAGGCGTTCCGGGTCGCCTCGAGCCTGTTCTTCCTGATCTGCCTGGTGCTCGCGGCGGTCACGGCGCTGTTCGTCCTGTTCGCCGAGCCGATCATTGGGCTTATAGCCCCGGGTTTCGACGACGACCCGGCGCTTCATGACCTCACGGTCAACCTCGCACGGCTGATGTTCCCAATCGTGGTGCTCCTTGCCCTCTCGGGTCTGGTGGTTGGGATGCTCAACTCCTTCGAGCACTTCGCGGTCCCCGCGCTCGCCCCGGTTGCGTGGAACCTCGTAATCATCGCAGCGCTGGTCGGCCTCGTGCCGGTCTTCCCGGAGGACGACAAGATCTACGCCTACGCGATCGGCATCCTGGCGGGGACGGTCGTCCAGTTCCTGCTGCCGCTGCCGTGGCTGCGCGGGCGCGGGGGAGGCCTGACCTTCAAGATCGACTGGCGCGACGAGCGCGTCCGGCGCGTCCTCAAGCTGATGTTCCCGGTCACGATTGCCCTCGGGCTGATCAACCTGAGCCTCCTGATCAACTCGGTGTTCGGCACGCTCGTGTCCGACCAGGCGCCCGCCGCGATCGACAAGGCCTTCCGCATCTACCAGCTTCCGCAGGGCCTCTTCAGCATCGCAGTCGCCACGATCCTGTTCCCGACGATGTCGCGCTTCGCCGCCCGTGGAGCACGCGACGACCTGCGCCGCACCATGGGCACCGGCGTGCGCCAGATCTGCCTGTTGCTGATCCCGAGCGCCGTGCTGATGGCCGTTCTTGCCGAGCCGATCACGCGGCTCGTGTATCAGCGCGGCGCTTTCGGCGCCGGGGCCACCGATCTCACGGCCACCGCGATGGTCTGGTGGTCAATTTCGCTCCCGTTCCAGGGCGTGAGCCTGCTGTTCTCGCGCACCTTCTTCAGCCTCCAGCGCCCCTGGGCCACGACGGCGCTCGCCGGCGTGAACCTGGTCGTGAACGCTGGGCTCGCCGCTGCCCTCTATGGCCCGTTCGAGATCGCCGGGATCGTGCTTGGCACCGTGGTCGGCACGATCGTGATGTGCGTGTCGCAGGGCTGGATCCTGCGGAAGGAGCTCGCCGGTATCGAGGGGGCGCGGCTGCTCTCGGCCGCCGTGCGGATGCTTGCCGGGGCCGCGCTGCTGGCAGCGGTGGCGTACTACAGCTGGAAGGGCCTCGACGATCTCCTTGGCCGGTCGCTCGCCGGCCAGGCGCTGTCGGTGCTCGGCTCGATCGCCGCGGGATCGGCGGTCTACGCGGCCGCGGTCTGGGTGCTCCGCGTGCCCGAGGCGCGGCAGATCCCGCGCCTGCTCGTTAGTCGCGGCGGCTCCCCGGGGTAGGAGCGCCGCATGGCCGACGAGAAGATGGAAGTCGAGAAGCAGATCGAGTGCCTGAACGACGCGCTCCGCCTCCAGCACCGCTCGGTACTCCAGTACTCGCTGGTGGCCGGAAGCGTGATCGGGCTGGAGTACCAGGCGCACGCCGACAAGATGCGCGAACACTCGCTCTCGGAGCTCGAGGACGCCACCCGCCTCGTCGAGAAGATCACCGCTCTCGGCGGAGAGCCGACCACCGACGTCGCTCCCATGAAGTTTGTGGCCGACCCGGACGGCGCGATCGACGCCCTCATCGACTGCGAGTCCGAGGCGCTCGAGACGCTCCAGGCCGCGATCGAGCCGACCGGGCGCGAAGCAGCGTCCGAGGCCGTCGAGCACCGTCTCGAGCACATCATCATGCGCAAGCAGGAGCAGGTGGACTACCTGCTGCGAGCGCGCCGCAGGCCCTAGTGCTTGTTTAGCTGTCGATTTCGCGCCAGTCCGTTCGTTCCCCACGTGTTCCAACGCGACCCGCGCGGAGCGGCTTGCGGCGACTGGGCCGGCACGCGGAGCTCGGCTAGCCGTCCGCTTCCTCGAGCGCTGCGATCGCATCCGCGGCCGAGGCGTACACCTTCCCGTAGATCACCTTCCCGTCTCGAACTCGCCAGATCCAGCCGGTCGAGCCGGCGACGGTGCGTCCACGCGAGCGCGCGCTCACCTTGCCGGTCACGAGGACGAGGTCGCCCTGCGTGCGGAACTCGCGCGGTGTGAGCCGCAGTTCCTCCCACACCGCGGCGACGTCGCGGAAGTACTCGCGCATGCCGGCGTGGCCCCTGTAGGGCTCGGTGCGGCCGGCGTGCTCCCCGGTCACGGCCGTGAACTCGATGTCCGGGTGCGCCATGGCCAGCACCGTCTCGAGGTCCCGGTCCGCGAAGGCGGAGAACGTCGCCTTGACGACTTCGATGTCCGTCGCAATCACGAGTCCAGTTGGAACTATGACCCATCGCCATACTCGTACGCCGTAGTGGCATCGCCCGCAGACAACATCCGCAACTTCTCGATCATCGCCCATATCGATCACGGGAAGTCGACGCTGGCCGACCGGATCCTTGAGATCACGGGGGCGGTCGACGCGCGCGATCACAGGCCCCAGATGCTCGACTCGATGGACCTCGAGCGCGAGCGTGGGATCACGATCAAGGCGCAGGCCGTGCGGGTGGAGTACACGGGGGCCGACAACCGGCTCTACCGCCTGCACCTGATCGACACGCCGGGCCACGTGGACTTCACATACGAGGTGTCGCGCTCACTCGCGGCCTGCGACGGCGCCCTGCTGCTAGTGGACGCTTCCCAGGGCGTCGAGGCGCAGACCGTGGCGAACACCTACCTCGCCGTCGACTCCGGCCTCGAGCTGATCCCGGCGATGAACAAGATCGACCTTCCGGGCGCGGAGCCGGGCCGCGTGGCGGGGGAAATCTCCGAGCTGATCGGCGTGGACCCGGACGGAGTGCTCCGCATCTCGGCGAAGACCGGCGACGGCGTGGCGGAGTTGCTCGAAACCCTGGTGGCACAGGTGCCGCCGCCGCAGGGCAACCTCGACGCAGCCCCGCGCGCGCTCATCTTCGACTCCGAGTTCGACCAGTACCGCGGCGTAATCGCGTACGTCCGAGTGGTCGACGGGAGGCTCGGCAAGGACGACGCAATCGTCGCGATGCAGACCGGCACGCACGCGGAGATCGACGAGATCGGCTTCTTCGGCCCTCAGATGACCGCGGTCGATGCGCTGCACGCGGGCGAGGTGGGGTACGTGATCACGGGCATCAAGGACGTCTCGCAGCTGCGCGTGGGCGACACGCTCACCACCAGGTCGAACGCCGCGAGCGAGCCGCTGCCGGGCTACCGCGAGATCAAGCCGATGGTCTTCTGCGGGCTCTTCCCCGTGGAAACCAACCAGTTCCCCGACCTGCGCGACGCGCTCGAGAAGCTCGAGCTGAACGACGCGGCGCTCACCTGGGAACCGGAGACGAGCGAGGCGCTCGGGTTCGGCTTCCGCTGCGGCTTCCTCGGCCTGCTGCACATGGACATCGTGCGCGAGCGGCTCGAGCGCGAGTACGACCTGGAGCTGCTGGCGACGGCCCCCACGGTGGAGTACGACGTGACGCTCACGGACGGCCGCGAGGTGGTGGTGCACTCGCCCTCGGACATGCCCGATCGCGCCGAGATCGCCGCGATCGAGGAGCCCTACATCCGCGCCACGATCCTCACGCCGAAGGAGCACGTGGGCGCCGTGATGGAGCTCTGCCAGGAGCGCCGCGGGACGCACGTGGACATGACGTTCCTTTCC
>Ga0126307_10001647_pt1 | contig 14808 bp, 14 predicted proteins | sample Plot28_FD_89955 | JGI IMG/M metagenome (GOLD analysis project Ga0126307, IMG submission 89955) | Serpentine soil microbial communities from UC McLaughlin Reserve, CA, USA - Plot28 | ecosystem: Environmental > Terrestrial > Soil > Grasslands | place: USA: UC McLaughlin Reserve, Lake County... | reverse complement strand
GGACGGGCGCCAGCGCGCCGTTGGCCTCGCTCAGCGCGACCTGGTCGGCGCCGCCCTGCCCGCGAACGGTCAACACGTCAAGCCCCGGCTCGGAGTGCACCGGGACGACCGCGGCCGCGAGACCGGTCACAACGGGATCCGGCGTCGCCGGCGTCCGGCTGACGCCGATCACGTCGGCGCCGGTGCTGCCGTCGGCGATCACCTTGTCCGGCTGGGCGTCGCCGACGCCACCGGCGGCGCCCAGATCTGGGGACACGCGCGTGACCGCGGTGCCGGCCAGGTCGCCGACGGTGATGGTGTCGGCGCCGCCGAGCGCGGCCACGCCGACGTCTTCGACGCCGTCGCTGTCCATGACGATGGCGCCGACGTCACGCGTCAGCCGCAGCCGGCCCGCGTTGGCGGACAGCTCGATCTTCTCGCCGATGTTGGACCCGTTGAACTGCAGCCGGTCGTGGTCGCCCTGGCCCTCGATCGTGTCGCTGGCATCGCCCGGGTTCCAGACCGCGACATCGTCACCCGCCCCGAGCAGCGCGGTGTCATTGCCGCGGCTCGGATTCACGATGTCGGCCCCGTCCCCGCCCACGAGCACTTCGGGCCCGAAGCCGCCGGTGAGCGCGTCGGCGCCGGCCTCGCCGTCGAGGGTCGTCTTCTCGGTGTCGGTGAAGATGCCGCCGGAGTTGTCGATGCGGATGCTGTCGGCGCCGGCGCCGGCCTTGACGGCGATGTTCTCGAACTTGTCGCGCTTGAACGCGAAGTCGGTGATGCCGTCGTCTCCCACGTCGATCCGGAGGACGTCCGGCGTGGTCGACCTGATCCCGAGGGCGAGCTTGTTGTCATTGCCGTCACCGCGGACCGTGAGCGTCCCGGCGGTGATCTTGGCCGTGGTCGCGGCGTTCGCCTGGCCGGCGGTGGCCGCGAATGCGGCGAGCGCGGCGAGCAGGGCGATGAGCAGGTGCGCAGTTCGCAAACGCGCAGGGGCAGGCGACACCGCGAGGGTGTGCGCGTCTGCATTGGGCATGTGTGCTCCTGGGGAGTGGGAGACGGAGGGCGTGGGCAGGGACGTTCACGGTCGCAGGCCCTCTCGCGTCGCGCGACCCCCGCTAGCCGGTCTCCGGTGGTGGGGCGAGCCGCACCTCGAGCCTCTCGACCTTCGGAACGGCCCGCGCGTCGCGACGAATCGAGACTCGCGAGGTCTCTATGTCTGCTACGGTACTTTACTGAACTGGCCAGTTCTGAAAGTCACCGCGTGACCGAGAAGATCAACTCCCGACGACCGATGGGCAGACCGCGCGAGCACCGCGCCGACGCGGCGATCCTGCGGGCGACGCTCGAGCTCATGGCCGCACATGGCGTGAGCGACCTGCGAATGGACGACGTGGCACAGCGCGCCCGCGTCGGAAAGGCGACGATCTATCGTCGCTACGCCTCCAAGGACGAGCTCGTCGCGGCCGCCGTCGCCGCCCTCGTCCGCGAGATCGGCACTCCGGACACGGGTTCCACGCGCGGAGACCTACTCGCGCTCATGGAAGCCGCCGTCGAGGTCTACAGCGGCTCGGTCGAGGCCGGCGTCATGCCGGCTCTGGTCGACGCCATGAGCCGTGACGGGCGGCTCGCGCGGTTCGTCCGCGAAGGCTTCCTCGCCGAGCGCCGCGCGGCATTGCGCGTGGTCCTCGAGCGGGGAGTCGCGCGGGGGGACCTGCGCTCGGACCTGGATCTCGAGCTCGCACTCGACGTGCTTGGCGGACCGCTCTTCTACCGGCTCCTGGTGACCGGCGGCCCGATCGACCAGTCGCTCGCGAAGGGCGTCGTCGAGCTGATCCTCCGTGGCTTCGCCGCCGACGCACCCGCAACCGCCGAGAACGAAGGTGCTTCATGACCGCATTCGCCACGAGCGTCCGCATCGCACGCCCGATCGAGGACGTCCATGCCTACCTCGCGGATCCGCTGAACTTCCCGTACTGGAACTCGGCGGTTCAAGCCGTGCGGCCAGTGTCCGGCTCGGACGGCGACACCGGCTCGACGTACACCATGGAACGTGCGCTGCCCGGCGGCAACGTCCGCAACGGACTGCAGGTCTTCGCGTGCGAGAGCCCGACCGAATTCGGCATCCGCACGATCTCCGGCCCGACGCCATTCAGCTACTGCTACCGGCTGTCCACCCAGGACGCCGAGACGGTGGTCCGGCTCCATGCCACGGTCGCGTTCGACGGCGCGCCGTCTCTGATGGCCCCGGTGCTGGCACGGATGGTGAGACGCGGCGTCGACGCGAACCTCGCGCTGCTCAAGCACGCCCTCGAGCGGTCATGACCGACCGCACCGTCCTGATCTCAGGAGCCGGCATCGGCGGTTCAACGCTGGCGTACTGGCTCGCGCGACGGGGTTTCCGTCCGACCGTCGTGGAGCTGGCCTCGGGACTTCGCTCCAGCGGGAATTCCGTGGACGTGCGAGGACCGGCGGTCGGCGTCGTCGAGCGGATGGACGTCATGCCGCGGTTGCGCGCAGCCGCCTCGAACGTGACCCACCTGAGCTTCGTCAACGGTGCGAACCGGCGTGTCGCTCGCGTCGACCTGCGGACCTTTCAGATGTCCGACGCGGGCGAGATCGAGATCCCGCGAGCGGACCTCGCCTCAATCCTGCTCGGTGCGAGCCGCGACGTCGCCGAGTACCTGTGGAACGACACCATCGTGGGGATCCAGCGGGATTCGCGCGGAGTGAACGTCAGGTTCGCGCACGCGGAACCCCGCCGGTTCGACGTGCTGATCGGAGCCGACGGGCTGCACTCAGCAGTCCGGCGGCTGGCCTTTGGACCAGAGAGCGACCATGTCCACCACACCGGCATCTACGTCGCCACGCTCGCGCTCGCGGGAGACGCCGGCGACGACCGGGAGGTCGTCATGTACAACACCCCGGGCAGGGCGGTCTCCATCCACCCCTCGAGCGGCCGCGGCATCGTCGCCTTCATGTTCCGCAGCCGGCCGATCCCCGGCTTCGACCATCGGGACCGCGAGCAACACGAGCGGCTGCTCACGGCCGCCTTCGGCGGCAGCGGCTGGCGCGTACCGGAACTCATGAGCCACGTGCGTGGCGCGACCGACCTGTACTTCGACAGCGTGAGCCAGGTTCGCATCCCCCGCTGGTCGGCCGGACGCGTCGCGCTGCTCGGCGACGCCGGGTCGTCAGTATCGCTGTTCGGAGACGGCGCAACGCTTGCCATGGCAGGCGCCTTCACCCTCGCCGAGGAGCTCGCGGGCAGCCCCGGAGACCCCGAGACGGCGTTGCAGCGATACGAAACGCGCCACCGGACCCTCGTGGACCCCAAGCAGCGGGGCGTCCCATCAGCCGCCGCGCTGCTGATCCCCGCGACCCGACCAGGCATCGCCGCGCGGAACCTCGCGGTCCGCCTGCTACCACTCACAACCGCCGTCCGGTCTCTCGCACGCACGTCCGCCCATCCGCATTGTCGACACGGACACGCAACGCGGGCCGCGCGACGAGCAGCCCGCCGCAGGCGTGATTGTCAAGCGGTCGGTCCGCTGAAACGCAGCCGGCGACGGCGCAGACCACAGCCGCGCGCCGAGGCGCCTTCTTACTGCCTCGCGCAGATGGCGTAGGCCGTGACGCGCCAGTCGAACGTGGTTCCGGCGTGACCCTCGACGGCGGTCACCGTGAGGCTCTTCAGGGCAGCGTCCGGGCGCACGTCGTCGAGCAGCACGTCCCCCGCAGCGTTCAGGATCTCGGCGCCGGTGCCGAGCAGGTGCTTGCCGGCCGGGCAGCTCGCGGTCACGATCTTTATCTCCTCCGAGTCCGATGGGCTCGTGACGGCGACGCGCTGGAGGCCGGGCGGCGGGGTGGCGCAGACGGCGGACGCGGTGACGGTCCAGCTCTCGGTGGTCCCCGGGCCATTCTCGTGGCCGCCGGCGCGTGCCACCTCGAGTCCGGGCAGCGGGATGATGCCGTCGAGCACCACGGCTTGGAAGAACGGCGGGAAGGCGGCGATCTCGCCGCCCGTCCCCACGACGAGCTTCCCCGCGGGACAAGCGACGCCCAGGCTCTTCCCGACCGGCGAGTCGGCGGCGCCCGTCGTCGACACACGCTCTACGCCCGGGAGCGGCGTGCCGCAGATGCCGTACGTCCTCACGGACCAGTCGACCGACGTGCCCATCGTGTCCTCGACGCCCCGCGCGAAGAAGCCGTCAGCGCCGGCACCGGGCGACACCTGGCCCAGGAAGACCCTCCCGAGGCCACTCGTGATCTCGCCGCCGGCTCCGGATACGGCGTTGCCGCTCGGGCACGCGCCGCCGACCGTGAGCGCGGACCCGGACTGGCTGTTGAACCCCGCGGTGACTCGCCTGACGCTGTTGGCGCAGATCGCGTAGGCGGTCAGCCCCCATGTCTGCGCGTTGCCGGTGTCGTCCTCGAAGGCGGCGAAGCCGGAAGCTGTCAGCGTCGCGTCCGGGAACAGCGCGTCCAGGACCACCTGGCCGTTTGCGCTGGTGATGTCGCCTCCCATGCCGGTCATCTGCTTGCCGGCCGGACACGGTGCCTCCACCACCCGACTCGAACTGGAGTCGACGCCGCTCACCTCGCTGACCCGCTGGAGCCCGGCCACGGGGCTGGCACAGATGGCGTACGCGGTCACGCTCCAGTTGGCTGGGTTGCCGGTTTCGTCTTCGTGCGCGTTGACCGTCACCGCCGTCAGCGTGCCATTAGGGCGGATGTCGTCGAGCAGGACCTGTCCGTTGGAGCTGCTGACCTCCGCGCCGGCGCCCAGCAGCCGCTTACCGGTCGGACACGTCGCAACCACCCCCTTGTTGGACGAGTCGAGGGCGCTCGTCGCCGCGACGCGCTGCAGCCCCCGCCGGGGGGTACGCGCAGATCGCGAACGCCTGTACGAACCAGTTGTCCGGCGTGCCCGTCTCGTCCTCGCGCGCGGTGACGGTCAGGCTCCTGAGATTGGCGCTGGGACGGATGTCGTCGATCAGCACGTGCCCGTTGCCGGGCGTGGTGTCGGCGCCGGCACCGAGGACGACCTTGCCGGTCGGGCATGTGCCGCTCACACCCTTGTTGACGGAGTTCGAGAGGCTGGCAGGCCCGATCCGCTCAGGGGCGACCACTGCCGCCGAGGCGCTTCCGTCGAGCACCGGGAGCAGGACCGTGTCCGAAAGGATCACAACAGCGCGGCGAAACCGCATCGCGACGATCATCTCCGAGTCACGGGTCCGGCGCTACCCGCATTGGGTTAGGGACGGCGCGGAGGGCGCGCCGTCCCCTTCGGCACTGTCAGGCTGGGGCGAGTGCGACTGGTCGACGCGCTCCTGTATTTCCCTTCGCGGACGATCGTGCGGACGCCGCGCTCGCCCTACGAGGACCTCGCGATCACGACGGAGGACGGCGAGCAGCTACACGCATGGCGGGCGCCCGCGCGCGCGAGGCGCGGCGAAGTGCTGCTCTGCCACGGCAACGCCGGCAACGCCGGCAACGTCGGCGATCGCGCCGCGCACATCGATCTCCTGACGGCCTCCGGCTTCGACGTTCTGGCATTCGACTACCGGGGCTACGGCGCCAGCACCGGGCGGCCGAGCGAGGCGGGCCTGCTGCGGGACGCGCGCGCCGCGGGAGCGCGCCTGGGCGGCGACCGCGTCCTCTACCTCGGCGAGTCGCTAGGCGGCGCCGTCGCGCTGGCGCTCGCACTCGAGCAGCCACCGGCCGGCCTGGTCCTGCTCTCCGCGTTCACCAGCTTGCGTGACATGGCAAGGCTGCACTACAAGGTCCCAGCCGCGCTCGTGCCAGACGCGTACCCGAGCCGCGACCGCGTCGCGCACCTGCGGGCGCCCCTGCTCGTCCTGCACGGCGCGCGCGACGACATCGTGCCGCTCGGCCACGCCCATGCGCTCGTCGATGCCGCGCCCGAGCCGAAGGCGCTGCACGTCTTCCCGCACGCGGGCCATAACGACGTCATCGGCCGGGAGTGGGCGGCGGTGATCGCCGCCTGGGCCGGGGACCCCGCTGACGGGGCGCCCCGGCCGGCTTGTCTCGGCTGATTGACAGCTCCCTTCAGGGGCGAAGGCAGCGTTCCGTCACCCGACGATGGCGGCGCTCACCACGCGCGGGTGGTCGCAGCGAGAAGCTCGATGGTCAGGGCCGTTATCGGCGCGCGCGCCGCTGCCGCCTCGCGGCGCCGTCGGAACGCCATTGCGTCGTGAGCAGTGCCGCCACCGCGAGGCGCTGACGCTCGGTCATGGACCCCACCGTCTTGTTGACGTGCATGGTCAGGCCGAGGAGAAATCGTTCGCAGCGTGCGGTTCCCCAGCGCCGCTGGCTGATCAGGATCTCGGCGATCGGCATCCGGTCCGTTTCCCATCGGTGCCCGAGGATGGCCTCGGCGGCGGTCACATCGCCGCTCGCGATCCGCCGCTTGAGCAGCGCGCGAGCGCTCCGCACGCGATTCGCATGCTCGAGGGCGCGGACATGCTGCGGACTCTCGCCCGACCTGGGTTCCATGGTGCCTCCACGCCGCCATCCGCGAAGCGCGACTGCCGCCGCCAGCTCGAAGGGACCGCCGGGAATGGAGCAACGTCCGAGCCGGGTCCTCCCGGCGTGACGACCCAGTCCGATACAAGGGGGAACCTACTCCCAGGGGACGCTGACCGATAGTGGCGGGGCCGAAATCGGCCGCGTCGTCCGCGCGTTTCCGCTTGCCACGACTTGACGGGCGTGAGCGAGTCGACGTCAGCAGCTGCGCGCACGTCGCCGTCTTCGCCCGACCAGCACGGGCTCGGCGCGCTTCGGCCCCTAGGGCCGGCGGCGACGGTCCCCGCCGCCGCCGTGCCCAACAGCCCTCCTCCGCGTGTCAGTCGTCCCACTCGCGCCCGGGCAGCCGGGTCGTGACCTCCTGGAGCACCCAGCCGTTGCCGTCCGGGTCGCTGAACGACGCGTACGCGAAGTACGAGCGTCCGGGCACGTCCGGGAGTCCGGGGGGCTTCGGCTGCTCCTCCACCTCGCTGACGTCGATGCCGCGGCTGAGGAGATCCGCCCGCGCCGCGTCGATGTCCTTGACCGCCAGGTACACCCGCTGAAGGGACCCGGGCTGCATCGCGTCGATGCCGGGGACGCCCTCCCCGAAGTGGATCGAGCACTGCGAGTGCGGCGGCGTCATCTGCACCAGCCGGACGCCCTCGCCGAGGACCAGGTCGACGTCCTTCCGCCATCCCAGGCTCTGATAGAAGCGCTTCGCCCGCTCGACGTCGGAGACCGGCACGGTCACGACCTCGAGCCCCATGTCGATCGTCGAGACCTCCGCGGTTGCGGTCGAGCTGGTCCCGCCTACGTCGGTGCTGCTCATGTTGACCTCCGCCGGTTGATTGGCATTGCCAGGAGCGTGTCGCCGCCACCGGTCCGTCGCCCCTGTGCAGTCCCTGGTCCGGACCCCTGGTGCGACGGCGACCAGCCGCCGCCGGCCGCCGCGGCGGCCTGCTCGAGTCGGCGACCTTGCGGGACGGGAGTCAGGCCCTCGCGGTCGCGTCCAGCACGCCGGCGAGCCAGGTGTCGATGGAGGCGGCGACCTCGTCCCAGCCCTCCGCCGCCATGAGCAGGTGCGGCCGACCCTCGAACTCGACGTAGTCCGTCCGCGCCGACGAGCGCTCGTACTTCCTGTACTGCTTCTCGGCGAGCGACGCCGGGACCGTGTGGTCCTCCGTCGCGCCGACGATGAGCAGCGGCGCGCGCTCGTCGTTCTTGAAGTCCACCTCGGTGGGCGGGTCCATGCGGAAGTTGGCGAACCCGGCCTCGTAGAAGACCTGCCCGGTCTCGGGGACGGCGTAGCGCTCGTACGCGGCGGCGGCGTCCTCGGGCGTGAACGTGTTCACGAAGCCGTACGCGAACTCCTCCGGCGTGAGCGTCACGACGCCGTGCCACTTCGACGGATGCGCGAGCGCCGGGGCCGCCGCCTTCAGCGAGGAGAAGGGCAGCACGAGGATGCCCTTGGGCGGCGCCGGGCTGAGCGCCACGCCGGCGCGGCCGAGGCCGCGGTCGAGCAGCAGCTCGACGATCAGCCCGCCGAAGGAGTGGCCGATCAGGACGGGCGGCTCGACGAGACCGCGGATGAGCGTCTCGTAGTGGTCGACGATCTCGTCGAGGCCGAGACCGGCGAGCTCGCCGCCGCTCGCGCGCAGCTCCTCGACGTCTCCGTGCTTGCGCGGCCACTCAGGAGCCGAGACGGCGAAGCGGCGCTCCGCGAAGTAATCGGCGAAGTTCTCCCAGCTGGAGGCCGAGAGCCACGCGCCGTGGATCAGCATGAGCGGGATCCGTTCGCCGTCGATGCCATCTGTGCCGGCCATTGCGAGCCTCCTGTGGTTGCCGCCGGCCAAGCTACGGAGCACGGGGTTCTCGTCGCCCCCGTGGAGCCACTGGTCATGCCCCCGGGCGGGGCTGCGAGGCCGCCCGGGTCAGGACGGGACGGCGTCTGAGTCGAGCGCCGGAAGGGCGCTCGCCAGCTCCCGCCGGGACCGGATCCCGAGCTTGCCGAACACGTGGTGCAGGTGCCATTCGACGGTGCGCGGACTCAGGAACAGCCGCGCGCCGATCTCCACGTTCGACAGCCCGTCGCGCGCGAGCTGGGCGATCTGACGCTCCTGTGCGGTCAGGTCGTCGCGCGTCTCGGCGGTCCGCTGGCGCACCGTCTCGCCCGTCGCCAGCAGCTCGCCGCGGGCGCGTTCGGCGAACGCCTCCATCCCCATCGCATCGAACTGGCCGTGGGCCTCGCGGAGCACCGCCCGCGCGTCGAGCCGGCGATGCTCCCGGCGCAGCCACTCGCCGTAGAGGAGGTGAGCGCGGGCGAGCTCGGCGCGCACCCGGGTTCGGCCCAGATGCTCGATCGCCTCGCGGAACGAGCTCTCGGCGCGATCGCCTTCGCTCAGCAGGGCTCGCGAGCGGGCCTCGAGGCCGAGCGCCCACTCCGTTTGCGTGGCCCGTGCCTTCTCGGCCAGGCGCTCCAGCGCGGCTTCGGCCAGATCGGTCCTTCCCGTTCGCGCGGCGGGCTCGATCAGCTCGCTCAGGCCCCAGTTCTCCGCCACGACCTCGCGATGCTCGCTTGCCGAGCGCGCGGCGGCGAGCGCCTCTTCGTACTCGCGAAGCCCGTTGCAGAGGACCGCGCGCGCGTACTCGCAGATGGCGACTCCGATCCCCTCGCCCCGGGAGCCGGCCTCGCGCAGGGTCACTGCGATGAGCTCCCGGGTCTCGTGCCCGCTGCCCCGCCACGCATCGAGGATCAACGCGCCGTACGGCGCGGAGCTGATGCCCGTCGCCTCCTGGACGGAGTCCGTCTCCGCGACCGTCGACGCCGCGCTCGAGAGCTCACCGGAGAACACGAGCACGGGGGTACGAGCGCTCAGCGCGAGGCCCAGCTCGCTGAGCGTGCCCGTCTCCCGGGCGATCGCCACGCTGCGCTCCGACAGGCGGTACGCGCTGTCGTCATCCCACGCTTCGAGCGCGACGACACTGCCCTGCCACAGCCAGCGCAGCCTCTCCTTGGCAGCGACGTCCTCACCGGAGAGGCGCTGCAGCGCCTTGCGGCAGAGCGGAACCGCCTCGCCGTAGTCGCCGGCGAGGCCGACCAGGGCGTCCAGCAGCAGGTCGGCCGTCGCGGGCTCGTCGTCAGAAGAGCGCGGCGCGGCGCGGGCGGCCTGCGCCACCTCCGGCACCCCGACGCCCGCATTGAGCCGGGCGCCGAAGAGCGCCGCGGAGAACGCGTCCACGTAGGTCTCGCGCGCGAGCGAGCTGTCCAACGGCTCGAGGCGGCGGGCGGCGGCCAGCAAGAGCGGCGTCGCTTCGGTGCCCCGGCTCGACGCGAAGGCCAGCTGAGCGCGCAGCGGGTCGATCCGCGCGCGTTGCGGCTCGTCGAGCGCCCCGGCCTCCGCCGTGGCCAGGAGCGCGAGAGCGGCCTCGAACGTCCCGGCCTGGACGCCGGCCTGCGCGGCGGCCACGGCACGCTCCACCCGTCGTGCCGGATCCTGGGTCAGCGCGACGGCGCGCTGCAGCAGCGCCGCCGTGGCGGCGATGCCGCCGCGCGCCTGCGCCCGGGCGGCCGAGCGCTCGAGCTCCGCGGCGACCTCCTCGTCCGGACCTGGCGCCGCGAGCGCGCGGTGCCAGGCGCGACGATCGGCGTCGACCTCCGGATCGGTCGCCTCCGCCAGCGCCTGGTGCACGCGCTGGCGACTTCCGGGCGACGCCGCCCGGTAGACCGCGGAGCGCACCAGCGGATGGCGGAAGCGGACCCGTGCTCCCACCTCCAGCAGCTCCGCATCCTCCGCGGGGGCCAGCGCGATGGTCCCGATCTCGAGCGCCCGCCCCGCCCGCCAGACGAGCGTCGCGTCGCCCAGCGGGTCGGCGGCCGCCAGCAGCATCAGCCGCTGCGTCGTCTCCGGCAGCTCGGCGACGAGCCGCGCGTAGTGGTCCTCGATGTGCCCGGGCAGGTCGACGGCGACGGGAAGCTCGAAGCCACCGGCGAGCTCGGCAGCGGTCATGCGCTGCGCCAGCTCGACGAGAGCGAGCGGGTTGCCGCGTGTGTCCGCGACGATCCGGTCGCGGACGCGGTCGTCGAGCCGGCCGGGAACGGCGCTCGCCAGCAGCGCGTGCGCGTCTTCCTCGGCCAGCCCTCCGAGCCGCAGCTCGGGGAGGCCGTCGAGGTCGTGCCCGGTGGCCGGCTCGCGGACCGCGACGACGATCCCCACGGACTCGGCCAACACGCGTCGAGCGACGAAGCCGAGAAGCTGGCCCGAGGCCGCATCGAGCCACTGCGTGTCCTCCACGAGACAGAGCAGCGGCCGCTCGCCCGCCACGGTGGACAGGAGGCTGAGCACGGCGAGACCGACGAGGAACCGGTCAGGGACGTCCCCGGAGGCGAGGCCCAGCGCGACGCTCAGAGCTTCGCGCTGAGGCTGTGGCAGCGCGTCGAGCCGATCGAGCAGCGGGGCGCAGAGCTGATGGATCCCCGCGAACGGCAGCTCCATCTCGGCCTGGACGCCCGTCACCTGCGCGACGCGGAAGCCGGCCGCCTGGCGAGCGGCGTAGCGCAGCAGCGCGGATGCCCGCCTCCCCCCGGATGACGAGCACAGCGCTCTGTCCCCCGCGCACGTTCGCCAGCAGCCGGTCCAGCAACTCACGCTCCTCGGCCCGGCCCAGGAACCCGGGGCCACGGCCGGCGTCTCCGAGGCCGGTGATGTGCACCACCCCAGCATCATGCGCGCCGCGAGGGACGACAACCCCCCGATGGCGCACCGTAGGCGCGACATCCGTCGCCATCGCCGTACGTCAGATCGATCCCCCGGTGCCAGGCACCGGTTGCCCTCCGCTTCGCGCGGCGGCGCTAGCCGTCGCGCCAGCGGTCGAGCAGGCCGACGAGATCGGCCAGGTCGTGGCCCGCGCCCGCGGGCTCGAGCCCCGGAGGCACGCCGTTGACCGTGATGCCGTGCTCCTGCAGGTCCTCCGCGAGGACCGGGGTGATGGCCTCTGTGGTGGAGGCGCTGACGATCGCCGCTCCACGACGGAGCTGCCGAGCCGCGTGCTGATACAGGACGGCCCCGCCGCGAACCGTGGTGTGGGCGACGACGTCGACGCCACCGAACGCGGCGATCGTCTCGGCGAACAGGCGCTCGACGTCGAGCTCGTCGGCGATGTCGGCGCGCACGGCGACCGCCGCGCCGTGCGCGCCGATGATCTCCTCGACGATCGCCTCGGCGCTGCTCTGGTCGTCGAGGTAGACGACGACGATGGCGTAGGCCCGGCCGGCGAGCTCGCGCGCGAGCTCGCGGCCGATCCCCCGGGAGCCGCCGGTCACGATGGCCACGGTGTCTCTGCTCGACGTGAGCACGCCGCCCGCCGTCATCTGCGCGTCTAGGCGTCGACCTCGAGCACGATCTCGTCGACCACGCACCAGCCCCAGTCCTCGCCCGGCTCGACGGAGCGCAGGATCGGGTGCTCCGCTGCGCGGGCGTGCCTGGTGGCGTGGCGGTTGGGCGAGCTGTCGCAGCAGCCGATCCGGCCGCACGTCTGGCACATCCGTAGGTGGACCCAGCGTCCACCGATGGCCAGGCACTCCTGGCAGCCCTCGATCGCCTCGGGTCGTTCGACGATGTGGATCTGGTCGAGGTGGGTGCAGTTCATGGTCATGTCTCGAGCGCCTCCAGCAGGCCGGCCGCGTCGTTTCCGCGACGGATCATGGGCCGCATGGTGACTCGGAGCGCCGCGCGTCGCGCCCGTCGGGTCCCTGGTGTCGCGCCCGGGTGGCGACCAGTGGGTTCCCGGGCGCGAGTTTCGGCGTCAGGCGCCACCGTGTTCCCCACAGCGTCCACGGGGGCCCTGATGCGAAGCAACGACGAAGGGAGAGCGAGATGCCGGACGGTGAGGGCTGGATCCTCCCCTTGGAGGTCCGCCGGCGAGAGGAGCGGCGGGCGGTGGAGGAAGCCGGAGGCGGGGTGTCCGAGGGCTTCGAGCTGGCCGAGGACGACCTGGTCGAGCACGCTTCGCACGGCGACGAGAGCTCGGCGTCGCGGATCATCCGCGATGCCGGCAGCCTCGACGAGGAGCGGACCGACGCCGTCTACGGCGAGGCCGACGCGGAACAGCTGCCCGACTGACGATGCCTCCCATTAGCCGTGGCTTCCGCCGGCGGGGTCCCGCCGAGGCCGACGCCTCGCGGCTCCCGCCCGGCCAGTACCTGACTCGCGAGTTCCCGGTGCTGTCCGCCGGGCCCACGCCTCGCACGCCGCTCGACCAGTGGAGCCTCACGCTCGACGGCGCGGTCGACGAGGCCCGCCGGTGGTCGTGGGACGAGTTCCGGGCCCTGCCCTCCGAGTCCGTGACGGTCGACATCCACTGCGTGACGAAGTGGTCGAAGCTCGACACGGCGTGGACGGGCGTTCCGGTCGACGTGCTGCTCGACGGCGTGGAGCCCTCGGGCGCGTTCGTGACCGCCTGGTGCGACGGCGGCTACACGTCGAACCTGCCGTTGGAGGACCTCGTGCCCGGCCGCGCATGGGTCGCCTTCGAGTACGGCGGCGAGCCGCTCGCGCCCGAGCACGGCGCTCCGGCCCGCCTGCTCGTCCCGCACCTCTACTTCTGGAAGAGCGCGAAGTGGCTGCGCGGCCTGACGCTCACGGTCGCCGACGAGCCCGGGTTCTGGGAGCGCTACGGCTACCACAACTACGGCGACCCGTGGCGAGAGCAGCGCTACTGGGGCGACTGACCCGCCTATCTACGAGGTCGACGGTGGGACGGCGATGGCGGCGAGATCGACGGCCGCAGGCCGGTAGGCGTCGCGCGCGCGACGCGCTCGTGCAACGCGCATCCCGGCAGGATCGCGCCGAAGCCCCGGGCGTCGCGCCTGTGGGTTCCCTGGTGTCGCGCCCGGGAGGCGACCCGTGAGGTCACGGGCGCGAGCGCGGGCGTGAGGTGCGATCGTGGGACCATGACGAGCCATGGCGCCCACCGCGTGGTCATCGTCGGCGGCGGGTTCGGCGGCCTCCAGGCGACGCGCGGGTTGCGCGGCGCCGCCGTGGAGATCACGCTGATCGACCGGCGCAACTTCCACCTGTTCCAGCCGCTGACGTACCAGGTCGCGACGGGCGCGCTGTCACCGGGCGAGGTGGCGTATCCGCTGCGGGCCGTCTTCAAGCGCGATCGCAACGTGCGCGTGCTGCTCGGCGAGGTGGCGCGCTTCGACCTCGAGCGGCGCGAGGTCATCCTGCGCCCGGTCGACGACCTTCCGGCACCCGAGCCGGTGCCCTATGACACGCTGATCGTCGCCGGCGGCTCGCACTACTCCTACTTCGGCCACGACGAGTGGAGCGCCCATGCCCATGAGGTGAAGTCGCTCGAGAGCGCGCTGACCGTCCGCAGCCGCATCCTCGCCGGCTTCGAGGCCGCCGAGCTCGAGCGCGATCCCGCACGGCGCGAGGAGTGGCTCACGTTCGTGGTCGTCGGCGCCGGTCCCACCGGCGTCGAGATGGCGGGACAGATCGCCGAGCTCGCGCGCGACGCGCTGCGCGGCGATTTCCGCGCCGCGGATCCCGGCACCGGCCGCATCCTGCTCGTCGAGGCCGCCGACCGCGTGCTCACCGGGTTCCCGCCGTCGCTGTCGGCGAAGGCGGAGCGCTCGCTGCGCAGGTTGGGCGTCACGCCGGTGCTCGGCACCACGGTCGTCGACGTCGACGAGACCGGCGTCACGATCGAGCCGGCCGACGACGCGACCCGGCGGATCGCGGCGCGGACCGTCGTCTGGGCCGCCGGGGTCACCGCCTCCGGGCTCGCCGGCGCGCTGGCCGAGCGCACGGGCGCGGAGCGCGACCGCGCCGGCCGGGTGACGGTCGAAGCCGACCTCACCCTCCCCGGCCATCCCGAGGTGCTCGCCCTGGGCGACATGGTGCGGGTCCGTGGCCGTGACGGCTCGGTGGTCACCTTGCCCGGCTTCGCGCCGGTCGCGATGCAGCAGGGGCGCTACGCGGCGAAGGCCGTCCGCGCCCGCCTGGAGGACCGCACCCCGCCGCCGTTCCGCTATCGCGACAAAGGCAACCTCGCCACCATCGGCCGCGCCGCGGCGGTCGCGGACATCAAGGGCGTCAAGCTCAGTGGCTTCCTCGCCTGGTTGACCTGGCTGCTCGTCCACCTCTTCTACCTGGTGGGCTTCCAGAACCGCCTCCTGGTGTTCATCCGCTGGGCCATCGTCTTCGCGACGCGCGGCCGCGGTGCGCGGCTGATCACGCGGTCGCGGGACCCCGAAGCCGCGCAACGTCGGGCTGCTTCCGTCGACGGCGT
>Ga0126307_10001646_pt1 | contig 14809 bp, 17 predicted proteins | sample Plot28_FD_89955 | JGI IMG/M metagenome (GOLD analysis project Ga0126307, IMG submission 89955) | Serpentine soil microbial communities from UC McLaughlin Reserve, CA, USA - Plot28 | ecosystem: Environmental > Terrestrial > Soil > Grasslands | place: USA: UC McLaughlin Reserve, Lake County... | reverse complement strand
GCTCGTGCGCCGCGTCGAGCAGGGCCTGAGCGTAGATGCGGTGCACGACGGCCAAGGACGACTCTAGTTCTCCGACGCGATTCGTTTGATGTCGAGCTCCTCGATCGTCTCGTCGATCAGGCGCTTCTGGTCGTCCAAGTCGAGCACCTTCCCGGTCACCTTCTCGGAGGCGAGTAGCGTTAGCTCGACGACGTCCCGGCGGATCGCCTCGCGAAGCTTCCTGTTCTCGGCCTCGATCGCCTTGCGGTTCTCCTCGAGGCGACGCTCGAGATCCTCCGCGGCCTGCTGGCGGGCCTGTGCGAGCTGTTGCTGGCCTTGCTTGCGGCTCTCTTCCAGGATGCGCTCGCGCTCGGACTTCGCCTCCTCGCGCTCCTTCTTGGTCAACTCACGGAGCTGCCTTGCCTCTTCTCGCGCCTTGTCGGCTTCGTCCAGCGCCTGCCTGATCCGTTCCCGGCGCTGGTCGATGATCGCCTGAATGCGCCCGAACGCCAGGCGGCGAAGGACGAAGAAGACGATCGCGAACGTCACGATCGTCCAGATCATCAGGCCCGGCACGACCGAGATCAGCCCGCCTCCTTCGTCGGCAGCGGCCTCCTGGGCGAAGAGAAGCGCGGAGAGCATCAGACGAGGACGTAAGCGAGCAGGCCGCCGAGAAGCGCGTAGAAGACGACGGCCTCGGTGAGGGCGAAGCCGAGCCACTGGATGCCCGTGAGCTCGCCGCGAAGCTCGGGCTGGCGCGCGACCGCCTGAATCATCGACCCGAAGATGTTCCCGATGCCGATACCGGCGCCGACCGCGCCGAGACCGACGCCGACGCCGAACGCGATCGCCTTACCCAGATCGGCGACGTTCCCGTCGAGTGCTGCAAATAGGGTGGTCAAGTCCAGCCTCCTTCTAGTGTTCCGGTTCGATGGCGCCACCGATGTAGATGGCGGAGAGCAGGGCAAAGACGAACGCCTGGATCGTGACGACGATCGCCACCTCGAAGATGTAGACGGCGACCGCGACCGGGATCGCGATCACTGCGATCGCGTAGGACGAGAAGATGAAGATCAGGCCGATCATGACAAGGATCAGCATGTGGCCCGCCAGCATGTTGGCGAAGAGTCGGACGGAGAGCGAGATCAGCCGCATGAACTGCGAGATCACCTCGAGCGGCACGATCAAGCCGAGGAGAGGCTTCGGCACGCCGGCCGGGATCCAGCTTTTGAAGTAGCGGACGGCCCCGTTGTAGCGGATGCCCTCCACGTGGGTGGCGATGAACGTAATCAACGCAAGGCCGAGCGTCACGCTCAGGTTCGCGGTGGCCGCGTAGATGCCCCACGTCGGAAGCTCGAGCCCGAAGAGCTCGAACTTCTCGCTGGAAATCGGGAGCGGCACGAACCCAACCAGGTTCAGGATCCAGATGAAGAGGAAGAGGGAAGCGACGTAGGGAAACCAGCGCCCGATCGCCTTCGACGGCAGGTTGCCCTCTGCGATCTGGCCCTGGATCAGCTCATAGAGACTCTCGCCCGTCGTCTGCCGCCTGCTCGGCCTCAGCGAGAGGCCGAACCGCATGATCCAGATGCCCAGGAAGATGGTCACCAGAGCGCCCACCCAGAGGTACACGACGGCCTTGTTGATCGACATGTCGATCGGGCCGAGGTGGATGGGCACCCATGCCGGCAGCTCGAACTCGTGCTGCGGCTGGAAGTCCTCGGCAGCCGCCAGGATCAGCGCGAAGCTCACTGCTTCGGGGTTCCCGAGAAGTAGAGCGTCAGGCTGAGACCGAGCTCGAGCGAGTACGCCGCGGTGTAGACGAGCGCGCCGGCCAGCGCCAGGCCGGGATCAGAGGTGGCAACCGCGAGCGCGACGATCATGAGCAGGATGCCGCGCGCCATCATCCCGAAGGCGACCACTCCCGATCCGCGCAGGTTCGGCTCACCGATCCCGAAGCGCGCGAAGAGCAGCCCGAGCGCCTGGCTCGCAGCCCAGAGGACGGCGCCTAGAGCCCAGCCCCTGAGCTCCCAGCCTGCGATCGCAAAGATCGGCAATGCGAGGGCGACCAGCGCGCCGCCCGCGATCACAGGGAAACGGCGCTCCGGCATCGGTCTCGGGGTGAGCATGGTCGCCATTAGGCGATGTTCCGATACGTGCGGTAGACGGTCGCGATAGCCGCGGGGATGCCGATCACGGAGCCGATCGCGACGCCGCCTCCCACCGAGCCGGCCGCCCAGCCGACCAGCGCGCCCACTCCCACGCAAACGACTAGGACGGCGAGGAGGAGCGCTCCGGCGCCGAGAGGGTCAAAGGATGTGCGCTCTGCCGTCACGTGGGCGGTCATTCGGGCCGGGGGCACTGTATCAGCGCCCGGCTGGATCGTGGCGCGACTTCGTGACGCTCCGAAATGGCTTGTTTCCGCGAAAAAAGGACGATTCGAGGACGACTTTGTTCACCGTCTATCCTCAGGCGGCCGATGCGCGTCTGGGCCGATCTCACGAACACCGCGCACGTCCTCGTCCTGCGCCCGCTCGTCGAGCGACTCGAGGCGGACGGTCATGATGTAACGCTGACGGCGCGTCCGCTCTCACATACGGTCGAGCTCCTCGAGGACTGGGGTCACCCCCACACCGTGCTCGGGCACCACGGCGGAGCTTCCCGCCTCGGAAAAGCACGTGCTGCCCTGGTGCGCGCTCCGCAACTCGTTCGCTTCGCGCGCGGGCGGCGCTTCGACTGCGCGCTGGCCCATGGGTCGACCGACCTGCCGCCTGCCTGCCGCGCGCTGCGGATCCCGAACACGACCATGTTCGACTACGAGTGGGCGGCCCTGCAGCACCATGCGAACTGCCGGCTTGCCAACCGGGTGCTCGTGCCCGACGCCATCCCCTCGGAGCGGCTCGCCCGCTACGGAGCCCGCCCGCCGAAGCTCGTCGGCTACCCGGGCCTCAAGGAGGAGTACTACCTCGCCGACTTCGTGCCCGACCCGACCGTTCTAGATCGGCTCGAGCTGCGCGAGGAGGCCGTCCTCTGCGTGATCCGGACCGCCCCCTCGTACGCGCTCTACCTCGGCGGGTCGGAGAACGAGCTGGTGCCGAGGATCCTGCGGCGCCTCTCGGCCGACGAGAGGACACAGACCGTCGTCCTCGCCCGAACACCGGACCAGCGCGAAGCGATCCGGGCGCTCGGGCTCGAGCGGGTCAACATCCCGGAGCGATCGGTGGACGGCAGGAGCCTCGTTGCCTTCGCAGATCTTCTCGTCTCGGCCGGCGGCACCATGAACCGCGAGGCGGCTGTGCTCGGGACGCCCGTCTGGTCGATCTTCGAGGGGCGGCTCGGCGCCGTCGACGAGCTTTTGGCCCGGGAGGGCAGGCTCCGCTTCCTGGCAGACCCGGCCGAGCTCGAGATTGAGAAGAAGCCGCCGGCGGGCTGGCGCGAGCGCGTCCGTCGCAACCCCGCCGACCTGGTCCGGCTAGGCCTCCCCTGGATCGCCTAGGAGCGAGGCCCGGCAAGTGCGCGCTCGACGGCTTCCTCCGGCTCCTCGGCTGGAAGCTCCTCGGTGGGCTCGCGCCCAAGGCCGAGGACCCGAAGGTGGCGCGCCTTCAGGATCTCGAGGCTGTAGACCATCCAGATCGACGCCGCGATGACCACGAGGCCCGTTCCGGCCGCGATCAAGACGTGCTCGAGGTTCCAGACGCCGCGCGGCCGAGGCGGTACGAACCGGAGCATCACCGCCCACGCCGCGAGCAGCAGGGCCCAGAGGTGGAGGTAGGCCGCGGTCCGCCGCTGCGAGAGCCCAATCCTCATGAGGCGGTGGTAGAAGTGGTTCTGGTCGGGGTCCCAGGGGGGCCGGTGATACTTCAGCCGCTTCAGCACGACAAAAGACGTATCCAGGATCGGCACGGCCAGGACGAGCAGTGGTGCGACAAGGGCGATCGTGGCCGCCGTCTTCAGGACGCCTTCGACCGCCACGGTCGCGAGCAGGAACCCGAGCGCGAGCGCGCCCGAATCGCCCATGAAGATCTTCGCAGGGTGGTAGTTGTGTCGCAGGAACGCCAGCGTCGCTCCGCAGATGATGGCCGCGAGGACGGCTGCGTTCGACCGTCCGAACGAGGCCGCCAGGACGGCAAAGGACATCGCCGCGATGGACACGATTCCCGCAGCGAGCGAGTCCATGCCGTCAATCAGGTTGATGAGGTTCGCGAGGACGGCGACCCACAAGATCGTCAACGGGTATCCGACCCAGCCGAGATCGAAGTCGCCGAAGACGGGCAGCGTCAGATGATGGAAGCGGACGTCGTAACCAACCACGGGAATGAGTGCGACCACGCAGACCCCCATGAACTTGGTGCTGGGACGAAGGCCGCGGATGTCGTCCACGAGGCCGAGTGCCGCGACCAGCAGGGTTCCGCCGAGAATCCCCAGGTACGGCCCTTCTGGGTGGAAAAAGATCGCCGGCTGGATGAAGATCACCGCCGGGACCAGGATCGCTACGACAATCGCGACGCCCCCGATCCGCGGGACCGGGCTCTGGTGGACGCGAGGCCGGTCGCCACCGACGTCGACACCGCCGATCCGGGGAGCTAGCCGCGCGATCAGCGGCGTCAGAGCGAGCACGATACCGATCGCCGTCAGAAAGCCCCAGACCGCCGCGCCGTCCCCAACGAGGGCACGCAACGCCTCGGGGAAGGACATGCGGCGGTTATAGCAGAGGCGCTGGCCGGCGACCCCGAGATCCGCAGTCAGAAAGCGGCCTTCGCGCCACGTAGCTAGCATCCTGGCCGTGACTGAGGTAGTTGCGACCACATCGGAGTTCGACGAGCGCATCGCAACACGCGAGGCCAAGGTCGGCATTGTCGGGCTCGGCTACGCGGGGCTGCCGCTGGCGATGTCGTTCGCCGAAGCCGGCTTCGACGTGACCGGAATCGATCTGAACGACAGGCGTGTCCGCGCGATCGGCGAGCGCCGCTCATACCTCGTGGATGTCCCGTCCGAGCGCTACGAGCTCCTCCAGGGGGAGCTCAACGCCTCGACGGAATATGGCGCCGTCTCCGAACTTGATGCCCTGACGATCTGCGTACCGACCCCGCTCTCGAAGACGCGGACGCCGGATGCGTCCTACATCGTCGCCGCTGCCGAGTCCGTCGCCGAGAACATCCGGCCCGGCCAGCTCGTCGTCCTTCAGTCCACGACCTCTCCCGGGACTACCGAGGAGATCGTCCGGCCGATCCTCGAACGCGGAGGCGGCAAGGTGGGAACGGACTTCTTCCTGGGCTACGCGCCCGAGCGGGTTGATCCCGGGAACAAGAGCTTCACGATCAAGACAACGCCGAAGCTAGTCGCTGGTGTCACCGACGAATGCGGCCGCCGAACCGAGCTTCTTTACAGGCAGATCGTCGACGTCGTCATCCGGGTCTCGAGCCCGATCGTCGCCGAGACCGCGAAGCTCCACGAGAACACGTTCCGGGCCGTCAACATCGCCCTTGCGAACGAGCTTGCGCTCATGTGCGACAAGCTTGGGATCTCCTCCTGGGAGGTGATCGAGGCCGCCTCCTCGAAGCCCTTTGCGTTCATGCCGCATTACCCCGGGCCGGGGCTCGGTGGTGACTGTATCCCCGTCGTCCCCCATTTCCTCGCGGCCCGCCTGCGCGAGTACGGCTACTCGCCCCAGCTGATCGAGGCCGCGCACGAAATCAATACGAGGATGCCGCTCTACGTCGTGGGAAAGGTCGGCGATGCGCTGAATGACGTCGACCGCCCGATCAAGGGCTCGAGAATCCTGCTGCTCGGGATGGCGTACAAGGCGGACGTCCACGACACGCGGGAGTCGCCGAGCTTCGAGGTAATGCGCCAGCTGCTCTCCAGGGGCGGCGACGTCGTCTACTGCGATCCGTGGGTGCCCGAAGTCGAGCTCGACGACCGCCGGCACCAGAGCGTCGACTGGTCGGCTGACGAGGTCGGGAAGGCGGACTGCGTCGTCATGCTCACCCAGCATCGCCAGTTCCTTCAGCAGCCGCTCTGGGACGAGGCGAAGCTGGTCGTGGACGCACGCAACGTCGTTCCGAGCGGATCGGGCGTCCACCGGATCTAAGTGGTTCGCGCTTGATCCTCGTGCTCGGCGCGGGGTACGTCGGAGGGGCTCTGGCAGAGCGTGCGCTCGAGACGGGCGTCGACGTCCTGCTCGCAGACAACTGGTACGCAACGCGGCGGGAGCAGCTCGCAAAGCTGGAGGAGCGCGGAGCGCGCGTGGAGACGGCCGACATCCGAAAGCGCGAAGAGATCGACCGGCTCCTGGCGGAGGGCCCCGAGCGCGTCTTCCTGCTCGCCGCCCAGGCCAGCCGACCGCTCTCCGAGCGCGAACCCGACTATACGGAGGAGACGAACGTCACCGGAGCGCGCCGGGTCGCGGAGGCGGTTGCCGAGCGCGGTGGCCCGATGCTCGTCTACGCGAGCTCGCTGCACGTCTACGGGCCCGGCCTCACGGGCAACGTGGACGCAAACCAGCCCTACGGCCCGCAGAGCGACCTCGCCCATCTCTCGAAGATCTACGCGGAGCTCTGCCTTGGGCTCAACGCTCGGCGCGGTAGGTTCGACCTTGCCGTGCTCCGTCTCGGGATCGTCTACGGGCCGAGCCCGGTCGAGCACGAAAGGCCCGAGTCGCAGACGGTGGTCGACCGGTTTCGCCGGCTGGCCGAAGCGGGGGAAGAGCTCCCGATCGACGACGGCGGGAAGGCGACCATCGGCGTCGTCCACGTCGAGGACGCCGCCAGGATCCTGCTCGAGTCCGGTTCCGGCGTGGCGAACGTGGCTGCGGAGACGGTCACCGTCGCCGACGTTGCCCGGCTTGCCCGCGGCGAAGCACCCGGCGACGAGCCGGCGTTCACCGTGCGAAGCCCGTTCGACTACCGACACACGGTTCGGGAATACCTTCGCCCGTGAGGGTCGTCGTCACCGGCGCTCGGGGCTTCCTCGGCTCTCGCATGGCCGACCTGCTGCAGGAGCGCGGACACGAGGTGGTGCGCGTCTCGCGCCCGAAGGGGGCGACTCGTGCGCTCGCCGGCGACGCGATCCAGGTCGATGCCGGCGACCCGGCCGCTCGCGACCTGCTTGCGGGGGCGACTGCCGTCTTCCATTTCGCGGGCGTCCCCGATCCGGCCCGCTCCCGTGCGGATCCCGCCTGGGCCGTGCGACAGAACGCAGGCACGACGCTCAACCTGCTCGAGGGCTGTCAGGAGCACGACTGCGGGCTCGTCTTCCCGTCCACAATCAGAGCCGCCCTCGACCCACCGCCCGACCCGTACGCGCTCTCGAAGCGGCTCGGTGAAGAGACCTGCCGACTGCACCCCGCACACGCGACCGTGATCAGACTGACCTCCGTGTTCGGGCCCGGCCAGGTCGCGCGAGAAGGCGCTACGGGCGCGATCGCGGCCTTCGCAGCGCGGGCACTCGCGGACAAGCCTATCGTCATCCCCGGCGATCCCGAGCGAGCGCGCGACTTCGTCTACGTCGACGACCTCGTACCGGCCGTGGAAGCGATCGCCGTCGAGGCGCGCTGGAACGAGACGCTGACCCTTGCGAGCGGCGTGGGGACTCCACTCCGGCGGGCCGCCGAGCTCGTCCGGGACGCGGCCGGCTCGGAAGCCCCGATCGAGACCCCTGGAGGAGCCCTCGAGCCGGGTGAGAATCTGAGTTATGGCGCGGACGGCGCGGGGCCGTCACTAGGCTTTGGCGTCCGCCCGCTCGAAGAAGCTATACCCCTCTATGTCGACTGGCTCCGCCGCCATCCCACAGCTCAAGGCCGCTCCGGATCTTGAGCAGATAGCCGAGCGTCTCGAGGGCGGTCCCTGGGCCGGGCTCGAGCTGGCGCTCGCGCCGCGTGACGTCACCGACAAGAACACGCTCGAGCGGGCTGTCGCCACCACGCTGACAGCAACCGAAGGAGCCGGGCTCGCACTGACGGCCGAAGCGCCCGTGAGCTGGCCCAGCGGCGCCTTCGTCTCCGTTGACCGGCTGACCGAAGAGGCGCGTGGCGGCATCGAGCGAAGCGCCAAGTTCGCGGCCGCGATCGGATCGCCGGTCCTCACGATCCACCTCTACGCACCGCTGGCACCGGCTGCCTTCCGCGCCGCTCCGGCCCTCGACGAGGCCGAGGTCGTGCGCTTCCTCCGCTTCTACGCAGAGACCTGCCTGGAGCGCGGCGTACAGCCCCTGATCGAGAACGTCCCGCCGGTGCTCCGAATGCGGGTCGGAGGGATCTTCGTCTCCCAGATCGGCGGCCACTGGCAGGACCTCCTTCGGTGCCGCGAGCGCGTCCCGGAGCTCGGGTTCACCCTGGACCTCTCGCACGCCGGGCTCTTCAGGAGCTTCGCGGCCGCCTATCCGTCCCTCTTCGGCGTCGCGTCGGACGAGGATCTGACGCTCGAGCGCTACGTCGACGAGCTCGGCCCGGCTGCGGTCGTGGCGCACATCTCGGATGCCCACGGCCTCCTCGGAGAGGGGCTGCCCTACGGAAGTGGCGAGCTCGACCTGGACGAGGCCGTAGCGCGGCTCGGAAAGCACGTCCGGTTCCTGGTGGCGGAGATCAACGAGCCTGACCGTGCCCGCTCCCCCGACATGAAGCGCGGCTACCGCGCAATCGAGGGCGCCCTGGCGCAGCCGGAGCCGCGACCGGCTCCCCGCCCGAGGCGCCTGCCGCCGGATGACTTCGACTGGCAGGCCGTGCTCGGCTTGCGAGATCCGGTGCCGTCGCTCCTCGACCTCCAGGAACGGTTCGGCGGACGGCGCATCCTCCTTACCGGCGGCGGCGGATCGATCGGCCGGGCGTTGACTACCTTCCTGCTCGGTTTCAGGCCTGAGTCCGTCACGCTCCTCGATGCCCACGAAGCCTCCCTGACCGCCGACAGACGGGCGCGGGATGCAGGCGCGCCCGTCCGCTACGCCCTCTGCGACGTCCGCGATCCGGGCCGGATCGAGCGGGAGCTCACGGTGACAAAGCCCGACGTCGTCTTCCACCTGGCTGCGTACAAGCACGTCGACTGGGCCGAGGTCTACCCGGAGGAGTTCGTCGATACGAACCTGCACGGGAGCTGGAACGTGCTGCGAGCGGCGGAGCGGGCCGACGTCGACACGGTTGTGGTCGCTTCGACCGACAAGGCGGCTCTCGCGGCGAGCTTCTACGGCCGAACGAAGCGCTTCATGGAGCAGCTAACGGCATTCGCCGCGCGACGGGCCGGAGGGCGGCGGATCGCCGTGCGCTTCGTGAACGTCCTCGGGAGCGCCGGGAGCGCTTCGGAGCTCTTCCTCAGACAGGCCCGCGGCAACGTGCCGCTCACGGTCACCGACACCGGCATGGTGCGGTACTGGATCACGATGGCGCACGCGGCCACGCTCGCCGCACAAGGCGTCCTCCTGGCCGCCGACGGCGTCAGCCTGGCCACTTCGGCCGCGCCCACCACCCTGACCGTGGGAGAGCTGGCCGAGCGGATTTGGCGCCAGGCGGGTCGCGAGGGCGTGCCCGACCTCGAGACGGTCGGGATCAGGCCCGGCGAGACGCTCAGCGAGGTCCTGACGGGACCGGGCGAGGAGCTCGGCCCCGAGCAGCATCAGGGCATCGCGCCAATCTTCGGGGAAATCCCATCGGCGGGGCCGGCCTGGGTGCTAGAACGGTTGTCCGAGAGCGGAAGCCGCGAGGAGTCGCGCGCCATCTGGCTCGACGCGATGCGGCGTCCCGGCCTCCTGACCCGAACTGCCGTGCGTTCGTAGAACCGATTGGCGACCCCAATGCAAAGGATTCCGTAGATGATCCAGGTGACGACTTTGAGGGACGGCGGTCAGACGTCGGATGAGATCGCCCGTCGCGTCGTCGCGTTCGTCGGAGCAGCCGAGAGGTCGCTCGACCTGGCTCTCTACGACGTCGATCTTCTCGATGCGGAGGCGAAGCTCGTGGCGGACGCTCTGGTAGCTGCTCACGAGCGCGGGGTCGCGGTTCGGATCGCGTACAACCTGGACTACGCGGCGCCGATTCCTGTCCCCCCTCCGCCGGAGGGCGTTCCGGATCTGATCGAGCAGCTCCCGGTCGAGACCAAGGGAATCGCTGGGGAACCCGACCTCATGCACCACAAGTACGTCGTCAGAGACGGCGAGAGTGTCTGGACCGGCTCGATGAACTGGACCGGCGACTCCTGGACACGCCAGGAAAACGTGGTCGCGATCGTTCAGCACGAGTACGTCGCCGCGAACTTCACGCGCGACTTCGAGGAGCTCTGGCAGACGGCGAACGTCGCGACGAGCGGGGACATCGATCCGAACCCGATCCGCGTCAACGGCCGCAAGGTTCGGACCTGGTTCTGTCCCGGCCGGGGTGAGTCGCTCGCACACAGGATTGCGAACCGGGTCGCCCGGGCGCGGCATCGGATCCGGATTGCATCACCGGTTCTCACGTCCGCCCCCATCCTCGGCAGCCTTGCGGAGGCTGTGGCCGATCGGGAGATCGACGCTGCCGGAGTTGTCGACGGAACCCAGATGAAGGGCGTCTACTACCAGTGGCGGCTGAACGGCAACGCGGCCTGGAAGATGCCGCTCCTTGAAGGAATCTTCCGAAACGCGCCCTTCTCGGGCAAGCGCTCGACGCCGTACGGCCGCGGCGACGACGTCCACGACTACATGCATGCGAAGGTCGCGGTCGCGGACGACATCGTGTTCGCAGGGAGCTACAACCTCTCGCATTCAGGCGAGCAGAACGCCGAGAATGTCCTCGAGATCCACGACGCCGACCTGGCCGACCGGCTGGCCGCCTTCGTCGACGAGGTCCGCGCGCTCTACCCGCCCGCTCCGCTACCCAGCGAGAGCGAGGAAGCCGACGAGCGGAAGGCCGCCGCGCGGGTCTAGGCCCGCGGTCACTTGGTCCCGAACAAGCGGTCGCCCGCGTCACCGAGGCCGGGCAGGATGTAGCCGCGCTCGTCCAGGCCCCGGTCGATCCCGGCGACGACGACCGCCACGTCGGGATGCTCGCCGTGGAGGCGCTCGATCCCCTCTGGGGCAGCGACCAGGGCGATCAAGCGTACCGAGTGCGCCCCGGCCGCCTTCACCGTCGCGACGGCGGCCGCGGTCGAGTTGCCTGTAGCGAGCATCGGATCGAGCAGAATCACGTCTCGCTCGGCGATGTCGTTCGGCAGCTTCACGTAGTACTCGACCGGCTCGAGTGTCTCCTCGTTTCGGTAGAGACCGATGAACCCAACGCGGGCGGCGGGGATCAGCGAGAGCACGCCGTCGAGCATGCCGATGCCGGCCCGGAGAATCGGGCAGATCGCGACCTTTTTACCGGAGATCCGCTGGACGGTCGTCCGCTCGAGCGGAGTGGCGATCTCCACCTCCTCCGTCGCGAGGTCCTTCGTCGCCTCGTATGTGAGGAGGAGCGTCAGCTCGTTCACGAGCTGACGAAAGAGCTGGGTCGGCGTCTCGACGTCCCGCAGCATTCCCAGCTTATGCTGGACCAGGGGGTGCGTGACTTCGATGACGCGATCGGTCGTAGCCGTCGCGCTCACCGGTACGCCGTAAAGCCGCGAAAGTCAGGGTAGAGCGGCCGGCGATCGCAGAGAGCGTCGCTCCGCTCGTTGAGCGCGGCGAAGTCGGGGCTCTCTGAAAGGGCCCCGGTGATGATGCTCCCCACCTCGGCGGCATCCTCTTCGTCAAACCCCCGCATCGTTATCGCGGGCGTCCCCAGGCGAAGACCGGAGGCGACGGTCGGAGGCCGCTCGTCGAAGGGCACCGTGTTCCGGTTGGCGGTGATCTTGACCTCGTGCAGGCGCTCCTCGGCGTCCCGGCCCGTCCAGGAGCTACGGCGCAGGTCGACCTGCATCAAGTGCGTGTCGGTGCCGCCGGTCAGCAGCTCCAGGCCACCGTCCAGGAGCGAGTCGGCGAGCGCGTCAGCGTTCGTCCGCACCTGACGCTGGTAGGAGCGGAACGCTTCCGAGCCGGCGATCTTGAAGCAGGTCGCCTTCGCGGCGATCGTGTGGCAGAGGGGCCCACCCTGCATGCCCGGGAAGACGGCCTTGTCGAGCGCCTGGGCGTGCTCCTCCTTGCAGAGCACGAAGCCCGCGCGAGGTCCGGCCAGGGTCTTGTGCGTGGTCGACGTGACGAAGTCGCAATAGGGCGTCGGATTCGGATGGAGTCCCGCGGCCACGAGCCCGGCGAAGTGGGCCATGTCGCAAAGGAGGAGCGCGCCGACCTCGTCCGCGATCTCCCGGAACCGGTCCGCCTCGATCCTCCGGGGGTAGGCAGAGCCGCCGCAGATGATCAGCCTTGGCTTGCAATCCTTCGCGATTCGGCCGACCTCGTCGAAGTCGACCAAGTTCGTCTCGCGATCGACCCCGTAGCCCGCGATCGTGTAGAGACGACCGGAGAAGTTCACCTTGAGCCCGTGCGTCAGGTGGCCGCCATGGTCGAGGCGAAGAGCAAGGATCGTGTCCCCGGGCTCGAGGCAGCTGAAGTAGACGGCCATGTTCGTCTGCGCCCCGGCATGCGGCTGCACGTTGGCGTGCTCGGCACCAAAGAGCGACTTGGCCCGGTCGATTGCGAGCTGCTCGATCTCGTCGATCACTTCGCACCCGCCGTAATAGCGCTTGCCCGGGTACCCCTCCGCGTACTTGTTGGTGGGCACGCTGCCGACGGCCTCGAGCACGCTCGGCCAGGTGAAGTTCTCCGACGCGATCAGCTCGATTTGCGCCCGCTGGCGCTCGAGCTCGCGGCCGAGCAGGGCGGCGATCTCACCGTCGATCTCTGCAAGGCCTGCCTGGCGGAGCTGCTCGAACGTCTCCTGGGCGACGGCCACGCGGGCAGCTTACTCAGGCGTGGGCGTAACCCGAAAGGGGTAGATCGCGTTTCCGGGACATGGAGCACTTGAACCTCATTCTTCTCGCCGTCGTCGGCATCGTTGTCGTCGCGCCGCTCGCCCGGGAGTACGCAGACTTGCGGCGGGCGTGGGGCTTCGGGCGACTACCGGCGCTCGCAACGACGCTCCTCGTGCTTCCGTCGCTCGGGGTCGGCTTGGCGCTCTCGCTTCCGCTCGTGGATCGGCCTGCATTGCAGTGGACGGCCGCGGTCATCGTGGCCATGGTGGTCTATTCGCTCGCGGCTGCGCGCATCAGGGCGACAACCGAGCGGCTGGCCGGCCGAGAGCTCGATCGCCGCTAGCTCATCACCGTCGCCGCGAGTTTTTCGAGCGCCTCGCCCGCAGGGCCCGCGCCCTCACGAAGGACGATCGGCTCGGAGCCGGTGAGGTCGAGCACCGTCGAGGGCGTCCCAGGTAGCGCGCCCACGTCGACGACGACCGCCTGCGAACGGATCTCTTCGGGAACGTCCTCGATCCTGGCCGGGTCGCGCTCGCCGTGGCGGTTGGCGCTCGTCGCCGCGACCGCACCAACCTGGTCGACCACGGCGCGGGTATCGGGAGGAAGGTCTGGGACGCGGATGCCGATCGCCTCGGGGTTGACCCCGCACAGCCAGCGAAACCGCCGCGCAGGATTCGGGAGCACGAGCGTGTAGGGCCCGGGGAGGAGTGCCCGTGCCCGGACCGCCGCAAGGCCCCTGAGCTCGGGTACCGCGTCGAGGATCAACTCGAAGTCGGCCGCGAGCAGCGCCGTCGGATGGGTCTCGGGCCGTCCTTTCAGTTGCGCCAGACGGCGAGCGGGAGCGTCGTGATACGCATCGGCGCAGAGTCCGTAGACCGTGTCGGTCGGGAGGACGACGACCTGCCCCGCGCGGAGGGCGGCGACCGCGTCCTCCAAAACGGTCACGGCGCTCGTCCCTCGACGACGCGGTCGACTCCGGCGAGGTCAGGGCTGACCGTGACACGGTCGTAGCCCAGCGAGCGAAGTGCCGCGGCGAGGGACTTCGTCTGACCGTCGCCGCTTTCGAGAACCACCCAGCCGCCGGGCCGGAGCACACGGAGCGCCTCAGCGGCGATCTGGTTCCCAACCTCGATGCCAACGAGGGCCACCGACGGCTCGAAGTCCCTCACCTCCGGTTCGAGCCCGGATCGCTCGCTTGGCGAGACATAGGGCGGGTTCGACACGACGAGGTCGAAGGAGCCGCTGACTCCGCCGAGCAGGTCGCTTTCGCCGAGCTCGACGCGTCCCTCCAGGCCCGTACGCCTGACGTTCTCCCTCGCCACCGCGAGCGCCGGTGCGGAGGAATCAACGGCGAACACCCGCGCACCGGGATGCTCGTCGGCGATCGAAAGTGCGATCGCGCCGGAGCCGGTGCCTACATCCAGGACCCTCGGCGCTTCGAAGCCCGCGAGCAGCTCCAGGCAGCGTTCGACGACGACCTCCGTCTCCGGACGGGGGATCAGCACCCTGGGATCGACCTGCAGGCTCAAGCGGCGAAACCCCCATTCACCGAGGACGTACGCGAGCGGCTCGCGCTCGGCCCGGCGGGCGACGAGCGCGGCCAACCGCTCGCCCTCTGTAAGGGAGACAAACCGGCCGTTTGCATAGATGGCGGTCCGGGAGAGCCCGAGGACGTGACCAACGAGGAGCTCGGCGTCGATCCGGGGGGAGGGGACGCCGTTTTCGGCCAGCGTTGTCTCGGCCTGCCGCACAGCCTCCAGGAGGCTCATACCGCGGCGGCCTCGAGCGCGAGGCGGCGATCCTCGGCTATCAGCGCCTCCGTGAAGTCCTCGAGGTCGCCGCCGAGGACCTTCTCCAAGTTCACGGTTACCTTGACCCGGTGGTCAGTGACGCGGCTGTCCGGATAGTTGTACGTCCGGACCTTCTCGGACCGGTCCCCGCTTCCGATCTGAGAGCGGCGGGTGGCGTCCAGCTCCTCCTGCTGG
>Ga0126307_10001645_pt1 | contig 14812 bp, 14 predicted proteins | sample Plot28_FD_89955 | JGI IMG/M metagenome (GOLD analysis project Ga0126307, IMG submission 89955) | Serpentine soil microbial communities from UC McLaughlin Reserve, CA, USA - Plot28 | ecosystem: Environmental > Terrestrial > Soil > Grasslands | place: USA: UC McLaughlin Reserve, Lake County... | reverse complement strand
TTCCTGAAGCCGAGCGGCCAGATCATCGATCCCTGCGGCCCGGCCCCCTGTTACGCGGCGGGCTGGGCCGGCCCGCCCTGATCCGACTCCTCTAGCCGGCGAGCCCCAACGCGATCTGCTCGGCGGCCGCCTCGATTTGCTCGGGCGTACCCGCTTCGCTGATCGACGCGATGCCTCGCCGATTCGCGGTCGCCGCGTCGATCGTGCTCGAGCCGGCGATTACATGGAGAGGCCGTCGCGCCTCCCGGCATCGGCGGGCGACCTGACCGACGAGCTTTCCCTCGAAACTCTGCTCGTCGAGGCGACCCTCTCCGGTGATCACGGCATCCGCATTCTCCAGGAGTGAGTCGAAACCGACCACGCCGAGCACGAACGTTGCGCCGGGGGTGAGATGGGCTCCGAAAGTCGCCCAGAGGCCGCCCGATAGGCCACCCGCCGCTCCAGTCATCGCCCTACCGCGTGGGTCGCGAGGCAGCGTTCCCGCCAGGGCGATGAGACGCGAGCTGAGCTGTTCGACCTGATCGGGGGATGCGCCCTTCTGAGCCGCGAAGACCGCGGCGGCCTGCTCGAATGGCACAGAGGTATCGCAGAGCACCTCCAGCGTGGCATCCGGGATGCCCCCGGCCTCCTGAAGTGCCTCAATTGCCCCGCGGCCGCCGTCCATCGTCGCGGTGCCCCCGGCTGCGACCAGGACCCGCCGAGCCCCCGCTTTGACTGCGGCGGCGATCAGCTCCCCCGTGCCGGCGCTGCTCGCCTTCTCGGGGTCGCGCTCGCCCTCAGCGACCAGGGCGAGCCCGGAGGCGGCCGCCGCCTCGACGACCGCCGCCGTCCCGTCGCGGACCAGCCCGAACCTGGCCTCGATCGAGCGCCCGAGCGGATCATGGGTCGGAGCCGCCCGCCACTCGCCGCCCATCGCGTCGACCAGGACGTGGGCCGTGCCCTCGCCGCCATCGGCAGCCGGGCAGAGACTGGCGGTAGTACCCGCGCTCTCGACACCGCGGCCGATCGCCTCGGCGACCTCGCTGGCGCTCAGCGTCCCCTTGAACGAATCGGGAACTGCCAGGAAATGACCCGGCTTCGCCATCAGGTCGCGGCCACAGGCGGCCGCCCCACGTCAGTCGCTACGGGCTTCGCCCTTCGCTCCGGAAGAGGACCGGCCTGGTGGCCGCTATGCGTAGAGGGCGTCGACGTCCTTCTCGAACTTGTCGGCGACGACGTTGCGCTTCACCTTCATCGTCGGAGTCAGCTCGCCGGTCTCCTGGGAGAGGTCGTGAGGCAGGATCTCGAACTTCTTCACCTGCTCCACCCGGGCGAACTTCTCGTTGATCTTGTCCAGGTGCTCCTGGATGATCGCCCTCATCTCCGGGTTGCGCCGCAGCTCGGCGGGGTCGGCGGGCCAGCCCTTCTCCTCGCAGAGCTTGGCGCACTCCTCCATGTCGAGCGTGACCAGCGCGACCAGGTAGGGCCTGCGGTCGCCGATGACGACGCACTGGGAGACGTACTGGTTCTGCTTGATCTCGGCTTCGAGGTTCGCCGGGGTGATGTTCTTGCCGCCCGCGGTGATGATGATGTCCTTCTTGCGGCCGGTGATCGAGAGGTAGCCGTCTTCGTCGAGCTCGCCAATGTCGCCGGTGTGCAGCCAGCCGCCCTCGAGCGTCTCCCGGGTTGCCTCCTCGTTCTTGTAGTAGCCCTGGAAGATGTTGGGCCCGCGGACCAGGATCTCGCCGTCGTCGGCGATCTTGATCTCGCAGCCGTTGAACGCCCGCCCGACCTTGCCGAACTTGAAGGCATCGGGCCTGGCGACGGTCGCGGCCGTCGAGGTCTCGGTCATTCCCCAGCCCTCGAGGATGAGGACGCCCGCCGCGTCGAAGAAGCGCAGGATCTCGGGGTTGATCGGCGCAGCGCCCGTCACGCAGTTCTTGATGTTGCCGCCGAACAGGCCCCGGATCTTGGAGAGCACCTGCTTGTCGGCGAACTCGTACTGCTTGCGCAGAAGGAAGCCGATCGGCTTTCCCGCCCGCTCACGCTCGCGGACCTTCTTGCCGACCCCGATCGCCCAGTTGAAGATGGCCTTCTTGATGCCGCCGGCCTTCTCCACCTCGCCGGTGGCGGCGGTGTAGATCTTCTCGAAGATCCGCGGCACCGACGGGAAGTACTCCGGCTTGGTCTCGGCGAGGTTCGGGATGATCTTCAGCGGGTCGCGCTCCCAGTAGGCGATGTTGCCGCCCAGGTCGAAGCTCAGGAACTGGATCAGCAGGGCGAAGGAGTGCGCCAGCGGCAGGAAGAGGTAGGTGGTCGTGTCGCTGTCGAGGACGCTCTCGTCGAGCGCCATCGTGACCATCGAGCGGTAGTTGCCGTGGGAGATGACGCATCCCTTGGGCGGGCCGGTCGTGCCGGACGTGTAGATGAAGGTGCAGATGTCGTCGGGGGTGACCGACTGCCAGCGCTGCTCCCACTCGGAGTCCGAGCGGTTCGAGCCGGCCTCGATCAGCTCGTCCATGGAGACCGCGTTGCCGCCCGAGCCCTCCATCCGGATCACCTGCTCGAGCTTGGGAACGCCGCCGCGGATCTGATCGATCTTGGCGAGCTGCTCGTCGTCCTCGACGATGACCGCCTTCGCATCGGAGTTCTCGATTACGTACTGACACTCCTCGGGGGAATTGGTCTGGTAGATCGGGACGACGGTCGCACCGACGCTGAGCGCGGCGAAGTCGAAGTAGGTCCACTCGGGACGGGTATTGGCCAGGATGGAGACCTTGTCGCCCTTCTCGATCCCCAGCTCGATCAGGCCGAGCGCGAGCTGGCGGACGATCTCTCCGACCTCGCGGTAGGTCTTGGAGACCCACTTGCCGGAGTCGTCCTTGTAGGTGACTGCGGCCAGGTCAGCGTGCCGCTGGGCGGCGAGGGGCATCAGGTCCGCGCAGGTCTTGCTGTTGGTGCTGGACTCGGCGGCGTTGCCGGTCGCTGTTGCAGTGGCGGTCTCCATCCCTGTGATGGAGTCTATTAGGAGCCTGGCTGCGCAGCCAGGCCGAAGCGTCGAAGCGTCAGGCGGTGGCCTGCTGCTTGCTCTGAGACTGGAACGCCCGCAGCGAGGACTCGAACAGAGTCTTATCGATCCGTCCCTTGAGAATCGGGACGTTCATCTCGATGCACTTCGAGAGCACGTCACGCCGCTTCATGTGCATCTCGTTGGCAAGCTCGCTGGGCGTCAGGTGAACGGACATATAGGCCACTCCTCTCCTCGTGAACGCCGGATTGCGCCGGACTGCATATATATCGCTTCAGGACGACGTGTCAATCATTTTCTCGCAGTTTGCGGGGGTATTGGACGGTTTCAACCGATGTCCGAGAGCTAGACGGGATTCGGGACGTCGATGAACTCGTGCTCCACCGAGAAGCGCTCGGCGACCAGCTCGCCAAGCCGCCGGATCCCGAAGGTCTCGGTCGCATAGTGGCCCCCGGCGAGGAAGTGGACCCCGTACTCGCGCGCCTCGCCCATCACCGGCTCGCTCGGCTCCCCAGTCACCAGGGCGTCCAGGCCCAGCGGCCCGGCCTCGTGGATCGCGAAGGCCCCGGCGCCGGTGACGATCCCGACGCTCGAGATCCGCTCGGGTCCCGAATCGAAGACGAGCGGGTCCTGCCCGACCGCGCCGGCGAGCCGCCGGCCGAGCTCGGCGACATCGATCGGCTCGGTTGCCCGCCCGACGGTCCCGACGGCCGAGCCCTTCGCCTCCCCGAACGGGCGATCATCCGGCTCCAGACGCAGGGCGTCGCGGAGCAGGGCGTTGTTGCCGATCTCCGGGTGTGCATCGAGTGGGAGGTGGTAAGCGGCGAGCGAGGCGTCGGCGCAGAGCAGCGCCCTCAGCCTGGCCGCCATCGGGACTGAAAGAGGGGTGACCTCCGAGCCCCAGAGCAAGCCGTGATGAGTGAGGACGAGATCGGCTCCCGAGTCGATCGCGCCCTGGAGTGTCTCGAGGTTGGCTGTGACACCCGTCGCGACCTTGCCGACCTCGCCCTTTCCCGGGACCTGTAGCCCGTTGGGGCCATAGTCCTCGAACGAGCCCACGCCGAGCAACTCGTCGCAGAAGGCGGTGAGCTCGTCGCGCGTGGCCACCGATCGCAGCCTAACTACCATGCCGCCATGAGCCCTGGCGAGGCATCGGCACAGGCTGGCACGGATCCCTTCATCCAGTCCCTGATGGAGACCGACCTCTACTCGATCGGCGCTTACTTCTGCGACCAGCATCCGCAGCTCGTCGATGAGGTCGTCGAGCGCAGCGAGGCGATTGAGAGCCGCGGGCTGGAGAGCTGGGCCGAGGAGACCGAGACGCCGATCGAGGAGTGCTTCCGGACGCTCCTCACCGGGCTCGCGGTTCGCTACTACAAGGCCGTCGCGGGTTGAACGAGGAGGCTCCTCGGAGGCGCCCGAGAGTCATCGGGCTGATTGTGCTGGCGCTCGTGGTCGGGTTGATCGGCTTCGCGATCGTCAGCATCTCGATCGGCACCGGAACCGAGGAGGAGGGCGATGTCCAGATCACCGGCGCCACTGAGATCCAAAGCCTTCTGGGTGGGATCGAGCAGGATGGGCCGCGGCTCGGCTCCCCGGATGCTCCGGTGACCGTTCAGGTCTTCAATGACCTCCAATGCGATCCATGCTCGGACTGGAATCGCGAAGTGATCGTCCCCCTGATCGCCGGGCCCGTCCGCGATGGCGACCTCCAGATGATCTACCACAACTTCCCGATGACGGAGTCCGGATTCTTCCTCGGTGCATACGCGGCCGCTGCTGCCGCCAAGCAGGACTACGAGTGGCAGTTCGTCCAGCTCTTCTTCAGGAATCAGGAGGTGGCAAAGAAGCAGGGCGCGGACCAGGAATTCCTCAACAGCATTGCCCGGGGGGTGGGCGTCGTCAACTTCAACGTCGAGCAGTGGCAGCGCGACATGAACGACTCCGACATCACAACGACGCTCGAAGACGACGAGCAGATCACCGCTGACCGCAGGCTGCCGGTGGGGCCGGCGGTCGTCGTGGGGGGGCCGAACGGCACCCGCCAGCTGGAGGATTCACCCTCGCTCGCCGAGGTCCAGGCCGCGATCGCACAGGTGAAATGACTCGCAGGCAGGGTCGGGTGCGGCTACCCTGGGCAGCGACCGGGGAGGGTCGGAATCGCATGGAGGGATGTCTCAACGGAAGGCGCGCCAGGCTGCGCATCGCCGTGCTCGGCACGGCGCTGATCGGGCTTGCATCCGCCTCGGTCGCGTCCGCCGCGGTCACCATCGGGCAGCTCCCGCCGGGCCCGCCGACGGCCACCTGCACGACCTCCGGAGTCGACTATCTGCAGCCCAGCGTGACCGGCGGCTCCCTCTACGTGGCCAAGGAGGCGGGCACGATCACCTCTTGGAACACCAACTCGGTCGGGGCCGGCGCGACCTACGTGCTCAAGGTCTTCCGCCGGACCAGCGATCCAGAGGCGTTCCAGGTGATCGCGCACTCGCCGCCCCACGTGCTGTCAAGCGGCTCCAACAACGTCCCGGTCAACCTCCATGTCGAGTCCGGGGACATGCTCGGCTACCACGAGAGCGGCCCGCCCAACTCATGCGCCTTCACCCAGCCGTTCGACACGGTCATCAAGCGCACCGGCAATCTCGCGGATGGCACCTCCGGGGTCTTCGCCCCGGAGGACAACCTGCGGCTGAACCTGCTGGCCGTCCTCGTCCCGGACAACACCTTCACCCTCGGCACTATCACCAGGGACCGCAAGCGCGGAACCGCCACGATCACCTTGACCACCTCCAACCCCGGCATGGTCACCATCTCGGGGAAGGGAATGAAGAAGCGCTCGCCGAAGAACCTGGCGGTGAAGGGCCCCGTCACCTTCCCCGTTGCGACCGTGGGCAAGACCAAGCACAAGCTCGAGCGCAAGCGCCACGTCGTGCTGAGGGTGAACATCACCTTCTTCCCGATCGGAGGCGATCCGTCAATCCAGTCGGTCAATCTGAAGCTGAAGCGGACCCGGCCGCCGGCACCCATCTGATCGCATGGGCCGCTCTACACTCGCGCTCCCGATGAAGCGTCGCGCAATTTCAGCGGTGCTCTTCCTGCTTGCGCTGGTGGCTCTGGTGTTGATCGGATGCGGGGGCACCGAACAGCAGGACGCCGAGACCATCAAGGGAAAGCCCGTCACCGCGAGTAAGTCGGTGACCCGGAGCGTCGCCTGGATCGAGTCTCATCGGAATCTCGAGCCCGCGGCCTCCCCCGAGCCGGAGGCCGACGCGGAGGGAGAGGTCGAGGCGGAGGGCGTGGCCGCCAAGGGGAGGCCCGGCGACGAGAACGTGCGCGAGAAGCCCGAGCCGGGAGAGGAGGGCGGCCCGCCCAAGTCGGCCGGCCAGTCCGTCCCGCTGCAGCGCACCGGGCAATCCGCGATCGGGCCCCGGTCCAACCTCGAGGAGGGCACGACCTTCCTCGGGGCCGACAGCAGCGACTCCGGCTTCATCCCGCCCGACTCGATGGGCGCCGTCGGCCCGACCCAGATCATCGTCTTCGTCAATGGGCTGATCAGGGTCTACGACAAGGACGGAAACGTCGTCGCGCTCGACAACGTGTCGGACTCGGACTTCTGGGCCTCGGAACTCAGCAGTGGCACGCAGCCGACGGATCCGGGGGTCGAGTACGACCGCCTTGAGCAGCGATGGATCATCTCCGCGATTGACACAAAGAGCACCAACAATCGCGTGATGCTGGCGGTGAGCGACGGCCCTGAGATCACGGACGAGACCGACTTCACCTTCTACTCCTTCCCCGAGTCCATGCCGCTCGGAGGCCCGCCACGATTCGCCGACTACCCGCAGATGGCGGTGGACGCCAACGCCGTCTACATCGGGGTGAATCTGTTCACCAACAGCAGCGGCTCGTTCGCGGGCACGGCCGCATACGTGATCAAAAAGTCAACCGTATTGGGAGGTCCGACGGCCACCGTCACGGGGTTCCCGCTGCTCGGAAGCGCGGGCGGCTCGGGGATGGACAGCCCTCAGCCGGCGACTGACATGGACCCGAACGTTCCTGCCGGCTACTTCATTGGGCCGGACAATCTGTTCCTGAGCCAGCTTGACGTCGTGCGCATCACCGATCCAGGCGGAGTCCCGGCGATGGTTCCTACTCAGACGGTCAACGTCTCCACGACCGCGACGCCGCTCGCCGTCCCGGCGCAGGGAACCACGGGCGGGCTGGATCCGCTCGACGATCGGCTCTTCGAGGCGATGATCGGCCGCGGCCCCGACGGGACGGACACACTCTGGACCGCGCACAACATCCGCGTCAACTCGAGCGGTGTCGGCACATCGAGCGGAGATCGTGACGGAGCGCGCTGGTACCAGCTGGGCAACCTGAGCTCGAATCCGCCGACGCTGGTTCAGTCCGGGACCCTGTTCGACACCGCCGTGTCGAGCCCGCGATTCTTCTGGATGCCCTCGATCGCAATGAACGGCCAGGGCCACGCTTCGATCAACTCCAGCACGGCAGGAGTGGGTCGCTTCGCAGAGGTCGCCTCGTCGGCTCACCTGGCGACGGATCCACTCGGGACGACGCAGGCATTTGACCTCACACAGTCGAGCAACAGCACCTACAACCTCGGATCGGAGTCGCCGAGGAGATGGGGCGACTACTCCCAGACGGTCGTCGATCCCAACGACGACCAGACCTTCTGGACCTTCCAGGAGTACGCGAACGGGACGAATTCCTGGGGCGTTCGAGTCATCCAGCTGAAGGCACCGCCGCCGGCGACCCCCGCTTCGGCTTCGCCCAACACGATTCCGCTGGGCGATCCTTCCGAGCCGGTGACGATCACGGGGACCTCTCTGGACGGGTCGGGGTTCTTCGACACAACCGACCCGGGCTCCCCGTATCCGGACTTCGATCACATCTCCGCGAGCGTCAGCGGTGGCGTCGTGGTCAACGAGATCGCGTACACGGATCCGACCCACGTAACGCTCGACCTCGATACGACCGCGGCCACCTCCGGCGCGCAGTCCGTAACCATCACCAACCCCGACGGTCAGTCGACCAGTTGCGTCCCGCTGGTCGTCGGCATCGACACGGACGCGCCGTCAGCGCCGAACCCTCAGGGGACCACACCCGGTTCACCGGGGAATGACACGACGCCCCTCGTCTTCGGCACCAACGGCGAATGCGGGTCCACCGTCAACCTCTATACCGACGATCAGTGCACGAATCTGGTGGGGACCGGAAGCGCGACGGACTTCGGGTCGCCGGGGATCCCGGTCACGGTCGTGGCGAACCAATCCACGACCTTCTGGGCTACCCAGACCGACGTCGCGAACAACCCCTCGCTCTGTTCCTCGACCTCTACGACCTACGTCGAGGACTCGATCGCCCCGGCCGTGAGTATCGACAGCGGGCCGTCCGGCACGACCACGGAGACGAGCCCGACATTCACCTTCAGCGCGACCGACGATGTTGGGCCGATCACCTTCCAGTGCTCGATCGACACAGGCACGGCGAGCTTCGGAGCGTGCTCGGGGCCTGGCAACAGTGACACGCCCTCGAGCCTACTCGCGGGCGGCTCGCACACTTTCCGCGTCCAGGCGACTGACGCCGCGGGCAATACTGCCGTCGCTACCCGGGCATTCACGGTCCAGATCCCGGAGCCGCCGGCGCCCCCTGACACGGCCATCACCAAGGGCCCGAAGAAGAAGACGACCAAGCGCCGGCCGAAGTTCAAGTTCACCTCCACCCAGGCGGGGTCGACCTTCCAGTGCCAGGTCGACAAGCGTCAGTTCGCGGCCTGCACCTCGCCCTTCAAACCGCCAAAGCTCGGCCTCGGCAAGCACGTCGTGCGAGTCCGCGCGATCGGCCCGACCGGCGTCGCCGACCCGGCCCCGGCCGTCAAGAAGTTCAAGGTCGTCTCGTAGCGTTTCCGCGATCGGCGGGGTTCTACGGATGCACCTGCTGGACGGAGGCCCTACCGTCCGGCCATCTGATCGGCCTTCGCCCGGTGGATTGGCGAGTCCATCGGCATTCGACAGGAAGGCGCCATGACTACCCTCCGATCCTCGCTCCTCTCCGCTGCCTCGATTGCGGCCCTTGCGGCCCTCGCATCGAGTCCCTCGCCCGCGGCGGCGTCCGTGACGCTCGGGCAGCTTGCCCCCAGCCCGGCTCCCGCCACCTGCGGCACCCTCAGGCAGGACTTCCTGCAGCCGTCCGTGACGTCCGGCAACTCCTACGTGGTGCCCGGAAACGGGACGATCACCTCCTGGAGCACGAACGCCTACGCGAATCCGGGGCAGATGTGGACGATGAAGATATTCCGCAAGGTTGCGGACCCCGCGAGATACGAGGTCGTTGGTCACGAAGGTCCGCGAACGCTGGCCGCCGGCGCCCTGAACTCATTCCCAGCCGCCATCCCGGTCAAGCCCGGTGATGTTCTCGGGATGAACGACAACGACGGCAGCGCCGCCGTCTCTGCGTGTCGAATCGACGTTCCCGACGAGGCCCTGTACCTGACTGGTGCCCTGACCGACGGGGCGTCCGCTTCCTTCAACACGATCCCTGACAGTCGTCTGAACATACGGGCGGTGTTCAACCCCACCAACACCTTCACCCTCGGCGCGACCAATCACAACAAGAAGAAAGGCACCGCGACGCTCAATCTCACTCTTCCGAATCCAGGCGAACTGACCGGGTCAGGGAAGGGCATCAAGGCATCCTCCGCCCGAGCCAGAATCAGCAAGGCGGTCGTCGCCGGCGCGGCGCAGCTGCTGATCAAAGCGAAGGGCAAGAAGAAGAAGGCGCTGAACGACACCAGCAAGGTGACGCTCAAGGTTGCGGTCACCTACACGCCGACCGCCGGTGATCCGAGCAGCCAGTCGGTGAAGGTCAAGCTGCGGAAGAAGTAATCGGGGCGCCCGGATTTGAACCGGGGACCTCACCGACCCGAACGGTGCGCGCTACCAGGCTGCGCCACGCCCCGAGGGGCAGAAGGATAGAGGCGCGATAGCGTTGCGGTATGGCCGACAACGCCAACGTGATCGAGCGTCTCTACGAGGCGATGAACCGCCACGACGGGGAGGCGATGGCGGCGCTCTACGACCCCGATGGCCGCTTTCACGATCCGGCCTTCGGTGAGCTGACCGGGGCCGAGGCCGGTGACATGTGGCGGATGCTCACCGGTCGCGCGACGGATTTGAAGGTGGAGCTGGCGGAGCACGATGCCGACGGCGACGAGGGCACCGCTCACTGGATCGCCACCTACACCTTCAGCACCGGGCGGCACGTGGTCAATGACATCCACGCGAGATTCCGCTTCCGGGACGGGAAGATCGTCGAGCACGACGATTCCTTCTCCTTCTTTCGCTGGGCCCGCCAGGCGCTCGGTCCGGCCGGGTTCGTGTTCGGGCTGCCCCCAATGAACCTGCTGGTGCGCCGCCGGGCGCGGGGGGACCTCGCCGAGTTCCGCAAGGGCGACTGAACTCAGTCTCGCGAGGGCTCCGGTTCCGGCTCGCTCAGCTCTTCGTGCTCGTGGGAGAGGTGCGGCAGCAGTAAGCGGACGGCAAACAGGCAGAGGATGATCGCGCCGCCGCCGATCCACAGGATCGGGTCCTCGGCCGAGAAGCCCTCGAGCTTGCTGCCGACATAGGTGAAGTAAGCCGTGATCGGCGCGTAGCCGACGGCCGTGGTCCAGGTGAACCGCCACAGTGGGATCCGCGCGGCTCCGCAGACGTAGCCCATGAGGCTGAAGGGCATGATCGGGATCAGCCGCACGGCGAGCAGCGCCAGCACCCCTCCGCGGTGAATCATCCGCTCGATTCGCTTGAAGCGCTCCTCGCCCGCCACCCGGTAGAGGACGGGTCGGGCGAAGTGTCGCCCGACGGCGTAGGAGGCGAGCCCGCTGAGGACCCAGGACCCGAGGATCAGCGGGAAGCCGACGCCGAATCCGAACACATATCCGGCGGCGGCGTCGAGGATCTCCGCCGGGTACCAGACGATCACGTGCACCAGGGCGAGCCAGATCACGAGCAGGGCGCCCGCCGCATTCCCGTTCAGATCCTGCCTCACGGCGGCCGTGTCGCCGTGGAAGGCGTCGCTCACCGCCCCGCGCAGAGATGGGATGGCAAGCGCCACCGCGATGGCGACCAGGATCCCCCCGACCGTCACGGCGACGCCGGTCCAGGTTCCTCCGCCGGGCGGCCCGCGGTGCACGATCGTTAGATTAGAAGCAGCAGGCCACCCACCCCTAAGGAGGGCAGATGGCGTTCGAGGTCCCCGACCTTCCATACGACTACAACGCGCTCGAGCCTCACATTGACGAGCAGACGATGCGCGTGCACCACGACAAGCACCACCAGGCGTACGTCGACAAAGCCAATGCGGCCCTCGAGGGCACCGAGTGGGCCGACAAGGACGTCAACGAGGTGCTCCAGAATCTCTCCAGCCTCGGCGACAAGGAAACGGCAGTCCGCAACAACGCCGGAGGGCATTCCAACCACACGTTCTTCTGGGAAATCATGAGCCCCGACGGAGGCGGCGAGCCGGATGGCGACCTCGCGTCCGCGATCAGCGACAAGTTCGGGGACTTCGACTCCTTCAAGGAGGACTTCAAGAACGCGGGCGTCGGCCAGTTCGGCTCAGGCTGGGCCTGGCTGATCCATGACGGCTCCGGCCTGGCGGTGGTGTCCACCGCCAATCAGGACTCGCCGATCTCGGACGGGAGCACGCCGATCATCGGTTGCGACGTCTGGGAGCACGCCTACTACCTGAAGTACCAGAACAAGCGGCCCGACTATCTCGACGCCTGGTGGAACGTCGTCAACTGGGCCAAAGCAGCCGAGCACTTCTCGTCTGCTAGCTAGTCACCCTTGGCTTCGCCGGGCGGGCGGCCTCGGGTAGCCGGGGTCGCCCGTTTTGTGCCGGGTCAGCCTTCGGCGGTACCTGAGCCATCGCGTGCTCGGCGAGGGCGGTGATCGTCAGGCTGGGGTTCACGCCGGGGTTCGCAGGGATCGCTGCGCCGTCGCAGACCATCAGGTTCTCGTAGCCGTAGACGCGATGCGAGGCATCGACGACGCCGTGCTCGGGGCCGTCGCCGATCACCGCGCCTCCGAGGATGTGTGCTGTGGTCGGGATGTTGAGCGCCGACTCGGTGAGCGCCGACTGAGCCGCGCCGCCGGTCCGCTTGGCGAACCACTCCGAGACGCGGGCCGCGGCCGGCAGGTAGATGGGGTTCGGCCGCTCCGGGTCCTGCTCCGTTTGGAGCCGGACGCCTCGGCCCAGAAGCCTACGCTTCGGAATCAACCGCATCGCGGCATCGGTGGTCTGCATGACGAGCAGGATGATGGTCCGGCGTGACCAGCCGAATGGCCAGAGCAGCCGAAGCGACCGAAGCGGGTGCCTGAGCAGCGCCGCGATCCACTTGAGCGGCCGCGTCACCCTCGTGCCCGGACCGGTGGCCGCCGTGAACAAGCCGCTCATCGCATCGCCGCCATGCCCGTAGGTGACGACCTCGATGTGCGTGTCGGGGTCCGGGTAGATGCTCGAGGTGATTGCGACCGACTTGGCGAAATCGCGGTCGTCGTTGGGAACGGTGACCGTCTGGACTGACTCCGAGTTGGTCCTGACGAGTTGTCCGATCCGGTCCGGCAGCCGGGGGAGGGAGCCCCGGTGCCTGCAATCGGCGAGCAGCTTGTTGGTGCCGAGGGCGCCCGCGGCCACGACGACCCCGCGGGCGGTCAGTGTCTGGGAATCCCTGCGGGTGAGCCAGGCACCGGAGCGGCGATGGGCGATCTCGTAGCCCTCGCTGCCGTCCGGCGCGCCCAGAGGCCGGACGTCGGTGACCATCCGCTCGGGGATCACGGTGACGCCGAGCTTCTCCGCGAACCAGAGGTAGTTCTTCATCAGCGTGTTCTTGGCGCCGTGGCGGCAGCCGATCATGCAGCTGCCGCAGCGGATGCAGCCGCTGCGCCGGGGGCCCTCACCGCCGAAGTACGGATCGTCGACCTCCTTGCCCGGCTCGCCGAAGAAGGCGCCGACCCGAGTCGGCTTGAAGGTGTCGCCGACGCCGATCTCCCGGCCGTACTCCCGCAGCAACTCGTCGGCCGGTCCCACGCCGTCATAGGCAGTCACTCCGAACATGCGCTCGGCGGTGTCGTAGTGAGGACCGAGCTCGCGCTCCCAATCGGCCAGCTCTCCCCACTGCGGGTCCGTGAAGAAGCTGGGCCGGGCCCGGTAGAGCGTGTTCGCGTATCCGAGGCTGCCACCGCCGACACCCGATCCGGAGACGATGAAGACGTCCTTGAAGACGGTCATCCGGAAGACCCCGCGGAGCCCCAGCTTCGGCATCCAGAAGTAGCGCCGGAGATTCCACGCGGACCTGGCGAAGTCCTCGTCGCGATAGCGGCGTCCGCATTCCAGAATCGCGACCCGGTATCCCTTCTCCGCCAGACGGAGGGCGGCGACCGATCCGCCGAAGCCGGAGCCGATGACGATCCAGTCGAAATCCAATTGTTCTGACGCCGCGTCAGACACCATGTCGGACACTATGTCAGAGACAGTAGAATCGCCGGGGTGGCGGCCAAGACTCGCTCGAAATCCACGCGGAAAAAGACTACCGGTGGCACCCCTCGGGAGCGTCGGCAGAAGGCCCGGGGACGCGTGATCTCAAGCGCCCTGAAACTCGCTGACAAGGGCTCGTTCAGAGATCTGACCATCGACCAGATCGCCCGCACCGCGAAGGTCTCGCGGCCGGCCTTCTACACGCATTTCTCCGACAAGGAGGAGCTGCTCCTGGCAGCCGTCGGCGATGTCTCGGAAGAGCTCTACGAGATGGCGGACCGCTGGTGGCACGGGGTGGGCCCGCCGGCTCAGCGCGTCCGCCAGGCGATCGAAGGGGTCGTGTCCGTGTACGCCGGTGACGCTCGGCTGCTGCGGATCGCCGCCGAGGTGGCGACCTATGACGAGGAGGTGCGGATCCTCTGGCTCGACATCGCCGAGCGCTTCATCGAGGCCACCGCCGACCACATCCGATCCGAACAGGACGTCGGCCTGATCCCCCGGGCTCTCCATCCCCGCGCCACCGCGGAAGCCCTGTACTGGATGGCCGAGCGCTGCTGCTACATCTACCTCGGGAGAGGCGAACGGACGCCCAAGCAGGTGGTGCAGGCGCTCATGCCCGTCTGGGTTGCCGCGCTTTACCCGGGCGTGATCCCGGCGGGCCGGCCCTCGCCTCGCTAGCGCCTTAATCTCAACTCAACGGTCGCGAGCCTCAAACGGCATGGGAATGGGGAATCCGAGCCCTGGGGGCGACGGTTCCCCTTTGACACGCCTCGCGGCCCCTTGACAGTATTAGGTAGATCGCCGTGCCTGGGCGGGGTACCCCGGCAGAGGCGACAGACGGGTAGGTAGAGGAACAGTGCCAACAACGAGTGTCGTAGGGCGCATCGCCGCCATCGCCGCACTGATCGGCGCGGTGGTCGTAGTGCTACTCCTCGTCCTGGGCGGTGGCTCGTCCTACACCGTCACGGCCGAGTTCGTGAACGCCTCGCAGCTGGTCACCGGCAACAACGTGAACGTGGCTGGTGTCCCCGTCGGCTCGGTCAAGCAGATCTCCCTCTCCGACGACGGCCAGGCCCTGGTCGAGATGGAGATCTCGGACTCCGCCTACACCCCGCTTCCCCAAGGCACCCACGCTTCGATCCGCTCCCAGTCGCTCTCGGGGATCGCCAACCGCTACGTCGACCTCGCCCTGCCCACCGACGAGAGCGCCGAGAAGATCGGCGCCGGCGGCGAGATCACCCAGGCCAACAC